>Ga0335073_10007721_pt1 | contig 15090 bp, 15 predicted proteins | sample Lox_Sample_22_FD_207093 | JGI IMG/M metagenome (GOLD analysis project Ga0335073, IMG submission 207093) | Soil microbial communities from Loxahatchee National Wildlife Refuge, Florida, United States - Lox_Sample_2.2 | ecosystem: Environmental > Terrestrial > Soil > Wetlands | place: USA... | reverse complement strand
GGCCGAGGTCCCGTGGCTGGCCGTAATCATCCTGGCCGCCACCCTGGCCGGGTTCGTCGCGGCCTCGCTGGCCGGGGTGAACCCCGCGTGGGCGGCGGCGGCCGGGGCGGCCACGCTGGCCGCGCTGGCCCTCGCCCGGCGCCACACCAGCCCGGCCGCGATCTGGCGGGCCGCGGCCGTCCCGTTCCTGGCCTTCGTGCTGGCGCTGGCCATCGTGGTGGCCGGCGTGACCGGCAACGGCCTGGGCGGGGCGCTGCGGGAGGTGATGCCCGGCGGCACGTCGCTGTGGGCGCTGCTGGCCATCGCGGCGCTGGCCGCCGCGGCGGCGAACGTGATCAACAACCTGCCCGCGGTGCTGGTGCTGCTGCCGCTGGCCGCGCCCGCGGGCGCCGGAGCCGTCCTCGCCGTGCTGCTCGGGGCCAACATCGGCCCCAACCTGACCTACGCGGGCTCCCTGGCCACGCTGCTGTGGCGGCGGGTGCTGGCCGAACACGACGCCGAGCCCGACATCGGGGAGTTCACCAGGCTCGGGCTGATCACGGTACCGGCGGCGCTCGTCGTGTCGGTCGTGGCACTGTGGGCGGGCCTGAAAGTAATCGGAGGCTGACGTGATCGTGATCACCTGGGTCGTGGAGGGCACCTGGCCGGCGTGCGTCGACGCCGCCCGCGACATCGCTCCCGCCGACGCGGACATCGTCTTACTGCACGTCACGGGCGGCGAGGCGCCGGCCGCGGCGCACGGCGCGTACGCCGGCCTCATGGGCCGCGGGCGCCCGGACCGCGACCCCGGGCCGCGGATGGCGGAACTGGACGCCGCCTCGGCCAGGGAACTGCTCGAGGCCGCGGCGGGGCGGCTGGGCCGGCCAGCGGTGACCGCGGAGCGCCGCGGGCGCGTCGAGCGCGAGGTCGTGGCCGCCGCGGACGGGGCAGGGCTGCTCATCCTGGCCCGGGACGGGGACGACACCCGCCTGGGGCCGCGCAGCCTCGGCCCGGCCAGCCGGTTCGTCGTCGACCACGCCCCCTGCCCGGTGCTGCTGGTCTGGCCGCGGGAGGTCCCGCCCGGCCCGATCCCGCCGCCGCCGCCCCCGCCGCACGGCCGCCCGCACCAGCACCCGCGACGTTGAGGCGATCCCGCTGCCCCGCCGCCCCTCGGCGGCCCGCGCAAGAACAGGCAATCCAGCCGCCGCGCCACGCCGGCGGCCAGCCGACGGTGAAGCAAATGTGGCCATAAGGGCTGATTGCACATGCAGATGCGCGTGACAATGCACGTGCAGTTGATAGGATGTAACCGTTCTCACTGGCCCTGGACCCCGGCCGACGGACACCTACGAAGGAGATGCCATGTCCGAAGCCCGCAACGGGATGCCCGCGGCCGAGCTTGGGGATGTCACCTGGCGCAAGAGCCGGCACAGCAACTCGCAGGGCACCTGCGTCGAGCTCGCCGGACTGCCGGACGGCGGCATAGCCGTCCGCAACTCCCGCCACCCCGACAGCCCCGCGCTCATCTACACCCCCGCCGAGATCGACGCCTTTATCCGTGGCGCCAAGGACGGGGAGTTCGACGACCTGCTCGCCTGAGCGGCGGGCCAGCGGACCTGCAACAGGCGGCGGACACCGGCCCGGCGGGGCCGGCCGTCCGCCGTAACCGCGTTAACTGCAGCAGCGCCCACACGACCTTGCCGTCCCCGGCGACCGGCTGCCACCCCCAGCGCACGCTGCACGACTCCACGACCTGCAACCCGCGGCCGCCCTCGGCCTGCGCGCCGGATTCGACCCGGACCGGGTGCTTGGTGCCCGGGTCGGTAACCAAGCACACCAGATACGGATCCCGGCGTAGTATCGTCAGCCCGATCGGGTGCTCTCCGGGCATCCACCGAGCGGAGAGCAAGCCATGCCGGAGCGAGTTGGTTACCAGCTCGGAGACCACGAGTTCCGCCACGTCGCAGGCCAGCCCCCAGTCCCGCAGCGTCAGCCGGGTGAACTCCCTGGCGCGCCGGGCCGACCCGGCCTCCGCGCCCAGCGCGCACGTGGCCGCGGGCTCCTCGGCAAGCTCGCTCGCCGCGATCTCGCCGAAGCCCGGGTCTTCCGTGCAGCACGCAGGAAGCCCCTCGGCATGCCCCCCGTGAAACCCGCTCGCCGTGAGGAGGCGGTCGTGGCTCACGATTGCATCCTCCGTCCTGACTACTGCGACCACCCCTGCGCTTGTGGTGCTGGGCGCAGATCCGGGAGGTCGCTCCTCGCGCGTCCGGGCAGCAAACGTTATCATCGCCCACGTACCTTGCAGACGCAAGACCTGATGCACGTGCAGACGCCAGGGTACGCCGCACGTGCAGACGGCATGTCCGGGGGTACCGACCGGATCGCCGCGTGCCGGGGGGGCCGATGTGATCTCGATTGAGCCGGGCAGCGGCCCGACCGTACGGCGCATCCTGCTCGGCAGCCAGCTGCGCAGGCTGCGCGAGGCCAGGGGGATCACCCGCGAGGACGCGGGCTACCGGATCCGGGCCTCGGAATCCAAGATCAGCCGCATGGAGCTCGGGCGGGTCGGGTTCAAGGAACGCGACGTGGTGGACCTGCTCGCCCTGTACGGCGTCGACGACGACGCGGAGCGCGACGCGCTGGTGACGCTCGCGCGCGAGGCCAACGCGGCGGGCTGGTGGCATCAGTACGCCGACGTTTTACCAGACTGGTTCCAGACCTATGTGGGCCTGGAGGAGGCGGCGTCGGTGCTGCGCGTCTATGAGGTGCAGTTCGTCCCCGGGCTGCTGCAGACCCCGGACTACGCCCGGGCGGTCATGGTGCGCGGTCAGCCCGGGGCCCCGCCCGAGGAGATCGAGCGCCGCGTCAACATGCGGATCACCCGCCAGGAGCTGCTGGCCAAGCACGGCGGGCCGCGCCTGTGGGCGGTCGTGGACGAGGCGGCGCTGCGGCGCCCGGTCGGCACCCGCGAGGTGTTCAGATCGCAGCTGGAGCACCTGATCGAGGTCACCCAGAATCCCCGGATCACGCTCCAGGTCACCCCGTTCCGGTCGGGCGGGCACGCCGCCGAGGCCGGCGCGTTCACGATCATGCGCTTCCCCGAAGAGGACCTGCCCGACGTGGTCTACCTCGAGCAGCTCACCAGCGCCCTGTATCTCGACAAGCGTGAGGACGTCGAGAGGTACAGCGAGGTCATGGAGCGGCTCAGCGTGGAGAGCGAGCCGCCGGAGCGGACCGCCGACCTGCTGCGGGACATGCTCCGCGATCTCGAGTAGCGCCACGGCGGGCCGCCGGGGGGCTGACGGCCGCCGACAGCAGCCACCGCGTGGTCGACGCGACGAGGTGAGGGATCGCACATGAGCAGCGAGATGTTCGAGCGGGGCCTGCGGGCACGGCGCGAGGTCCTCGGCGCCGAGTACGTGGACCGCAGCCTGGCCGCGGCCGACGACTTCATGATGGCGTTCCAGCGCATCACCACCGAGTGGGCGTGGGACTACGTGTGGAACCGCCCCGGCCTCGACCGCAGGACGCGCAGCCTGCTGAACCTGGCGATGCTCACCGCGCTGGGCAAGAGCGCCGAGCTGAAGCTCCACGTCAAGGGCGCGCTGACCAACGGCGTGACGGCGGAAGAGATCAAGGAGGTGCTGCTGCACGCCTCGGTCTACTGCGGGATTCCCGCGGGCCTTGAGGCGTTCCGGGCCGCGCACGAGGTGCTGCTGGCCGAGGGGGCACTGCCGACCGGAGAACCGAACGCATGAGCACCCCCCCGATCAGGCAGGTCGGCTTCGTCGGGATCGGCAACATGGGCTGGCCGATGGCGGCCAACCTGGTCCGCGCCGGTTTCGAGGTGGCCGCGGCCGACGCCGCGCCGGGGCGGGCGGCGGCGTTCGCGGCCGAGACCGGCGGCCGCGCGGCGGACACCGCCGGGGCCGCCGACGGGGCCGACGCGCTGGTGACCATGCTGCCGACCAGCGCGCAGGTCGCCGCGGTCATCGGCGAGGCCGAGCAGGTGCTCGCGCCCGGCAGCCTGGTCATCGAGATGTCATCCGGCGTGCCGGCCGCCACCCAGGCCCTCGCCGGCCGCCTGGCCGGGCGCGGGATCGGGCTGATCGACTGCCCGGTGTCCGGCGGGGTCACCAGGGCCGGGACCGGCGAGCTGGCGATCATGGCGGGCGGCGACGAGGAGCAGCTTCGCCGGGCCGAGCCGGTGCTGGCCGCGATGAGCACGTCGGTCCACCACTGCGGCGGCGTCGGCGCGGGCCAGGCGATGAAGGCGCTGAACAACCTGGTCTCGGCGGGCGGCTTCCTGATCGGCGTGGAGGCGCTGCTCATCGGGCAGCGGTTCGGACTGGACCCGGCGGCCATGGTGGACGTGCTGAACTCCGCCACCGGCATGAACAACAGCACCAAGAAGAAGTTCAGGCAATACGTGCTGTCTCGCCGGTTCGACTCGGGCTTCGGCCTGGACCTGATGGTGAAGGACCTGTCGATCGCCCTGGAGATCGGGCGGGACGCCGGCGCGGCCACGCCGTTCGCCGCGCTGTGCCGCGAGCTGTGGAGCGGCGCCGCCTCCGTGCTCGGCCCGGGCCAGGATCACACGGCGCTGGCCCGGTTCAGCGAGGCGCTCGCCGGCGAGGAGCTGACCGACGGCGGGCGCCGCGAAAGGCCGTCCCGGCGGGCCGGCGGCACCGAATGATCCAGAGCCAGCAGTGCGGGCGCGCGGGGAGCCCGGCCGGGCCGTCTTCCCGACCGGCGGGATCCTGCGGGCGTGGCGGTGACCGGCCGCCCGCCTACGCGGACGGATCGCGGCGGGTCATGGCTATCCGGCGCCCCGCGGCCATCGGGGCGGGCAGGGCGGCGTGCTCGGCGGCCAGCGCCGCGACGGCCCGACGGCGATCCGCGGGCATCGCCGTCACCCTCTCGGTGGCGATGTCGACGTGCAGGAACATCAGCTCGTTCGTGGCCGCCTCGGCTCCGGTGGCCGCCTCGGTCATCCGGTGGAACACGTGCAGCCGCTTCTCGTCCGCGCCGAGCAGCTGCGAGCTGTACCGCAGCGGCGCGCCGGCCCGGACGCTGGCGGCGAAGCACAGGTGGCTCTCGACGGTGTAGAGGCCGGCCCCGGTCTCCCGCCGGTAGGCGGCCCCGAGCCCCAGGTGATCCAGGAACGCCTCGGTCGCCTCGGTGAACGCGATCGCGTAATAGCCGTCCATCATGTGGCCGTTGTAGTCGATCCAGTCCGCCGGCACCGTGCGCCCGCCGGTCCCGAGCGGCCCGACGGAGCTCATCGGCCGGTCACCGGCCCTGCCAGACCGGGCGGCGGCGCTCGGTGAACGCGCGGGCGCCCTCGGCGGCGTCCGCCGAGGCGAGCATGGCCCGGTAGGCCGGCATGCCGCCGCCGCCCTGGATCGCGTAGCCGGCCCTGACCCCGCAGCCCTCGGTCTCGCGCAGGACCTCCAGCACGGCGGCCACCGCCAGTGGCGCCGCCGCACAGACCGCGCCGGCCAGCTCGCGCGCGGCCGCCAGCAGCCCGGCCGCCGGCACCACCCGGTTGACCAGGCCCCACCTGGCGGCCTCGGCGGCGTTCAGCCGCCTGCCGGTAAGCAGCAGCTCGACGGCGATCGCCCGCGGCACCCTCGCCGGCAGCCGGAGCAGGCCGCCCGCGTCGGGGACGATGCCCAGCGTCACCTCGGGCAGCGCGAACTCGGCGTGCTCGGCCGCGACCACCAGGTCCGCGGCCAGCGCCAGCTCGAAGCCGCCGCCGAAGGCCAGGCCGTTGACCGCCGCGATGACCGGCTTGCCGATGTCGAGGAACTCGGTCAGGCCGGCGAAGCCGCCCGGGCCGTGATCGGCGTGGGCGTCCTCCCCCGCCGCGGCCGCCTTCAGGTCCCAGCCGGCGCAGAAGAACCGGTCCCCCGCCGCGGTCAGGATCGCCACCCGCAGCAACGGGTCGCGCCGCAGCCGGTCGAACGCCGCGAACAGTGCCCGGCTGGTCGCCGCGTCGATCGCGTTGGCCTTGGGCCGGTCGAGGGTGACCAGCAGCGTCTGCCCGTCCACACTCGCCCGTACCGGATCGTTAAGGATGGTCATCTCAGGCTCCGTACGGTCGCAGCAGGGATCGCGCGATGATCTGCCGCTGGATCTCGCTGGTTCCGTCCCAGATCCGCTCGACCCGGGCGTCCCGCCACCAGCGCTCCACCGGCAGCTCGCCCATCAGCCCCATGCCGCCGAACGTCTGCACCGCGGCGTCGGTGACCCGGCCCAGCATCTCGGACGCGTACAGCTTGGCCATCGCCGCGTCCGCGTCGGTCATCGCGCCGCGGTCCAGCCTGCCCGCGGCGCGCAGCGTGAGCAGATCGGCCGCCTCCAGCTCGGTGGCCATGTCCGCGAGCCGGAACCCGACGCCCTGGAACCGCCCGATCGGCTGGCCGAACTGCCGGCGGCGTGCGGCCCACTCGGCGGCGGCCTCCAGGACGCGCCGGGCCCGCCCGACGCTGGTCGCCGCCACCGTCAGCCTGCTCGCGCCGAGCCACCGCCCCATCAGCTCGAAGCCGCGGCCCTCCTCGCCGAGCCGGTTCGCCGCGGGCACCCGGCAGCCGGAGAAGATCAGCTCGCACTGGTGGTATCCGCGATTGGACACACACGGCGGGCCGCGCCGCACCTCGAGGCCCGCGCTGCCCTTGTCGACCAGCAGCGCGGTGATGAGCTTCTTCGGGCCGCGCGCGGTCTGCTCCACCCCGGTGGCGGCGAACAGGATCACGAAGTCGGCCACGTCAGCGTGGCTGATGAAGTGCTTGGTGCCGGTGACCACGTAATCGGCGCCGTCGCGCACCGCGGTGGTTGCCATCGACCGCACATCCGATCCGGCGCCTGGCTCGGTCATCGCGACGCAGTCGTGCCGCTCCCCGCGGATGGCGGGCAGCAGGTAGCGTTCCCGCTGCTCGCCCTGGCAGGCCCGCAGGATGTTGCTCGGCCGCTCCACGAGCATCTGCAGCGCGTAGGAGGCGCGGCCGAGTTCCCGCTCGGCCAGGACCACGCCGACCGCGTCCAGCCCGCCGCCGCCGAGCTCGGCGGGCATGTTCGCCGCGTACAGGCCGGCCGCGAGGGCCCGGGCCCTGATCTGCCCGGCCAGGTCTGGCGGCACCTCGTCGAGCCGCTCCACCTCGTCCTCGTGCGGGTAGAGCTCACGCTCCACGAAATCGCGGACGGTGCCCGCTATGAGGCGCTGCTCGGCGGTGGGCTCGCAGTTCACCGGGCGCCCGGGGCCGCGATGCAGCGGCCGACGTAGCCGGGGACCGGCAGCGCCGCGTGCGCGGCCCGGATCTCCTCCAGCCGGGCTGCGATGTCGCCGGGAAACGGCGCCACCCGTCCCGCGCGGCTGTCGACGTGCAGCAGCAGCTGCTCGGCCGTGGCCACCAGCAGGTCCGGGCCCGACCGCATCTCGTGCGCGACGTGCAGCCGCTTGGCGTCCAGCCCCAGCACCTGCAGCGTCAGCGTCAGCCGGTCGCCGGCCCTGGCCTCGCGCAGGTGGCGCAGGTGGGTCTCGGCGGTGAACAGCGACCGGCCGCGGCCGCGGTAGCCCTCGTCCACCCCGAAGAAGCGGAAGAAGGCGTCCGCGCTGTCCCCGAATACCAGCAGGTACGCTGACTCGCTCATGTGGCCGTTGTAGTCGGCCCACTCCGGCGCGACGCCGGTCTCGTGCAGCCGCAGCGGGGCGGGGATCAGCCGGCCGGGCACCCAGGGCCCGGCCCGGCTTCCCTCACGGGGCGTGGTGATCCGCCCCATCAGCCCTCGCCGACGGCGACCGTCATCTTCGGCACGTCGGCGAGCAGCTGCGCCGTGTAGCCGTCCCTGGGCGCCTCGAGCACCTCGCTGACCGTGCCGCGCTCGCAGATCCTGCCGCCGTTCATGACCACGACGTGGTCGGCGATGCTGCGCACCAGCGGCAGGTTGTGCGTAATGAAGATCATCGAAAGGCCGCGGTCGTGCTGCAGCCCGCGGAGCAGTTCGACGATCGCCGCCTGCACGGACACGTCGAGTGCGGAGGTGACCTCGTCGCACACGAGCAGGTCCGGCTCGAGGATCAGTGCCCGCGCGATGGCCACCCGCTGCCGCTCGCCGCCGGAGAGCTGATCGGGGTACAGGTCCACGAACGACTCGCGGAGCGCGGCCGCGGTCAGCGCCGCCACCACCCGCTCGTACCGCTCGCCAGCGGCCAGCTTCTCGAAGTGGGCCAGCGGCTGCTCGACGATCTGCCCCACCGTCCGGCGCGGGTTCAGCGCCAGGTACGGGTTCTGCGAGACGTACTGGATCCGGCGCAGCTGGTCGCGGCTGCGCCGGCGCACCCCGGCGGTAAGCCGCTGCCCGGCGAAACTGACGTCGCCGGCCCAGGTCGGGTGCAGCCCGACCAGGCACCGGGCCAGCGTGGTCTTCCCCGAGCCGGACATGCCGACGACGGCCACGCACTGGCGGCCGGGCACCGTGAACGTCAGGTCGGCGAGCACGGTCTTGCGGCCGTAGGTGGCGGACAGGTCGTGCACGTCGAGCAGCGGGGCGGTCGCGCCCGGGCCCGCCGGCCTGGCCGCCGGGCCGTCCTCTGCGCCGGCCAGGGCGGCGATCTCGGCGGCCCGCAGGCACCGGGCGGCGTGCCCGGACGGCGACACCTCGGTCATCGGCGGCGGGCCGGCCTCGCACTCGGGCAGCGAGAATTCGCAGCGCGGCTGGAAGAAGCAGCCCGGCGGCCGGCTGCCCGGCCGCGGGGGCTGACCGGCCAGGCCCCGCAGGACCTGCGACCGGTCCAGTGACGGGACCGCCCGCAGCAGCCTGCGGCTGTAGGGGTGCGCCGGGCTGCCGAACACCTCGCGGGCCGGGCCGACCTCGGCCAGCCTGCCCGCGTAGAGCACGGCCACATAGTCGGCGATCTCGGCCACCACCGCCAGGTCGTGGCTGATGTACACCGCGGCCACCCGGTAGGACCGGCACAGCTCCCTGATCGTCTCCAGGACCCGGCGCTGGGTGGTCACGTCCAGGCCGGTGGTCGGCTCGTCGAGCACGATCAGCTGCGGCCGGCAGGCGAAGGCCATGGCCAGCCCGACCCGCTGCTGCTGCCCGCCGGACAGCTGGTGCGGGTAGGAGTCCAGGATGCCGGGCACCGTGGACAGGCCGACCTCCGCGAGCATCTCGGTCAGCCGCTCGCCCCGTCCGCCGTCGCCCTCGTACGCGGCGAGAACCTCGCGCAGCTGGGTACCGATCTTCAGGGTGGGGTTCAGCGCGCTTGACGGGTCCTGCGGCACGTAGGCAACCTGGCGGCCGCGCATCCGCTGCAGCTCCCGCGGCGAGAGCGGCAGGATGTCCCGGCCGTCGACGATGACCTTGCCGCCGCCGATGACCAGGCCGCGGCGGACATGGCCGAGCAGCGCCAGCGCCATCGTGGTCTTGCCGGACCCCGATTCACCGACCAGGCCGAGAACCTCACCGGGCAGGACCCGGAACGACACCTCGTCGACCACGTCCACGCTGGCCCGGCCGCGTGACGGCGCCCGGAGCACCTGCAGGTTCTCCACCGACAGCCGCGACGGGCCAGCGCCGCTGACGGCGGCCGGGCCGGCGCTGTCGGCGGTCACTGGCCCGCTCCCGCCACGACCAGGCCGGGCAGCACCGCGTCATCGGCCCGGCGCCCGACGCCGAGGGACGCACGCGCGATCGCGTCGGTGAGCGTGTTCATCCCGATGGTCAGCGCGGCAATGAGCAGCGTGGGCGCGAGCACCCCCCACGGATTGGCCACCAGGCCGATCCGGTTCTCGTTGATCATGAGGCCCCAGCTGGCCGTCGGCGGCTGCAGGCCGAACCCGAGGAAGCTCAGCCCCGCGATCACCAGGATCGAGTAGGTGAGCCTGAGCCCGAGTTCCACCATGAGCACCGAGGTGAGGTTCGGCATCACCTCCCGCCGGATCACCCTTCTCGCCGGCATGCCCAGGATCTGCGCGGCCCTGACGAAGTCGCGCTCGCAGACGTCGAGAGCCGCGGCCCGCATCACCCGGGCCACCTGCGGGGCGTGCGAGATGGCGACCGCGAGCACGATCAGCCAGATCCTCGGCCCGAGGATGCTGACCAGCAGCAGCGCGAACACGAGCTGGGGAAAGGCCAGGATCACGTCGACGGCCCGCATCATCAGCGTGTCCCATCGCCCGCCGAAGTACGCGGCGGCCACCCCGATGATCGCTCCGGCGGCGACGCCGAGCACGGTCGCGACCGCGGCCATCAGCAGCAGCTGCCATCCGCCGTCCAGGGTGCGGCTCAGCACATCCCGGCCGAGGGTGTCCGCGCCGAGCGGGAACTTGAGCGAAGGATTCGCGAACGGGGCGGCGACGAAGGACGTGCTCGGGTACGGGGCCAGCGCCGGGCCGATCGCGGCGATCAGGACGATGACGCCGACGATGGCGAGCCCGGTCGCGCCGCGCCCGGTGCGCACCGCGCGCCCGAGCACCGCCACCCACTCCCGCCGGCGGGCACGCCCGCGCCCGGCGGACTGCAGCACCGCAAGCGCCGCGTTGGAAGCCACTCCATCACCTCCGTCAGGACCGGGGCAGCCGGCGCCGCGGGCTGGCGGCGAGGGACACCATGTCGGTCGCGATGTTGACGAGCACGTAGAAGGCCGCGAGCAGCAGCACGATGAACTGGATCACCGGGATGTCCCGGTCGGACACGGCCGACACCAGCTCCTGGCCAAGGCCCGGGTAGTTGAACACGTACTCGACCACTACCACCCCGCCGGCCAGGTACAGGAAGTTCAGCCCCACCACCTGGATCGTCGGCGCGATCGAGTTGGGCAGCGCGTGCACCGCGAGGACCCGCCACTTCGACAGCCCCTTGAGCCTGGCCATCTCGACGTAGTCGCTCTCCAGCGCGTCGATCATCGCCGCGCGCATCATCCGGAACGTGTACGGCACGATCACGATCACGAGCGTGGCCACCGGCAGCACCAGCAGCGACGGGCTCGACCACGGCGCCGCGCCCGGCGGGAACACCGACACCGCAGGGAACAGGTGCCAGACCAGCGCGGCGAAGAACACCACGAGCACCATCGCGACCACGAACTCCGGCAGCGCCGTGATCGCGAGGGCCGCGACCGAGAGCCCGTGGTCGAGCCAGCTGTCCCGGCGCGCCGCCGCCAGCACGCCGAGCGCCACCCCGATCAGCGTGCCGATGACGCCGGCCAGCAGGACCAGCACGGCCGAGTTCACGACCCTCCCGCCGACCAGCGAGGTCACCGAGGCGCCGCTGGCCAGCGAGGTGCCGAGGTTGCCGTGGAACAGGCCGCTGAGCCAGGTCCAGTACTGGGCCACCGCCGGGCGGTTCAGGTGCATCTGGACCTCGAGCGCGTGCAGGCGGGCCGGCGTCGCCGTGTTCTGCAGCACCGCCGATGCCGCGTTGCCCGGCAGCACCTGGGTCGCCGCGAACACGAGCACGGAGACCAGCCACAGCGTCAGCACACCAAACCCGAGCCGCCTGATTAAGGTGTCCCGGAGCGGGTGCGGCTTCGGGGCGGGCGCGGCGTCGGCCGCCTTGGCCGGCGCCGTCACATCGGCCATGACCGGGATCCTTCCGTTTCGCGGCGGCTCCGGGCGCCGTCAGGACAGCCAGAGCTGCTTGAAGTCATACGCGTTGAGCGACAGGCCGCCCTTCGAGGGGACCAGGCCGTTGACGTTGGTTCCGTAGCCGTCGATGACCGGCGGGAAGAACGGAATGATGTACCCGCCCTCGGTGTAGTCGATCCGCTGCATCTCGTGCGCGAGCTGCGTGCGCTTGACCGGGTCGACCGTGGCGATCGCCTGCTGATAAAGGGTGTCGTAGGTCGGGTTGTCGAAATGGCACTCGTTGAACGGGGCGGTGGGCAGGGTCGCCAGCGATACCTGCGGCAGGTAGAAGTTGAAGTACCAGAAGTCCTGTGCGAAGACCCACTTCAGGTAGCTGGTGCCGAAGAAGTCGGTCACCGTGACCTGGCTGACATTGATCTTGATACCGGCGGCGCTCGCCTGCTGGGCCAGCACCTGGGCGGCCTGGATCGTGCCCTGGCCGATGTCCGAGCTGACCAGCTGGACCGCGGTGCCGTCCATGCCCGCGGCCTTCCACAGCGACCGGGCCTGGTCGAGATCCTGGTGCCGCTGGGGCAGGCCGTGGTCGTAATCCGCGGCCCAGATGCCGAACACGTCATTGCCGACCGTCCCGCGGCCGCCGAACAGGATCTCCAGCATCTGCGGCCGGTCCACCACGAGCCGCAGCGCCTGGCGCGCCCGGACGTCCTTGAAGGGCGCCGTGTCCACCCGCATCGTGAACGGGTTCCAGCCGCCGCCCGCGGAGATCAGCACGTTCTTGCCCTGGCTTTCGACCACGTCGACGACGTCCGAGGACAGCAGGTTGGCCACGTCCACCTCGCCGGCCAGCAGCGCGTTCAGCTGGCTGGTCGGGTCCGCGTAGTCGGTGATGACCACCTCGTCCAGGTACGGCAGGCCGGATTGCCAGTACCCGTCGTAGCGGACGAACGTGCTCTGCGTGCCGGGCGTGAAGCTCTGCAGCCTGAACGGGCCGGTCCCGACCGGCTTGGCCGGGTCGAAGCCGACCGGGATGACGTCGGAGTAGGTCGGGATGGACAGCGCCTCCAGCAGGGTGGCGAACGGCGTCTTGCACGGTATGCGGACCGTGAGCGGGTCCAGCTTGGTCATCCCGGCCGCGTCGATGGAGGCCAGGCCGGCCGCCGCGGCTCCCGGGGCCTTGGGGTTCAGCACGGTCTGGAACGTGTAGATGACGTCGTCGGCGGTCAGGTCCTTGCCGTTATGGAACGTGATGCCCTGCTTCAGCCGCAGCGTCCACGCCGTCGCGTCGGCGTTCGGCGTGAGCTCATCGGCGAGCACGTACGCCGGCTGCGCGTCCGGGGTCAGCCCGAGCAGCGGCTCGTACAGGTTGTTGACCCGGGAGAAGTCCGCGTTGCTCACCGCGCTCAACGGGTCAAGGGTGTCCGCGCTGGACCCGCCGGTGATCGCCGCGCGCAGCGTGCCGCCCTTCCGGGGCCCGCTGGCAGCCTGGCGGTGGGCGGTGAACGTCGCGGTGGGCGAGATGCCGCAGCCGGCGAGAAGGCCGCCGGCCCCCGCCGCGAGCGAGCCGGCCACAGCCGTCCTCATGAACTCCCTGCGGCTGAGGTCCATTGTCCGCTCCCGCCTGCGGAGGAGGCCGAGTCCGGCCCGGGCGGGACGGCACCGCCCGGATAATGGTTCACGATATGAACAATGCGTGCATTATGTGGTAACGGGAGTGTAAATAGCGCTCTCGCGCAAAGTCAATAGACCGCGCCGGGCTCATGGCGCGCCGGCGGGGCGACCGAGAACCGCTCTACCAGGCCGAGCAGCTCGGCCAGGAACTCGTCGCGAATCCGCCCCAGCTCGGCGACGGACCGGCCGGCGGCCTGCTCGTGGCATCCGGCCACCATCCGCTCGCGCAGCTGCGGGGTCAGCGGCGGCGCCTCGAGCCGGGTCCACGGCTCCAGCAGCGCGGCACCGAAGTGATCGAGCATGTGTGCCATCCCGGCGCTGCCGCCGGCCAGGTGGAAGGTCAGGCACGGCCCCATCAGCGCCCAGCGCAGCCCGGGCCCGTACGCGATCGCGTCATCGATCTCGGCCACCGTCGCCTCGCCTGCCGCGACCATGTGCAGCGCCTCGCGCCACATGGCCTCCTGCAGCCGGTTGCCGACGAAGCCGGGCAGCTCGCGGGTCAGCCGCAGCGGCCGCTTGCCGACGGCGGCGTAGAACCCGGCGAGCCAGTCCACGGCCGCGGGGTCGGTGCGCTCACCGCCGACCACCTCGACCAGCGGGATCAGGTAGGGCGGATTGAACGGATGACCCACCACGCACCGCTCCGGGCGCCGGCAGTCGGCCTGCAGCATCGTCATGGCGAACCCGGAGGTACTCGAGGCGATCACCGCGTCCGGATCGGCCGCGCGGTCGATCGCGGCGAGCACGCCCTGCTTGACCCGGCCGTCCTCCGGCGAGTTCTCCTGCACCATGTCGGCGCCGCCGACCGCGGCGGCGAGGTCGGCGTGGAAGCGGAGCCGGTCGGGCCGCGCGCCGGGACGAAGGCCCATCCGCTCCAGCAGCGGCCAGGTCTCCTCCAGCATGGCCAGCAGGTCGCGCTCGGCGTGCGGCGCCGGGTCGTAGACGTCGACGTCCAGCCCCATCCGCAGGTAGTGCAGTGCCCAGCCGCCGCCGATCACCCCGGCGCCGACGATTGCCACCCGACCGGCCCGTCCGGGTTCCGCAGCCGCCACCGTTCCTCCCTCGGGATAGTCGGGCACCGGGCGGCCGTGCCGCGCCGGCACCGTCGCCATCGCGGCGGCGCCGGGGCGCCCCTGGTCAGTAGCCGACCTGGTCCAGGCCCTTGAGCCCGAGCACCTGCCGCGCCTCGGCGGGGGTCGCGATCTCGAGGGACAGCGCCTCCAGGATGCCGCGGATCTTGCGGACCTGGTCGGCGTTCGACTCGGCGAGCCGGCCCCGGCCGACGTAAAGGCTGTCCTCCAGGCCGACGCGGACATGCGAGCCCATGATGGCCGCGGCGGTGACGATGCCCATCTGGTAGCGGCCGGCCCCGAGCGTGGACCACTGGTAGGCATCCCCGAGCAGCCGGTCGGCGGTCCGCTTCATGTGCACGATGTGGTCCACGTCGGGACCGATGCCGCCCATGGTGCCGAAGATGGTCTGGACGAAGACCGGCGGCCGGACCAGGCCCTGGTCGAGGTAGTAGGCCAGCGTGTATAGGTGGGAGGTGTCGTAGGCCTCCGCCTCGAACCGGGTCCCGGTCTGCGGGCCGACGACCGTGAGCATGTACTCGATGTCGGCGTAGGTGCTCACGAACGGCTCGCCGCGGGTGCTCTCCAGGTAGGGCTCTTCCCAGTCGAACGCGAACCGGCCCCGGTACCGGTCGATCATCGGGAAGCTGCCGTAGTTCATCGTGCCGAGGTTGAGCGTGCACAGCTCGGGCTTGAGTTCGAGCACGCCCTGCAGCCGCTCCTCGACGGTCATGCCGGTGCCGCCGCCGGTCGAGATGCTGACCACGACGTCGCTGCGC
>Ga0335073_10007720_pt1 | contig 15091 bp, 12 predicted proteins | sample Lox_Sample_22_FD_207093 | JGI IMG/M metagenome (GOLD analysis project Ga0335073, IMG submission 207093) | Soil microbial communities from Loxahatchee National Wildlife Refuge, Florida, United States - Lox_Sample_2.2 | ecosystem: Environmental > Terrestrial > Soil > Wetlands | place: USA... | reverse complement strand
GGCCTTCCACAGCTGTGCCACCACCTCGCGCCCGGCGATGCGGACGCTCACTTTGAGCGGCCCGCCGCTCGAGCTCACGACGGCCTCGACCGGCAGGTCGCGCGGGTCGTGCTCGGCATACTCGGCGTGTTGCACGCCGTCGTTGTCCACGGTCTGGGTGAAGTAGCCTTGGCCGTAAAGCAGACCGACCGCCACGAACTGCATGCGATCGTCGCTCGCCGCCTTGCAATAATCTCCCGCGAGCACCCCGAGCCCACCCGAGTAGATCGGGAAGCTCTCGTGGAAGCCGTACTCCGCGCAGAAGTACGCGACCAGAGGAGTTGCCAGGGAAGGCGCGGGCGTGAGATAGGCGTCGAAGTCGCGCAGCACCTGCTCGTAGCGCGCGAGGTAGACGGGGTCCTCCGCGGCGCGATCGAGCGTCGCCTGGTCGATGCAGCGGAGCACCAGCCTGGGATTGCCGCCTGCCTGCTCCCACAGCTCGGGGTCGAGGTCTTCGAACAGCGCGCGCGTCGGGCGATGCCAGCTGAAGAACAGATTGCCGGCCAGCTGCGGCAATCTCCCGAGAGCTGCCGGAATGACCGGCGTCACTTCCAACAGCGCATCTCGCATGAAGCTGGGCAGACACGAAAAGGGCGCGCAGTCTAGCATCACACCGGGCCTGGAGCGATCCTGAGCGAGGCGCTAAGCTCGGCCTCGGAATGAACGCCTCCCTGGAATCATCCTCGCTCGCATCGGCAGGCTTCGAGGCCCTCAGGCGCGGCGACGCGGGCGCTGCGCGGGACCTCTTCAAACGGGCCGTCCTCGCGGGCGCTCCGGCCGATGCGTGGTTCGGTCTGGCACTCGCGCATCGCAAGCTTGGCGCGGCCGAGGAGGAGGGCGCCGCGCTCGAGCAAGCGCTCGCGCGAGACCCGAGCCACCTTCCGGCCTTGATCGCCAAGGGCGACCTGTACCTCCGCAAGGGGGACGAGAGAGCGGCCTCCGCCTACTACGCCACCGCCATCCGTGCGGCATCCAGGCAATCCTCGCTCCCGACGCAGTGGCGCACGGAGATCCAGCGCGTGCAGGGCGTGTACGAAGGGCTGATGCGCAAGTTCGAGGCAGAGCTGCTCGGTGCGCTCACTGCACGCGGCCTGGGAGAGCCGGGCACGCAGCGCGTTTCCCATGCGCTCGATCTGCTGCTCGGCAAGCGCCAGGTGTTCCTGCAGCAGCCGAAGTACTTCTATTTTCCCGAGCTGCCGCAAGTCCAGTTCTACGACCGGCGCGACCTCCCGTGGGCCCGCAAGCTCGAGGAGCACACGGTCGAGATCGTCGCGGAGCTGCGTGCGATCCTCGCAACTCGTCAGGGCTTCGTGCCCTACATCCAGCGCGCTGCAGATCGGCCCCTGGTCAATCCGAATCCACTGATGGACAGCCTCGACTGGGGAGCCTGCTACCTGGTGAAGGACGGCCTCGAGGTTCGAGAGAACGCGGAGCGCTGCCCCCGCACGATGGAGGCGCTCGCCGAGACACCCTTGTGCCGCATCCCGGGGCGCACGCCCTCGGTGCTCTTCTCCATGCTCAAGCCCGGCACGCGCATCCGCCCCCACAACGGCTTCACCAACGCGCGACTCATCTGCCACTTGCCCCTCATCGTGCCTCCGCATTGTGGCCTTCGCGTGGGCAACGAGACGCGTCCCTGGCGCGAGGCTGAGCTCACCGTGTTCGACGACAGCATCGAGCACGAAGCGTGGAACTCGAGCGATGCGATCCGCGTCGTTCTGCTGTTCGACATCTGGCGCCCGGAGCTCACTCAGAAGGAGCAGGCTCTGGTGGCCGCAATTCTCGAGGCTGCCAAGGGCAGCCTTTCGGAACGACAGGTCTGGACCGAATGAGGAGCCTCCACGTGGACCGCTGCTTAGCCCGCAACCTTGCAGAATCTCGCGCGACCCCGCGCGCGCGACTTGCGACCTTCACGATCAGTGCGATTCTCGCGCTCGCAGCGCTCACGCAGATGCCTGCGGTGCGCGCTCAGAGCGAGCCGGTACAGGATCTGTCAACCTTCCCGCGCACGACACTCGAGATTCAAAGCGCCGCGGCGACGCATCGCTTCAAGGTCTGGATCGCCGATACACAGGGACGCCAGACCCAGGGCCTGATGTTCGTGCGCGACCTGCCGGCCGACGAGGGCATGCTGTTCACCGATTGCTGCTCGGGAATCTGGATGAAGAACACGTACATCTCGCTCGACATCGTGTTCGTCGGCACCGACGGGCGGATCGCGAAGATCGCCGAGCGCGCGAAGCCCTTCGACCTGACCACCATCAGCGCGGAAGGGCCGGTGAAGGCGGTGGTGGAGCTCAAGGGCGGCGAGGCGGCGGCGCAGCATTTGAAGCCGGGGGATCGGGTCGTGTGGCACGCGCCTGGGGCGAGCTGAGCCCGGCCGACAGAGACCCCGGCATGGGGTTCGCGCCCGCGGTGCAAACGTGATCGACGGCGAAGAGCTGGCGAGATCCCCCGCGTGGTTCCCGTTGGAGTTCGCCGCTGCAGATGCGGTGCGTTTGATTCGGCTGAGTGAAGCCACGTACCGCTCTGCCAGCTTCCTCGATCGGCGCGCTCTCGCGTCCAACCCCCAGCAGGCGATCGGCGATCTCGGCATGCTCGAGGCCGCAGCCACGCAGCTTGCACCCCGAGCGCACTACATATTCCACATCGGACATGTGGGCTCGACGCTCATCTCGCGCCTCGTCGGCGAGCACGAGCAGGTCTTCTCACTGCGCGAGCCGGCGCTGCTGCGTGGGATTGCGGCGCAGGCCGGCGGCTCGGCAGGCAGCGAAGGCGCCCTCGCGCGAGCCCTGCCGCTCGGCACCCTGCTGCGGCTGCTCGCCCGCACCTGGCGACCCGAGCAACGGGCCGTGATCAAGGCGACCAGCTTTGTGAGCGAGCTCGCGCCGCTGATGCTTGCGAGCTCCGAGCAGCCGGCAACGATCCTGGTATTCGCCCAGCCGCTGGCGTATCTGCGCGGAATCCTCGGTGGCAGCGGCTCGCGCGTCGAGGCGCAAATGCTTGCTCCCTCGCGCGCGCAGCGACTGGCGCGGCGGCTGGGTCCGGGAGAGTGGCGAGCGCAGCTGCGCACCGAGGGCGAGCACCTGGCGATGAGCTGGTTATGCGAGATGGCGGCGCTGCGACAGGCCCATGAGGCCGGCTTGCCCGCACGCGCACGCTCGCTCTGGGTAGACTTCGATCAGTTCCTGGCCGATCCGGCGCGGATGCTGCTGCAGATCTTCGGTACGCTCGGCGCCTCGCCGGCTCTGCACGAGTGCGAGGCGCTCGTGCACGGACCTCTCATGCGCCGCTACTCCAAGGCGCCCGAGTACGCCTACGATGCAGAACTGCGGCGCGAGGTGCTCGCCGCGGCGGAGCGTCAGCACGGCGCGGAGATCGGGCGCGGGATGCGCTGGCTGGAGCGCTTGGCGGGGCACTGCACGCTCGTCGCGCGGATACTCGAGACCCGCTAGCACCTGGCTTTGCCGAGGAGGGAGGAGCGCGATGTTCTGGACCAGAGCGATTCCGACGGGCGAGCTCACCCCCGAGCAGATCAAGCGCAGCTTCGGTGTGGTCGAGGCGCCGGATCAGGTCATCTATCTCGCATCGCTCATGCACATCCTCGCGAGCGGACTCGGATTCAAAGCCTCGGCCGAACGCAACACCTCGATGCTCGGGGACGGTCGGCCCATCCCGATGATGTCCTACAGCCTCATCGAGTATCTGCTGGGGCTCGATCTCTCCGCGCTCGAGCTTCTCGAGCTCGGCGGCGGCGTCTCGACGCGCTTCTGGGCGGCCTGCACGAAGTCGGTCCTCACGCTCGAGACCAGCAGCGAGTGGCTCAAGTCGCTGCAGTCGCATCCCATAGCGAACGTCGAGGCGAAGCTCTGTACGCCGGATGCAGTGGGCACCGCTATGACTGCGCTGGGGCGTACGTTCGATGTCGTGGTGATCGACTCCGCGGCCAACCGTCTGGAGCTCGCCGAGCGGGCCCTCCCGATGCTCCGGCCGGCCGGATTCGTCGTTCTGGACAATTCGGACTGGTACCCCAACGCGGCACGCGCCCTGCGTGAGGCCGACCTGATCCAGATCGATTTTCACGATTTCCGGCCGCTGCACTCGTTCCGCTGTACCACCTCTCTGTTCCTCCATCGAGACTTCCGCCCGAAGCCGAAAGAGGCGCGCCTGCCGCTGCCTCCGATCGGAGGCAAGGACGTAGCCGACACCAACCGGTGGGACCGGCCCGCTGGCCAGTGATCGAGGGAGGCGGTGAGCTTCCCAGCTCACCGCCTGCTTCGCTCAGAAGTCCGCGACGATCTCCGCGAAGACGAATCGTCCCAGCGCTTCGTAGAACGACGGGTAGGTATTGCCGTTGCCGGCCGGCAGCGGCTCCAGATCCGTCGTGCCGATCAGCGGCGGGGCTTTGTCGAGGATGTTGTTGCACCCGAGGCGGAACGTGACCTTGTCGGCCAGCTTCACCGCAGCCGAGAGATCGAAGTAGCTGTACGAGCTCAGGTAGGCATCGGTGTTGGAGATCCCGCCGTTTGCGATCGTCTCTCCGGTAGGAGCCGCGAGGTTCGGATTGGAGCTCAGCTCCTCGAACCGCACCGGCCCGATGTAGCGCCATGCAAGTGTGAGGCTGAATGCCTCCCACGGGGTATCCCAGGTGGTCGACCACCGGTGGCGCCAGCGGGGCGATGGCTGTGAGGTGTTCGAGCCGCAGGCCGCGCCGTAGAGGCCGGCGCAGTCGTATTCCGTGAGCACATTTCCCTGGATGGGCTCGAAGTAGTAGTGCTCCATGTAGGTGCCCTGGAGCTCCGTGATGATGCCTCCCCAGCGGTCGAAGCGGTAGTGATAGCCGACATCGATGTCGATGCCCTTCTCCTGGAGCAAGCCCACGTTCTCGAGGGTGTCGGTGATGAAGCCGGTGTTCTCGGCCCACAGGGTGCCGCCCGGTCCGCGATGGATCAGGTCGCAGAATTCGCCACTGTTCGCGCACTCGTTGAGGATCACGGCGCCGCCGATCTCGCCGATGACGCTCTCGATCTTGATGTTGTAGTAGTCGACGTTGGCGTGGAAGCCCGGCAGGACCTGCGGAGTGAACTCGATGCCGATCGTGCCGGTGAGCGCGGTTTCGGGCACCAGGTTCGTATTGCCGCCGAGGAGTCCGTTGTACTGGCCCGCGGGGTTCTCACCGATGTGCCCGTACTCGGCAGGGGTGACACCTGTCTTCTCGCACTGCGCGAGGGTGTATGCCGGCGCGGCGCCTCCGCAGGGGTCGGTGGAGTACGTGCCGTCGAGCCCGATCGCCGCCGGCGCGAACAGCTCTACGACGTTCGGGGCGCGCACAGCGCGAGTGAAGGTGCCGCGCAGGCGAACATCCTTGGTCGGTGCCCAGTCGAGGCCGAGCTTGTAAGTGTTGGTGTTGAACCCCAGGTCGTAAGAGGAGTAGCGATAGCCGGCGTTGAAATTCACCGAGGAGGCGAGGAACTTGTCCTCGACGAGGGGCATCAGAACCTCCGCAAAACCCTCGCGCGCGATGATCCCGCCCGATACCGGCGGAGTGGGTCCACCGCTTCCGCCCAGGTCGCCCTCCTGCGACTCCTCATCCGGAAGGAAGTCGCTCTTCACGTCGCGGTATTCCGCGCCGACGTTGAGCTGCATTCCACTGCTTGCGGTGGGCAGCTGTACTCCGTACTTGCCCAGATCGCCGGTGAAGCTCAACAGCAGGTCGGTCTGCGAGATGCGGCCCTGGAGCAAGCCCGGCGTCGAGAGATATGCAACCTGCGCCGGAGTGACCCCGCCTACGGTGAAGATGTTCCATGGCACGCAGGGCGGCCCCACGACGCACGACGCATCGCCCACCGTCCCGGTGACATTCAAGGCATTGTTCATCTTGGCGTCGGACAGATAGTTGTTCTGCGACTCGTTGAGGTCGCTGAGGGTGTACTGGAAGCTCGCATCGTAGGTCCATGCGCTGTCGATGTTGCCCTTGATGCCCAGCACCTCGTGCAGATCCTGGAACTCGGTGTCCTGGATACGCGGTCCGCTCTCGATGCTGCGCCTGAGGATGATGACGTTGGGATTCGTCGTGCCTCCGGGGGTGCAACCGAAGAAGGCGTACGCGGCGGCGTTCGCCTCGAGGAATGGATTGGAGCAATTGAACGAGCTGGTGTCGGCGAAATCGCCCGACTCGGCGATCTGCGCGAGCGAGCGATCGTCCTGCATCATCAGCTGCTCGTATACGGTCGCGTGCTCGTTGAACTCGTAGTGCATGAACGTGCCGGCCGTGTAGCGCTCGTCCGGACGCTGGTAGTAGTTCAACGCGCCGAAGTTGTAGAGGCTCGAGGGCGCGAATGGCACCGCGGTGTAGTCCGGGCCGATCGTGTCGATCGCACCCGTCGTGAGATTGTACAAGTGAGCCGGATCGGCGGTCAGCGAGCCTGCGCAGGTGAACTTGCCGCCGGTGGCATTGGTCCCGGTGCCGAGGTACCCCGAACCGAGCGTGCACTGGCTCCAGGAGTAGTTCTTCTGAACGATCGGCAGGACGTTGCGGTAGGTGGCATAGAACGTCACGTTGCCGCTGCCATCACCCGTGTTGAAGCCGGAAATGAACGCGAGCGAGCGCTGCGCTCCGTTCCAGATGGTCGAGGGCGCCTGGGCGAAGCCCGATGCTGTCGTGGCCTCCCTCACCTGATCGATGTCGTAGTTGTCGTTCTCGTAGCCGCCAACGTCCCCGACCAGTCTGACGCCTTGGAAGTTCTGGATGAGCTTGAAGTTCACGACGCCGGCAACTGCATCCGCGCCGTAGGTCGAGGATGCACCGCCGGTGAGGATCTCGACGCTGGAGATGAGCTCGGCAGGGATCATGTTGATGTCGGATTGCGCACCCGTCACCGGGCTTCCTGGGCCGAGTCGATCGCCATCGACCAGCACGAGCGTGCGCTTGGCTCCCAGGCCTCGCAGATCGATGTCCGCCGTTCCGTCCGCGCCGTTCGAGGCGGTGCCGGCCTGATCGGCGAAGACCTGCGGCAACTGATTGAGCAGGTCCTCGACCTTGGTGACGCCCGTCTGCTGAAAATCCTGCGCAGAGACGAATGTCACAGGGCTGATCGAGGTCGCATTGGGAACGGCGATGCGCGAGCCCGTGACCACCACCTCCGGGACCGATGTGGTGGGCGCTGCCGGGCTGGCGGTCGCCTGCGCCGTGGTCTGTGCCGTGGCAGCCTGATTAGCCGCTGGCGCACCGGTCTGCGAGGCGTCTTGTGCGTGCGCCGCGACGAACGATGTGGCCAGTGTGCCGCCCGTGAGAACGGCGCGCACAGCGCGCCGGACGAGAGGATTCTCGAGGGTGTTGCTACGCATGGAAATAGGACTCCCTGAAATTTGCTTATATGGCGTTCAGATCGGACGGGAGCTCCAGCCTGAGACACGGGACAGATGTCTGCTCACGCAGACATCTGGAGACACTCCCCGGGCTTAGCCGTTGCTTCTGTCGCGCCCCTATGGAGGGGGACTATAAACATCGTGTCGGAGCAGCGCAACACTTGCTGAGATGCCCGAGGTGGATGCGGAAACATTCCGCCACGTAGGCAGCGACTGCTTCCTCGAGCACCCTGACCCAGTGTTGGGTGTTCGCAACACGAGGCACCTGCCCCGCATGTGGCGAGCATACGGCTATCATGGGTGATGGCCGCGGAAGGATCGCCTGGGAAGAGCAGCCCGTCTGCCGCTGACTTTGAGCGGCAAATCACTGAGCTCATCGCTCGTCGCGACCTCGGCCGCGCCGCCACCGCCGCGGCTTCGTGCCGGGCCACGTGGCCGGACGCCGCGCCAGGGTGGCTTCTCGGCAGCATCATCGCCCTGCTCACCGACGATGCCCGAACCGCCCTAGCGCTGGTCGAGGAGCGGCTTGGACGGGAGCCCCGCGACCCACAGTGCCTGTTGCAGAAGGGTGAGTCGTTGCTCGCTCTGGGGCGTCGCGACGAGGCGCTGGCGGTGGCGACGCAGGCGGTCGGAAACGTGGGCAACGACCCCGTCGCGCTCGAGGCGCTGTGCGATTTCTTCGTGCATGCGTACGAGCACGCGCAAGCGTTGGTGCTCCTCGACCGCGCTCTCGAGGCAACCCCGGACCGTATCGCGCTTCTTGGCAAGCGGGCGGTCCTGCACCGCTTTCTCGGCTACTTCGACCTTGCCGCTCGCGACTACCAGGCGGTGCTGGCCCGGACGCCTCACGACGCCGAGGCTCTCAAGGGACTTGCGGAAGTCAGCCCGCAAACCCGGGAGCAGAACGTGGTTGCCCGCCTTCAGGCGGCACTCAGGCAGGTGGATCCGCGATCGAGCGACGCAGTCGTGCTGCACTTCGGGCTCGCCAAGTGCCACGAGGACCTCGGGGATCACGCGGCGAGCTGGCAGCACGTGACCGCAGGCAATCGGCTCGAGCGAGCACGGTTCCAGTACGATCGCGCTGCGGACCGCGCCGTCATCGAGCGGATGATCTCGGGATTCGATCGCATCGAGGCCGTATGGCCCGACGCGACGGGCGAGCGTCCGATCTTCATCGTGGGGTTACCGCGCACGGGGACCACGCTGGTCGAACGCATCATCGGCCGTCACTCGCTGGTCCACTCGGCAGGAGAGCTCACCGCCTTGTCGGAGGCGGTGGGAGTGACGTTCAAGCGCCGCGCCCCGCAAGCACGCGGTTGGCTCGATTATGCAGGCTCGCTGGCCGAGCTCGACGGTGAGTCGATTGCTCGGGAATACCTCGCGCGCTCGCGCGCCCGGCGTGGCGCTCGGGTGCGCTTCTCGGACAAGAATCCGGTCAATTTCTTCTACCTGCCCCTCATTCTGCGCGCGTTTCCGCGTGCACACATCATTCACTTGACGCGCCACCCGCTCGCAGCATGCTACGCCATCTACAAGACACGGTTCGAGGGCACCTTCCCGTTCTCGTACGACCTCGAGGAGCTGGGTGACTTTTATGTGGGGTATCGACGGCTGATGGCACACTGGCACCACGTGCTGCCCGAGCGCATTCTGGATGTGGCGTACGAGGACCTGGTGACGGAGTTCGAGCCTACCGTGCGCCGCTTGCTCGATGATCTCGAGCTGCCCTTCGAGACAGCGTGTCTCGCGTTTGAGGCCAATTCGGATGCCACGACCACGGCGAGCGCCGTCCAGGTGCGCCAGCCGCTCTATGACTCCTCGCTCGATCAGTGGCGACACTACGCGCGTGAGCTCGCGCCGCTGCGCGCGCGTCTGGAAAGTGCAGCCATCGCGATCGAGTGAGTTGCCGCGGTCGCGGACCGCTTCTCAGCGGATGCGTGTGACCTTGCAGCCGCGCCCCGAGGGCGTTTGCAGCGTGAAGGAATGAAAAAGTCCGCGAGCGAGGGTCACGGCATCCCCTGGCTTGAGAAGAAGATCACCTTCCTCGAGCACCTGCAGCCAGATCTGACCGTTGTCGAGCGTGAAGACCATTCGGCCGTCCCCCGCGCGCGACAGCTGCATGATGTGGGCATGGATCCGTGACAGATCGGCGGGTCGCTGGCCCGCTGCGACCTCCTTCGCGACGATCGCGCCCGCAGGCAGCCCGAAGTCCTGAGTGGCCTTCGCCGAGGCCGGGCCCGAGGAGGCGACGGCGGGTGGTGCGGCGCCGTTGGCGCCGGCAGCAGCGAGCGCGGCGGTCTCGCGATCGAAGCAGGCGAGCCGCGCCTGCGGATCGGTGATGCTTCGGCAGCCCAGCACCCCCTTGAGTGCAGGCGAGGCGGCCTGGCCGAGCGGCTGAAAACCGAAGGCGAGCGCTGCAAGCCACCCTGCTGCGCGGTTTGGCCCCCGAATGCGCTGCACAGATCTCAAATGACCGCCCCAAGCACGTCGCCTTCCGACTCGTAATACTGCGCGAGCACGTCGGTCGCCTCGCGTACCAGATCACGCTCGACCGCTGTGAGCTCCGGATTCCAGACATCGAAGATCAGGATCGCGCGGGGCTCGTCGGAGTCGTTCCACGCTTCGTGCTCGATGGTGTCGTCGAAGACCCAGGCCGCTCCAACACGCCACTCCCGAGTGTCGCCCCCGACTCGGAAGCGGCAGCCCCCCGGCACGATCAACGGCAGGTGCACCGTCAAGCGGACGTTCGTGATCCCGCTGTGCGGGGGAATGCTGGTGTGCGCATCGAGGATGGAGAAGAATGCCGTGGGAGCGCGTCCCGGAATATTCACTTGCGGCGCCGCCGCGAGGGTTGCCACGGTCCGCGGGCATCGCGCCAGGTGAGCCTCGACCGGCCGTCCCTGATTCCACAGAAAATAAGCGCCCCAGCGTCGCGAGTGATTGAGCTCCTTCCACTGGCGCAGCGGCATTCCTTCGTGAAAGGCGATGTAGGGCTCGACGCCCGTCGGGTCCGTGCTCAACACCCCCAGCAGCTCCTCGCGAATCGAGTCGGTCGCCGCTTCGAGGGTTGCGAGCCAGGGGAAGCGCTCACGATCGAAGAACTCGTAGTTCCTGAGGTAGGGAAAAAGCATGAAGGTCGGCTCGGGCAGGTAAATGCGGCGGCGCCCCAGGAGGCGATCCAGACAGCGATCGAAACGCGCGCGCGAGCCCTCCGCCGCGTCGAGTCCCAAGCCATCCAGCCGCGACTCGATCAAGGCGGCGAGCCTCGCAGCATCCTCGCGCACGCGCTTCCGGGCATGCCGGACATGGGCTTCCACCGCGGGCGGCAAGCCGGTGTCCGGCGCGAGCGAGTGCAATGCGTGAGTGTAGACGGCAGCCGCGGAGCGCGGCTTGCCGGTCAAGTCCAAAAGCGCCGCCTTTTGCAGCAGCACGACCAGGTGAGTGGGGTCGATCTCGAGCGCGCGCTCCAGCGTCGCAAGCTCCTCTGCGTGACGTCCCAGCATCCGCTGAGCGGCCGCCAGACTCAGCCAGTACGCAACGTGGCGCGGGGCTGCGGCAACCACCTTCTCGAGAAGCGCGTGCGCCCCGAGCGGATCGCCCGACGTGAGCAACCGTCGAGCGTGCTCGTGCAGCTCCTCGACGGCTCGAGCCGCTTCTACGGCGGGAACATTCATGAAACAAGTATAGCGCCACCCCGGCGCAGCCTCCGGTGTTGTCCCAGGACCTCACGGGTCGTAATAGAACCGCTGGATCCAGCCAGAAAGCAGGGGTAGGACCGGCTCCATTTGCATCCGGTAACGGCGCCAGTGGCCCACTCCCTCGGTGTTCAACCCGCGCACCAGCTGCGCGGTGCTGGGCGTCAACACGGCGCGTTGCTGTGTCCGCAGCGCGAAATCTCCCATCGCCGGGTGCCACGCAATGCCCAGGAATTCGCAGATGCGCTTCATCTCGCGCTGGAATTCGCTCACAACGTCCTCGTGTCGGACCAGGCAGACCTCGAGCGGCAGCGTACTCGTCATGCAGATGAGAAACTGCATCGCGGCATCGTAGTAGCGCGCCGCTCCCTCGAGCGTGAGCAGCTCGTAGAGTGGCGCGCTCATTGCAAAGCGCCGCCGGAAGCAACTGAGCACCACGTCGCGCGGATCGCGGCACGCGAACAGGATCTTCGCATCGGGGAACAGGCGGCCGATCAAGGGAAGCTTGAGCGTGTTGAGCGGGTACTTGTCCACGAACACCTTCCCCGTCACGTCGATTCCGGCCTCGGCGACCGAGCGCCAGTAGGCCGCGCGCAGCTCAGCGAGCGTCGCCGCGCCCGCATTGGCCAGGCGCGTGAGATCCTGCGGCTGGCGCATGAATTCGCGCACGCCGTGCATGAGCAGCTCATTCTCCTCGAGACTCACCACGTCCGGGTGTCCCTCGAGAACGATCTCCAGGAGGGTCGTGCCGGAGCGGGGGAATCCGAGCACGAAAACATGTCCTCGCGCGGCCGTACCTTGCTCCGGCGCAGGCGGCCGAGATCTCCAGCGCTCGGGAGGGGCAGGCTCGAAGTGAGCAGTCATCGAGCGCACGTAGTCGAGCGCGCCAGGCCCCCCCGCGAAACGCGGCGCGTAGATGCGCCGCAGCTCGCCGTTACATGCGGCGTACGCCTCCCATGCTTGGCCCGGCTTCTGCTGCGCATCGAGGATGTCACCGAGCAGACCGTGTGCGTAGGCCCGCTCGAGTGCCGACGGTCGATCGTCCGCGAGCAGCTCGCGCACATGTGTCTCGGCGCGGGTGAGCCGTCGCTCGCCAAGCTCCGCGGATGCAAGGCTCATCACCGCGACTGGGAATCCGGGCAGCAGCTGCAAAGCCTCCTCGGCGCGCTTGCGCGCCTCGCGATAGGCTCCGCGCCGGCTTGCGATGTGTGCCAGACCGGCGAGCGCCACGGCCTGGCGTGGATCGAGCTCGAGCGCGCGTTTGAAGCTCGCCTCGGCCTCCCTTACCGCGCCCAGCGCGAGCAACGCGTTGCCGCGGCTGGCGTGTGCGTAGGGTAGGCTCGGATCGAGCGCCAGCAGCACCTCGATGTGTCCCAGCGCCTCGCGGGGCTGCTCGAGCTGCGTGAGATACAGAAGCGCCAGCGCGTTGCGCGAGCTGATGTCGCCCGGAGCGATCTCCACGGCGCGCTTGAGCAGCTGCTCCGCCTCCGGAGCTCGTGCTTCGCGCTCGAGCTTGAGAGCCGCGACGTTGAGTACGAGCGGGTGCTCGAGTCCCGACGCGAGTGCCTCCTCCGCGAGCGCTGCCGCCCGAAGATGGTCACCCGCGCGCGCAGCATCGAGAACGTGGCGCAGCGTCATCCGGTCGGCCTCTCGATCCCGCTCCATGCAGCCTCAATGCCTCGAGCGCCCGTGATATGCACGCAGTATAAACTCCGCTAAGCTAGCCAAGATCGTCGTCTTCGGGGGTATCATGAGCTCTAGCAGGTATGCTTCGATCATCGGCTGCTTACTGTGCACTGCCCTCCTCGGCTGCGCGCACACGCCCGCGGGGGACACCTCCGGCGCTGGCACCAGCGCTCCCAGCGGGGCTCCCGCGAACGCGGGCAGCGCCCCTCCCGCCGCCGCGCAGCAGGCCAGCAGAATCCAGAACACCGCCGCAGGAGCGCCGCAAGCCTCCGCGGCTGCGACTCCCCAAATCTCGAACCAACTGCTCCACGATGCGCTGCAAATCGGCTATCGCCCCGAGCAGCGCAATGGTGTGACCGTATTCTGCAAGGAGGAGGTCCCCGTGGGAACGCGCTTCGGGACGAAGCAATGCGTCGGTGAGCAGGACATCCAGCTCCTGGTGCAGCGGGTGCAGGAGCAGCGCGATCTCTTGCGCGCCCAATGCGGTGGCCAGGGCTGCGGAGGCCCCCAGAGCCACTAGCCCCCACCGCAAACATCGCGCGAGAGAACTCCCTGCGTGCCGCCTTGTCTTCCCGCACCTATCGCGACCACATCCGCAGCAGATTCTGGATGACGTACTCGAGCTGCATCCTGTTGTTCCATTCCATCCTCAGTCCTTCGAGCGCTCGCACCTCATTCAGGGTATAGATGAGGTCGCGTTGCATCGGATCCGGGACCTGGCTCTCGATGAAGCTGATCATCACCAGACGCTCGCCTTGCGTCACCGCCGTCACCTCGTGGAGCGTCGTGGAGGGGTAAAGCACCGCCGAGCCCGCCTTTCCCCTGATGGTCGCAGTCTGGGAGCCCAGGTGGATCACGAGCTCTCCGCCCTGGTACTCGGCCGGATCGTTGATGAAGATCGTGCACGAGACGTCCGAGCGCAGCGGCTGAGACCCCACGACCATGAAGGCGGCATCGATGTGCGGGCCGTACTTCCGGCTCGTCCCGTAGCGCAGCAGCGACGGCGCGGCGATTCGCCGTGGCAAGGCGAAGTTGCGCGTCTCCTCGCTGCGCTGGAATGCAGCCAGGGCGATCTGTCCGGCCTTCTGCCCCTGCAAATCGTTGGGATCGACGATCACGTTGTCCTTGGTGACATTGTGAGGATTGGAGCGGCGGCCCTCGATGAATCTCGCCTTCGCAGCGAGCTCCGAGACCGCCTGCACCTCCGAGGGCGTGAGGAAATTCTCTAGGTGCAGAAACATGGAGCGACCCGCCTGATTCGTTGGGCACCAGTATAGCGGCTAGAATGTGGGCTCGGTCTTCGAGGAGCCGCCCATGGCGACGCCGGAGCTGATGAATCTTTTTGCCGTGCCGTTCGCCTTCTCCCGCTGCCCGGCGTACGCGGAGCTCAATCCGCCGCTGAAGAGTTACATCCTCGAGCGCGAGAAGAGCGGTGCTCCCAATCCTCGGCCCCTGACACAGCGCAATGCCGGGGTATACGAGAGCGACTTCAATTTCTTCCGTGACGCGGAGCCTCACGTCCAGAAGCTGAAGACCTTCTGCTGGGAGCAGCTGCTGGGGGTGATCGGCCGGCTGAACGGCTACGACCCGCCCACTCTGCAGCGGCTGCAGGTCTACAACGACTGCTGGTTCCACGTCACCCGCCGCGGCGGGTTCTTCGGCCTGCACAACCATCCGAACGCCTCGTGGAGCGGGGTCTACTGTGTCGATCCGGGACAGCAGGAGCAAGGCAGGGACTCCCGACTGCTCAGCTTCATCAACCCGATGATCACCTGCGCGATGCACATGGACGCGGGTGTCGCGCGGATGCAGCTGCCGTACGGCTATCACGTAGCAAACGTGCGCCTGGAGGCCGGTCAGCTCGTCATCTTTCCATCCTGGGTGCTCCACGATGTGAAGCCGTACGAGGGCCCCGGTGAGCGCATCACCGTCGCCTTCAACTGCTGGTTCACACTGCCCGATGCGTGAGGCCTAGTCGGAGGGGGAGATCGGCGCGCCAAACTCCTGCGCCTCGAGCGACGGAATGAGCTTGGGCGGCTCGAGCGCGGGCGAGCGCATGCTGAACGCATAGCCGCAGGCGAGCAGCAGTGCCTCCGAGCGCGCGGGCCCGATGAAGGACAAGCCGACGGGCAGCCCGCGCACCACGCCCATCGGCACACTGAGATGTGGATAGCCCGCGACGGCCGGAAGGGTCGTGGAGGCGTCGGTGTTGCGATCCCCGAAGAGGATATCCACCCGCCAGGCAGGCGTGGTGGTCGGTGCAACCAGCAGGTCGAGCCGGGACTCCCGCAGCAGGCGGTCGA
>Ga0335073_10007718_pt1 | contig 15093 bp, 10 predicted proteins | sample Lox_Sample_22_FD_207093 | JGI IMG/M metagenome (GOLD analysis project Ga0335073, IMG submission 207093) | Soil microbial communities from Loxahatchee National Wildlife Refuge, Florida, United States - Lox_Sample_2.2 | ecosystem: Environmental > Terrestrial > Soil > Wetlands | place: USA... | reverse complement strand
CGCACCGGGTTGGAGAAGCCCGTGGCTGTGTAGGTCATCTGCGGCAGAAGTTGCGGGATCCCGCCTGCCCAAAGAGGACGGCGCACGACGGCACGGCGGCGGATCAGTCGCGTGATCACAAACCACGTTACCAAGAGCAAGATCGCAAGAGCCGCGAGGCTGTAGGAAGGCGACATGGCGAAGACGACCGGATTCGCTTTCGACCCGCGCAATAGCACGACCAGGCCGCGGCCAGGGAGCCAACCCTTGCCTGATTGCGCCCCGATGTTATGGAAGTCCTGGAGAAATGCCGGTGGAAGCTGTCCGTTCTCCGCGGTTGCTGTAAAGAAGGGCTGCACCAAAGAGGCGGTGACGCTGGAGCCGGCCAGCGGCTCTACGGACTGATTAAGCACCGGAAGGATATACGTTGGGAGGGTTCCAAGAAGCAAGCAGACCACTGCCAGGAACGCTAGAGGAAAGTGGGCACCTTTGTGGACATGTAATTGCGGTTCCCACTTCCCCCTGCGTACACCGAGAAAATTCATGGCATATGTCTTTACGAAGCAGGTCACCGCCAGCGCGGCGGTCAGCGCCAGCGCGGCGCCGCAGAGAGCAAAGACAATCCTGATCGACGTGGAGGATAGGACAGCGCTGCGCAAGAGGGCTTGCAGCGTCAACCATTCGCTTACAAAGCCGTTGAATGGCGGCACGGCGGAAATTGCCAGACAGCCGACAAGAAAGATGATCGATAACCCTGGCAGCACGCGAGAGAGTCCCCCGAGCTGATCCATGTCGCGCGTGCCGGTCGCAGCTTCCACATAGGCTGTTCCCTGAAAAAGCAGCGTCTTGTAGACGGAGTGATTCAACATGTGATAGAGCGCCGCCGACAGGGCAATGGCCGCGGCAACGGGTTGTTCCGATGCGCGATAAATTAAGAAAGCCCCCAGAGCAGCCACGATAATGCCGGCATTCTCGATGGAGCTGTGTGCCAGCATCGTCTTCATGTCGCTATCCGTGGTGGCGTAAAGGATTCCGACTAGAGCCGTGATGCTCCCCGTGATAAGCGCGAGCACGCCCGTTCCGTAGCCGGCGTGAACCAGATCGGCATTCAGCCGCAGTATTCCGTAGAAGCCGAGATTGAGCGTCACTCCTGCAAAAACCGGGATGAATACGGATGGAGCAGCTGTATAGGATCGCGGAAGCCAGAAGTTAACCGGGACCAGACCGGCCTTGACCCCGAACCCGAAAAAGCCGAGCAGGAACACGGCCCAGAGTGCTTGCGGCGAGAGTCCCGCGGACGCGGCGCTCAAAGCGGCGAACGACAGATTGGTCGCTGTGCGTCCCAGAGTCAGGAAAGCGATCACCACGGCCAGAAAGCCTGCTTCGCTCATCGCTAGCATGATGTAGCCTGCTGTCTTGTCGGCCTGGCGGCGTAAATCGTAATTGATCAGCAGAAAACATAAGATCGACATGCACTCCCAGCTAATCAGGAAGAGCGGAGCGTCATTGGCGATGAGGATCAGCGCAACGAAAGCCATGAGTGCAAAGTACATAACGCCGTAGCGATGAGTGGGGTGATTCGTGGCCAGTTGCTGATTTAGAAAGTTCCTCACAAAGAGCGAAATTGAAAAGTAGACGATGCCCGCGGTAAGTAGAAAGATGGACGACAATGCGTCCAGGCGCAATGTAAATTGGCCGAACCCGTCGAGCGTCCAAAAGAAAGACTCGTAGCTTTGGCCCGTGATCAGCACCGTCGCGGAGGCAAGCACCATAAGCCCAGAGGCAAGCGCCCCCGCGACGGAGATAACCCACGAGGTGAGTCTCCTACCAGCCAGCGCGGAAAGGAGAATCCCTCCTGCGCAAGTCAGGAAGAATAAGATGAGCGATGTGCCGGTTACCCAAAGCATAAGCTACGATTTCCCTTCGAACGCAGGTTCGGATTTCTTGAGAGATTTTCGGCCCGTGGCGACCAGCATGCCATGCAGTACGGCCAGAGGCGGAGGTGGATTTCCGGGAACCTCAAAATCTACCGGCAGTACAGAGCCCACACCACCTGCGCACATGAAGCTAGGGCCAAACACGCCGCCTGAAATAGCGCAACCGCCCACGGCCATTACTCGTTTTGTCGCAGGCATTGCTTCCCAAGTCTTAAGCAGCGCGCCACGCATGTTTTCACTAACCGGTCCCACAACCAGAAGAAGGTCTGCAGTGCGTGGCGTGGCTGTAAAGAAGAAGCCTAGCCGGTGCATGTTGTAGAGGGGGTTATTGAGTTGCTTGACTTCATGAAGGCAAGCGCCGCAATCCCCGGCATCCACCACCATCACGTGCATGGATCTCGAAAATGACGGAGGTAATGAAGCGCACCCGCTTTGCCCGGCTGGTAGTCGGGTCCATTCGTAGCCGTCATCCCAATTCATGGGCGCAGGAATACACAAGCGGCAACGCTGGCAATGCACGCATTTCCCCGGATCGACGAATGCCGATCTGCCGTGCGAGATGATGGCGTCGACAGGGCAGATGGCCGCTGCAACCTGAGCCTGGTCGGGAGAGGCGAATTCGGTGTTAATCGGACGCCCTGGAGAGACTCCCGGGGTTGTCTCCGCACTTCGTGGATAGCGGGTCGATTGAATACCCCGACGCAAGCCGTGCCAAAACCAGAAGCTCATGCCATTTCCCCTCTACCGGTCACACTCAGTTGCCGACAGCCCCCAAGTTGCGAGAATGATCGGGAAATCCTGAAACGCAAAGTTCTCGGCCGCAACGTGAAATCCGAGCCAGTTGTTGAAGGAGGGGGTAATCGCGTGGTAGCGCTCGATCAAACCGTTGTCGCCAATGCTCACCCAATGCAAGGTTGCGCCTCTGGGCGCTTCTGTCCATCCGAGCGCCGCACCGGAATGATCACCCTCGCAGGAAACGCAAACAGGGCCCGGTTCCAGAGCGTCGAATACCTGACGCATCAGCTTCACTGACTGGTTCGCTTCTGCAAAGAGGACGCGCAGACGCGCATACCCGTCTCCTTCGAACTCACAAGGCACATCAAACGTAAGCCGCTCATAGCCGGAATAGGGGCAAGCCTTGCGAAGATCGCAGTATTGGCCCGAGGCGCGGCCGATAGGGCCTACGAGATTCAGGTCCCGCGCACTCTCGCCGTTGACCACGCCTACGTCTTCGAGACGATCGAGGAAGCTGCTGCTGTAGCGGAGGCGCTTCTCCAAAATCCTCAGCTCCCCTTCCGCTTTACCGATCGATGTGATGAGCTTCCTGCACTGCTCCACCTCGAAATCGCGGCTTAGTCCGCCCGGAACATTCAGCCCAAACAGATACCGGTGCCCGGCGAGAACGCCAGAGGCGCGCAATAGCTCTTCCGTAATGATGGAGGTCTGGGCCGCAGGAACCGCCAATGCGGTGGAGTCGCAAATGGCCGAAATCGCGGCCACATGTTGCCTGAGCCGTTCCAGTTCACAAAACAGAATTCGCAGGAGCGCGGCTCTTGCGGGCACTTCGACCGCATAGATTCTCTCTACAGCCTGGCAGAACGCGAGTGAATGCGCGAACGCAGATGTTGCTACGAACCGCTCCGCGAGCAACAAAGCGTCTGAAGCGCTTTTGCCTTCCGCAATCTTTTCCACGGCGCGGTAGTTGTAAAATAGCCGCGGAACGGCACGGATGACGTCTTCTCCGACTGTCTCGAGCAGAAAATGCAGGGATTCGCCAATGCCTCCCGTGTATACCGGCCCGACCGGCATAGCGAATGAGCCCGGGTCTCCGACAACCAACAAAGGCTGCCATTCCAAGTCACCTCGGCGTTCCAGTTGCGGCCGGCGCGCAGAGAAATTCTTCCGCATGGGATCTATGCCTTCGCGCCACACCTGGTCGTGAAGGATGAAGTCGCCTAGCCGGGGATGCTTCTCGAAGTGAATTCCAAAAAGATCTTCGATCTCGCGCTCGTGCCAATCGGCGGCGTGAACTTCGGCAACAATGCTGGGCACACTTGCCGTTGCAATGGGCAGGGTAAGCACGATATCGATCCATCCCGAAGCGGGAAGAAGGAAAACATAGTGCATCTGCCAATGACTGGATTGGTCCTCGGCGATGAGACCGCCCAGCACACAGCCGCGGTCCCAAAACAGGAAACTGCAGAGCGCGGGCAACGGGTCCGGCTTCGCCAGCGAAAATGAGAGGGCAAAGCCGTGGTTTGCTGCGATCCGAAAGACTTCGTCGCCGAAGCGCTCTCCGACCGCCGCAGCCAGATCGCTCAAGCCCGTCGTTCCGCCGCCATCCATGAACGAGGAGTGGGCTCCCATATCAATGTCCTCCTAACTGTTGCGCCGCAAGCGTCAAGAGGGAATGCAAGGGACCGGGAATGTACACGCCCAGAACCACGACAGGAATCGCGCCCAATACAACTGCCGTGCGGCAGCTTGCAGGCACTGCTACCGCCGGCGACGATGGCTCCGGCTTGCCAAACAACATGCTGTTCACTTGCAACAGGATCGCGACGAATGCAATGACAATGAAGATAGCCAGGATCGCGACGGCAACATTGTGTCCCGCACGAAGGCCCGCCGAAAGGATCGAGAATTCACTCAGGAATATTGGAAACGGCGGAGCTCCGGCGATGGCCAGAGAGCACAACAGCAATGCGCTTCCGGTGAATGGTGAAAGCCTGAAAAGCCCGCGCACCTCGCTGATCTGGCGTGTTCCGAGCGCCATTAATACCATGCCCGCTGTGTAGAAGCAAAGAGACTTGGTGATGGAATGATTCAGCATCTGCGCGACAGCTCCGTAGGCCCCTGCATGCGTGGCGAAACCAGCTGCGGTCAGAATGATACCCATATGTTCCACCGTGGAGAAGGCAAACATGCGCTTGTAGTCGCGGACCTGCAGAAGGAGGAATGCGGCGATCCCCACCGAGAAAAGACCTATGACTACCATCCATTGGCCTATACGTGCTTCCGGCGACGCCAGAATGATGGAAAGGAAACGCAAGATCACGTAGAGCGGAACTGTGGTCTTGATCCCGGACAACACGGCGCATACCGGCGTCGGCGCCTGGCTGTGGGCATCCGGTAGCCAGGTGTGCATTGGAGCAAGGCCCGCCTTGGCGCCGAATCCTACAAATACCAGCAGGAATGAGAACTTCAGGAGATTGGGCGACATCGTTGACGACATCGCGTAGAGGCCGGCCCAAGTCTCCGCTGTTCCGCCACCGCTGCCGCGAAAGGCCCAATAGAGAACGAGAAATCCAAATAGAGCGATCGGCGCTCCCATGATCGTGAGGATCGCCATCTTCCAGGCGGCTTCGAGCGTGCCGGCGGTACTTTCGTAGGCGACCAGCAGGGTTGCGAACAAGGTAACCAGTTCCACCGCAACCCACACCAGATTCGTACGTTCGATCGCGGGTACGGCGGCCAGAGCAAACGTTAACAGGTTGTAATTCGAGTAAAACCACCACAGCCGCTCCTTTGAACCGCTACCGTGACGCATGTAACCGCCGGCGAAGATCGCTGCAAGCGTACAGACAAAGCCAACCAGCAGAAGCACCAAAGAGCCCAGGCCGTCCACTTCGATCCAGCCCGGAATGGCCACAACGCGGCCGTGCTGAAGAACCTGCGCCGCAGCCACAAGGGCACCGGCAAAGCTGATCGCCAGGCAGGATACGGTTGTAATCCAGGCAATCGAACGCAACGGCTTCAACCAGCAGAGCAACGCAGCCAGGAGGGGGAGAAAGACAGCAACAATCAGCGCCATGATGGAGGCTCCTCTCTCAGTTCGCTCATGGTTGCCGCTTCGGTCGTTCCGATGGTTTCAGTTATGTTCCGCGTGAGCAGGCCGACGACGACGGCGATCAAAACTACGTCGATCGCAATGGCCAGTTCAGCAATCAGGGGAAGATCCGGCGCAATTGCGATGCCCGCAAAAAAGGCGCCATTCTCCATGGCGAGAAGACCGATCAACTGCGGAATTGCCTCGCGTCTGGCAATCAGGGAATACGCGCCAATCAGCAGGCCAGCCAGCCCGATCGGCAAATTTACATGGATAACGGGATCCGAGGTAGTAGCAACCAAGGGGCTGACCAAGAACTCCGCTGCGATGGCAAGCAGTAGGGCCAGCAATAGAGATGCGGGGATGTTGATGGCTTGATTGATCTCACGCCGCTCATAAACCTCTCCCGGGAGGGTACGTCTGAGAACCCATGGAATGGTGATCACTTTTGACGCAATCAAGATCACGCCCAAAGCGAATAGGTCGATTGATCTGCGGTTGAATCCAATCAGAAACGCCGATGCCGCCACAAAGAGGGACTGCACGACAAGAAAACGTATCACACCCTGGACCTGACGAGTTGTCACCATCCCGAATGCGGTCAATAAGACCAGCCCCGCGGTCAAGGCGTTGAGTCCTTCGATCAACTGCGTTTGTGCGCTGGCCAACGCTGCCTCCTTTTCTAGACACCCGGAGTTGAGAAGATGCTGGCAATCATGGCCGCAACTGAGATGATGAACGCGGCTCCAAGAAACTCGCTGATGCGGAAAAGGCGCAGTTTAGCGAGAGAGGTTTCAATCACAACCAGAACCACGGTGAACAACAGAATCTTAAAGAGAATGAAAGGAATCGCCATTAAAACATGGCCGACTTGTAAGTCATCCGCCAGACCCCAGGGTGAAAACAATACATTCAGGAAAATGCAGGTGAGCACCAGGAATTTCATCTGCCCACCCCACTTCATCAGGGCAGCTCCGCGTCCGGAGTATTCCAATCCCTTGGACTCATCGATCATGGCCAACTCGAAATGTCCCGTAGGATTGTCGACTGGGATCTTGCCGCCCTCAGCCAGAATGATCATGAGGAACGCGATGAGCAGAAGGATGTGCGCCGGAGAGAAGAAGGCGGCGGGGCTGGCGACCCATTTTTGCTGCACGATGTATGGGATGGTGGATTGCGCTACAAACGATACGGTGAAGAACACGATCATGAAGACCGGTTCCGCCAAGAAGCCCACCATGCGTGTGCGGCTTGCCCCCATGGGGCCGTAAGGGTTTCCCGTATCGACTGCGGCGAGCGCGGCGAAGAAGCCGCCGAGACCGAGGAAGAAACCACCTGCGAGCATGTCTCCCATGAACGCGAATGCGAGCGGATAGTCGGTCAGTACCGGAATCAGGCTCGCGACGAACAGGGGCACGATAAAGACCAGGTACGGCGTGATGCGAAAGATCCACGTCGTCTCCGACGAGATCACCTCGTCCTTATGGAAGAGCTTCCAGAGATCCCAATACGGCTGGAATATGCTGGGACCGCGCCTGCTCTGGACGATTTCCTTGAGCCGGGAAAGCACGCCAGCATAGAGGGGGGCCAAGCCGATCACGAACAGGAGCTGAATGAGGTTGTACAAGACAGTCCGTATCATCTGAATCCTCAGTAGAGTCAGGCTGTGTGCGTTTCTACTCCAGCGGCGGGGCCCGGAAGAATCACGCTATAGCGGTAGAGACAGCAGAACAGAGAAGGCACGGCGCACCAAGCCTCGCGCACAACTCTTGAAAGAATGTCTAGAGCGGAACCCTTTGGGGGGGAGGGCAGGATTTTCCCTTTAAGCCCTTGCACAATCTTCTTCACGGCATGACTCCTTTCAGAAGTAGGAATCATTAGCCGTAAAGGCGGTTATGGGTGGAGTTCCATCACCCTATCCGAAATTATGCTGCCAATATATTGAACCCTCAGGCTTTCTCTGTCAAGGAACCGAGCCTGAATCGGCGTCCTTTTGCGCGCACAGCGCACCATTGCCGCAAAGCAATGACGCCGGAGCCGACGGTATTGGCCCTTGACCGCGGTTTCCGACCGCAAATCACGCCGCGGTCCCGCCCAGGATTGACACAACCCCGACTTTCCCGGAATACTTTTAATAAGCGGGTGTTGGAGTCCACTCAGACGCGCCCTTTCCCGAAGGGCAGATGACTCCTACGAGTTTTGAACTCGGAGGAGTTCCTTGTGCCTGCTGAACCCACGGACCACCGACCGCAGCATTCCAAGCTGCAGAGCCAAGACGCATCAGGACCGAATCTTGCGTTAAAGCAGAAGCCTGAAGAGTCTTTCCGCAGCATTTTGTTCGATGAGTACGGGACCTGGACAGAAGAGGGCGAACACGATGCGGCTGAATTCTTTGCCGATCTGAATCTCGACCAGATTGTCCGATCCGTCACGGCCGGCCACGAAGAATATAAACTGACGCCTTTCCTCCACTTCTCACTGAGACACTCTGAGACGGTGCGCTATCGCCAGAGCGTTTTCCGCGATCTTGAAGATCCCGAACTCTTGCAGCTCGCACGATCATTTGCCGAAAGCATGCGAGCTATGCGCGCTCATCTGGCGCTCTCCGAAAAGCGTTACTACAAGCGCCAGAAGCAAGCCTCCTTCCTTGATGCGGTTGAGACCTATTGCAACGCAATCGTCGGACTCACGCAGGGCTTGACCTCTGCGCATCCGAACTCGAGCGGCTTCCGGGGACTTCGTGATTTTCTGGTTCGCTATTCCGGTTCAGAAGACTTCACGACTCTGATGAAAGAAACAGAAAATGTCCAAGAAGGCCTCAAGCAGGTCCGCTACTCGGTGCACATCCAGTCCGCCCGCGTCACCGTCGACCGAAACGACATTGGAGGCGACTACAGCCAGGAGGTTCTTGCGACTTTCGAAAAATTCCGGCAAGCCGATCCCCGGAGCCATCGCTTCAAGTTGCCTGCGTCCATCGAGATGAATCACATCGAAGCGCAAATCCTCGATCTGGTCGCCAGGCTTCACGAAAGCATCTTCGCTCACCTCGATGAATACTGCAGCCGGTTTCGCGGCTATTGCCACGAAGTCGTTGCCAGGTTCGATCGGGAGGTCCAGTTTTATCTCGCTTATCTTGGGCAGATGGAACAGGCCGAAAAGGCTGGGCTCTCGTTCTGTTATCCAGAAGTGACATGCGAATCGAAAGAGGTTTACGCGATCGGCACCTATGACCTCGCGCTGGCCAATCAATTGGTTTGTTCCCGCAAAGAGGTGGTCACGAATGACTTTTACCTAAACGAACCGGAACGAATCATCGTCGTCTCCGGCCCGAACCAGGGCGGGAAAACCACGTTTGCCCGGACCTTTGGGCAGCTTCACTTCCTCGGTGCTCTCGGCTGTCCGGTGCCGGGAACTTCGGCAAGATTGTTTCTCTTTGACAAGATACTGACGCACTTCGAGAAAGAGGAGGACCTTCAGAATCTGCGAGGAAAGCTCGAGGACGAGCTGGTCCGCATTCACGAGATTCTTGATGAGGCGACGGCGAACAGCATCCTCATCATGAACGAGAGCTTCCTTTCCACGACGCTGAACGATGCACTCTTTCTCAGCCGTGAAGTGATGAAGCGGATTACGGCTCTGAACATGCTGTGTGTCACGGTCACATTTCTCGACGAGCTATCCTCCTTCAACGAAACGACCGTAAGCATGATCAGCACGGTGAATCCCGACGATCCGCAACAGCGAACATTCAGGGTGATCCGGAAGCCGGCCGATGGGCTTGCCTACGCTGCAGCTATCGCCGAGAAATACCACCTCACCTACGACGCAGTGAAAGCGCGTGTCGGTGCGAGGCATAACGAAAGGAGCCGGCCATGAAGGTCCTTCTCATGTTCCGTGACCGCGACTTCGGCCTGGAGGAGGGCGTGCCGGCAAACGCGGATGAATTGATCCAGGACCTCGAACTGAATACCCTCTTTCATGCCATGGCGGGCGGGGACCAATTCCTGCTTGGGGTGGCTAAGAGCGCGGTACTCGCAAGCCTTAAAGATCAGGGGACGATCCTCTACAGGCAGGAGGTTCTGGCAGATTGCCTGGAGTCGCCCGAGATTGCCAGAGACCTCTATGCGATTGCCGTAGAGGCGATCGAGCACGAAAAGCATATTTGGGGCTGGTTCTCGTTGACCTCTCCGGATTCTCTGTTGTACCGGTCCATTGAGGCCCTTGGATTGTTCCTCGCTTCCCTTGAGAGGTTACGAAAGTTGTCCGACGAGCATGGCCTGAAATTTCACTCGGAAGGATTAAGATGGCTCTTCGCAATGATCACGCAGGAACTGGATGATGCCTACCTGCAGGTCGTGAAGGATCATCTTAAGAGGCTTCACTTTCCCAATGGCATCCTGATGAGCGCTGATCTTGGAGCCGATCTCCGAGGAAACAATTACACCCTTCATAAGCTGGCAGTAAAGAAGCGCCGGTGGTTCGAACAGGTTCAGGACTGGGTCGGCCAGATCACGAACAAGAATGGATCGGGGTTCTCATTTGAGGTCGATCCGCGCGACGAGGCCGGTTTCCGGGCATTGGAGGCGCTGAGAACGGAAGGGATCATCCACGTAGCAGCGGCAATGGCGCAATCGAGCGATCACATCCTGAGTTTTTTCAAGGCGCTGCGGCTAGAGCTGGGATTCTATATCGGTTGTCTTAACCTCAAGGAGAAGCTTGCTGCCAAGAACGAGCCAATCTGCCAGCCGGCTCCTTCGGCGGGGCAGGAAGAAGTGCTTCGATGCCAGGGTCTTTATGACGTGTGTTTGAGCCTGAACACGGCCGATCGGGTCGTTGGCAATGACATCGCCGGGGAGAACAAGGAGCTGGTGGTAATCACGGGCGCCAACCGGGGCGGCAAGTCAACACTGTTGCGAAGCATAGGCGTCGCTCAAATCATGATGCAGTGCGGGATGTTCGCGCCTGCTCAGGCATTCGAAGCGAGCGTCTCCCAAGGCGTGTTTACACACTTCAAGCGCGAAGAGGATGCCGGCATGAAAAGCGGCAAGCTGGACGAAGAACTCAGCCGAATGAGCACCATCGTGGAGCGGATTGCACCTGGCTGCGTGCTTCTCCTCAATGAATCGTTCGCCTCGACCAATGAGCGCGAAGGGTCGGAAATCGCCCGGCAGATTGTACGCGCTCTCCTGGAAACGAAGATCAAGGTGTTCTATGTGACCCACATGTACGACCTGGCGCAAGGCTTCTTTCGCGATCGAAAGGACTCATTTCTTTTTCTTCGCGCGGAGAGACTCGACGATGGCACCCGCACCTTCCGCCTCGTGGAAGGTGAACCGCTGCCTACGAGCCACGGCGAGGACCTCTACAGGCGAATCTTCGAACAGCCGTGCGATGTCGCTGTCGGAGCAATCGATAAGCGCTGATCGATTCGCCTGCACACACGGTAGCTGCGTAGTTTTTGATCGGCCGCAGTAAGTATTGTGGCGTGTCGGTATTCTCCTCACCGAACCTGGGAAGGAACGCCGGCGCGCCACATTTGTGATCCATTAGTGCTGACCGCCAACGGAGGCCACTGGTTGCGCCTGTTTCTGAAGCTGCGACAGGTCTCGCACCGCGCCGCGTGCCGCACTCGTTGTCATCGCTGCGTAGGCCTCTAAGGCCTTCGATACTCTACGGTCACGCGCTACGGGCTTCCACGCCATTGCCCCCTTTTCCTCCATCTTTTCGCGCCTTCTCGCTAACTCTCGCGAAGAAAGATCGACGCGCAAAATACGCTTGGGAATATCGATCTCGATGGTGTCGCCTTCTTCGATCAGAGCCAGTGCGCCGCCCTCTGCGGCCTCGGGCGAGACGTGACAGAGGCAGAGCCCCGAGCTGCCGCCAGAAAAACGTCCATCCGTAATCAGGGCGCACAGTTTGCCCAGCCCCTTTGACTTGAGGTAACTGGTCGGATAAAGCATCTCCTGCATGCCAGGTCCGCCTTTCGGCCCTTCGTAGCGGATCACTACGACGTCTCCGGCTACAACCTTGTCCCCAAGAATGCTTTCGACCGCGGCATCCTGGCTCTCGAAGATCCGTGCGCGTCCGCTGAACGTAAGCAACGCGGAGTCCACACCCGCGGTCTTCACAATGCAGCCGTCCTCGGCAATGTTGCCGTAGAGAACGGCCAGCCCGCCATCCTTGCTGAAAGCATGTGCGATGTTGCGGATGGCTCCGCTTTCGCGATTCAGATCGAGCCCGGGATAGCGAACGCTCTGGCTGAAGGCAACCGTGGTTCGCACGCCTCCCGGCGCGGCGCGATAAAACTCGCTGACCTCGGGAGCCACTACTCGCCTCACATCCAGCTTTTCGATGGCTTCGCCAAGAGTCGCCGAGTGGACAGTGTACACAGTGCGATGGATCAAGCCGGCGCGATCTAGCTCGCCCAGGATGCCGAAGATGCCACCGGCATGATGCACGTCCTCCATATGCACGGTGGGAGACGACGGAGCCACCTTGCAGAGATTCGGCACCTGCCGCGATAGCCGGTCGATGTCGGCCATTGTAAAGGGCACTTCGGCTTCCTGCGCGGCAGCCAGAAGGTGCAGAATTGTGTTGGTCGATCCGCCCATAGAGATGTCAAGTGTCATCGCGTTCTCAAATGCCTCAAAAGAGGCGATGCTCCTCGGCAACACACTGGTATCGTCCTGTTCATAGCAGCGCCGCGCGAGCTCGACGATGATGCGCCCGGCGCGCAGGAACAGTTCCTTGCGGTCCGCATGGGTCGCCACCACGGTTCCATTGCCCGGCAACGCGAGTCCGAGAGCTTCCGCCAGGCAGTTCATTGAGTTCGCTGTAAACATTCCCGAGCATGACCCGCATGTGGGACACGCAGAGCGTTCGTACTCCTCAACTTCTGCATCGCTTCTCTTCGGATCGGCTGCGATCACCATGGCGTCAATCAGGTCCAAAGACTTGAGGCCGTTGCCTTGTTGGACCTTCCCCGCCTCCATCGGCCCGCCCGAGACGAATATGGCTGGAATGTTCAACCGCAAGGCAGCCATGAGCATGCCCGGCGTTATCTTGTCGCAGTTCGAAATGCAGACCAGGGCATCGGCGCAGTGAGCGTTCACCATGTACTCAACGGAATCGGCGATCAGGTCCCGCGAGGGCAGGCTGTAGAGCATTCCATCATGCCCCATGGCAATGCCGTCGTCGATAGCGATGGTGTTGAACTCCTTGGCCACGCCGCCGGCCTTCGCAATCTCCTCTGCAACGAGCTGGCCCAAGTCCTTCAGGTGAACGTGGCCGGGGACGAACTGAGTGAATGAGTTGGCGACGGCAATGATGGGCTTTCCGAAATCACCGTCCTGCATCCCGGTAGCGCGCCAAAGGCTCCGCGCTCCGGCCATATTCCGTCCATGCGTCGAGGTTCGTGACCGATAAGTTGGCATCTTCGCGATTTTACAACCTCCTTAAGAAGGCAAAGAAAATGAGTCTGCTCACTTGTCCATATTTGATTGGAGGAAGCACAAACAAGAACGAACTGAAGATGTAGCGATTGCAATGGTAGAAATCAAGGAGGCGAAGTGTATTTCCCGTGGCATTCACAAGTCAGCGCATTGGACTTCGGTTCTAGTTGCCCAAGCCACCGCTCAAAATCAGCGTGATCCTTTCCACTCTGCAGTGTTCGCTCCGGGTTCAATCCAATCCATTCACGCTTCTTTTCGCTAAGCCAAAGGAAAAACGGCGTCAACATTGCATCGGGATAACAACTCCGGTCAAGGTCGCGCATCCGCTCTGATGTCATGCCATAATCGCGCGCATAAGCGTTGTAGCGGAACCGATGATTTCCCGAATATCCCACCCTGCTAACGCGCACCAGATACACCCCCAGGCAATGCGCACTCGCTTATACGAGGAGAACCACTCTGTTTATAAGGCCGACGTTACAACCGGCACGGCCGGCCAGCTCTCGTCGCGGTCTCAGTCCTCCCAGGGCAGATCTCTCTTTCCGAAATGGCCGTAATTGGTGGTCTGGCGATAAATGGGTTGAAGCAGTCGCAGACGCTCTATGATTGCTGCCGGACGGAAATCAAATGTGCGAACGAACTCGGCCGCAGCCTGGAAATCTCCCGTGCCGAAGGTTTCAACCTTTACTGAGATAGGTTGGGCTACACCAATTGCATACGCGACCTGAATCTCAGCCTTGGCGGCCAAACCAAGTTCTACGATCTGCCGGGCCACGTACCGGCAGAAATAGGCGGCGCTCCGGTCTACCTTCGAAGGATCTTTGCCACTGAATGCTCCACCGCCGTGATGCGCCGCGCCCCCATAGGTATCGGCAATAATCTTTCGTCCAGTTACGCCGCAGTCGGCAGCGGGGCCGCCGAGGACGAAACTCCCGGTCGGGTTGATATGGAATCGGATTTCACGATCGAACCATTTTCCCAGTACGCGGGGTGCGAGGACATTTTGGACATAGCTCGCGATTTTCTCCTGGCCTATATTGGCCGCGTGCTGCGTCGAAATGAGCACATCTGTCACGGAACTGGGAGTGGTTCCCTCATAAAGCACAGAAACCTGCGATTTGGCGTCGGGCCGAATCCATGAAAATTTTCCAGCCTTGCGATCTTCGGCAAGGCCCTTGGTCAGGCGATGCGCCAGGGAGATGGCCAGCGGCATCAATTCCGGGGTCTCCTTGCAGGCGAATCCGAACATGATCCCCTGATCCCCTGCCCCCTGCTCCTTTTGCACATTGGTCGCTACATCCACACCTAGAGCAATGTCAGAAGACTGCGTTGAAATCAGCTGAAGAACGCGCACACGCTCGTCATTGAAATCGGAGTTCTTTTCGGTGTAGCCAATCTGGCGGATGGCTTCGCGGACAACGGCTTCATGGTCCACTTTGACGGTGGAACTGATCTCTCCGCCGAGCACGACGGTGTCGCCTTTGCACAGCACTTCGCAGGCAACGCGGGCGTGAGGATCCTCGCTAAGATAGGCATCGAGAATGGAATCGGCAATGAAATCGCACACTTTGTCCGGGTGACCCTCGGAAACCGATTCCGAGGAAAAGACAAATGTGGTTCCGTTGGCTGCAGAGAGTGGCGAATCTACATTGGCTTCAGGGATGATGCTCGACATGATGTGCGCTCCTTTACAGCAAAAATCGGATCAGGAGCACATACAGCGAGATCGGGCGACGATCGCCGTCGGAGACTTGCTTCGGAAATTCCATTCCGCGCATCGAGCTTTCGCTCAGGCACCGTAACGTCTCCAAAACCCGGTTGCCGGAAACGGCTGTTCGCCGAATCACTCCTGATGCTTTGAGAACAGCGTAGACACGGGTGCTAGAGCTTGTCAACC
>Ga0335073_10007715_pt1 | contig 15096 bp, 10 predicted proteins | sample Lox_Sample_22_FD_207093 | JGI IMG/M metagenome (GOLD analysis project Ga0335073, IMG submission 207093) | Soil microbial communities from Loxahatchee National Wildlife Refuge, Florida, United States - Lox_Sample_2.2 | ecosystem: Environmental > Terrestrial > Soil > Wetlands | place: USA... | reverse complement strand
TACACTAAGAGGCACATGGTGTTCGTCCTCGACAACTACGATTCCTTCACCTACAACCTCGTTCAGTATCTTGGCGAGCTGGGCGCGGAGGTCGTTGTGCGCCGTAACGACGAACTCACGGTCGATCAGGTCGAGGCGCTGCATCCGGATCGCATTCTGCTTTCGCCCGGGCCCTGCACGCCGGGCGAGGCCGGAATCTTGGTTCCCCTGATCCGCCACATGGCGGGCAAGGCGCCCATTCTCGGGGTCTGTCTCGGCCACCAGGCCATAGGAGAAGCGTTTGGCGGAAATGTCGTGCGTGCGCATCAACTGATGCACGGCAAGACCAGCAACATCGACCACGACGGCAAGGGTGTCTTCACCGGGCTTCCCTCGCCGCTCATCTGCACCCGCTATCACTCTCTTATCGTCGAGGAAGCCTCGCTGCCCAAGGAACTCGAGGTCACCGCCCGCACCCCGGAGGGCAACGGAGCCGGCGCGGCCGGCGGCAGCGTCATCATGGGTCTGCGCCATCACACACTGCCCATCGAAGGAGTGCAGTTCCACCCCGAGAGCGTGCTCACCGAAGGCGGCCACCAGATGATCCGCAATTTCCTGGAAATGTAAGAGCCATGCACGCCGCGCCTGCGCTGGGTCCTGATCGGCATCGGCCATTCCGCATGGTCTGGGGTGCTTTGCTTGCCGTCTCATTCGTCGCGCCCACCGCACATGCGCAAACCCAGCCTCAGACAACAGCCGTAGCGGTGCCCGCTGCGTCGACCATGACCAATCCCATCGCGATTGTTCCTCTCGACAGCCGCGCGCCGGGCAGTGCAGCGGTTGTCACGGGAGCACTACAGGTGGTGAATGGCCGCGCCCTCATCTCTTCCAGCGGGACCGTAACCTCCGGCCAGACTCCGACCGAGGTCGCGCTGCCGAATCGAGGCGCATTGCGCATCTGCGCGGCTACCACGGTGAAACTCGCAACGGAGACGAGCGCCCCGGTGGGCGAGCTGCCCGGTCTTTTGCTCGCGATGGATCACGGCGCTATCGAGGCCAGCGTGACCACGGGCCAGAATGCCGACACCGTGCTCACGCCCGATTTCCGCATCCTCATTGGCGGCTCTGCTGCGGCCGATGTGAAGGTTCGTCTCGGCCAGGGCGGCGACACCTGCGTCGACAACCCCGGCACAAACGCGCCCTATGTTCTCGTCACCAGCGTCTTCGATGGACGCTTGTACCGCGTGCAGCCGGGCCAGCGCGTCATGTTCCAGCACGGCAGCATTGACACCGTCGTCGATCAGGAGAAGGAATCCTGCGGTTGCCCGCCAACGCCTGCTGAGACCCAGGGCAACGAGTTCCCGCTGGCGCAGAGCGAAGGCATGGCGCCCACGCCAATCATCAAGGCAAGCCCCAATCCCAGCCACAACAAGGCCGCGCAGGCCGCTCCGCCGCTGGTCTACAACGCGGGTGAACAGGTGGCCAACGCCGACGCAAAGACCGCCGAGAGCGAAGCGTCCGCTCCTGCGCCGGCCCCGCCAGCCGCCAAGTCCGGCAAGGCCAGGAAGCCCGGCTTCTTCTCCCGCCTCGGCCGCTTCTTCCGGCGCGTCTTCGGCGCAGAATAGCGTCAGCGCTTTTGCAGGTATTCGGCTTGAGAAGGGCCTGGCATCCGCTAGAGGCTTTCCCGCGCCTGCTCGATCGCTCGAATCACGGCCTGTGCCTTGTTGAGCGACTCCCGGTGTTCCATCTCCGGTACGGAGTCGGCCACGATGCCTGCTCCGGCCTGCACGTAGCCTTTGCCGTCCTTTGCCAGCAGCGAGCGGATTGCGATGCACGAGTCCAGGTTGCCTGAGAAGTCGGCGTAGAGCACCGCGCCGCCATACGTGCCGCGTCGCGAGGGCTCCAGCTCTTCAATGATCTCCATCGCGCGCACCTTGGGCGCGCCGCTTAGCGTTCCGGCAGGGAAGCAGGCGAGCAGCGCGTCGACCGCGGTCAGGTCCGGCCGCAACTTACCTTCGATCGTGCTCACAATGTGCATGACGTGGCTGTAACGTTCGACGAACATCAGCCGGTCCACTTTCACGCTGCCAAACTTGCTTACGCGGCCCACGTCGTTGCGGCCCAGGTCCACCAGCATCACGTGCTCGGCGCGCTCTTTCTCGTCATGCAGCATCTCGGCCTCGAGTTCGATGTCTTCCGCCTCGTTTGCACCGCGCGGGCGTGTGCCCGCAATCGGCCGATACTCCACCTTGCCGTTGTGTACGCGAACCAGCAACTCCGGCGACGATCCCGCCAGCTCTACCGCACCGTGCGCCTTTTTCCCTTTGACCGTCTTCGCAGCAATCCCTCTGAGCGGCCCCTCCGGCGTGAACCGCAGAAAGTACATATAAGGACTGGGATTCACCGTGCGCAGCGCGCGATACACCTGGAAGCTGTCCGTCCCCGGCTCGAGATCGAAGCGCTGCGACAGCACTGTCTGAAAGACGTCGCCGGCGCGGATATACTCTTTCGTCTTCTCCACGGCTGCCAGAAAGTCGCGCTTCCGTGTTCGATGATTCACCTTCAGCTTGCCGGCGCCCTTCACCGCGGGGAGTTTCGGCAGAGGTCCCGTCAGCCGCTTCTCAAGCCGTGTCAGCCGATGTGTTGCTTTCTCGTATGCGGCGTCAGGCGACTCCAGCGTCACGTCGGCCGTGACCACCATCCAGATCTGCTTGCGCACATGGTCGAAGGCCAGCACTTCGTCGAAGAACAGCAGGCAGGCATCGGGGACGCCGAGTTCGTCCTTCGCCAGATCCGGCAGCCGCTCGATCTGCCGCACCGCGTCGTAAGCAAAGAATCCAACCGCGCCTGCGGTGAACGGAGGCAACCCGGGCAAGCGCGCTGCTGTGTGCCCGCTCAGCGCCTCACGCAGAACATGAAAGACGTCGCCCTGCAGCCGCACCGTCTTCTTGTTCTCGGTGATCGCGACCTCTCGCCCGCGCGCCACGACGCGCTTGTACGGGTTGAGCCCGATGAAGGTGTACCGGCCCACCTGCTCGCCGCCCTCCACTGACTCCAGCAGAAAGCACTCCGGCTCCTGCCAGGCCGCGCGCAGAAACGCAGACACCGGCGTTTCCAGGTCGGCAGTCAGCGTCCGGTAGACGGGCACGAGCGTATGATTCCGGGCAAGAGCCAGAAATTCTTTGCGGCTGGGCTGGATTTGATGGGTTGAGGGCTTCACAAAGACCAGTTTACTTGGCCTGGATGACCGATCCCAGCGCCCCGCCTCGCTCTCCACCGGCATCTGACCACTGACCACTGAGCACTGACCGCTGGCTTAAATTCTGTGCGCCGGTCCAATGATGTTCCAGTGGATTGCGAACCAGCTCAGAATCACGCAGGCCAGTCCGACGACCGAGAACTTCACCTTCGTAATCCAGCGCAACTCGCTGCGCCGCCAGACGCGCACTGCGGCCAGCAGGGCAAAGAGACTCAAAAGAAGCGCCAGGCCGGTGAACCAGTTGATTGCCACAAACCAGCCAAACCAGTCCGGCGTCGGCGGCATCAGATCGTCGCCTTGTGACATCATGAAAATCCCGATGCCACCCAGCAGTGCGACCCACGCAAGAGCGGCAAGTCGTGGCCCCGCCGTCAGCCAGATTGTCCCAGGCTGCGGAGTCACGCGGGTCCTCTTGCGGAAGATCAGCCGCCGGGTTCCGCGCAGCAGGCTCGCCAGGAGCGCAAGAATCAAGATGCCGAGGCTTCCTCCAACGGCAGGCAGTACCAGCCGGCTGTTCTCATACCAGGGCACGCGCTGTTCTTGTACTCCGGGGAAATCGATGGCCAGCCGCGCGACCTTGTTGCCGGCGCCGCGAATGGCGAAGATGCGCGCCTGTTCGCCTTCCGCCTGCCACAGGTCTTTGCCAATCGGCTTCCACTTCAGCGTATGCCCGCGCAGGTCGCGCGCTCCGTCAATCTTCAGTACTCCGTCCTTGTCCACATGCGCGCTGCTTTGCGAGAAGAGATCGCCGAGCTTCAGCTTGGTGCTTTCGGCACGGCGCGTCGACTCATAGCGTCCTTCGATCGCCTTCAGGTCTTTGGCTGGAGTCTTTAGATACTCGACTTTCGGTGCGCCGGGGAAGTATCGATCTGAGAAAAAGTCGATGATCTCCGGTCGTGGCTTATTGCCGCCGCCCGCCGAGTTGTACGACACAAACAGGACGATCTTCTGCTGCGGCTCCACGAAGAAGAGGCTGTGAAACGCGATCAGGTCGCCTTCGTGTCCGATCCAGCGCAGGCCATTGCGCCAGTCCTGGTAAAAGCCCATGCAGATGGGCGGCAGATCTTTGCTTGCCTGGAACTGCGGAGTCCACATCAGGGCCAGCGTCTCCGGTTTCAGAATCCGCTTGCCGTCCAGTTCACCACCGTTCAGCAGCGCCTGCCCGAATCGCCCCATGTCCCCTGCACTCGAGGAGATGCCGCCCGCGCCTACCGGGTTGAAGATCTCAAACCCCACGGGCGGTTTGGTCGTGTCAGACCTGTAGCCTTCCGAAGGCAGGTTCTCGAGCGGTTTCTTGAGCGGCTGATAGAACGAGGAGTGCGTCATGCCCAGCGGCGTGAAGATGTGCTCCTGCACGTACTGTTCATAAGGTTCACCGCTCGCCCGCTGCACAATATAGCTCGCCAGGCCCACGCCGTAGTTCGAATACGCCGGAATCTCTCCTGGCGGAAAGATCCGCTTGGGCTGGTTTTTGATCAGGTAGTCGCGCAGCGATACGGCCTTCTTCGGATCGGTAAGGATGATGTCGTTGACCGTTTCTTCAAAGCCTCCTGTGTGTGTCATCAGATTGCGCAGGGTGACGGGCTTGCCGAAGGCAGGCTTGATCTGGAAGTCGAGGTACTGGTTCACATCCGTGTCCAGATTCAGCTTGCCCTCTTCCACCAGTTGCATCACCGAGACCCAGGTGAAGAGTTTCGAGATCGAAGCCAGGCGGAAGATCGTCGAAGCTGGGTCGACCGGTCTCTTCATCTTTTCGTCGGCAACGCCGTAGCCCTTCTCAAGCAGCACACTCCCGTTCTGCATCACCATTACTGAGGCGCCGGCAATATCGCTGCGCTCCAGCTGCAGCGGCAGGATTCCGTCGAAAAAAGCTTCAAGATCCGCAGAGGTCAGCGGATGCGCGGCTGTCGCCGCCGCCGCGGCTGGGGCCGCTGAGGGTTGCACGGCCGGCGCCTGCGCCGCCGTCTTTGTTGCTGAAGCGTGCACAGAGCCTGCGGCCGCACAGAACAGGAAGCCGGCGCAGAGAGCGGCGCGGAGTCGAACTCTCATCTTTACCTCGCTGTTTGTCACTAGAAAACTCAAGCGCAGAATGCGATCAGTGTCGACGAAGGCTGAGGATTTGGCAAGGGAAGACTGAGCCGGTCGCTCGGGTGTATCGACCTAGAGGAACGGCAGGCGCCGGGTGCCGGTTTTGCGCAGTTCGAGAAGCGAGTAGCGCCGGATACCGGGTGTCTCTTAGCGACGAGCGACAAAGAAATGGGGAAAAATGGCCACGTCCCGTGCGGCTTCCATCCCCGCACGCAGGAACAGCATGCTGGGAGCCCTGCGGTTGCGGCGAAGATCGGGACATCCTTCATTGCCGGCCTTGATGGTGGCCCCGCCACAGCCTGCGGCCTCCGCTGCGTCCGGCCCGATTTTTTCTCGCAACGCCGGCCATCCCTATTGGTCGATACACCCTAACGCTTTGTCCGCACTTCGGCCGCTCTGGACGCCAGCCACGCGGGGATTTCCTCGGCCGGCAGCGGCCGGCAGATCAGAAAGCCCTGTGCGCCATCGCAGCCCATTGCACGCAGCAGATCATACTGCGCCTCAAGCATCACGCCCTCGGCGATCACCGACATGCCCAACTCGTGACCCATCTCGACGATCTTTTCCACCATCACCCGATCGCTATCGTTCACATGCATGTTCTCAACGATGCTCTTGTCGATCTTGAGCTCAGTGGCCGGCACGTTCTGGATCTGGCGCATCATGGCGTAGCCCGAGCCGAAGTCGTCGATCGACAACTGGAATCCCTTCATCCGCAATCGCGTGAGCACATCGAGTGTTCGCGAAAGCTCATTGGCCAGCCGCGACTCGGTCACCTCGATCACAACACTCTCCACGGGATAATCAAGTCCTCTCGCCAGCTTCAGCAGGGTGTCGGGGAAGTCCAGATCGTGCAGCGAATACATTGAGGCATTCAGCGAGAGGCGGAGCGGCTCGTCGCTTTTGCCCCAGAACTGCCGGGCCTCGGCCAATGCCGGTTCGGCGGTGATCCAGCACAGGCTGTCAATCAGCCCCAGTGACTCGATGCGCGCAATGAAGTTCTCGGGCAGCACCAGGCCGCGCTCCGGATGCCGCCATCGCGCAAGCGCTTCTACGCCGGTCACCTGGCCGCTGGCAAAGTCAATCTGCGGTTGGTAGTAGCTGACGAACTCGCGGCGCTCCAGCGCAAGCTTCAGTTGCTTGTCAGAGATTTTTACAGACGGAGTTTCGGCTTCGCCAGTCTGCGTGTTCTTCAGAGCCATTCCTTCAAGAGCTTTCTTCAACTCCATCAAAGGAAAGGGTTTCTGCAGGTGGCCCACCACGTGAAGACCAAGACTGTGTGCCAGCTTCTCCGCTGTTTCCAGCACCCGCTTGTTGACCCCGCTCATCAGCAGAATGGGCGCCTGACAGTGCTTTTCTCCCAGCAGCCGCAGGACCTCAATCCCATCCAGCCCGGGCATCATCAGGTCCAGCAGAATCAGGGAGGTGTCGGGGGTCACCAATCCAAGAAATGTCGCAGAGTCCTTGGTCGCTTCGCAATCCAATCCCATTGTGCGCGCCATCCCCGAGACAACCTCGCAGATCGCGCTGTCGTCATCGATGACCAGGATCCGGTGTTCGTTTGCCATCGCTGCTTTAATACCCCGCGGGCAAATCTTGAGGAAAACCTTCTGCTTGCAAGGCAAAAATATACTTCAATACTCTATGCCCGAGTGAACTGCAATGAGTCTAACTTAGCCTGTCTTGTATTTGACCCCGAATCTAACACATACGTACCCAATGACAGTAACTGAATTGATGCGTTACTTGTGGTCCAGGTCGCCTCTCCGCGCCTTCGCGCCGCCTCCGGCGGGCCCCTTCCGCTAGAGATCTTTTCTCGCCTCCCTCCAATTCCAAAGCAGGAAATGCACGTTCACGAGCAGGTTCCAAAAGGGTCCTCAATGGTGTCAGGCGGGCTTGACGAGGTCAACTGGCGGGCCTAGACTCACAGGGGTTTGGGCACATGTGACTTGTGAAGTGAGCCCAACGGGAACCAGCCGCCGCGCGCTCTGTTCAAGGCCGCTAAGGCGACTATGGCCCGAATGAGTCCGGGCTGCGCCTAAAATACGCAGAAAGAGCCGCTTAGCCGCTCCAGGCGCACACTCCGGACCGAAAGAACTGGAGAATTGTATGGCAATCGCATCACATCCCGTCACTCTTGACCAGGAGATCAATCCCTGGGAAGCCCAGAGTGCGCGGTTCGACTTTGCAGCGAAGAAACTCAACCTCGATGAAGGTTTGTGGAAGCTGCTCAGAACTCCCGCACGCGAGATCATCGTGCACTTTCCTGTATCCATGGACGACGGCCGGATCGAGATGTTCACCGGCTTCCGCGTCCAGCACAACATCGCCCGCGGTCCGGCCAAGGGCGGTATCCGCTACTCGCCTGACGTCACCCTCGATGAAGTCCGCGCGCTCGCCAGCTGGATGACCTGGAAATGCGCCGTCGTCAACATACCCTTCGGCGGAGCCAAGGGCGGCATCATCTGCGACCCCAAGACCATGAGCCACGGCGAGCTGGAGCGCATGACCCGCCGCTACACCGCCGAAATCATCGACTTTATCGGGCCTGAAAAAGACGTGCCCGCGCCCGACATGAACACCAACGAGCAGACGATGGCCTGGATCATGGATACCTACTCCATGCACGTGGGCCACACAGTCACCAGCGTCGTCACAGGCAAGCCGCTCAATATCGGCGGCTCCCGGGGCCGCGTCGAGGCGACCGGCCGGGGTGTCATGGTGGTCTGCGACGAGACTCTCCGCTATCTGAACATGTCCATTGACGGCTGCCGCGTCATCATCCAGGGGTTCGGCAACGTCGGCTCCAACGCTGCACGCCTGATGATGGAGCACGGATACAAGATCGTCGGCATCGCCGAGAAAGAAGGTGGTCTCTACAATCCCGGCGGCATCGATATTCATCAACTTGGCGAGTATAAGTACCGCAACGGCACCACGCTCGGATTCCGGGGAGCCGAGGCCATGCCCAGCGAGGAACTCATCGTTTCCGAGTGCGACCTGCTTATTCCCGCGGCAACTGAAAACGTGATTACCAGCCGCAACGCGGAAAAAATCAAAGCCCGCGCCATTGTCGAAGGCGCTAACGGCCCCACAACGGCGGTCGCCGACGAGATTCTGTCTGACAAGCGCGTCTTCGTTGTCCCCGACATTCTGGCCAACTCCGGCGGCGTCACAGCCAGCTACTTCGAGTGGGTACAGGACCGCCAGGGCTACTTCTGGAAAGAAGCCATCGTCAACGAGCAGCTCGAGACCATCCTGCGCGACAGCTTCGATGACGTCGTCCGCTACGCCGAGGCCCACAACGTCAACAACCGCATCGCGGCCTACATGCTGGCAATCGATCGCGTATCGTTCACAATCAAGCAGCGCGGCATCTACGCCTGAGCGCAGTTGAACGAAGACGCAAAAGGGGAAGGGCATTGGCCCTTCCCCTTTTGCGTGCGCTCCATCGTTCTAAGCGTCGTCATAGTCTTCCGTCAGCGATTCAAGAAACGCCGCCAGCGCTGCCACGTCATCCTGCGTCAGATGCATGTCGGCAAACTGCGATGGCGCGTTGCGCAGTGATCCCTGGTGCGCCAGTCCTGAACTCGAAATGTAAAACTCGATCACAGATTCAAACGTCGCCCGGCTCCCGTTATGGAAATAAGGCGCGGAATCTTCCAGGTCTCGCAGCGTCGGCGTCTTGAACTCCGCGATCGTATTCGCCAGACCCTGATCGACAGAGCAGTCGACGCCCGCGGCGCACACGATCGACTTGATCGCCGTCTGCGGTCCCGGATCGTCGGGATTGAGATACGTATTCCACAATCCCAGGTCGGTCTGCGCCGGATTCGCTGCCGAGGCCGCACGCCGAAATGCCTCGACCGCATTCGGATGTGCCACGCTCGCCGGCATGTACGCATTGAAGTTCGCCGTGCGCTCAGCCAGCGCGGGAATGTGCAGCGCGGCGAAAGCTCCTGCGCCCCACACCGCGTCGTACTCATCCTGCGTCACGCCGGTGTTATGGAATGAAAAATCGGTGAAGTCAGGAGCCTGGTGACAAGCTGCGCAGTTGCCCGCATGCTGATCGTCTCCGCCGTCCGCCGATCCGATCTTGAGAAAGATCTTCAGCCCCGCCAACTCCTGCGGTCCGAATTGATAGGTCTGCGCGTGATATTGGAAGCTGCCATCCTTTGCCGTAATGTAGGTGGGATTTTTCAGCGCAATGACCTCGTTGTAGAGCCGCTGGTTGTACTGTGCTTTTGTCTCGCCTGCCAGCGGCTGCACCGGCAGATGATTCACGCGCAGAAAGTTGTCGTAAGGTGAACCGATGTAACGGCCAAACTCGTCCTGCTGGAACAACAGATCGCGCATGTAAGTAGAGATGCACAGTGCAACCTCGTCCAGAATCTGCTGATCCGTTGCCTTCGACACATCCAGCCTCTCGCTTGCCGGAAGGCGCAGGTCCGAGGGAATCCGCGAATCCGTACCCAGCATCAGCGTCGCGTAGGAGAGACCATTCGTGCGGTCCGCAGCCAGTTGGCTCGAGCCATCGTCCTCGCGTATCACCTGCGCGATATGCGCTACGGCCTGGCTGTACTGCGTCGGGTTCCACCCGAAGTTTCTGCCCGTGAGCGTTCCCTCCACCAATGCCTCCGGCGTCGCAAACTCGCCGTCAAAGTGGAGCAATGTCGGCCCCGAACGCGGCTGCAGCGACCCCACCATTTGCATCGCGTTGCGCGGCGTATGGTCGAACCCGCCGATGACTCGCGGTATCGGGCTGCGCGTCGTGAAGTCGGCGTAGGTCCGGTTGCCGGCGTTGGCTACGCCCTGAAACTCTGTCACAAAATGGCACGACCTGCAGTTGATCGACTGGCCGGCAAACGGCCCCGGCATGTTGCCGTGGATGTTCTCGACGGTCTCAACAACGGGGTCGCCCACCGCCAGCGGTTCGTTCACCCCCGTCATATGCACCGCAAAATACTCGGCGAAGCGTGTGTCGAGAAACAATCGTTCACCGATCGAGTCTGCAGCTGGTGTTGAGTCCGCTTCGGTCTCGAATGCCGGCGCCTTGCCTGAGCCGCAGCCTGCCACCATCCATGCCATTGCAGCGACCACACCCGCCGCAGACAATACTCCCCCCAGGGCCCGCCGCGTGGCAGACCGTCCCTTCAGCTTTAGCATCGTCTTCTCCTCGTCCTAGTGTGTGGAACTCATCGACTCGCGTTGCAGACTTCTCAGGTACGTGATGATCTGCCAGCGCTCCGGCTCGGGCAGGGAACTCCACGATGGCATTCCCTTCCACGTGCTGCCGTTGCGCAGCAGCCAGGCCAGTTCGCCATCCGTCGCATGGATGACGCGTTCGCTGCGCAGGCTCGGCCTGCCATGCCTGCCCAGCGCATCTTCGCCGTGGCACTTTGCGCAGTTCTCGTCAAACAGCACCCTGCCTGCCGCGGCTGCATCGGCGCTGCCCGCATACGGGTTTACGCGTTTACGGTCGGCATCGGGAACTTTGCGCAGCCATCCGCCGTCCGCCGCAAAGACGAGCGCGCACGACAATACCAGGCAGCCTGCGGCAATCCATCGGCTCTTCATCGCGCGCCTCCTCGCCTGAACCAGTCGCGGACCTGTTGAATTTCGTACGAGACCTTGAACCGCCACAACACACCGGCGCTGTTGTCATTCAGTCCGAACTGCGGCGAAAACCCCAGCGTGGGCCCATGCGGCAAATTGAAATTTACGGCCGGTCCCGCGTAATGCGAGGTCGCATCCAGACCAAAGTCGTGCGCCGTCGCCAGGCCCCCGTAGAGCTCCGCGCCCGCGGTGAAGTTTTGCCGGCAAAAGACGCACGGGCGTTTGCCTGCAACCAGCGTCAGCGGCCGGCTGGCCGCTACGGCATAACCAAATTCCCACGGCTCGTTCTTCACATTTTTTTCTGAGATGAAGTTCTCTGAGAAGTTCCAGCCCTTGACGTTGCTTGAGAGAATCAGCTTTCCCTCGAGTTCGCGCTCCACTTCGCCGCGGCTCTCTGCGTTGTTCAACTGCAAATCAGAGATGCTGTCGTGACCTACAACCTCGAGGATGCTCTTATCCGCCGCGCTGACGTCCTCATACTCGAGATAAAGCACCGGATTGATCCAGTGCTCGCCCGGCAAAACGCGAAAGCGGTTCTCCCACCGGAACCCGGTAAAAATTGTCGAGTCGTTTGCGGTGGCCTGCCCCTGCAGGTAAACCTCGGTGGTCCACCATGCCTTCGCCCCGTACTCGAGCTCCAGCGTGGGGCTGAAAAACGCATTGGCATCTTTCGGCGATGCCGTCAGCCCCTTCATGGCGACTTCCAGATTGCCGGGCTCTTCCAGTGCCTGAGAATAGGTCACGAAGTAGGGAGGTTCCTGCGCTTGGGCCGATCTCGCCGGCGCCAGCCATTGAAGCAACAGAATCAGCAGGCACAGGCCGAAGCCGCGCCCGAATAGATCCGAGGAAGACTTGTTGTCGATTGCCCTGCGGGCGGGCACAACTTTGCGCGCGCCGCCACGCCGTCTGGAACAGAACTCTGGCCAGGCCATTCAATCCCTCGCTGGAATCGAGGCCGACGTTCCGCTATGCTAAGGGAACCGTCAGCCTTCGGGTTGTCGGGTGTGCGGTCCTGGTGGCGCTTCGCCAAAAGACTACCGCCAGGGCCGCCGTCTCCTCGTTCACTCCTTCACGCACGCTCACCGCGGTCACGGCCTGCGCACATGCAGTAAAAATGGCTGAAATGAAACCGCGAATCGGCGCCAAATCGTCGCAGATTACAACTACGACCGATTTAGTCCTATATCAAATTAACACAGGGTCGGCATGTCCGCAACAGTATTGGGCTCACATGTTGGCATCCCGTGTCCGCATGGCCTGGCGCAGAGCACAGTGCGTGCCTTTTCTTGGCAGGCTGTCGTCAGGTAAGACCCATCCAGGCCGAGCAGCCGGTTGGCTGGCTCGCATGTTTACATCTTTTTGAACGAAACAAACATCCCCATGTCGGGCTGGACGGTACCCTTCAACTCGCCGTTGATCGAAGTGAGAACGGTGGCATGCCCGCCTGCCAGATAGGCCGGAACACCCGCGCCTCCGCACGTGCTCGCCCGCAGAATCAGCCGGCTTCGGCCCTTATCGTAGGTCCCGATTACATTGCATCTCTCGGCGCCGGCCTGCAGACTCAGCGTGCCCGAGACGATCAAAGCGTTTGCGTTGTCTCCTGCCGACTCCGATAGCACCAGGCTGGCTACGGTCACGCTGTTGTCTGCGAAGTTCGTGAAATTTCCAGACCAGCGCCCCGCAACCACCGAGGTGATGATGTTTGCAGCGGGAGGCGCAGGTGTCGGCGCCGTGGGTTTAGCGGGAATCAGCTCTTCGGGTTGAGGGCTGTCCTTTGGCACTTCCTTTGATGTGGGCAGTTCGATGTCCTGAGGGGCCTTGTTCGAGGGCTCCGGTTGGCTCGAGGATGGCGGGTGAAACGGATCTCCGCCGCCGTCCGTATGTGAAGACGGTGTGTTGCTGCTGGCTCCCCCACCTCCGCCGCCTCCCGCCGACGCACGGTCGCCATGCGGCACGGGTGGTGGCGGGTTGAGGAGAATGTAGACTCCAAAGCCGCCGGCGCCAACCAGCAGCAGCAACAGGGCAAGCACAGCACCGCCTGCCAGGCGTGGGTTACGAGTATTGGCAAACCAGCGCTCGAGAATCGATTGCGGCGGCTTCTCCGGTTCTTGCTGAACTGCCACCTTGGTCTGGGCGCCTGCACCCGACTGCCGCAGAGTCGCCACGGTGGTGTCCACTCGCGTCTGTTCCGCCTTCAGCTGGATCTCCGCCGGCTTGGGTGCGGGCGCTTCCGGCGCGGCCAGCGCCGCAGGTCCCATCGCCTCCGCAAACTCCTCGACCGTCTGGAACCGGTCCCGCGGATCCTTGGCCATCGCGCGCAGCACGGCATCGACAATGGGTCCCGGAATATGAGGATAGTGAATCGTCGGCGGATCGGGCCGCTGTTCCAGGTGTGCCCGGTGGATTGAAAACTCCGTGGCTCCCTTGAAAGGCACTTCTCCGGCCAGCAGTTCATAGAGGGTCACGCCCATTGAATAGATATCGGTGCGTGCGTCTGCGCGCGTCATGCCGAATCGTTCCGGATCGATCTGTTCGGGCGCGATGTAAAACGGCGTGCCCATGGCAACCGCTGTCCGCGTCAATCCCGGCGCGCTCTCGATCTTGGCGATGCCAAAGTCCATCACCTTGACGACGTTGGCCTTGGTCAGCATCAGGTTCGCTGGCTTCAGATCGCGATGAATGATGTCGCGATGATGCGCTTCAGCCACGCCGGCCAGTGCCTGCCGCACCCACGGCACGCACACGCTTGCCGGTATGGGCCCCCGCCGATCGATGATGCGGTTCAGAGGCTCGCCTTCGAGCAGTTCCATCACCATCACCGGCCGGCTCTGCCACGTAAAGCTCGTGTAAAGCATGGTGATATTCGGATGGTTGAAGCTGGCCAGCACCTTCAGTTCGTCGCGAAATCGCTTGATGAGCTGCTGATTGTCGCCAAACTCCGCCTTCAGGAACTTCAGCGCAACCAGCCTGTCGAGCTCCTGGTCGAGGGCCTTGTAGACGATGCCCATTCCGCCTTCGCCCATCAGTTCCTCAATCCGGTACTGCTCGTGGATGACGCTTCCGATCATGGCTTCACCTGCCGAATCGCCAGGGTTTGCACAGTAATATTGTCCGGTCCACCCCGCACTTTGGCCAGTGCCACCAGTTCCCGGCACGCTGCAGACAGCGGCTGGCAGCAGACCGTCAATGCGATCTCGCGGCGATCGACTTTCGTTGTCAGCCCGTCTGTGCACATCAGAATGATGTCCCCGATCTCGAGCGCCAGCGGCTCGGGCGGAAAGTCGCCTTTCAGCGTATCGGAATCCACTCCAAGGGCCTGCGTAATCACGTTGCGTTGCGGGTGATGTTCGGCTTCCGCCTCCGTCAGAGCGCCCTCGCGCACCATCTCTGCCACCAGGCTGTGATCTTCCGTCAGCTGCTCGATCTCTTCTTTCCGGATCAGATAGATCCTGCTGTCGCCCACGTGACCGTAGTACATCTTCTGATCGCGAAAGATGGCGGCGCAACACGTGCTGCCCATCCCCAGCAGCTCCGGCTCCGCATGCCCTTGCTCCAGAATCGCCCGATGCGCAAGTTGAAATCCTTCGATCAACACCTGTCGCGGATCGGATTCTTCTGCGGCTCTGAAGCAATCGCGCAGTGCTTCCGCGGCGAGCCGGCTTGCCACCTCGCCCCCGCTTCGCCCTCCCATGCCATCGGCCACCACCATCAGCCGGCCGCGTCGCGCAAACTCCTCCTCATCCTCAGGTTCGATATAGAGAAAGTAGTCCTCATTCACCGCTCGCACACAACCCACATCGCTGGCGTTTGCCAGCTCAACATCCTGACGAATTCGCATGCTCGCTTCGCTCTAAAGGCACTTGAACTTCAATGTGGTTTCGCCAACACGCACCATGTCATTGTCTTTCAACTCGACGCGCGCGACGGCTTCGGCCTGATCGTTCACAAATGTGCCATTGGTCGAATCCAGATCGGTGAGCACAAATTTGCCGTCCTTGTAGCTGATGCTGGCGTGCTTTTGCGAGACGGTTGGATCACTTAACGCTACTTCGTTGTCGCGCGATGTCCCAAGCGCATTCTTGCCCTCGCGGAGCCTGAAATCTTCACCCTTCTGCGCTCCGCTCATGACAACCAGCCAGCCGACAACCGGCGCG
>Ga0335073_10007714_pt1 | contig 15097 bp, 11 predicted proteins | sample Lox_Sample_22_FD_207093 | JGI IMG/M metagenome (GOLD analysis project Ga0335073, IMG submission 207093) | Soil microbial communities from Loxahatchee National Wildlife Refuge, Florida, United States - Lox_Sample_2.2 | ecosystem: Environmental > Terrestrial > Soil > Wetlands | place: USA... | reverse complement strand
AGGGATCCGGACAGCCGTTGGGATACTTCGTGAAAGTCGGATCGTACGGCGGCGGCGTCTCCCCGGGGAAGTTGAGCTGCCCGTCCGCGGGCGGGCCGTACACGCCCACCGCCACGGTGAGGTGCTTCACGATCTGGTAGCTCACGGTGACGAACGGCGCGATGAACAGGGGGCCGCTGTTCGACACGGGCGGGCCGATCATGGCGCCGGTCACCGGGTCGGTGCGCTGGAAGGTGATGCCGTTGGCCACGAAGTTCGAGTCGAGCATGATGCGCAGGCCGTCCTGCTCGGCGAGGCCCGCGGGGTTGTAGTAGATGGCCGTCCCGTCGTCGGCCTTCGCGGTGAACGCGCCGGCGCGGCCGAGCGCCTCGGCGCCCTCGTCGGGGTATTCGAAGCCCGCGCCGAGCGCGAGCGAGGAGACGAGGAAGACCGAGACGATCGGGAGCGCGCGCCAGAGCCGCATGTCCATACCCCTCCGAGAGGCCGAAGGCGGCCTTTCGAAAGCGCGCACTCTAACCCACGAGCGCTAGTGGAGCAAGGGTTCGGGCGGCGGGAGCCCGCTCTTCGAGAGCAGGCGGCGGAAGAGCTTGCGGTACTCCACGAGCGGCCGCGCGCCGGTCAGCATGGCCTCGCCGTTCAGGATCAACGTGGGCACGCCGCGCACGCCGCGGCCGTGCCCCTCGGCGTGCTCCGCGCGCACGGCCTGCTCGGTGGCGGGCGCGTCGAGGGCGGTCACGAAGCGGTCCACGTCCAGCCCCACGCGCTGGGCCAGCTCGATGAGCACGTCGCGGCGGGAGACGTTGAGGCCGCGGCGGAAGGCGGCCTCGCGCAAGGAGAGCAAGAGCGCGTCGCGGCGCACGGTGCCCTGCAGCCGCGCGGCCTCGAGGGCCACGAGGGGCGGCAGCGTGGAGGCGGGCGCGTCGCCGTTGAGCCACAGGTCGGGCAGGATGCCGTCGCCGCCCGGCTCCTTGGCGACGCGCCGGTAGTGGCGCGCCAGCACGCGCGCGTCGTGCGGGGAGACCGCCTCGGCCTCGGGGCGGATGGCGTAGGCGCGGTACGAGACGTCGAGCGCGTCGCCCATCTCGGCGCGCAGCACGCTCAGCCGCTGGTCGGCGAGGTAGCACCAGGAGCAGAGCACGTCGTGGTAGAGCACCACCTCGAGGCGCGCCATGGCCCGATTCTACTAGAAACCGCGCTCTTTCAGGTAGAGGTCGACGAGGGCGGTGTTGTCGAACCAGCGGACGGTGTTGGCGTAGCTGCCCCAGGAGGAGCCCGGCTGCACGTCGATGAAGCGCAGCTTGATGCCGCGGACGTCCTGCTCGTCCACGGAGGCGCGGGCGCGGCAATTGTCGAGGTCCGCGTTGAGGATCGGCTCGAGGCAGAGGTTGTCGCCGCGGTTGAGCGCGACGAGGGTCTCCTGGGCCTTGTCCCGCGCGCGCACGCACCCCGCGTGGACGAGCGGATCGGGCTGGGCGGCGCAGCGGTCGGCGTCCGGCCCGCGCACGGCGTTCTCGCGCGCCTCCGGGGCGATGGTTGCACAGCCGACGGTCGTCAGGCAAACGAGCAGGGCGGCGCGCGCCATGGCTCAGGCAGCGGAGCAGACCTGCCGCAGAATGTCCAGCTCCTCGAGCGCCTTGCCGGCGCCGATCACCACGCTCGAGAGGGGGTCCTCGGCGAGAAACACCGGCAGGCCGGTCTCCTCGCGCAGGAGCGTGTCGAGGTTCTTGAGGAGCGCGCCGCCGCCGGCGAGCACGATGCCGCGATCGGCGATGTCGCCCGCCAGCTCCGGCGGCGTGCGCTCGAGCGTCACCTTGACGGCCTCGACGATGCCGTTGATGGGCTCGCTGAGCGCCTCGCGGATCTCGTCGGAGGTGACGGTGAGCGTGCGCGGCACGCCGGCCACCAGGTCGCGCCCCTTGATGTCCATCGTCAGCGTCTCCTCGGTGGGGTACGCGGTGCCGATGCCCATCTTGATGAGCTCGGCCGTGCGCTCGCCGATGAGCAGGTTGTACTTGCGCTTGATGTGCTGGATGATCGCCTCGTCCATCTTGTCGCCGCCGATGCGGACGGACTTGCTGTAGACGATGCCGGCGAGCGAGATGACGGCCACGTCGCTGGTGCCGCCGCCGATGTCGACGATCATGTTGCCCGAGGGCTCGGTGATGGGGAGCCCCGCGCCGATGGCGGCGGCCATGGGCTGCTCGATCAGGTAGACCTCGCGGGCGCCCGCGCTCTCGGCCGCCTCGCGCACCGCGCGCCGCTCGACCTCGGTGATGCCGCTCGGGATGCCGATGATGATGCGCGGCCGCACCAGCGTCTTGCGGTTGTGCGCGGTCTGGATGAAGTAGCGCAGCATCGCCGCGGTGATCTCGAAGTCGGCGATGACGCCGTCCTTCATCGGCCGGATGGCCACGATGTTGCCGGGCGTGCGGCCGAGCATCTCCTTGGCCTCTTTGCCCACGGCGAGGACCTTCTTGCCGCCGCGCGCGTCCTGCTGGACGGCCACGACCGACGGCTCGTTGCTGACGATACCCGCGCCGCGGATGAAGATCAGCGTGTTGGCGGTGCCGAGGTCGATCGCGAGGTCGCGGCTGAAGATGGTGTAAAGCCAGTTGAACATTGGGGCTTTTGGGGAGCTTTCGGAGTTTCGTCACGCCGCGGCGCGAGGCGCGGAGAATACCATCGCCGCCGCAGGGAGCAAGGGTGAACTGTCGCTTCGCGGCTACTTTCGCACGCCGTACTTCACGATCGCGTAGACCGCGCGGAACGCGTCCTTGAGGCCGATCTTCTTGCCCTCGGCGTAGGTGCGGCCATGGTAGCTGATGGGCACCTCGTAGATGCGGAGCTTCTGCTTCGCCACCTTGGCGGTGATCTCGGGCTCGAAGCCGAAGCGATCCTCCTCGAGGGAGATGCCCTGGATCACCTCGCGGCGGAAGGCCTTGTAGCAGGTCTCCATGTCGGTCAGGTTCAGGTCGGTGAAGAGGTTCGAGAGCAGCGTGAGGCCGCGGTTGCCGAGGGAGTGCCAGAAGTAGAGCACGCGCCGCTCGCTGCCGGTGAAGCGGCTGCCGAAGACCACGTCGGCGTGCCCCTCCGCGATGGGCTGGACGAGCCGCGGCAGCTCGCGCGGGTCGTACTCGAGGTCCGCGTCCTGCACCACCACCACGTCGCCCGTGGCCTCCTGGAAGCCGCGCCGCAGCGCCGCGCCCTTGCCGCCGTTCTTCGGCTGGAAGCAGACGCGCGCCGTGGTCTGGCCCTTGATCTCCCCCGCGGGCACGGCCGAGGCCAGCCCCTTCTCGGCGATCTCCTGCAGGATCTCGCGGCTGCCGTCCGTGGAGCAGTCGTCGACGAGGACGATCTCCTTGTCGATCTCCACCGCGGCCACGCGGCGCAGGATCTCCTTGAGCGTGGGGCGCTCGTTGTAGACGGGGATGACGACCGACAGGACCATTCGACGCTTTCCAGCCTCCGCCCGTCGCCCGGCAAAGCCGCGCGCTTCCTGGGGCGCGCGCATCTTCCACGCGCGCCTACTCGGGGTCAACTGTGCTATCGTGGCGGCAATGGCCAGTCTATTCGCCGATTCGCTCAGGTCGTTCCTGAAACCCATCGTGCCGTTCCTCGACGACGAGGCGGTTTCCGAGGTGATGGTCAACGGCCCCGAGGACATCTGGATCGAGAAGAAGGGCAAGCTCATCAAGACCGAGGCGCGCTTCACCGAGGAGGGCGTCAACGCCGCGGCGCGCAACATGGCCCAGTTCGTGGGCCGGCCCCTTTCCGACGAGCGGCCCCGCCTCGACGCGCGCCTCCCGGACGGCTCCCGCATCCACGTGGTGATGGCCCCCATCGCCCGCAAAGGCACGACCATCTCCATCCGCAAGTTCTTCAAGGACAAGCTCACCATCGACCGGCTGGTGGAGTTCGGCTCGATGACCGAGGAGATGGCGCACTTCATCGACGCCTGCGTCGTGCTCAAGGAGAACATGGTCGTCTCGGGCGGCACCGGCTCGGGCAAGACCACGCTCCTGAACGTGCTCGCGCAGTTCATCCCGAACGACGAGCGCGTGCTCACCATCGAGGACTCCGCGGAGCTCCAGCTCAACCAGGAGCACCTCGTGCCGTTCGAGAGCCGGCCGCCCGACAAGCTGGGCAAGGGCGGCGTGGACATGGGCGACCTGCTCCACTCGGCCCTGCGCCTCCGGCCCGATCGGATCGTCGTCGGCGAGGTCCGCGGCGGCGAGTGCTTCCACCTCTTGCAGGCCATGAACACCGGCCACGGCGGCTCGCTCGCCACGACGCACGCGAACACGCCGGTCGACACGCTGCGCCGCCTCGAGAGCCTCGCGCTCATGAGCGGCGTGGAGCTGCCGATGGTGGCCGTGCGCGCGCAGGTGGCCTCGGCCACCAACATCATCGTCTGCTGCGAGCGCTTCATGGACGGCAGCCGGCGCACCACGCACGTCGCCGAGGTGCTGCCGCTCGACGACCGCGGCGAGTACCGGACGCAGGATCTGTTCACGTTCACGCCCACCCACAAGGACGAGGAAGGGCGCATCCACGGCTACCACGCGCCCACCGGCGCGCTCCCGAGCTTCATGGGCCGGCTGGCCGCCTACGGCTTCCCGGACATCGACGAGGCCTACTTCGACCCGATCGCCCGCGGCCTGCCGCCGCCCGCGATGGTCCACGACGGCACCCACCGCGTGCACTGGACGAAGCGCTTCGCCCACCGCGACAAGGGGCTCCCCGATCCGCCGGAGCTCGTCGCGACGTTTCCGAAGGAAGCCCCCGAGCCGAAGGCGCCCGCGCCCAAGCCGGTCGCCGCGGTTGCGCCGAGCGGCGGCACCCCCAAACCGGCGCCGAAGCCCGCCCCCGCCGCGACGCCGCGTCCCCCGGCCGTCGCCGCCAAGCCGGTGCCGAAGCCCGCCTCCGTGGCCCCGCCCCGCCCGGCCGTGAAGCCGGTGCCCAGACCCTCCGTCGTCGTCGAGGACGACGGGCTCGACGACCTCGACGAAGAGCCGCGCCCCGGCGAGAAGACGGCGCTGCACCAGATGCCCAAAGACGAATTCCAAGACAGCTGACCGGTGGGGAAGCGCCTCGTCGGAGTCCTGCTGTTGCTGGTCGGCGCCACCGTCGTGGGGGCGGTGTACTACCTGAAGCTGTCCATCGACTTGCCCGACATGCAGACCGAGGGGCAGATCGTCGGGCTGATCGGCCGCTCGGTCGAGGCCTACCGGGCGGCCCAGGCGCACGAGACGGGGGGCAAGGCCGCCACCTTCACGGTGGTTCCGCGCGAGGTGCTGAAGTCGCCGGCGGGGCAGGCGCTGCTGGCGCTCGAGCGCTGTCCGGACTACCTGGTCGCGCCGCCCACCTCGGGCACCGACTACTGGCGCGCCCAGTTCCAGGCGCCCACCGGCGCCACCGCCTGCACCGTGGGCATGGCGACGGACATCGCCGACCGGATGCTGCTCCCCTCGCGGGAGCACCTCATCGTCGCCGGCGATCGCATCCGCGAGGTGCTCGGCCGCGACGGCCTCTTCGCGGTCTGGCTGTCGGCGCTGCCGTTCGAGCCCAAGGGCCCCCAGGGAGTCGAGCCCGCCGCGCTGGCGCTCTTCCACCAGGAGCCCCAGCTGCTCGACTGGGAGGAGGCCGCCGAGCTGGCCGTGGCCACCACCCGCTACGGGGAGTTCGCCATCTGCGCCAACCCGCCCCAGCTCACCGAGCTGCGCGACAGGTTCCTCGACGCCGCGGCGCAGGCCATCCCGGCGGCGGCCGCGGAGATCCAGGCGGCGAAGAAGAAGCCGCTGCACTGCAACGCGAAGGGCTGAGCCGGCTACTGCTGGCCCGGGAGCGGGCAGGTCAGCCCGTGCGTCGGCGCGCAGTTGCGGCCGATCCAGCAGCCGCGGGCGCCGCCGAAGTCGACGCAGCTCACGAGCGAGTTGCAGACGCTCGGGTTGGCCGGGTCGCACGGCTTCTGCGAGATGGTGCAGGTGCGCGAGCTCGTGTCGCAGGTGTCCTGGGGGCAGTCGGAGTCCTGCACGCAGGTGCAGAAGCCGGCGCTCTGGCCCTCCTGCTTCACGCAGAAGCCGCCGCAGTGGGCGCCCCCGGGCATGCTGTCGCAGACCGAGTCCGCGGGGCAGCCCGTGCCGCCATCGGCCGCGGTGGGATCGCAGGTCCCTCCGGTGGGGTGGCAGTCGAGGTCCGAATTGCAGATGGCGCTCGTCAAGATGATGATGTCGTCGCACTCGTAGCCCGACGGGCAGCTCTGGCCGGAGCTGCAGTCCACGCCGCAGAAGGTCGTCGAGCCGCTCGGGTTGGAGAGATCCAGCAGGCAGAAGTTGGCGCCGCCGCTCCCGCTGCTGGCGCAACCCCCGCCCAGGTTGCCGGGCGAATACGTGCAGTCCTTGCAGAGGACCGGGCTGCGGGGGTCGAGCTGGCAGGTCGACAGGCCGCCGTCGCCGCCGCCCAGGCAGCTGTCGTTGTAGGGGCACACCGACGTGTCGCCCGCGCAGGTCGCCGGGTTGCAGACGCCGATGGGGCACTGGGAGCGGTCGTAGCTCGCGGGATCGATGGCGCCGGCGTCCGCGGGGGGGCACTGGCACTCCACGTCGCCCGGGCACACGCACGGCACCACGTCGCCGCCGTCGGTGATGGGACAGTCGCCGTTCGAGCGGCACCCCTGCACACAGAGCCCCTTCGTGCTGTCGCAGACCTCGCCGATGGGGCAGTCGACGTCGGAGTTGCAGGAGGGGCCGACCACGCACAGGCCGATGGCGGTGTCGCAGTACTGCCCGCCCGCGCAGTCGGCGTTGGAGAAGCAGCCCACCTCGGCCTGGCACAGCCCCTCCGGGTTGCACACCATCGGCCCGGCGTCGGTGTTCTGCGGGCAGGCCAGGTTGTCGGCGCAGACGCAGGAGCCCGCGAACTCGCCGTTCGAATCGCAGCGGAAGTGCGCCGCGCAGTCGGAGTCGCTGGTGCACGCCACCGCGAGGTTCGTGTTCTTGCAGCCCGCGCCGAGCGCCAGCGCGGCCGCGAGACAAGGGGCGAGGACTCTCACGGGAACGTCCCCGAGGACGTGACCTGGAAGCCCGTCCACGAGAGCTCGGAGAGCTCCTGGTAGCTCCAGAAGTCGTAGTCGAAGCGCGGCGCCGTGACGGTCACGAGGACCCAGGCGACGAACGTACTCGACCCCGGCGACGAGGCGGGCAGCGTCTGTAGCATTTCGCTGAGCGCGTCGTCGGGGATCGTCACGCTGGTCTGGCTCCCGGGCACGATGATCTGCCAGAGCTGCGTGAGCGGCGCCACCTGGTTCCCGCTGCCGTCGACCTCGGTCCAGTAGAGCGTGAGCTGGCTCAGGTCGGGCGCGGGCGCGGTGGGATCGGTGAACGACCAGGCGAAGGTGCCGTCGATCGTGCCGCCGGCCGCGGGGTGCGTGAAGCTCGCGAAGGAGAGCAAGGGGCCCATCGGCACGCCGGTGGTGAAGTCGCTCTGCACGCTGCGGAAGAAGTTCGACTCGGGCTGGCGCTGGCTCGGGTCGGCGAACGGTGCCTGCCCGGCGGCGGGCGGCTGGTACGCCTGCGTCAGGAAGAGCACGCCGCTGCCGGAGACGGGCGGCAGCCCGCCGAGCTGGGCCGTGGCCGAGGTGCTGTCGACGTCGGACAGCGGCACGATGCCGTCCTGGCCGAGGTCGAAGTAGCCGAACGTGTCGTAGTGCACCGGGTTGCCGTCGGTGACGCCGCCCACCGGCGCAGGCGGGGCGAGCGTCGCCGCGAGCGAGATCGGCGCCGTCTGGTCGAGGTGGGTGTCGAGGACGATGTTCGCGTTCGTGACGGGATCGTTGGGGTCCACGTGGAGCCCGCGCAGGACGCCCAGCAGGTAGGGGGTGAATGTGGGCGGCGTGGTCGACCCGTCGACGATCCCGAACTTGGCGTACAGGCCGAGGGTGAGCGGGCCCTCGTTGAGGCTGATCTGGAACGTGCCGCCGTTCACGGGCACGGTCACCTCGGGCGGATCGGGGGAGAACGGCTCGTAGGCGTAGACGTACGGCTGGATGAGGCCCACGTGCGCCACCACGCTCTGGGTCGGGCTGAGCGTGACGCTCGAGGGGAGCTTGAAGCCGTAGACCGCGCCCGAGATCTGGTCCGGCGGCACGCACATGAGCGACTGGTCACAGTAATCGGGGCTCGCGCAGGCCTGGTCGGCGGAGCACTGCACGCAGGTGTAGGTGCTCTGCAGGCCGCGGTCGTCGTCGCAGGCCGGGCCGTTGGGGTTTCCCTTGCAATCGGGGTTCGGGAGCTCTTCCTGGCCGGTCAAGCCGTACTCGGGGATGCACTGCACGCAGAAGCCGCCGATGGGGGTGCCGGCCACGGGCGGCGGGTTGCACTTCGGCTTCGTCGGGTCGTAGCCGGGGATGGCCGGGTTCTGGCAATCCGCATCGGTCAGGCACTGCACGCAGGTGCCGAGCGCGCCGCAGTACGGCAACCCGCAGTTCTGCGGGCAATCGGGCGGCGCGCCGCAGGGGCAGGCCGAGGGCAGGCTGCCGCCCGACATGGGCACGTCGAGAAACACGGTCAGGTTCTGGCTCGCGACGTCGTCGACGGTGATGGCGACGACCCCCTGGTAGTCGGCGGTGACCGTCTGCGCCTTCACGAGCGAGGGATCGCTGAAGGTGATCTGGCCGTGGACGTCGGTCACGCCCTGGAAGGGCGTGCGCGGATCCACGCCGAGGCGCACGAGCGTGCCGGGGATGGGCTGGTTCGGCGCGGTGTAGTCGTCGTCGAGCACCGTCACGTTGAGGGTGCCGTCGAGCGGCCCGCCGCTCTCGCCGCCGGCGATGTTCGTGGGGTCGAAGTAGGAGAAGCCGCCCGCGAGCGTGGCGGTCTGGGCGGGGCTTCCCGACGCCCCCGGCTGGCTGACCGTCACGTCGGCCGGACCGGGGTTCCCCGGCGGCGTGAGGCACGACACGGTGTAGCCGTCGACGAGCGCGACGTTCGTGGCCGCGGTCCCGGCGAAGGTCGCGCCGATCCCCAAGGAGAAGCCCGTGCCCAGGAGCTGCACGTAGGTGCCACCGGCCTGCGAGCCGCTCGCGGGAGCGACCTGCGTCAGCGTGAATGAATCGAGGTAGACGTAGCCGTCCGGCAAGAGCGCCGTGATGGTCGGGTCGCTGCCGGCCACGACCTCGACGTTCTCGGGCCCTGCGGTTCCCGGGGGAACCGTGACGGTGATGGACGTCGCGCTGGTCACCTGCGTGGCGGTCGCCTCGAGCGGTCCGAAGAAGACCCGGTCGCCGGCCGCGAAGCCGGTGCCCGTGAGCGCGGCCTGGTTGCCGCCCGCCGTCGGACCCGAGGCGGGGCCGACCGACGTGAGCGTGCGTCCCGCGTAGTAGGTGAACGCGCCTGCCAGCGACACGGTGGAGCCGGCCTGCGTCACCGACACGGTGACCGGTCCCACGGCGCCGGCCGGAGTGGTGACCGCCAGGTCGTTCGCGTCGAGCAGCGTGACGGAAGCAGCGGCGCCACCGAAGTCGACCTGCGGCGACCCCGCGAATCCGGCGCCCACCAGCGTGACCGAGGTACCGCCGGCGGCGGGCCCGCGGTCCGGGGCGACGCCGTAGATCGCGAGCTGGGTGGCGGCCGCAGGGAAGTAGACGAAGCCGCCCGGCAGCGTCGCGGCGCCATCGGCATCCTGCACCACCACGTCTGCTGCGCCGACCGCGCCGGGAGGCGTGAGGAGCGTCAAGGTCTGGTCGTCGACCACGGTGACCGCGGTCGCGGTCTGACCGCCGATCGTGACCGCGGGTTGCTCACCCAGGAAGCCCGTTCCCTTCAGCGTGACCGAGGTGCCGCCGCTGGTGGGCCCGCTGGCGGGCGTGAGCGAGGCGATCGTCGGCTTCTCGAAGTAGGTGAAGGCGCCGTGCAGCAACGCCGCGCCGTTGGCGTTGAAGGCGCGCACGTCGACGGGCCCCGCCAGCGCGGCGGGAGGCGTGAGGCCGATGATCGTCGTCGGAGAGACGAGCTGCGCGTTGATCAGCGCGTGGGGCCCGAACAGCACGATCGTGCTCGCGTCGAAACCCAGGCCGCTCACGACCACCGAGGTGCCGCCGGTGGTGGGCCCGATTCCAGGCGAGACCTGTGCGACCTCGATGGTGGACTGGTAGTCGAAGCAGCCGGTGCAGGTGGCGCTGCCGTTCGGGTTCTGCACCGTCACGTCCGCCGGCCCCGCGAGCCCCGGGGGGCTCGTGACCTGCAAGGTGCCATCCGTGAGCACGGTCACGCCCAGCGACGGGTTGCCCCCGAACGACACCACCGTGACCGTGGCGGCCTCCGTGGGATCCGACAGCAAGCCCGAGAGGAAGCCGCTCCCGGAGATGGTGACCGGCGTGCCGCCCGCGACGCCACCCCGATCGGGCGACACCTCGGTCACCTTGACCGGCACCGGGCCGGCGTCCTGGAACGGGTTCGGCCCGGCGTCCACCTTCTGCCCCGCGTCGACTGCCCCGGCGTCGGGGCCGCCGTCGAGCCCCTGCGTCGGGATCACCGTGACCGGCGGACCCGAATCCGAGCTGCCAGTCTGCCGGTTGCAGGCCGCGAGAGCCGGGAGGAGCAGTGCCGCGGCCGCGAAGGCGTTTCGAAGGCGTCGCATCGGTCAGCCTCCTCCGGTCGAGAGGGCAAGCGTGTAAGCGTTCGAGTCGCGGCCGTCGCCGGTGACGACCAGGTAGAGGCGGCCGGCCGAGGGCGTGGCCGTCGCCGTCTCGGTCGCGACCCCATCCGAGTTCTGCGCGAGCTGCGTCACGCCGTCGCTGTCGACGAGCGTGAGCGTGAGCGGGCCTTGCGTCGGGTCGCTGCCGAGGCTGGCGGTCAGGCTCTGCCCGGACGGAAGCGCCACCACGTACCACTCCGTCGCGCCGGCGCAGAGCCAGATGGGGCCGATGGAAGCGCCCGCGTCCAGCGGGGCGGCCTGCGTGGCGTCCGTGTTCGGCGCGTAGGGGTTCGGGGGGCACGGTTGCCCGTGCGACACGAGGGTGCCGAAGGCGTAGGCGCAGGTCGGGTCACCGTCGGTCATCTCGAGGTAGTAGGTCCCGTCGGCGGGCACGGTCTGGTCCAGGACCAGGTTTCCGCTCCCGAGCGTGGTGCCGTCGGCGGCGCGGAGCTGCACCTCGAACGTGTAGCCGCAGCCGGTCGGGTCCGCGTCGATCGACGCCTGCAGGCGATCGCCCGACTCCAGGCCCAGGGAGAACCAGGACTGCTGCGGGCCGCCGTCGCCGCCGTTGCAGAGCATCAGGCCGGTGTAGTTCATGCCCGCCTGGATCGCCGCCGCCGTCGCCTCGGTGGTGTTCGGGTAGAAGACGTCGTGCTGGCAGGCGACCGGGATGCACAGTGACGTACCGGGATCGCACACGTCGTTCGCCGGGCAGTCGTCGTTGGAGAGGCAGGGGGGCGGAGCCGTGCCGCAAGCCTGCGTGGCGAGAACGCAGATCTCTCCGGCGGGGCAGTCGGAGTTGGTGAAGCAGGTGCCGGCGCCCTCGCAGCGCCCTTCGGCCACGTTGCAGGTGATGCCCACGCCGCAGTCGGAGTCGCTGGTGCAGTCGACGCAGATCGAATTCACGCACTTCTGCGTCGGCTGGCAGATCTGCGCCGCGTCCTGCGTCGTGCACGTCGGCTGGCAGGCGCGCGTGCCGAGGTTGCAGCTCTGTCCCTCCGGACAGTACGCGTCGGAGAAGCAGCCGAGGTCCTGCTCGCAGACCTGGTTCGCCTGGTTGCAGCGTTGCCCCGTGGGGCAGTTGCCCGACGTGCAGGCCGTGACCTGGCTCGCGCCGACGCAGAGGCCCTGCTTGCAGAACTGACCGAGCGCGCAGTCGCCGTTGAGGGTGCACTGATCGCCCCAGCCCGCGAGGTACGTGCACGCGTGGGAATTCGGATCGCAGTCCTGCTGCGGCAGGCACTGGCCGTTCGTGGTGCAGCCGCCGCACTGCCCGGGGCCGCCGTCCGAGGCGACGCAGACGAGGCCGCCGTCGCAATCGGCGTTCGACTGGCAGCCGGGCCCGGCGTCGACGCCCGCGTCTTTGGGCGGGGTCTTCGATCCCGAGCACGCGGAGGCACAGAGCGCGAGCGCGGTCATGAGGGCGGAGCGAGGCACGGAACGTTAGCCGCTGACCGTGCCCAGGGCCGTGATGGCTCCCGAAGGCCAATCGACGGTCGCCACCTGCCAGAGCTGTCCCGCCGCCGTGAGCTGCTGCGTGAAGACGCCGGTGACCACGCCATACTCGTAGACGCGTACCGTCACGTTGCAGGCGGTGCTGGCCACGCCGTGAGTGGAGAAGTAGACCACGTCGATCGTGTAGGTGCCGGACGCCGGGCTCGCGTCCTCCGCCCACTCGGGGCCGGGCCCGGTGAGATGGTCGTCGCTGCAAGTCGCCGCGAAGCCGGTGGGGTCCTGGTTGTTGCCGTTGCAGTCGAGCGCGGTCGACCCCAGCAGGCCGCCCTGGGCGAGGAAGTGCAGGTCCATGTCGACCGGCAGGTTGTCCCAGATCATCTCGACGTACAGATCGTCGGCCGGGCGCGCCGTCAGCGTCGCCGTGCACGGCTGCACCGAGGCGATGCCCAGCGAGTTCGTCACCCCCAGCGAGAAGGCGTAGCTACCGGGCTCGTCGGCGACCAGGTTCGGGTAGGCGCCCTGCACGTTCGCGAGCGCGGCGTTGCTGCCCGCCGGCTTGGTCGTCATCGCCCACTGGTAGCTGAGCGGCAGGTTGCCACCGGGGTCGTAGCTCGCGCCGCCGTCGAGCGTGACGGCGGCGCCCACGGCGACCGTGCCGGGATCCGCCAGCTCGCAGAAGGGCGCTTCGATCACCTGGGCGGTGAGCGGGACCGAGAGCTCCGGCTGGCTCGGGTCGTTCGAGTCGATGATCACCGCGCTCTGCGGGTTGAGCGGAGTGGCCGCGGTCGGCGAGAAGCGCAGCGTGAGCGCCGCGGTGTTGTCGGGAGGGGTGTTCGGGAGCGTCCCCGCCTTGGCGGAGGAGGCGAAGGTGAACGACGGGTCCCCGCCGTCCGCCAGCGTGATCGAGCTGATCACGAGCGGTGCGGTGCCCACCGAGGAGAGGGTCAGCTGCTGCAGCGAGGTGCTGCCCTCGCCGACCTGCCCGAAGTCGACCGGGTCGGGCGAGACGGTGAGCTGCCCCTCGGTGGAGCCGACGCCCGTGAGGGGGACCGTGACCGTCGGGTGGGCTGGATCGTCGGACGCGATCGTGACGGTGTCCTCGTAGCTCTGCTCCGCGGGCGGCGTGAAGACGATCGTGAGCGTCTGCGTGCCGCCCCCGCCGGCCACGAGGGTCGGCGCCGTCCCCTGCAGTGCGAAGGCGCCGTCACCCGAGGAGACGGTGACCGAGGAGACGTCGAGATCGGCCTGGCCCACGTTGGTCAGCGTCACCGTCATCGAGCTCGACGTGAGCACGGGCGACGAGCCGAAATCGAGCGAGGTCGGAGAGACCTGCAACGACGGCTGGGCGGACTGGATGTGCGTTTGCTGGCAAGCGGCCAGAGCGACCAGCGCGAAGGCGGCGCGCTTCATTCGAGCGGCCCGCCGGCGATGGTGTAGCTCACCTGGACGACGCTGCCGAGGGCCGGGATCGCGCCGCCGGCGAAGAGGATGGCGTTGTCGCTCGGCTCATACGTCCAGCCGTTCACGGCGCTCTGCGGCGGGCTGCAGGCGAGGTCGGTGTCGGAGCAGCTGGCGGTGCAGCTCGCGCCGTAGCCCGCGGGGCACGTCGACAGGACCGGGGCCGGGCCGCCGTCGGGATTGGCGCAGAGGAGCGCACCCGGATCGGCCGTGCTGCACGGGTAGTTCACCTGCACCTGGATCGTGCCCGCCGCCGGCTGGTGCGTGAGGTAGAACTTGTGCGAGAGGCCCAATGCCTGGAGCCCGAGCGCGTCGAGCGATTGATCGAAGTTCGCGCTGCAGATCGAGCCGAAGATGCCCCCGGCGAGCTCGACGACCTCGTAGTAGCGCTCCCCGGGCTCCGCGGGGAAGCAGCTCTCCGACAGCGTGTTCATGCAGCAGGCGGAGCCGAGGCACCACTCCGGGGCGGCCGTGCTGCTCAGGCAGCAGCTCTCGCTGGTGCAGCCCGTGGGGCAGCAGTCCAGGGGGCAGCAGCCCCCGGGCAGGTCTCCGGCGATGGCCGACACCTGCACGAGGGAGTTGTTGCCGATGCCCTTCGCTTGCTCGTAGACGCGCCAGTAGTAGTTGGGCTCGTTCGGCGAATAGTCCGGCCCGTCGCCCACGAAGATCAGGAAGAGAGCGGCGTCCGGGCGCAGGAACGACACCGACTGCCCGGAGGCCTCGGCGGTCTGGGCGCTCTGCTGCAGCAGGCCGAGCGCCATCGACGCCGCCTCCAGGGACTCGTCCCGCGCGGACCCGTCGGTGCCCACCATGATGTTGGACTGGAAGGCCGACTGCGGGTCCGGGGTGTTCGGGATGGCCTGGCTCTGGCTGTTGCCCACGATGATCTGGGGCGTTCCCACGAGATTGCCGGCCGTGCCGAAGATGTCGCTCGTGGTGACGGCGATGCGATAGTCCACGTTCGACGACTGCAAGTGTGCGAAGAACTTCGGGAAAGCTGCCGCGAGCGCGGCCTGCTCGCTGGCCATCGACCCGTGGTTGCCGACGATCCACAGGATGTCGGTCTTCGGCACGCTCTGCTGGGTGAACGAGTCGATCATCGTCCCGGGAGGGGGCGTCGCGTAGAGGTGCTGGGAGCTGCACCCTGCGCACAAAAACGCCGCAAAAACGACGGATTTTGGAGACGTGGGCACGATCGAAGGCATGCTAGTCACGCGCCCAGAACCAAGTCAACGAACGGAGTCCGCGCTGCTGCCCCAAACGTAGCAGGGGAATTTCTCTCCCGGGGGCTTCGCCCCCGCGCCCCCGTTCCGATCTCCAGACGCGGTGCGGACGTGAGCGGTGGATGAATGAGGGACGGAGGGGGAGCCGCTTGCTCGGGGGTGCCACCCCAGTCCGTCCTCGCGCTCCCCACGCGCGGGACCGCGTTGTACCGTCACTCGTGCACCAACATGGGCGCGCTGCGGGCGCCCCCCGGACCTCTGCGCGTCGG
>Ga0335073_10007713_pt1 | contig 15097 bp, 16 predicted proteins | sample Lox_Sample_22_FD_207093 | JGI IMG/M metagenome (GOLD analysis project Ga0335073, IMG submission 207093) | Soil microbial communities from Loxahatchee National Wildlife Refuge, Florida, United States - Lox_Sample_2.2 | ecosystem: Environmental > Terrestrial > Soil > Wetlands | place: USA... | reverse complement strand
AGCATCGGAACTGCACGGATGCCCACGCATTCTGAGAAACGCGTATACCTTTGAGAAGGAGTGGCACAGGGTAGCGGGCTGGATTCCTGCAGGCACTTCAACCCTCGTTGATAGGAAGTAAAGCTCCGGCAGTGCGCGCGGTCAGCCATCACTGTCACGTACTAATGTGACGCGAGTCACATAACGGCTCATAGATGAATCCCAGCGCATTGGAAAGCGATCGAGGCCATTTGGCACAAATTGGCGCTTATAATGCTCTCACCGGTCGGTCCACAATTATTCGCGCGAGGTGTATATGCAAGCCCCGCCTGTTGTCCATACTTGCACACCTTCCAACGGGTACGACCCTCCCTTCCGCCGTCTTTCCAGTGATCTCGCGCAGCTTATCGCCAGCGTAAGCTCCACCTCTACGTATCGCAGGAAAGCTAAACTTTTTGTGGAAGGCGAGAAGCCACGGGGAGTATTTATTCTCCGCACGGGAAGCGCGAAGCTTACGACCTGCTCCACGGTTGGAAAAACGATCGTCATAAGATTAGCTCAGGCCTGTGATGTGCTCGGTCTGAACGCAGTATTCTCGAACCAGCCCTACGGAGCAACAGCGGAGATGATGACCAGCGGCCAGGTTGATTTCCTGGCGCAGGAGCCGCTGCTCCGCTTGATGAAAGCGAATGAACAGTTCGCTCTGGTCGTTGCAGAGCAGCTAAGCGCAGCCTACTACTCGTTGCATGACGCAGTTCGATCACTTGGACTCGCAACCCACCCCCTCGAGAGACTCGCGAAGCTGCTTCTTTCGTGGACGACTCCGCCCGACAATGATATCGGTGCCGATGATCGGTCATTCAAGCTGCCGCTCACGCATCAGGAGATCGCCGACAATATTGGCTCCACACGACAAACCGTCACCAGACTCTTGTCTGAATTAAAACGGAAGCATCTCGTGGGATCAGAAAGTGGAGGACTGAGAATCACCAACCCTCTGGCGCTGCAAAGGATCGTGCATTTCTGAACAGGCTTCGGGCTGGCGCACGAGCTAGAGCAACCGCGGCTTCTGCTCACGAACTACTGCGTCAGGCCTTTGGTTCAAGGTATACGGCTGTTGAGGCTGGGCTCGTCCAGACCGCCGACTCAGAATGTGCGCACCCACCAGCAAGTTCTGACTCTCAAAGACGCCTTTGAAAATGGAGTACGCTTCGCGGTTCGCGATCAACTCGCGCATGGTTCGGATCGCCTTGAACTGATTGAACCAACAAACCCGTAAACAAGAATACGGTCATTGTCTTAACGGCTAATGGCAACGTCGCCATTCTAGTCGGAATCTCTTGTGAGAATGTGCCGTTGCAGGCAAGTTTACTTTTACGCAGTAGCGTGCCGTGCAACAGCCTCTACCCGGAAGCCCCCCTGCTTCAATCTTTGAGCCCTAGCTAGCTGTCAAATTGAACGGAATCTCATTCAAATTCGCGGCGAACTCAGTGCACTGCGTGCGGATGAAGCGCGCATCTCTCGAGCACATAAAGAAACTGCAGAGCGTCGTCAATGTCAGCCTGCTCCTGCCGGTGATCACCCTCAGATTGAAAAAGTTCACGGGCGCGGACGACCAAGGCTTTCTTGGCTTGCTCAATCCGCTCGATCATTCTCCCCTCATCTTTTTCAAAGAGCGCTGCGACGTAAAGCGCTCGCCATTCTTTGAACGACCTGGAATCATGGTGGCTCGTCGAACTCAAAGTCTCTTTGATCTTCAGAAGTATCTGACTCACGCCCGGCGAGAAGAACCGAATTCGTGGCACGATGAACCTCCACACGGCTTTTCTTGGTTGACTGACTGCGGCCGTGAAAGCGACGCGGAGACACTCCGCGATCGAGTTTCTATGCGGCCGGGTCCTCCTCTGAGTGAACGAATCGTGTTGGCAGTTGGCTCGGCGCGATGCCTAACCATTGCCCTAAGCCGCCAAAATGGCCGAGCCATGCTTCATTAACGGCTTCGTGACTGTTCCGTGAAAGCGCTTGCGAGAGCTCGTAATATGCGTTCTGCGATTTCCAGAGATTCATGTCGAACGGCTGTACCCTTGATAGCGCAACCGCGTTCTCCACTTCCTTCAGATCCTCGAGATTGCCGGGATTCTGCATCCAACGGTCCACCAGCGCGTTCAATCGTTGTCGTAAACCAGACTCGAGATCGGAAGGCTCAAGGTTGAAGCCGTTTTTTCGAATGATTTCCAACAGCGAGCGAACCATGTCCAATTCCACTGTTTCATCTGCCAGGGTGCGGCGGACCGCAGTCGCCAGGACAAATTCCGCGGTGAATCGCAAAATAGGAGGCAATGGAATCTGGAGTTCCGACAAGAAACACATTAGTGGCGCGTGCTCCTCATAAATTCGGCGATACAGGGCCTCGGCACCGCCCAACGTCGAATTCATAATCTGGTTGATGATCTTCTTGCGTTCATCCTGGAACAGGGACTTCAGCGAGTAGGTCGACCCGCAGAAATAGCGTTCGATAAGCCGTAAACACTCCGGAAGATCCGCTCCCGAAAACGCTACGTCGCAGCGCTCGAGGAATTCTTCGAACCACCGGTCGTCGCCAAGAACACGTACGCCCGCGGTCAGGTTGTGATCTCCAAAATGGAGCACTCCGAAACCGATCCGCAATGAAGCGCCGGTTGTTTCTGAGGTCAGCCGCGCTACCCCTGCCGCAAACTTCGTTTTTCCCGACTCGGCGAGTTGAGACTTTTCCAGTGAAACCTGATAACAAAACATTAAGTCCCGATCATGGTAGCCATTGAAGATTGAACTGATGGCGTAATTGGCCGCCACGCCCATGAGATCCAGCATGGCAGGCTTGATAAACCTTTCGTACACGTACCGGCCATTTCCACAACCCGGCACGTTGCTCCATGCTTCCTGCAGACGCTGTAGGAAAGCTTCCTCCCGATCTTCGCCCGTGACTTGCTTGCTTAATTGCAGGCTGCGTGCCGCGTACTCGAGGATCTGCAATGTCGCTGGACCGGTCAGCTCATCGAAAAACCAGCCGCAGCTGGTGTACATGAGCATGAGATGGCGCTGCATTTCCAGCAGGCGCAGCACGTGAACCTGGTCCCCAGGAGCGAGTGACTGAGTGCTATGCCGTGCGAAGAACGAATTCTTGTTTTGGGGAGACCGGTCGAGCACGACCTGGATGTAGTCATCGCGTGCGGCCCAGGGATCAGCGAACCATTGAGCGCCTCGCGCCTCGTAAACCCAGTTCAGCTCATCGCGAAGCCAATCCAGTGCGCTCCGCAAAGGGCGGCGCCATTGCTGATTCCATGAGTTATCACCTCCCGATCTACAGCCACAGTCGTTCGCCCATCGCGCTATCCCGTGCGCGCAACTCCAGGAGGTCTTCTCGAAAATCTCAACTTCCCGTTCGGCAGGATGGAGTTCCAGGTACTCACCGTAGTTGGTGATGCGGGCGAGCTCATTGCGTTCCAGATAGTCGAGGGCGTATGCCAAAGCCATGTCGCCATGGGGAAAGTGGTGTCCGTAGGTCTCGCCATCGGTAGCAATGTGCAAGAGTTGCGGCCACTGCCGCTCGCTGTTGAAACCGCTGAGCAACCGCTGCGCAAATCGTTCGCCGTTGTTGAGCAAATTCTCAAACGCTACCGCATGCGAAATCGGTCCATCGTAAAAGAGCAAAGTGATAACGCGTCCGGACGGCAGGTGGCAGTCATAAGCACGTGTCGGGTCGATTCTGGCTCCATCCATACCTTGCCATTCTTCCCAGACCCGGTCCCGCATACGCCGAGCTTGGTGAGGGGCCAGGATGGTAAACCGGATTCCGGCCTCACTCAGCAATTCCAGGCTCTCCACATCGACAGCAGTTTCCGGCAGCCACATGCCTTCGGGATCACGCCCGAAGCGATGCTGAAAGTCGCGAATCCCCCACAGGATCTGTGTGCGCTTGTCACGACAATTCGCCAACGGCATGATCATGTGGTTATAGGCCTGAGCAAGAGCAGATCCGTGGCCGGAAAACAACCGCTGACTCATTTGATCCGCGGCCAAAACGAGCTCATAGGCGTGACGTGCATTGCGCTCCATCCAGGAAAGAAGCGTGGGGCCGAAGTCAAAGCTGATGTGGGAGTAATTGTTGACAATCTTTACGATTCTGGAATTTCCGTCCAGAATACGTGCGGCCCCGTTGGGGAGATAGCATTCCGCAGTGACCCGCTCGTTCCAGTCATGGTAAGGAGACGCGGAGCCTTGCTCTTCGACCCTGTCGAGCCACGGATTTTCCCTTGGCGGTTGATAGAAATGACAGTGGATGCAAATGTAGCGTTGCATCGCGTCGGGGCTCCGAGCGCGCCCGGTCGCGCGGCGTTTACATCAACTTCTTGGCTGCGAGGCCGTACTCGCGCAAGAAAAAAGGGACGAGTAACAGCCATTACACTCGCCCCCACATCGCCAACTCTAACGCCACATCGGTGCCTCGGGATCGTGACTTCTGTGGTACGTCGCCATTTATCTGGTTTTCATCCTGCTCGTTCTCGGATTGTCCGTCTGGCTGATAAACTTTTGGTTGCTGGTCTGGGGAATTCTCACGGAGCTGACGCCTTGGCCTTGTCCATTAACGCTCCTCGAGAACTGGCTGGAACAAAGAGCGGGCGTGGAGCCTTACCAGGCAGGCTTCCTTCTCCACTATATGACTGGAAAAAGCCGGATGGACTGTTTGTGATCCAGCCAGAAGGGGCCGATGCGTTTCTGCTACCGCTTCCCGTTGGAAGGCTCCCGGGAGTCGGAAAAGTCAACGAAGAGAAGCTGGCGATCGGTTGAAGATGCCTTTCCGGAAGATGTCCTGCTGGCGGAGACCGAGCCGATGATCCGGCGACTCGCCGAGAAGCTCTGGTCCGCATTAGCCAAGGAATCGCGGATACCGCGGACAGTAGTGCTCAAGCTGAAGACGCGGGAGTTTAAGATCCTCACGCGCAGCTTGACCCAGGACCATCACCTTCTTGCTGTGATGAGTTAACGGACATCGCCCTCAAACTCAGAGAGCGAGTGGATCTCGGGCCGCAGCAGCGCTATCGATTAGCGGGTGTGGGCTTCAGTAATTTTCGAGACGCGTAAGAGACCACGCTGCTCTGGCTCACCTGCTATCCACGCCGAAGTCATACATCACAACCGAAGCGCCCTGAGCCGTACCGGCCAGAGTAGTAGTGGCGATGAAGGCATATTCGCCGGGGTTCAAGCTGCCGTTGGGAGTGACCTTGTACACATACGGACGTATCCTCTTCGAGTCGAAGAGAGAAGATTTCTTTTCGTCGTTGCCGTAGGTCATATGTAGCAATCCATGGTGCGCGACCCTGACCTCCCGCACGCCTCCATGGGGTCCTGATTTCGGATCGAGGGCAATCAGGCTAAATTGGGAAGGACTGGAAATGCTTCCCACCTCGCTAATGTTCGCGCCTGGCGAGAAGTACATGTAGAACACAGGTGTCGCATCCGCGCTCCGGACAGCCGCTCGCGGGCCGGGCAGTTCCGCCTTCATGTTGCTTCCGTGCACCCAGGTCATATGAGATCACGGGCCGCTACGGATTGATAGTTACAAACGCCGTCCCTTGCGTGGAATTGGACATGCTTGAGGTGACGTTGATGATCTGCATCGCGGGCGAGGGCACCGAGGTTGGCGGATAGAGATCAACCGTGTAAGTGCTACTCCCCGGCGTCCCAGTCATCGGGCCAAACGTACCGCAGACACTGCCGCCGTTGGCGCAGCTCGGAGTCAGAACGTCACTCGCATCGTCCTCGGTTGCCGCGATGTTCAGAGTTACCGGCGTGCCTGCCGACACAGAAACGGTAGGCTGAGTTGGTGAGATGCTGACGACCGGCCCGGCAGCGGCAGTAATCGTGAACGTGTCGGAATCCGACACTCCATTTACCGCCACGGAGACGGTCACAGAATTTGGCGTTGGCACGGCTGGCGGAGCCAGATAGATGCCGGTGCCGTTGCTAAGCACCAACGTACCGGCTCCCGTCAAAGTTACGGTGGGTGCCTGCTGGTGGGCATGTTCGATGTTGGCCGTGAACGTATAAGTTTGCCCAGCCGGCAGACTAGTAATCTTGTTGGTGATTTGTACGATGGTGGATTTCCCGGTGGCGCAGCCTGCCAAAGCGAGCAGAAGTCCAATCGCCAGAAACGTGGCGCCGGGCAGCACGATCGACTGTACTGATGGCCGTTTCCATGAGGTATGTATGCGGTTCATATAGCCCCTCCTTCGAAGATCCCTTTCTCGCAAAAACGGCGAGAAGTGTGGCACTCATGGCTGACCGGGGCCGGTCGGCACAACGAACCTCATTGCTTTTCGATATGGTTCGGCACCGCCGGCCCTTCGGTTAGCCCTCCCCCAAGCTTTTTGGTTTTTGCACAGTGCTTCCGTTTCTTGTGCTGCGAAAGTCCGAATCCTTAGCTCCGTTCTTGCGGACGCGGGAACACACGTGTGCGGCCTTGGCATCTGTTGTCCCCTCTGAGTTCCTGACAAGGTCCGCAGTCAAGGTGGCGCCGCAGATCGGGCAGTAAATCTGAAGATCGGCATTCCGGATGTTCCCAGATCCCGACCTCTTGATTGAACGCCGGTAGTGAGTGGCAGTCAGCTCGCGAGTCCTTTTCATTTCCGCATCTCCGGGGATCCGGTTCGCATTACCGCAGTCCAGACCCCGAAGGGTATTCCCGCTTGCTCAGTGAGAACCCTCGTGGATCGAGCCGTATAGTGGCAAAAGAGACTGTGAATGTCTTGACAAAGCTGTGATTTAGTTATGACAAATTCGTGCCAGTACTGTGCAATGCGATGTTGCTTCGTCCGAAGTCAACGTTACAGTGCGCGCATGGGAGAAACGGTTGCGTAGCGGGCTTTTCCTGTGAGTGCAGTCACAGACGCGATCGCGCCGGCGTGTTTAATTAAGGCGACCGTCACTCCCCCACTCAGTGTTCCGGCCCATGACGATTCCTGGTGCAACCTATCACTTCGGCAAATTCACACTGCAAACGGCCGATCGACGCCTAACGAGCGAAGGCCGTGAGATTTACTTGCGCCCAAAAACTTACGAGACGTTGCTGTATCTGCTGGATCATCACGGTCATCTCGTGAGTAAGGAAGAACTGCTCAATGCGGTGTGGGCGGACGTAGAAGTCACCGAGAATGCGTTAACCCATTGCATCAAGGAAGCACGGGCCGCCCTGGACGATAACGTCCAGAATCCCGAGTTCATTCGAACCATTCCTCGCTTGGGATACGAGTTCGTTCCGGATGTGGAGGCATCGAACGAGGCGACGAATGAAGAGATCGTTGAAGAGTTCCGAACAGTTCACCTAATAACGACCGAAGAGGATACCGATGTCGATGCAAGCGCTCCCGCAAGCATCGTCGTAGTTCCGGCGCCGGCTGTTGCCCGGCGCCAACTTAGTCGACGAAATGTTGCGATCTCCGCAGTCGCGCTGCTTGGGCTGTGCGTCGGCGCTTATCAAATATGGAGTTCGCGTGATTCGGAGGTCTCGGCGCAAGGCCCGGTCGCGGATGTGTTGTCGTGGTTTGGCTATCGCGCAAGGCCGGTCTTGGCACCACGCGATTATGTGTTGATCAGCGATTTTGATAACCAAACTGGCGACCCGGTTTTCGATCGGTCGCTGGCCACGGCCTTGGCTACCAGTCTGGATCAGTCTAGCGCTGCCAATGTGTACTCGCCGGCGCGAGTAAGGGAAACCCTCAGACGCATGCAGAAGCCGAACATCGAACATATCAATGAGGATCTGGCTCTGGAGATTGCGGAGCGCGAGGGCATCAAAGCCGTGGTGTTGCCGACGATTACCAGCGTCGGGCAAAGTTACCGCCTTGCAGCATGCATCCACGCTGTATCTTCCGGCCGCGACATCAAAACCGAAGTTGCGCGTGCTGCCAGCAAAGACAGAGTGCTGGATGCGGTGGACGAGCTGGCTGCAGCTTTGCGGAAAGATCTGGGGGAATCACTGCAAAGAATATCGGAAAGCAAACCGCTGGCAGCCGTGACAACACCCTCGCTGGAGGCGCTTAAGCAGTATGCCTTAGGTGTGGAGAAGCAAAAGGCGGCTGACGTACAGGAAGCAAAGACATATTACGAAAATGCCGTGGCTATCGATCCCAATTTTACGATGGCGCGGGCTTCGTTGGGCGTGCTGCACTTGGACTGGGCAGCCGGTGGCATTGCTCACTTCGATGCCAAGGAGGGCAAGCGCCTGCTGACAGAGGCCGTTCAGCACACCTCGAATTTGACCGACAAAGAAAAATACCCAATCCTGGCTAGCTACGCTCAGTGGGTGGAGAACGATTCCGATAAAGCCGTCCATTACTACAAAGCCCTGCTTGCCATTTATCCCGACTATCCGGAGGCGTACAACAACCTGGCGCGAATCTACCGCCTTATGGGTAGACGCGAGGAAGCCATCGCTGCCGCCAAACAGGCTATCCGCATTGACCCGCATCTTTTGATTGCGTACGCGAACCTGGCGGCAATCCAACTTTACGAACAGAGCGATGTGAAATCAGGTTTGGAAACATGTCGACAGGCGCTGCGTGTAGACCCGCACAATGCTTGGTCCTACGACTGCGTAGGATGGGCCTCATTTGGCAAAGGCGATTGGGTGCAGGCACAGGCGGCATTCGAAAAGGCCGTCTTTTATAATCCGCAATACACCCTCTCCAGATACCGACTGGCGCACGCGTACAGGCTGCAGGGGCATTATCAGCAAGCGCTCCAGACCCTCGAGCCGCTTCTTAGAATCGATCCTTCCGATCCCACTCCGTGGTATGACATGGGCGTTGTTTGCCAGGCAATGGGCGATCAGGATAAGGCGCGCGAATACCTGCAGCATTATCAACGTGAAATGGAAGCTCGGCTCCGCAAACGTCCCAACGATGCCGATGCAATCTGGAACCTTGCGGAACTGTTTTCGCGGATGGGTGAAACGGAGCGAGCCTCGTTTTGGACTCGTAAGGGTTTGGCTCTCGATCCCAACCGGCATTTTGAATATGCGCTGGTACTCTCCCTGAACCAACACAAGCCCGCGGCGATCGACGAGCTCCGCGCTGCCCTGCAGATGGGATATCCGTATCCCATCTTCATCAAGATCCATCCCGACCTGCAGGCACTCCATGGCGAACCGAAGTTCGAGCAGCTGCTGGCAAGCGTGATCAAGAATTGAATGTTCGATATGGAGCTTTTTAAGCCGAAGACCAGGAACTTCTAGCCCTGGTCGGATTCTGCAAGCACATCCTCTCCAACCGGACGAGAGACTCCCCTCGCATTAAATGAGTCGACAACTTTACTTATGTTCGGTCTTTCCGCTGAGCAGATCGATCATGTGCGGGATGAGATCCACTACGGCTTCGAGCGATTCGACTGCGCCCGTTGGGCTTCCCGGCAAATTCAGAATCAGCGTCGTCCCGCGAACTCCGCAAACTGCTCGGCTCAAAACCGCTCGCGGAGTTTTCTTCAGCCCCTCGCTGCGCATGCGCTCGGCCACGCCGGGGATGAGACGTTCGCACACGGCAGCGGTGGCCTCCGGCGTCACATCCCGTGGCGCGATTCCAGTTCCGCCGGTGGTCACGATCAGCCGAACCTCGCCCGCCAGCCGAATGAGCAGGTCTTTAATTTGACTCAGATCGTCGAGAGCGATCTCGCGCGACACAATCTGAAATTTTGATTTCTCAAGGAATTGTGCGACCGCCGGGCCGGAACGGTCGGTGCGTTCGCCGCGCGCGCAAGAATCGCTGACAGTGATGACAGCCGCGGTGATCCGGGGTTCTCTTCCCCGCTCAGCTGTCGAGGAGGACATCTTCCTCTTCTTCTTTTTTCGCGCCGGTTCTGGGAGCGACGCTTGCGGAAGCAACCGGAGCCGAAGCCGGTTCGGGCGCGCTCTCGGCTTCGCCTCCGCCGTCGCGCTGCGACTCATCGAGCAGGCGCAGGCCTTCCATCAGCAGGCCCTGGGTGTTGAGTTGAGTAGTTTCCTTGTCGGTCTTGCCCTCGAAGTCGAGCTGGAAATTTCCGCCGGTCCAGCGCAGAACTTTAAAGACGGCCTGATCGCCCACCAGCGACCCATAAGTCGCGTGCTTAACCTGTCCTTGGACGAAAAACACTTCACACTTTTCGCCTTCATTGGTAAGCAAAAGTTGGCAACTCTTGCGTCCCATTTCAAGCGACTGCATCAGATCGATGACATTCATCTGCGCCAGGCTGCCGCGCACAACACCATCCGACGGCGCCGTCTTTGCCATTTTTTCGAGGGCGATGCGGTCGATCATGCGCTTGATCCGGCGCGTCGCCTCTTTCAGGAAGAACGGTTTTTCCAGATAATCATCGGCCGCATCCTGAGGCGAGAGCCGCTCGGCAATATCAGCCTTGCTGGCCATGAGCACGGTTGAAAAATTCGCCGTTGCTGGACGGCTCTTCAGTTTTTCCACGAGCTGCCGCCCATCCATGCCGGGAAGCCGATAATCGCAAACCAGCAACTCCGGAGGATTATCGACGGCCTTGAGCAGCGCGTCCGCGGCATCCGACGCGGTTACGACCTGCGCCAAAGGCCCGAGCGCCTGGTGCAACATCCCCAGCACCATGGGATTGTCGTCGACCACCAGGAGTTTTACATCGTTTGCCATGATTTCTTTGTTCGCTATTTGGCGCGCTGGTATTCGCCGCTTTTTCCGCCAGCTTTGTGATCCAGCACGATCTCGCGAATTGCAATGCCCTTGTCCAGAGCCTTGCACATATCGTACACGGTCAGCGCCGCTACGCTAGCCGCAACGAGCGCCTCCATCTCCACGCCAGTTTCCGCCGTGGTCGCAACTTTGGAGGTAATCGCGACGCCATTCTCGCACAGCCGCAAGTCGACATCAATCAGCGAGAGCGGCAGCGGATGGCACAGCGGAATCAACTCAGCCGTACGCTTCGCCGCCATGATGCCCGCCAGCCGCGCAACTTCGAGCGGATCGCCCTTGGGATTTTGGGGCAGCGCGGCCAGCACGGCAGGTTTCATCTCGACAAACGCGCTCGCCTCGGCCTTTCGCTTGGTTGCCGATTTGCCCGAAATGTCGACCATGCGCGCGCGGCCCGCGCCATCGTAATGAGATAGTTGCCTGGGCATGGAAGAACTATCTTACAAGCTTCGTGTTCCCTTGTGTCTTTTGTGGTTCGATGAATTTTGGAGATTATTGCATCATCACCGCAGCCCACTCACCCGCAGCAATTCGTTCGCGATCCGGCGGGATGACGACGTAGCAATTCGCGCGCGCGGTAGCAGCCATATCGCCCGATCCCTGCCAAGCAACGAGTTCGACTTCGGTCTCGTCGAATTCGCCCGACAGAATGGCTGGAAGAAAGCGCCGCAAGCCAGGTTTCACGCGAATGTCGGATTTGAGTTTTGCGTGCAGAAAAGCAAGCTTGCGAGCAAGCTGACCCGACAGTGCTTCGATCACAGGCCGCGCGAAAAGCTCGAACGTCACCATGGTTGAAACTGGATTGCCGGGGAGGCCAAAGAAGTAGGTTTTTCCCGATGCCGGCCGCTCGCCCGCAGAAGCTGGGTGCCCCACCTCTGGCCGGTGTTGCCAGAGGTGGGGGTTTTCACACCGGCCAAAAACTACTGGCTTCCCGGGCTGGATCTTCGCCCCTGTAAAAAAGAATTCTGCGTGCAATTCGGCGAGCACCTGCTCCACCAGATCGTAACGGCCCATCGAGACACCGCCGGTCATCAACAGCAGATCGGATTCGAGACCTTCTTCGATGAGTTCCTTCAGTCGATGCGGCTCGTCGGGGGCGATGGGTAGCAGCAGGGGCTCTCCGCCCGCACGCGAGACCTGTACTGCCAGCGAGTAGCTGTTGGAATTCCGAATCTGCGTGGGCCCGGGAGCTGTTTCAACGTCGACAATCTCGTCTCCGGTGCTCAGCACCGCGACGCGTGGACCCACATAGACCTGCAGTCGCGATTTGCCAACCGACGCGGCTACTGCAATCGCCGCTTGGTTCAGCCGGATTCCACGTTCGAGCAAACGGCTTCCCTGCTTCGCTTCCACGCCACGCGGAACAATATTTTCTCCCGGCGTCGTGCTTCTTGTGATCTCGACTCGATTGTCGTGGTGCGTGCTGTACTCGACCATGACGACCGAATTCGCGCCAGATGGCACGGGCGCTCCGGTCATGATCGAGACAGTTTTGCCAGGATCGATTGTCTTAGGGATTTTTTCTGATCTTTCTCCAGCCTTGATTTCGCCAATCACGTCGAGCGTGGCCGGGAGCTTTGCCAGATCGTCCGAGCGCACGGCGTACCCATCGCGCGTGGAGCGCGGGAACGGCGGGAGGTCGCGATCCGCGAAAACATCTTCGGCGAGCACGCGCCCGGCAGCGGCCAGAAGTTCACACGATTCCTTTGCCGGCGGCGACAGCTTCGTCGCGTGTTCTTCCACCAACCGGCGCGCGTCTTCGAAGCTCAGCAGAGTCATTGCGTACTGATGATATCGTGCGGGTGCCCCATCCTAAACTCGCGCTTTTTGCGAGATTTAGGGTCGGGATTTTGATTTCCCGTCCCTCCCAACCACCGTGAGCGGAAAATCTTGTCAAGGGGGTCTGGCGACCGATTTTCTCCCAAGTAGCTGAAACGAAGCACAATAAATTTCCCGGAAAATGTCCGGTTGACCCTATCCGATTTGCTATTCTGGAAGTATAGAGAGAATTTCAGGAAACCAGGCGCGGCCTATGGCTCGCGCCTTTTCTTTGGTTGGAGGGGACGCGTCAGGGGATGTCGGAAGTCGAAATCAAAGGCGGCGAGGTCAAGGACAAAGGCTGGCAGCACTTTCACACATTCAAACAGCGTGGCGAATGGGTTGAACTCGAGTTCATGGCGCAGGCCGCCCTGCACGGCTTCAGCGTATCCAAGCCTTGGGGCGACTGCTCTGCCTACGATGTCGGTGTCGAGCACGGCGCAGATTTTCTCCGCGTGCAAGTCAAGAGCACCACGGTTCGCACCGGCACCGGATACTTCTGCCAGTTCAACCCGAACTACTACAAGCAGCACGACTATACGCTCGACGAAATCGATCTCTTCGCCGCTTATGTAATTCCGGTCGCTGTCTGGTATCTGATCCCCGCCGTAATCATTCTGAAGCCAAAACGCAAAGTCGGATTGATGCTCCATCCCGTCGACAGGCTGAAGAAGAATCGCTACAAGTACGAGCACTACCGCGAAGCCTGGCACCTGCTCGGCAAAACCCGCGAAGAACTGAGCGTCACGCACCCGCGAAAGACTCACGTCTGAGACTCTTCTAGAGGATGGAAGAAAACAAAGCGGGGTGCCCCATGTCTCGCCGCCTTTGCGAGACATGGGAACTATGCTACCGGGAAGGGCACGGCTTTAGCCGTGCCGTAAGGGCCGCCTGGATCCCAATTTGTCGTTCCGAGCGGCTTCAGCCGCGAGGAATCTGCTTTCCCGTGCGGCGGCAAGAAATCAAATTGTCGTGAGGCCATCGACTGGACCACCGCTCCAGCCGCTCAGCGGCGGAAGATGAGAGCCCGGGGCGCAAGCCCCGGGTCATGCAACACGAAATGGAACCGAGTCCCGTAGGGACGGCAGAACCCAGGCCACGCGAGCCGCCAACTCGCCGCTTGCAATTCGAATTAATCGGATATGCTGATTCGTCAAATGGCAATTACCTTCGTAAGCTGAACCCCGATTTCCGCATCGGGCATCCTTACGATAGGACCGCACGACGCAAACCGCCGCATGGCGCAAGGAGTCAAGACTTGCGATTCATCGTAGAGAACAAGCTCGAGACCGACGGCCGCTGGATCGCCGAAATTCCGCAGGTCCCCGGCGCGCTCGCGTATGGCAAAACGAAAGAGGAAGCAATCAACAAAGCCTATGCCATCGCTCTTCGCTCCGTGGCAGATGACGTAGAGCACTCGCAAGATGCGCCTCCAAACTCAATCAGCCTGCAGCGCCATATTGCCTGAGCCAGTGGCCGAGCACCAAGGCTCGCATCGTTTACAAAGCGCTTCTCAAGATCGGCTGGACATTCCTTCGCCAGGTCGGCTCGCACAAGAAACTGAGTCATCCGACGTACGGAAATTACACGTGGGCCTTCCACGATAACGACGAAATCGGCCAGCCATGCTGGCCCGCATCGCCAAGAAAACCGGACTGAAGCCGAGCGAGCTATAAATGCAACACCGCCGTTCCGAGCAAGCCGGGAACACATTCGTGAAAAGGCACGCCTTCACACATGCCGTAAAGTAACAAGAAAGGGAACCCCACTCTGAGAGCAATTGCGGGTTTACTCCGGGTGCCCCACTTCTGGCCGGTCCTGCCAGAAGTGGGGATTTTCGGCGGCAACCTTTCCGGTTTTGGGAAGCAAAGTCTTCGAGGCACGAACTAATCACAGACAGGGTCGCTGTCGGGCGTTAATTTCTGGTGCATGCCTTGGACCCTGGAGCGCTTCTACAAAACCGGCGGACTTCATTTCCTTACTTGGAGCTGCCGTGGTCGTTTGCCTTTGCTGGGAACGGGCGAGCGACGAGATCTGATACTCAAGGTCATCGAGCAGATGCGCAATCGGTATCGATTCGGAGTTGTGGGATACGTGGTCATGCCGGAACACGTTCATCTGCTGATATCGGAGCCCCTAATCGGAGACATTTCGAGTGTGGTCCGCGCGGTCAAACTCGGGTTTACACGAAGAGTGATGACGGAAAATCCCCACTTCTGGCAAAACCGGCCAGAAGTGGGGCACCCGGATTCGTTAATTAACCGGCATATGTGGTTGAAGCGCTTTTACGACTTCAATGTCTGGAGCCAGCGGAAAGAGACAGAGAAGCTGCACTACATGCATCAGAATCCGGTCGTCCGAGGTCTCGTTGAACGTCCGGAGGACTGGCAGTGGAGCAGTTTTCAAAGTTATGCAAACGGCGAACCGGGAATCGTTCGCATCAACGACTGGTCGTGGCTGGAGGAAAGGATTCGCCGGAGCGTGTCCTGAGCCGGAACCGTCGCTTCGGGTACGGGAACATGTTCTCTGTGCGGCGTGGTACTGGGTGCGGGCGCCTACCGACT
>Ga0335073_10007712_pt1 | contig 15097 bp, 11 predicted proteins | sample Lox_Sample_22_FD_207093 | JGI IMG/M metagenome (GOLD analysis project Ga0335073, IMG submission 207093) | Soil microbial communities from Loxahatchee National Wildlife Refuge, Florida, United States - Lox_Sample_2.2 | ecosystem: Environmental > Terrestrial > Soil > Wetlands | place: USA... | reverse complement strand
GTCCGCCGCGCCGGTCACCCGGGTGCCGCCTTCGGCGAGCAGTTGCTCGCTGATCCGGACAAGCATCTCCGTCAGCACGGCCGTCTTGCCCGGGAAGTGCCGGTACAGGCCAGGTCCCGACATGCCCACCGCGGCGCCGATGTCGTCCATCGACACGCCGTGAAAGCCGCGGCGGGCGAACAGTTGGGCGGCGGCATCCAGGATCGCCGCGCGGCGCCGCGAGCCGACGGTCCGGCGGCGCGTCCCGCCCGGAACGGCGCCGCCTGGCGCGCCACCGCCTGGCGCGCCACCGGCCGGGACACCGGCAGGCACCCCACCACGTGGCGCGGGGGCAGGTACTGAGCTCGCGCTGCTGGCCACGTCTCCAATACTAGACGGCGATAGTTAATAATCATTAACATAGATCGCAAAGATCTCGCGCTTTCTTGCTAGGGATCATTAACTCACTCGCGGGGCGGTACCGATGGAGACGCTCGTTCCGCGCAGCGCGGCGCAGCCCGCCAGCGCGGCCTTCCAACGCAACCAGGCAGAGCACGCCGCGCTCGCCGGCCAACTCAAGGCGCGGCTGGCAGCCGCGGCCCTCGGCGGCCCGGAACGGGCCAGGCAACGGCACGCCCAGCGCGGCAAGCTCCTCCCGCGTGACCGGGTCGACGCGCTGCTCGACCCCGGATCGCCGTTCCTCGAACTCTCCCCGCTCGCCGCCAACGGCATGTACGACGACGAGGCGCCGGGAGCAGGCATCATCACCGGGATCGGGCGGGTCGGCGGCCGAGAATGCGTGATCGTCGCCAACGACGCGACGGTCAAGGGCGGCACCTACTATCCGGTCACGGTCCGCAAGCACCTGCGCGCCCAAGAGGTCGCGCTGCACAACAACCTGCCGTGCGTCTACCTCGTGGACTCCGGCGGCGCGTTCCTCCCGCTGCAGGACGAGGTGTTTCCCGACCGCGAGCACTTCGGCCGGATCTTCTACAACCAGGCCACGATGTCCGCGCGCGGCATCCCGCAGATCGCTGCCGTGCTCGGCTCATGCACCGCAGGCGGCGCGTACGTGCCCGCGATGAGCGACGAGACCGTGATCGTCCGCGGGCAGGGCACGATCTTCCTCGGCGGCCCGCCGCTGGTGAAGGCCGCCACCGGCGAGGTCGTCACGGCCGAGGAACTGGGCGGCGGCGAGTTGCACGCTCGCGTGTCCGGCGTCGCCGACCATCTGGCAGAAGACGACAAGGACGCGTTGGCGATCGTCCGCACCATCGTGGCGACGCTCGCGCCCCGCCCCGCCCCAGCGTGGGAGATGGCCGAATCCGAGGAGCCCGCGGTCGACCCCGCGGAGCTGTACGGGGTCGTGCCCGCCGACTGGCGCACCCCATACGACGTGCGGGAGGTGATCATGCGCGTCGTGGACGGCAGCCGGTTCGCCGAGTTCAAGCCGGGCTACGGCACGACGCTTGTCACCGGATTCGCGCGGATCCACGGGCACCCGGTCGGCGTCGTGGCCAACAACGGGGTCCTGTTCAGTGAGTCCGCGCTCAAGGGCGCCCACTTCATCGAGCTGTGCGACCAGCGCCAGGTGCCTCTGGTCTTCCTGCAGAACATCACCGGCTTCATGGTCGGCAGGCAGTACGAGGCCGGCGGCATCGCCAAGCATGGCGCGAAGATGGTCACCGCGGTCGCCTGCGCGCGGGTGCCGAAGTTCACGGTGATCATCGGCGGCTCGTTCGGCGCGGGCAACTACGCCATGTGCGGCCGGGCCTATTCCCCCCGCTTCCTGTGGATGTGGCCGAACGCGCGGATCTCGGTGATGGGCGCCGACCAGGCGGCCACGGTGCTCGCGACCGTCCGCCGTGACCAGCTTGAGGCGACGGGGACCGTGTGGCTGGCGGCGGACGAGGAGGAGTTCAAGCGCCCCATCAGGGAACGCTACGACCGCCAGGGCAGCCCGTACTACTCCACCGCCAGGCTCTGGGACGACGGGATCATCGACCCGATGGACACCAGGCGCGTGCTCGGCCTGGCCCTGTCCGCGGCGGCGAGCGCGCCGCTCGAACAGGTCCGCTACGGCATCTTCCGGATGTGACGGCGCGCATGTTCGACTCCGTCCTAGTCGCCAACCGCGGCGAGATCGCGGTCCGCATCTTCCGCACCCTCGCGCGGATGGGCGTCCGCGGCGTCGCCGTCTACAGCGACGCGGACGCCGGCGCCCGGCACGTCCGCGAGGCCGATCTGGCGATCCGGATCGGGCCAGCCCTGGCCGCCGAAAGCTACCTGAACACCGACCGGATCCTGGCGGCCGCGCGGCAGGCCGGCGTGGCTGCCGTGCACCCCGGCTATGGCTTCCTGTCGGAGAACGCGGAGTTCGCGCGGGCGTGCGCCGCGGCCGGGCTGGTGTTCATCGGCCCGCCGCCGGGCGCCATCGAGGCGATGGGCGACAAGATCCGCGCCAAGGAAACGGTGGCCGCTGCCGGGGTTCCGGTGGTGCCCGGCGCGGGCCGGCCGGGGCTCACCGACGAGGACCTTATCGGGACACTGAACGAAGCGTGGTTCCCGTTGCTGGTCAAGCCGTCTGCTGGCGGCGGGGGGAAGGGCATGCGGGTGGTCCGCTCCGCGGCCGAACTGCCCGCCGCGCTGCAGGCGGCGCGGCGGGAGGCCCGTGCCGCGTTCGGCGATGACACGCTGCTCGTCGAGCGGTACATCCAGCGGCCTCGGCACATCGAGATCCAGGTGCTGGCCGACAGCCTCGGCAGCGTCGTCCACCTCGGCGAACGCGAGTGCAGCCTGCAGCGGCGGCACCAGAAGATCATCGAGGAGGCGCCGTCGCCACTGCTCGACGGACCGGGGCGCGCCGAGCTCGGCGCCGCCGCTGTCGCCGCCGCCCGCAGCGTGGGCTACGTCGGCGCCGGCACGGTGGAGTTCATCGTCTCGGGCAATGCTCCCCACGGGAGGGACGACCGACCCGAACCCCCCCGAGGCCCCGTGGACTTCTACTTCATGGAGATGAACACCCGGCTGCAGGTCGAGCACCCGGTGACCGAGCTGATCTCTGGTCTCGACCTGGTGGAGCTGCAGGTTCGGGTGGCCGCGGGCGAGCCGCTGCCGTTGCGCCAGGATCAGGTGCGGCTGACCGGCCACGCGATCGAGGGCCGAGTGTCAGCGGAGGACCCGGCCCGCGGCTTCCTGCCGACGGGCGGCACTGTCCTGGCGCTGCGCGAGCCGGGCCTGCCCGGTGTGCGGGTCGACTCGGGCCTGGCCGAGGGCATGACGATAAGCAGCGCGTACGACCCAATGCTCGCCAAGGTCATCGCGTACGGCGGGGATCGCGCGACCGCGCTGCGCCGGCTGGACGCCGCGCTCGCGGCCATGACCGTGCTCGGTGTCACCACGAACATCCCGTTCCTGCGGACGCTGCTCACCGATCCGGACGTCGCCGCGGGCAAGCTGGACACAAGTCTGGCCGAACGCATCGCGGCCGATATGGCCGCCCCGAAGGTCCCGGACGAGGTGCTCGCCGCCGCCGCGCTAGCGGAGGTGCTGCTAGCCCCCGGAGGGACGCTATCGCCCGGGGGGACGACCCCGCTGGGCCCCCCGCGTGGGGGGACTGCCCGTCCCGCCTCGGCCCCTGGACCATGGGACATCGCCGACGGCTGGCGGGTCGGCGAGCACGCGTGGACGACGATGCGGCTGACCGCCGGACACGACGCGCCGGTGCTGGTGCGGGTTCGCGGGCTTGCCCGGGCAGCGGAGGTGGCCGTCGGCGACGGCATGCCGGCTGCCGCGCGTGCCAGCTGGGAGGGTGGCGACCTCGTGGTCACGTGGGACGGTCGCGTGCGGCGCTACGCCTGTGTCCGCACGCGGCCCGAGCCAGGCCGCGCGGTGATCTGGCTCGGCCGCGACGGGCAGAGCTGGGCGATCGCCGAGGAAGAGCCGCTCGCCGCGGCGCGCGACGACCGGGGCGCTGGCGACGGCGTCGTCCGCAGCCCGATGCCGGGAACGGTGCTTGCCGTGCAGGCCGCCGTCGGCGAGAAGGTGTCGGCGGGGCAGCCCTTGCTGATCGTGGAGGCGATGAAGATGGAGCACACGCTCAGCGCACCGCTGGACGGCGTGCTGTCCGAGCTCATCGTGCAGCCCGGCCAGCAGGTGGGGCTCGATGAGCGGCTCGCGGTCGTGAGCGCCGAAGACGGGGCCCGTGCTGCGGAAGGGGCAAGCTGATGCGCGCGCCGCAGACCGTAGCGCTGGACCGGCTGCCCCGGCAGGTGACCGTGTACGAGGTGGGCCCGCGCGACGGCCTGCAGAACGAGGCCGCCATCGTCGCGACCGAGGTGAAGGCCGCCTTCATCGCCAGGCTCGCCGCGGCGGGGCTGCGGGTCATCGAGGCGACAAGCTTCGTCCGGCCCGAGTGGGTGCCGCAGCTCGCCGACGCCGAGCAGCTCATCGGCGGTCTTGACCTGAGCGCGGACGTCCGTTACCCGGTGCTCGTGCCCAACATGCGGGGCCTTGGCCGGTGCCTGGACCTCGGCGTCCGCGACATCGCGATCTTCGGCAGCGCCACCGAGACGTTCGCCCGGCGCAACCTCAACCGCGGCGTCGCCGAGGCGATCGCGATGTTCGAGCCCGTCGTGGCGAAGGCGCGCGACGCCGGCGTCCGCGTCCGCGGCTACCTGTCGATGTGCTTCGGCGACCCGTGGGAGGGCGACGTCCCTGTCGGGCAGGTGGTGACCGTCGGCCGCCAGCTGCTCGACCTCGGCTGCGACGAGCTGTCGCTCGGCGACACGATCGGCGTGGCCACCCCCGGTCACGTCGCCGCCCTGCTGGCGGCGTTCGGGGAGGCCGGCATCGGCACGGAACGGCTCGCGGTGCATTTCCACGACACGTACGGGCAGGCGCTGGCGAACACGCTGTCAGCCCTGGAATCCGGCGTGACCGTGATCGACGCCTCGGCGGGCGGGATCGGCGGCTGCCCGTTCGCCGGCAGCGCGACCGGCAACCTCGCCACCGAAGACCTTGTGTGGATGCTGCACGGCCTCGGCATCCAGACGGGGATCGACCTGCCAGCCCTCGTCGCCACGAGCGACTGGATGGCCCGCCAGCTTGGCCGCCCCGCGCCATCGCGTGTGGCGGCCGCGCTCGCACCCAAGGAGAAATGACGTGGAGATGCCCGGCTACCGCCTGAGCCCGGAACACGAGGAGCTGCGCAAGACAGTCGAGGAGTTCGCCCGCGACGCGGTGGCCCCGGTGATCGGCGACTATTACGAGCGCTGCGAGTTCCCCTACGACATCGTCGCCCAGATGGGCCAGATGGGGCTGTTCGGCCTGCCGTTCCCCGAGGAGTTCGGCGGCATGGGCGGGGACTACTTCGCGCACTGCCTGGCTCTGGAGGAGCTGGCCCGGGTCGACTCCTCGGTCGCGATCACCGTCGAGGCCGCGGTCTCGCTTGGCGCGATGCCGATCTACCGCTTCGGCACCGACGAACAGAAACGGCACTGGCTTCCCCTGCTGTGCGCGGGGGAACAGCTCGGGGCGTTCGGCTTGACCGAGCCAGGCGGCGGGTCCGATGTGGCCACCGCGATGACGACGAAGGCCCGGCTCCAGGGCGGCGAGTGGGTGATCAACGGAACCAAGGCGTTCATCACCAACGCGGGCACGAAGATCACAGGAGTCGTGGCGGTGGCCGCCGTCACCAGCGAGGGCGGCCGCGGCTCCGGCCAGCCAGGCGCGCGGCGGCGAGAGATCTCCACGGTCCTCGTGCCGGCTGGCACTCCCGGATTCACGGTGTCGAAGAAGTACTCCAAGGTCGGCTGGTCGGCCTCCGACACCCGCGAGCTGTCGTTCAGCGACTGCCGGGTTCCCGAGGTCAACCTGCTCGGCGAGCGGGGCCGCGGCTATGCCCAGTTCCTCGCCACGCTGGACGAGGGCCGGGTCGCGATCGCGGCGCTGTCGACGGGGCTGGCGCAGGGCTGCGTGGACGAGTCGGTGCACTACGCGAAGGAGCGGCGCGCGTTCGGCGCGCCGATCGGGGAGCACCAGGCGATCGCGTTCAAGATCGCGGACATGGCGGCCCGCGTGCACGCCGCGCGGCTGGCCTACTACGACGCCGCCGCCAAGATGATCGGCGGGCAGCGCTTCAAGAAGGAGGCGGCGATCGCCAAGCTGGTCGCGTCCAACGCCGCCATGGACAACGCACGCGACGCTACCCAGATCTTCGGCGGCTACGGCTTCATGAACGAGTTCCCGGTCGGCCGCTTCTACCGCGACGCGAAGATCCTGGAAATCGGCGAGGGCACCTCGGAGGTCCAGCGGATGCTGATCGCGAGGGAACTAGGCCTGCGAGTCTGACGCCGCCACCGAGCACCGCGGGCTGGCACCGCGCGCGGGCGCGGTGCCAGCCATCACCGGCGTCTGGGGGATCAGCCGCCGAGGGCGAGCCCCATGGCAAGCTCGAGCAGCGAAGTGGGCGAGCAGCCGCCTGGCCCGTCGTAGTGCCCGTTGACCTGCGGCCCCGACGAGCTCTCCAGGAACACCGCCGCGATCGTCGCTTGCAGCGTCCCGTCCGGGCCGGCGTGGCCGACGGCGAGGGTGGTGGCGCCGACCGGCAGTCGGTCCAGGGTGGGGTTGAAGACGGTGACGACCGTGTCGCCGGAGGTGGTCACCGGAACCCGGGTTCCTGTGGACGTCACGACGGTGAAGCCAGCGGTGCTCGCGTCCGCTACCGTCCCCTCGACGGTCACGAGGCCCGGTGCCAACCGCAGGCGGAACGGCACGTCGATGGCGACCAGGTTGGCCGCGATGGTCCCGCCGGAGCCGAAGCCCGCCACGGTCACTGGCGTCCCGTCCGTGATCTCGCCCTGAAGTGACACCCCGGACAAGCTGAGCCTCGTGGACGGCGTCGTGGTCACGGTCACCGGCTGACCGCTGGCCGTCTCGATGACCAGGCTGGTGCCGTGCACCTGCTCCAGCGTCCCGCGTGCCTGCTCCAGCCCGCTGCAGCCGCTGACCGCGGTGAGGAGGGGGGCGGGCGTGTGCCGGGTGAGGGCGGCGGTCACCCCGTAGCCGCCGGCGAGGAGGACAAGCGCCGCCGCGGCGCCGGCGGCCAGCAGGGTGCGCCGCCTGGAAGCCGTCAGCGCGCGCGCCCCCGCCTGCAGCGGCCTGCCGGGCTGTGCCGCTTCCCGCGTGACCGCTTCCGGTGCGGCGGCTGCCAAGGCGCGGATCCCGCCGGCGACGAGATTCCAGCGGTTCGCTTCCGCGCGACAGTGCTCGCAGTCCGTGAGATGTTGCCTGGCGGGGTCGCCTACCGGCTGACCCGTGACCTCGGCGATGAGGTCAGCGAGGTCCACATGGGGGGACCGGGCGTCACGAGTGTCTGCGTTCATCGGTTCTGGCCCTTCTCGTTAAGAATCCGGCTGAGCGCGGTGCGCGCCGCGGTGAGGCGGCTTTTCACGGTCCCGACCGGGATGTCCAGCACGGCGGCGACCTCGGGAAGACTGAGCCCGGTCCCGAAGACAAGGCCCAGTACCTCGCGGTGGGCTGGTGCGAGCTCCCGGATCGCGCCCGCCACTTCGGCCAGTTCGGCGCGGTCCAGGGCCATGCCCTCTGGTCCCGGACCGGAACTCGGCTGATCGGCGAGCAAGGCGTCATCCACCACCCGCAGCCGACGGCCTCGCAGCCGGTCCCGGGTCTGCCGCCTGGCGATGGCGATCACCCACGAGCGCACCGACGACTCGCCCCGGAAGGAGCCCGCGCCGCGCCAGACCGCGAGCATCGTGTCCTGGACGATCTCCTCCGCGAGCACGCGCTCCCCGGTTACCAGCAGGACCTGGGCGAGCACGACCCGGCCGTGCTCGCGATAGAACGCTGCCATCGCGTCCTCGTCGCCGTGGACGATCCTGCCCAACAACGCAGCATCGTCGCAGGCGCCCAGTGGGCCGCGGCTGACGGCAACTGCGGCTGGGTCCCGCTGCGGATCCAACACCTGCGCCCTCCTCAAGGCTTGCCTTGAAGAGTAAGTAGCAACAGGCGACGACGCGGTTCACCGTAGCCGACGCCGGACCGCTCGGCCCGTCTCACCAGCCGAGGCGGCCCGCCCCCGAGACGAGCGACCTGGCGATGACCATCCGCTGGATGTCGTTGGTGCCTTCGCCGATCGCCATCAACGGGGCGTCACGGTACAGGCGCTCGACGATGAATTCCGCCGAGTAGCCGTAGGCGCCGTGGATGCGCATCGACTCCAGCGCGCACTTGAGGGCCACCTCGGAGGCGTACATCTTGGCCATGCCGGCTTCCATGTCCACGCGACCGTCGCTCGCCTGGGACCTCACGGCGGCCCAGTAGGTCAGGAGGCGAGCGGCCTGGATTTCGGTGGCCATGTCGGCGAGCTTGAGCTGGATGGCCTGGAAGTCGGCGATCGGCCGGCCGAACGCCCGGCGCTCGCGGGCGTAGCCGAGCGCCGCGTCGTAGGCGGCCTGGGCCACGCCGACCGCCCGGGCGGCGATGTTGATCCGGCCGATCTCCAGGCCGTTGAGTATCTGCTGCAGGCCGCGGCCCTCGTCGCCGCCGAGCAGGTTCGCGGCCGGGACGCGCACCTGGTCGAGCACGAGCTCGCAGGTCTCCGGGCCCTTGTAGCCGAGCTTGGGCAGGTCCCTGCTGACGGTGAAGCCGTCCGAGTCCGTGTCGACGAGCAGCACCGACATGCCCTGGTGCGCCTTGGCCGCCTTGGTGGTCTTCACCAGGACGGGCAGCACGCCGGCCACCCGGGCGTTCGTAATCCAGGTCTTGGTCCCGGAGACCACGTACTCGTCGCCGTCCCGCACGGCCGTGGTGGCGATGCCCTGCAGGTCGGTTCCGGCGCCCGGTTCGGTCAGCGCGATGCCCGATCGCAGGTCGCCGCTTGCCATCGCCGGCAGGTAGCGGTTCTTCTGATCGCCGGTGCCGTTGCGTGCGATCAGCCAGCAGGCGACCGAGTGCGGGCCGAACAGGCCGGCCGCGCCCAGCCAGGCGCGCGCGATCTCCTCGAAGGCCAGCGCGTAACAGACGCGGTCGGCGCCGAGGCCGCCGTACTCTTCGGGCACGTTGAGGCCGAAGAGCCCGAGCTCCTTCAGCTTGGCCACGATGTGCGCGGGGTACGTGCCTGAGCGTTCCAGCTCGGCGGCGACCGGCACGATCTCCTTGTCAGCGAAGTCCCGCAGCGTCTGACGGAACAGGCGCTGCTCGTCGTTCAGCTCGAAGTCCACGGTCCATTGTCCTGCCCACACAGTCACCTTCCTGCCCACGCAGCCGACTCCCGCATAGCCGGATCGCGACCTGTACCCGCCGAGATCCGGGAGTTCTGCGCGCATGGGATCACCGGCGCGTAGCCGCATGTGCCGCGCCTGAAACAATGGGCCGATGCGGCACAGGCACACGAACGCTTCGCGGGGCTCGGCGGGGTCCATCCTGAGCATTGGGTCTACCGGGTCCATCCTGTCGATCGGGTCGGCGGGCTCGATCCTGTCCATCGGCTCGGCGGGTTCCATCCTGTCCATCGGGTCCGTGGGATCGTTCGGGTCGGTGCTCTCGGTCAACTCGTTCTTGAGTTCCGCCTCAATCCTGTCGGGCCTTTCCCACAAAGCGATCCTCAGCTGGCGGACGAGGAATCCGTAGCCGTCGTCGTTGCCGGGGGGGAAACGGCGAAGTGATCCGGCTGGAGCTGCCGCACCGTCTCTGTAGAGTTGGGCAATGCCCGAGCTGCAGCGGCTGCATGCCGACCATGCTGGGGCGGTCCTGGCCTTCGAGCTGGCGAACCGCGCCTACTTCGCCGCTTCCATCTCCGACCGGGGCGATGAGTTCTTCGACCAGTTCCCCGCGCAGTACAACGCCTTGCTGGCTGAGCAAGAGGCAGGCACCTGCGCCTATTACGTTCTGGTCGCCGAGGATGGCTCAGTCCTGGGCCGGTTCAACCTGTACAACGTCGAGAACGGCACCGCGGAACTCGGCTACCGGGTCGCGCAGCATGTAGCCGGCCGCGGCGTCGCGACCGCGGCCGTGCGGGAGATGTGCGGGCTCGCGGCCGCGCGGCACGGGCTGCGAAGCCTGCGAGCTGCCACCTCCCTGGGGAATGTCGCGTCCCAGAAGGTCCTGGCGAAGGCAGGGTTCGTCTGGGCCGGTCCGGCCGACCCGGCCCAGCTCGGCGGCAAGCCAGGCACCTGGTATCAGCGCGACATCGCCGCCGACTGACTCTGGTCAGCGCGACCAGGGAAACGGGGCTGACCGGACTGATGCCGTCCGGCCGCCTTTCGCACCTCGTCCATCGAGGTGATCATCCCGCACCTGACGCCGGTCCCTTGCAGCTGGTACTCGGGCTCATGGTCACATGGGCCAAACGCCCGGTCCATTGGGCGGAAACCAGGCACGGTTAGCGGTAACCCTGGCGCGAGGGGTCTTCAGCCTGTCATGAGGTCTTTGCTTCGGCCAGTCGCGCGACGATGGAGCGAAAGTCGGTCGTGGTGAACAACGCCTCCTCTGCGATGGTGCCGAAGTCCAGGCTATGAGAGGGTCCAGGCGCGGACCGGGTACCGGCATGGTGGCTCCGGGCGGGCCTTTCACACCAGTGATCTCACAATGTGGACGACCCGGCACTTGATGGGGCCTTTCCCGGTAGTACAAATCGGGGCAATCTGGACAGAGAAATGACCGTTTGGGGCCCTATGTCGAATAAGTCTCCGGTGAACGAGGGCCGTTGATTCCGTTTGCTCGTGGGGTGTGTTGCGGGTGCGGAGCAGGGGTTAGCTGAGGTGAGGCAGCTTCGTGGCCGGCTATGCGGAGGCGGGCGTGAGGTAGGAATCTAGGTGCGCGTCTAGCGCGGCGAGGCCGGCGTGGTCGGCTGGCACGGCGCGGAACCCGATGTAGCCGTCGGGGCGGATCAGGACGGCGCCGTCGGACGCCAGCCCGGCTGGGCGGGGATCGCCCGTCTCTTCAATGACGTCGACGATCCCGTTCCACCTGCGGCGCAGGGACGAGATGTCGCCGTCCGGCGGCGAGCCGAACAACAGCAGGTGGTGCCGCGTCCCGGCGAGTGACGTGCGTTCGGGGTAGCGCTCCCCTGGCGCCGGGGAGGACTGGGACGGCTGGCCGGGCGCGACGTACTCCCCGGTGAGCGGGCTGTCCGCGTAGGAGACGTCGAGCATCGAGCGGGAGCGGGTCAGCCGGAGGACGTCCTCCGGCGCCGGCGGCGCGGGGAAGGCGCCGGTCCGGGCAGCCTCGACCGACACGCGGACAAGTTCATGGAGGCGGTCGGACACTTGCAGGACGTGGCGGTCGGCCGCGAGGCGCTCGGCAGCGAAGGTTTCGACCAGGCCCGGCCGGGCGTGACCCCGCTGGCGCAGCGCGAGCTTCCAGGCCAGGTTGTGGGCGTCGTGCAGGCCGGAGTTCAGGCCCTCACCGCCGAACGGGCTCGACAGGTGCCCGGCGTCGCCGAGCAAGAAGCGGCGTGTGTCTGCCAGGCGGTCAGCGAGACGACGGTGCATCTGGAACGTGGACGCCCAGCCGATGTCATCGAGCGTGAGTACGGAGGGCGGGATGCGGCTGGCAATGACCGCGGCGACCGACTCGCGTGAGCAATCGGCCGCCAGCGTGCGTGCCTCGGTCTCGTCGAGATCACCGATGAACGTGATCCACCGCTCGCCGGGCAGCGGCGCCAGGTACACGTAGCCGTAGGCTGACGCGAGCAGCGCCGACCCGTCGCGCGGCAGCGCGCATGCGACGCGCACGTCGGCCGCGAGGGCGGTGCCGGCGTAGGTGGAGCCCGTCAGTTCCTCGGCCATCGACTCGCGGGTGATGCTGTGCGCGCCGCCGGCGCCGATCACCCAGGAAGTTTCGATGGTCCTGGTCGTCCCGTCCGCTCCGGCGAGCTCTGCCAGGATGCCGTCCGGGCGCTCGGTGAGCGACAGGACCGTGATCCCGCGCTCCACGTGGCCGCCGAGTTCGCTGAGGCGGGTGTCGAGGATCTGCTCGGTCTGCCACTGCGGCAGGCTGCACTGGAACTCGCAGGGGCACCCGACCCCGGCGAAGCCAAGCTCGGCCACGCACGTCAGGCCCGCGTCGAAGACGCGCGCGTACCCCAGATGCTCGGACGACCGCAGCACCTGGTCTTCGAGTCCCGCTTGCTCGAGGATCTCCAGCGTCGCCGGCTGCAAGGCGGTCGCGCGCGCCTGGTTGTGCCGGCTGCGCTCACGTTCGACGACGCGTGCCCGAACGCCATGGCGTGCCAGTTCCAGGGCAGCGAACAGCCCGGACGGCCCGCCACCGATCACAAGGACATCAGACTCCCCCGAGTCCCCCACAGACCCATTAGATCGCACGGGTGCTCCGCGGATCTCCAGGGGTGGCTGGGCGGGAGGCCTTGGGGGCGAGGAGCCGCCGCCGATCAGGGGTGGCTGGGCGGCGGCCCTCGGGTGAGCGCCGACGCCGCCGATCAGGGGTGGCTGGGCAGGGTCTTGGGGTGTGGGCCGTCGCCAATCGCGAGAGGGGTGGCTGAGGTGCCTCGCGCGCCTGTTATGTGATGTTCAGGAGTTTCTTGGCCTGGGCCCATGTCATGACCACGTCGGTGGGGGTGGGGCCGCAGACGCCGGCGATCAGCTCTGTCTCGCTGTCCCCGTAGGTCTTGCCCTTGGTCACGTGGCCCGCGCCCATCGCGATCTCGAAGCGCTGCCCGCCGCAGATCTTGGAGTTGACGTACTGGTCGAGGATGTTGTCGCGGTGGCCCCAGTGCTCTGGCTTGTCGAAGTACATCCAGCCGTAGTCGGCGCCGAGCGCGTTGTCGTAGCCGCCTGCCCAGTTGCCGCCGAGCCTGGCCCAGACGCCGCCACCGGGCAGCTTGCTCGGGACCTTGTTGAGCGGCGGGTCTGTGTCGGCGTTGGCGCCCAGCTGGGCGACCTTGTCCAGCGACTTCGTCAGCACCACGATCGCGGACAGCCCGCGCTCGGTGCGCTCCAGGTTGGCGGTGACGAAGATCTGCTCGTCGGGGGCGAGCTTCTCGTACGCGGCCAGCGAGAAGGACATGCCGCCGAGCTTCTCGAGCACACTGCGCGCGTGGGCGATCGCACGCAGCACGAGCGTGTTGCACTTGGCGGTGTCACCGCCGCCGACGCATGACGCCGCCGCCAGGAAGTTCGGGTCCGGGTTCACGTCGCTCGCCGGGTTCTTCGGCGGGATGATCCCCTTGTCCGGGATCGCGCCCCTGTCCAGGACAAGAGCGGTGCTCGGGAGGTCAGTGCTCGCGCTAGCGGCCGCGGCGCCGGGCACGAGGAGCGCCGCCGCCGTGAGGGCGATCGCCGCGAGGCTGCTGGCCAGCCGGGATGTCCGCATGATCTCTCCTGTCCACGGCGCTCAGCTGGCGCACAGCTATCGATGGGCTGACTGTGAGTTTCGCATCCCGATCTATGCCAGCTCTAGAGATCGCGGTGCTTCACCTGAGATACGGAGGTTCGCGACCCGCCGGATCTCGGTCAGTATCTCCGTGTCGCCCGGCTGGCCCCGCGTGGCGGTCGCGGCGATCTCCCGGCCATCGCGGAGCACTACCCGCAGCCCCCAGTTACGGCCATCTGTCGTTCCGTCGGCGAACGAACTCACCTCAGGCCACGCGACACGGGTGGGTCCGCGTCGCATTCCAGACCGTCACACCCAGGCGTTGTTCGCGAGGCATGGCGAATTATCGCAGTGACTCGGCATTAGGCAATAGGCAGTGCATGGTCGCCTAACCGCGGAGGAGGGGCGCACGCGGGGTGTAGCCGGGGATGCGGCTGGGGCCTTGAGGGAGACTCCGAACGCTGACGGCTGGTTCCGCCAGCGGCTTGAATCTTGTGTCCCGGTGGGCCGCGGCTGATGGCCTTTGGGTAGAGCTTGAGGCATTATGTCCGTCATGAACGTTTTGCGTAAGGGACTGCTGGCCGCGACACTGCCTGTCGTCGCCGTCCTGGCAGCGGTCGGCCTGGCGATCGCACCCTCCGCGCAGGCCGCGAACATGGCGCCCGCGCGAGCCTCGGCTGGCCTCCATGTGACCGGGAAGGTCGACCTTGGGGGCCTCGGGACCGCGTTCAGCTACGTGCTGACCGAAGGCCCCAACGGCGACGTCTACTACTCGCGGGGCTCGGTCGTCTACGTGGTCAAGGGCGACCACGCCCCCGTCGCGGCGCTGCACGCGTCGGGAACGGTGCTCGCGGTGGCGGCCAACGCCGCCGACCTCTTCGTCGATGTCAGCAACAAGCTCTTCGCCTACACCCTGTCCAACGGCCACCTAGCCGGCACCTGGACGCTGCCGAGCGTCGCGAAGGTCACGTCGGCCGGGCTGTATCCGGTGGGCGGCACGGTCTGGGTGTTCACGGACTGGGCGACGGACGAGAGCGGCTTCGAGTACGCGAACGTCGACCGGGTCAGCGTGGGGTCCCCGACAGTCCACCGCGTCGCCGTCAATGACGCGTACCCGGCCGACATGGCCGCCGACTCGGCGGGCCTGTACTTCCAGGAGACGGTCGGCTTCCACAACTACGTGTTCCACGCGCAGCCCGCCGGGGCGCTGAGCAAGCACGCCGACGCGAACGTCGACGCGCCGCTGGCCGTGGCCGCGGGAAACGCGTACCTGCTGGCCATTCACGAGAGCCAGGGCGGCCATGCATACGTGGACGCCTTCCGTGGCTCGACGCTGGCTCCCCTGTTCTCGATCCGGGTCTCCGACAGCGACAACGACATCGCGGGGACGGGTATCGGCCTGCTCCTGGTAGGCGGGGGGAAGGTCAGCCTGCTCAACACAGGCAACGGCCACGCCGCCTCCGTGCTCAGCGTGCCGGGCGCCGTCACCCTGGTGCCTGGCCCGTCCGCGGCCGTCGTGACGGTCGTCAAGTCGGTCACCTACCTGGTCCGCCTCGCCGGGTAGCGGCCGCGGGTCTCGCAGTCGAGGGGGTCGCCGGGCTGGTCGGCGATCAGTCACCATAGCCGCGGCGACCGCCGTGGCTATGGTGCGCGGGGGTCAGGGCGTAGGTCCTGAGTCCGCTCCGCCGCAGAGGCAGCGGGTCAGGCCGACGGGACGATGGCGACGGGGCCGTGCGCGTGGTTCAAGACGGCGTGCCTGACGGCT
>Ga0335073_10007711_pt1 | contig 15098 bp, 13 predicted proteins | sample Lox_Sample_22_FD_207093 | JGI IMG/M metagenome (GOLD analysis project Ga0335073, IMG submission 207093) | Soil microbial communities from Loxahatchee National Wildlife Refuge, Florida, United States - Lox_Sample_2.2 | ecosystem: Environmental > Terrestrial > Soil > Wetlands | place: USA... | reverse complement strand
ACGGGCGGCGTGGGCAACTGTTCGATGATCTGCGCGTAGTGGCCGGTGACCTCGTCGATGCCGTGGTCGGCCAGTGCGTCAGGGTTCGCGCGGGCCGCTTCGACGGTGCCGGGGTCGCCTGGCCATCCGGGCGCGATCGGCTCGTAGCCGGCGTCGCGGAACAGCTCTACCCAGGGTGCCCACGAGGTGGCGTGGAGCCACAGACCGTGGATGAAGACAACGGGAGTCCGGTCGGTGGTCATGACGGTGAGATCCTCTCCGTGGGCTGAGGCGGTTGTCCCTGCGATCGTCGCCCGCGCCGGCATCGCGTCGCTTCAGTCACGTGACTGAACCGGCGCTCCCCCGCGGCGGCTGCGCCGTTTACTCAACGCGGCCGGCGCGGCTGCCGCCGGGATCAGTCACCTGACTCAAGCCGCCGCGGCGGCCTGGTCCTACGGTCGGAGGTATCGCAGCCCACGCTGGACTGGAGGAACGTCATGGACATCGACCTGGCCGGACGGACCGCTGTGGTCACCGGGGGCAGCAAGGGCATCGGGCTGGCCGTCGTTCGTCAGCTGGCCGCCAGCGGCGCACACGTGATCACTGGCGCTAAGAGTCCCTCTCCGGAGATTGAGGCGCTCGCCCAGGGCAACCAGGTGACCTTCGCCGAGGTCGACCTGGCCGACCCCGGTGGCCCGGCGCAACTGGTGGCGATGGCCGGGGACCGGGTCGACATCCTGGTCAACAACGTCGGCGCCACCCGGGCCCGGCCCGGCGGCTTCCTGTCGATCACCGACGACGACTGGGCCGCGAGCCTGACGCTGAACCTGATGGCCGCCGTCCGCGCCACCCGGGCCGCATTGCCCGGGATGCTGGCGGCCGGGGCCGGCGTCATCGTCATGACCTGCTCGGTCAACGCCCGGCTCCCCGATCCGGCCGTGCTCGACTACAGCGCCGCGAAGGCCGGGCTGGCCGGTTTCGCCAAAGCGCTGTCCAAGGAGGTCGGACCGCACGGGATCCGGGTCAACACGGTGAGCCCCGGCCCGGTCGCCACCGACTTGTGGCTGGGCGACGACGGCGTGGCCGCGACCGTCAGCCAGGCCACCGGGGCCAGGCCCGGCGATGTCGAGGGCCAGGCCGCGGCCGGGTCGGTCACCGGCCGGTTCAGCCAGCCCGCCGAGGTCGCTGACCTGATCCTGTTCCTGGCCAGCGACCGGGCAGCCAACATCACCGGGTCCGATTTCGTCATCGACGGCGGCCTTGTACCTACGTTGTAGAGGTTGCCCGGATGTCAGGCGGCGTAGACGCTGTCGGGCAGGTACCCGATCTGCTTCAGGAACGCGAACTGGTCCTGGAGGGTCACGATCTCGGCGACCTTGCCGTCCCGGAAGTGCCAGATCGCCGTGTCGCGCACCTCGACGGGCTTGCCGGTCGCGGCGACGCCGCCGTAATCGCCGGTATGGGTTCCGCGACACATGAGAGTGACGGCGAGCTTGTCACCCGAGACGAACATGTCCTCGATGCTTGTGGTCAGATCGGGGAAGCCAGCGAGCCGGTCGCGGATCCTGCCGACCGGTCCGGCCACGCCGACATGGACCCCGTTGGTCCGGAGTTCCTCGCTGAAGATGCCGTCGGCCATAGCGAGATCTCCCGTCCACCCTTCGGTGAACCATTGCCGGGCAATCTGCATGTACCGCTCGCTGGCATCTAGTTCGGCCGGGCTCGTCATGACTTCTCCTGCCGTCGTGCGGGTGACCTGACGAGTGCTTGTCAAGGCTTTCCTGCGGTACCCGCCGGGCGCTTGCGTCATCTGACTGAAATTCCGGCGCGGCCGGATTCCGAGCCGCGTACCCGCCAGCTAGCCGGCTGCTTCCTGGAATGCTGAGGTGCCGGGCAGGTCGAGGCTCATCACGGTCAGCTGCGCGCGGCTGGTGATGCCCAGCTTGGGGAAGATGCGGTAGAGATGGCTGGCGACGGTGCGGTGCGACAGGTAGAGCCGCTCGGCGATCTGACGGTTCGACAGCCCTTCCGCGACCATCCGCGCCACCTGCAGTTCCTGAGCGGACAGCGAACTCCACAGCGCCGGGGCCTGCGCGCGGCTGGCCACGCCGGCCGCCCGCAGTTCCTTGCGTGCCCGCTCCACCCACAGCGACGCGCCCAGGTTGTCGAATCCGGCCTGTGCCGCTCGCAGCAGCTCCCGGGCTTCCTGGATCCGCTTCCGGCGTCTCAGCCGCGACCCGAGCAGGAGCTGCATGCGGCTTCGCTCGAACGGCCAGCTCCCGACCTCGGCATCCAGCGCGGCACGGACACGGTCTTCGACGAGCTCGTCGGGTGCGAGCAGGGCGTCGGCGTAGATGAGGTTCATGCGTACCACCGGGACGACTGGCTCCGCCTCGATCCGCGAGTGCACCCGCGCGACGATCTCCCTTGCCCGCGCCACCCGGTCGCACTGGATGGCGGCGTAGGCCAGGTGCGACAGCGACCACAGCGCCTGGGGAGGGTGGTAGGCGGGATCGGCCTTCTTGTGAAGGCGACTCAGGTACTCCCACGCGCCGGAGAAGTCGCCCTCGCCGGCCGCCGCGGTTGCCCTGGCCAGCAGCGAAATGGCCAGGACGATCGTCATCTGGCCCGGGAAGGCGATCCGCTCGGCCCGGTCGGCGGCCGAGGCGGCCTCGCTCGTCTCCCCCCGCAGGGCCGCGACCATCGCCTGGGCGGCGAAGCCGCTCGCCCGCCATTCCGCCTGGCCGGACTCCTCGGCCAGGCGGGTGCCTTCCTCGGCCAGCGGCATGGCCGTCGACCACTGCCCCCGCCGCAACCGCGCCCACGCCTGCAGGACGATCGCGCGCGCCAGGACCTGGAGCCGGCCCTCGGCGCGCAAGCGGGCGATGGCGTCGGCGAAGAACATGTCGGCCAGCTCGAAGTTCCCGATGCAGGAGGCGGCGTGGCCGAGAGTCTGGACGGTCACCGAGTCAAGGCCGGTCGTGACCACGCCTCGCAAGATCCCGGCCACGGCCGCGGCGCTGCCGACCGGGTCGGCGTAGGCCAGCATGACGGCACGCTGCGGATCGGTCAGCGAGCCGGCCGCGTCGGCGACGTGCTGGGCGATCCGGCGGGACGGGTCGCCGTCCGGTTGGCGGTGCCAGCAGCGCAGCGCCGCCGACCGGAGGAACGACCCCGCGAGACGCTCGTCGCCGAGCCGGCGAGCCCGGTCGGCCAGGCTGATCAGCGACTGGATCCGGGCGCTCCCGCCGCCGGCTCCGGCGTCCGCGGCCTCGCCGAGTTCTTCCAGCAGGAGGCGGCTGTGCTCGTCGTCGGCGAGCAGGGCGAGGACCGCGCGGTGTGCGTCTGCGACGTTTCCCTGGCCGAGCTCGTAGGCCAGGGCCGCCGCCCGGAACAGATACCGGCGCTTGAGTTCCGCTGAGGTGGTGAGGTCGGCCGCCCGCGCCAGCGTGGTCACCGCGGTCGACACCGCACCGCGTCCCAGGGCTCGCTCGGCGACCAGATCCAGATCGGCGGCGAGCGCGTCGTCGGGCCCTTCGGCTGCCCGCGCCCGGTGCATGACTCCCCGGTCGGTGCCGGCCCCGACGGCTCGGGCGAGAGCCAGGTGCCCCGCGACCCGGCTGCTGGGCGACGCGAGCCCGTAGACGGCGGACTTCATCAGCCCGTGCCGGAACCGCAGCTCGCTGCCGGACAGCTCAACGAGGGCCGCGTCGATCGCCGGCTCCACGACCGCCAGCGGCGCCGGCCGTCCCTGCGTGCCAAGGGCCTGCAGCACCTCGGGGAGCGATTCGGTGTCGTTCAGCGCCAGCAGGGTGAGCGCGGTGCGGGTCGCGGGTGGCAGTCGCTCCACGCGTGCCGTGAAGGCAGCCAGCAGCCGCTGGGTGAGGGGGAGCCACTGCGATCCCGCCGTGGGCTGCAGGGTCAGGCCAGGAGTCTTGGGCAGCTCTACCAGCGCCAGGGGATTGCCCTCGGCGACCCGGAGTACGGCGGCCCGGACGGAGCCGGTGAGTTCCGGCGCAGCCAACTCCAGTAGCTGCCGCGAACCACCGGCATCCAGCGGTCCCAGGTCGAGCAGGCACGCCGCGGCGCCGCCGAGCGGATCGGGCTCCTCGTCGCGCGCGGTCGCCAGCAGCACGACCGGGTCGTGCTCCAGGCGCCGGGCAACGAAGCGGAGCACTTCGACGGTCGCGGTGTCCAGCAGGTGCACGTCCTCGGCGATCACCAGCAGCGGCTGTTCGGCGGCCGCCTCGACCAGCAGGTCCAGCGCCGCCATCGCCACGCCGAAGGGCTCCGGCCGCTGTCCGGTGGCGATACCGAACGCGACCCGCAACGCCGCCTGCCGAGGCTCGGAGATCTGCGGGGCCAACGGGAACAGCGGCGCAAGCAGCTGGTAGAGGCCGGCCATCGCCAGGCCCATCTCCGGCGATGTTCCCGCGGTGCGCAGGACGCGCCGGGACGAGTGCGCACCCCGCGCCAGGGGCATGACCATCGCCGGGCGCCGGTGCGCTCCGGGCGCCAGGCCACCTCGACCACGGGAGGCTAAGTTGTCGAACATCGCTCCGCTTCTGGACCGCAACCGGGCCTTCGCCGACGATCCCGGCGCGCGCCAGGGCATGCCCAGGCTCCCGTTCATCCCGAACCAGGGCCTGTACATCGTCACCTGCATCGACCCCCGCGTCGACCCGGCCCAGATCCTCGGCGTCCGGCTCGGCGAGGCCATCGTCCAGCGCGACATCGGCGGCCGCATCACCCCGGCCGTCATCGCCGACATCGCCTACATCGGGTACCTGGTCGACGCCAAGGCGCCGGAGGGCCCGTACTTCGAGGTAGCGATCATCCACCACACCGACTGCGGCTCGACCCTGCTCGCCGACGACGAACTGCGCCACGGGTTCGCCCAGCGCATCGGCGTGGACGAGCGGACCCTGGCCGACACGCCCGTCCTTGACCCGGCCCGCACCGTGGCGACCGACGTCAACAGGGTGCTGTGGGCGGAGGAGATCCCGCAGAACGTCCACGTCTCCGGGCACGTCTACGACGTCGACACCGGCGTGGTGACCACCGTCGTCGATGCGAGGGCCAGGAAGTGACCGGCGGCCGCGGCGGGGCGGCCTTGCGTAAGCGCAGCAGCCCCGAGGCGGTGCGTTCGATATCCCTGGACGATTTAACCTTGGCCTTATGCGCAGACCGGACCCGCGGGCGATTTTCAAGCCCTACGCGACGGCCTGGGCATATCTGGTCCTTTTCGTCGTCGTTGACCTGATCTGCCGGCTGTTGCCCGCGCACGAGCAGGCGGCGCTCATCGGCTGGGCCAGCACGAGCGTGCACAACCTCCGTTACGACCCCGTCGGCTCGCTGGTGGTCTCCGCGTTCGTGACCCAGCAGTTCGAGATCGCCTGGCCGGCGCTGATCGCGCTGGCCATGTTCGGCGCCAACCGGGTGCTGGGCAACTGGCGCACGGCCGCCGTGTGCGCGGCCGGCCACGTGATCGGCACGCTGGTCAGCGAGGGGATCGTCGGCTACCAGGTGTCCCGCGGGCAGCTGCCGCCCGCCGACCGCTACCTGATCGACGTCGGCCCCTCCTACGTCGTGGTGTCGGCGATCGCGGTGGCGGTGCTGTACGGGTCGTGGCTGGTCCGGGCCGCGGCCGCGCTCGACCTGGCGCTGCTCGTCGGCGTGGGCAACATCTTCGGCGGGCTGAGCACGCTACAGGTCTCCGCGGTCGGTCACGCCACCGCGCTGGCCGTCGGCGTCGCGGGCGGCAGCGCGCTGGCCTGGGAGCGGCGCAGGCGCCTGGAGCGCAGCGCCGTCCAGCCGCGCCCGGCCGCGTAGCACGCGGCGCCGATCGTCCCGACGAAGAACCCGATCGGCCAGTTGGTCTGGTAGGACACCGCGATCGCCACCCACACGGTGACCACGGCCAGCAGCATCGCCAGGCCCATGGCGATCAGCGGGCGGGACGTGACCGACCGGGCGGCGGCGGGCGGGCCGATCATCAGGCTGAAGATCAGCAGCGCGCCGACCACGGGCAGCGCCATGCTCGTGGCCAGCGCCAGCACCACCAGGAAGCAGGTCTCGATCCAGTGCGCCCGCACCCCGCGCGCCTCGCCGAGTTCGGGCATGACCGAGGAAAGGATGAGCGGGCGGAACAGCACCAGGATGGCCAGCACGCACACCGCGCCGAGCACGGCCACCGGGGCGATCTCGTTCACGCTGATGCCGAGGACCTCGCCGAACAGCAGCGAGTCGATCTCCGGCCCGTACTCCACCGTGAAGCTGAGGAACAGCGCGCCGACCCCGAGCATCGCCACCAGGGCCAGGGCCACCGCGACGTCGTGGCGGCCGCGGCGGCCGAGCCAGCCGATGCCGAGGGCGCCGAGCAGGGAGAACACGCCCAGCCCGAGCAGCGTGTTGACCCCGATCAGGCTGGCCCCGGCCGCGCCCGCGAACGCCCCGGTCGGCAGCGCGTCGGCCACGAAGGCCGAGCCGCGGAGCACGACGAAAAACCCGACCGCCCCGGCGACCACGGCCACGATCGTGGCCACGATCCAGGTGTTGATCATGAATCCGGAGAACACCCGGGCTGCCCTTCCGCCGGCGCCGGGCGGCGGCCACTCCCGGGGCGCGCCTGGGCCAGCAGGTAGAAGACCAGGATCAGGACCACCACGAAGAAGCTGACCGGCCAGCCGTGCCCGGCCGGCGGCCAGTAGTAGCTGTCGTAGGCGAGCAGGATGCCGAGCCAGGTGGCGGCCAGGCCGATCAGCGCGGACCAGGCCAGCACCAGGCCGGGCCTGCTGGTCAGCCGCAGCGCGGCCGCCGCGGGCCCGACCAGCAGCGCCGTGCTGAGGATCGCCCCGATGGTCAGGGCCGACAGCGAGGTCGCGAGCGCGATCGCTATCAGGCAGGCCGTACCGGCGGCGCGCGGGCGGACGCCGCGGACCACGGCCAGGTCGGAACTGACCGAGCTGAGCAGCAGGGGCCGGTAGAGCGCGATCACGATGATCACGGCGGCCAGGCTGAACGCTATGACGACGGGGATCACCGAGGCGTCGATGGTGAACATGGACCCGAACAGGATCGTGATCGTCGTGCCTGTCGCCGAGGTGTGCGTGGTGTCCCAGTACAGGAGCAGCGCGGCCAGCCCGAGCCCGGCCCCGCGCACGATCCCGGTGGCCAGGTCCCGGCCGCGGGGGCGCTGGACGCCGATCAGGTCCATGATCCCCGCCGCGGCCACGCTGACGCCCGCGAAGCCCCACAGCGGGCTGATCCCGATCAGCACGGAGCCCGACCCGCCGGTCACGCTGAGGTCGGCAAGCGCGTGCCCGGCGTAGGACTGCCCGCGCATGACCGTGAACATGCCGACGACGCCGGACACCACGGCCACCACGCCGCCGATCAGCAGCGCCAGGTGCACCGGCGCGCTGGTGAAGAAGCCCGGCTCGATGACGGGAGCCAGCACGCCGCTCACCCCGCGAGGGGGGCCGCGGGCTCCGCGGGCAGGCCAAGCCCGTCGCCGCGCCCGGCCACGACCAGGACCCGGCCGTGCACGTGGATCACGTCGACGTGCTGCCCGTAAAGGTCGCTGAGCACGTCGGTCCGCACCACCTCGTCGGTCGGCCCGCTGGCGGCCCGGCCGCCCGCCAGGTAGACGATCCGGTCCATGACCGGCAGCAGCGGGTTCATGTCGTGCGCCGAGATCAGCACCGAGATGTGCTGCTCCCGGGCGATGCCGGCGAGCAGCGCGACGACCTCCTGCTCGCTGGCGATGTCCAGGTTCGCCAGCGGCTCGTCGAGCAGCAGCAGCCCCGGCCGGCTCACCAGCGCGTGCGCGATCAGGATCCGCTGCTGCTCCCCGCCGGACAGGTGGCCGACCCGGGCCCCGGCCAGGTGCGCGGCGTCGACGGCGCTCAGCATCTCGTCGACCCGCGCGCGGCGCGAGCGCGACGGCAGCGGGAGCCCGAGCCGGTTCCCGTCCAGGCCGAGCCCGACCAGGTCCCGGGCCCGCAGCGGGATGTCCGGGTCGAGCGCGATCTTCTGCGGCACGTAGCCGATCCCGCCCGGGCCGGTGCTGACCTGGCCCGCGGCCGGGGCCAGCAGGCCCAGGATCACCCGCAGCAGCGTGGTCTTGCCCGCCCCGTTGGAGCCGATCAGGCCGACGAACTCGCCGGGCCGGATCGAGAACCGCACGTCGTGCAGGACCTCGCGCCCGCCGAGCCGGACGGTCACGCCGTCCACCGCGAGCATCTCGTCCGGGCCGAGGGCCGCCCGGTGGTCTGTCATCATCACAGCCTCACGGTCGAGGTCTTGTCGGCCACGGCCTTCTGCAAGGCCTTGACCTCGGCGAGCATCCAGGACTGGTAGTCGTAGCCGGGGACGGGCATGGTCTCGTACACGCCGACCACCGGGATGCCGTCCTTCCTGGCCAGGCTGAGGAACGACTCGGTGAGCGAGTCGGTCACCTGCTGGTTGTACACGAACACCTTTACCTTGTGGCCGGTGAAGAAGCCGTTCTGCAGCGACACGTCCTGGGGCGAGGGGTCCACCCCGTTCATGATCTCGGCCTGCAGGGGATACGGGGTAAGGATATTGGCCCCCGCGGCCTGCAGCATGTAGTCGCCGACCGGCTCGGTGACCGCGACCGGCGTGCCCGGGTAGGCCGCCTTGAACTGCGCGAGCGCCTTGAGCCACGGCTGCAGCGAGGCGTCGAACCGGCGCGCGTTGGCCGTGAAGTACCCGGCGTGGGCGGGATCGAGGGCGGACAGGTCCCTGGCCACGGCCCCGGCCACGGCCGGCATCGTGCGCGGGGAGTACCACAGGTGCGGGTTCGGCGTAGAGTCCGGCAGCCCGAGCAGGTTCTGCACGGTGATCACCTTGCGGGCGGAGCTGGGCGCCGCGGCCTCGATCTTGTTCATGTAGGTGTCGTAGCCGATGCCGTTCTGCACCACGAGCTGGGCCTTGCTGACCTGCTCGGCCACGCTCGGGCTGGCCTCGAACGTGTGCGGGTCGGTGTTCGGGTTGCTCTCGATCGCGGTGACGCTGACGTACCGGCCGCCGATCTGGCCGATCACGTTCGCGTACTCGTTCTCGGCGCCGACGGCCACGATCGTGCCGTCGCCCGACGCTGTCGCCGCCGGGCTCGACGAGCAGGCGGCGGCGAGAATCCCGGCCGCGAGCAACGCGGCGGCGGTCACGAACCCTCGATGAGGCGGCATGGCGTGGCTTTCCCTCCGGTCGGGCGGCGGTCATCGCTTATTACAAATGAAAACGATAACCAGTTTAGGCAGGGCGCACAAGCGGTTCGGCCAGCTGGCGAGGCTTTCGGGCCTTTCGGCCCGGTCTGACCCGGAACCACGGGGAACAGCGCCGCCAAGAACTGGCAAAGCATCGTTAACGCTCGGTCATCTCACGCTTTCAGTCAGCTATGGTGCGGCAGGATCCCCGTGTGGCGGTTCTGCCTGGTATCGCGACCTGAGACGCGCCTGCTGGTCAGCAGCAGATGACTGAAGGCGAGCACGAGATCACGATGAGCGGGACGACGGGCAGCCAGGAACTTGGCCGCCGGCCGGCCGCGCGGCCGCTGCGGCAGCCGGCCGCCCCCGACCGCGCCGACCGCGCCGGGCGCTGGCTGGCCTGGTCGGCCCTGGGAGCGATCATCGGCTCCCTCGTGATCATGATCGCGGCCGCGGCGGTGCGCAACGCCTGGGAACACCCCTATGCCCGGCTCCCGGCGGGCGGGTTCCCCTGGGCGATCGCGGCGCACGTGCCGCTGACCGTGGTCAGCTACGGGATGTGGGGCGCGGCCGTCCTTGGCGGCGCCGGCGTGGCCGCCGGGCTTGCCGCGCTGGCCCGGGGCGCGGTCCCGCCGGTGCGGCTGCTGCTGGCGGCCGGGCTGGTGGCGGCCGCGGCGCTGACCGTGCTGCCCGCGACCGGGTCCACCGACGCCCTCGACTACGCGGCGTACGGGCGGATCATGGTGCTCGGCCACAGCCCGTACGTGATGACCCCGAACCAGCTGCGCCGCTCGGGTGATCCTGTTGGCCAGGCCATCCCGCACGAGTGGCGCAAGTTCGTGGCCGTGTACGGGCCGGCGGCCAGCGCGGAGCAGTGGGCCGCGGCCCGGCTGGGCGGCACCTCGGCGGCGCGGATCGACTTCTGGATCAAGCTCTGGGGCCTGCTTGCGTTCGGGGCGGTGGCCCTGGCCCTGGACCGATTGCTGGGCTCCGACCCGGCCCGGCGGGCCCGCGGCCACCTGCTGTGGACGGCGAACCCGTTGCTGCTGTGGGTGCTGGTCGCGGCCGGGCACGTGGACGTGCTGGCCGCGGCCGCGGGCCTGCTCGGGCTCGTGGTGCTTCGCCGGCCCGGGCTGCCGGACGGCGAGCCGGAGGCGCTGCGCGGCCTGGCCGCGGGGCTGCTGGTCGGGATCGCCACCGACATCAAGGTCAGTTATGTCCTGTTCGGCCTCGGGCTGGCCTGGGCGGCCCGGCGGTCGCTGGCCGCGTGGATGGCCGCCGTGGCCGGCGCCGCGCTCGTGCTCCTGCCCTCGTACGCGTGGTTCGGCGCGCCGGCGGTCACGGCCCTGCTCTCCCGTGAGGGCACGGCCTCGGTGGACACCTTCTACCAGATCTTCGTCGGGTCGCACGGCAACGCGATCCCGCACCAGCTGCTGCTGGCCGGGCTGCTGTCCGGCGCGGTCGCGCTGCTGGCGCTGTGGCGCCTGCCCGAGGGGGTGCCGGGGCTGCCCGCGGTCAGGCCGGCCCTGGCGGTGAGCCTGGCGTGGCTGTTCCTCTGGCCCTACCAGTACCCGTGGTACGACGCCATGGTGCTGTGCCTGCTCGCGCTGTACCCGGCGTCCCGGCTGGACTGGCTGGCGCTGCTCCGGCTGACCGCGGCCGCGTTCGCGCTGATGCCGGGCAACGCGGGCCTGCCGCCCCAGCACCTGCTGGCCGCGATCACCGCGGCCAGCCTCTACTGGATCGCGCCCGTGCTGCTGCTGGCGGCCGCGGCCGGCCTGGTCTGGCTGTGCCTGTCGCAGCGGTGGAAGATGGGAACGCCGACCGTCATCCCGGCGGCGGGGCCGGCGCTGCTGCGGCCGGTGTTAGCTGCCGTCCCCGGCTGGCGGGCCTGCCGGCCAGCACCGCCCGCGCCGGGCGCGCGGCGAGCAGCAGGAGCATCAGGAACAGCGCCATCCCGGTCAGCACGTACAGGTTCCCGGTGATCAGCTGCAGCCCGTGCCAGTGGTACTCGGCGTACCGCGGCCGGTCGCCGAGCTTGAAGTAGGTCCCCGGGGGGGTATAGGGCGGGGCCCAGATCAGCCCCTCGAAATAACCGCCGAGGTTGGTGGGCTCGCCCCACAGGGTCCCCGGCCAGGCGCCGAACAGCAGGGCGATCGCGGCGGCCAGCCCGCCCCAGGCCAGCCGGGTGACCGCGCGGCGCGCCCGGACCGCGTAGCCCACGGCCACCACGGTCGCGGGCACGATCCAGACCCAGTGGTGGTCCCAGCTGATCGGCGAGCACAGCAACCCGGTCAGCGCGCAGGTCAGCAGCCCGGCCATCCGGTGGCCGGCCCGGTCGAGCAGTGCCGCGGCGACCACCCCGGCGACCCCGGTTACCACCGCGGCCGCCAGCCACGCGTGATCGGCGCCCGCGACGCTGCCGGTCAGCCGGCTGATGATGCCGTACAGCGACTGGTTGCCCACCCAGCCGACGAACCCGGTGCGGCTGCCCCGGTAGATCAGCCCGTCCAGCCAGCCCTTGCGCGAGTCGCCGGGCAGCACGATGAACCCGAGCGCGACCGTGAGGACGAACGTGCCGGCCGCCACCGCCGCCTGGCGGAACCTCCGGGCCAGCAGCAGGTACGGGATGAAGATCAGCGGCACCAGGTCGATCCCGGCCGCGACGCCGATCCCCGCGCCCTTCCACCACCGCCGGTCCGGCTGGACCTGGTCCCAGATGATCAGCGTCATCAGCACGAGCTCGATCTGGCCGAGGAACAGCGTCCGCTGCACCGGCTCGGTCCAGAACATCGGCGCGGCCAGCAGCAGCGTCGCGCCAAGCCGGGCCGCCCCGCGCCGGTAGCCGAGCGCGCCGAACGTCATCCAGATGGTCCCGAGCAGGGCGAGGATGTTCGCCGCCACCGAGATCTTCATCAGGGTCCAGAAGGACGTCAGCGTCGCCGCCGTGAACACCATGGCCGCGAACGGCGTGTAGGTGAACTTCAGGTCCTCGAACCCGGGCCACTGATAGAGCGGCGCCGCGCGGTGCGGCTTGTAGAACGGCCGGACGTGCCGGACGATCAGCCCGCCGTCCCGGTACACCCGCAGGTCGACGGCCTGCATCCACAGATTGGCGGGATGGGTGACGACGAAGGTCACGTACCCGATGATGGCCACGGCGAAGGCCGCGCCGCCGATCGTCAGCAGCCAGTCGGGGCGCCGGTACCACGCGGGCCCGGCCGCGCCCGGGCCGAGCACGGCCGGCGGCGTCCCTTGGTCTGTTGAGGCCACCCGTGCACGATATCCGCATCCGGCCCGGGGCACCGTCGATACCCTAAGCCGCGTTCCTGCGCACTTTGTGACCAAAATGACCATTGGGCCAGTTATAATCGTTATGTGCCAACGCGAACTCGAGGCAGGGCCCGGTTACTGGCGCTCGCCAGCAGGAATCGGCGGGCGGCCCCGCGGGAAACTACGACATGACCCCCGCCGGGGCGCTGGCCGTCGACAACTTCCTGCTGGCGCAGAACAAGGACGTGTCCGGCTACGCCACGAACCCGCTGTGGCAGGTCGTCGACGGCCCGTGGAAGCTGACCAGCTACGCGCCGGCGACCGGCGACGCCAGCTACGTCCGCAATCCGCGGTACTCCGGGCCGGCCACCGGCTCGCTGCACGCGATCAAGGTCGACAGCTACACCAGCGACGGGGCCGAGTTCGACCAGCTGCTCTCGGCCGGCGGCGTGGACGTCGGCTACGTGCCGTTCAACGACGCCGCGCAGGTATCGCGGGTCAAGGGGGACGGCTACACCACGGCGGCCTGGCCCGCCTGGGGCATCAACTACGTCTTCATGAACTACGCCTCGCCGCAGGCCGGGGCGCTGTTCCGGCAGCTCTACCTTCGCCAGGCGATGCAGCACCTGATCAACCAGCCCGGCTACATCAAGGCGTTCCTCGACGGCTACGCCTACCCGACCTACGGCCCGGTGCCGATGGAGCCCGCCAGCGATTTCGTGTCCCCCCAGCAAACTCGCAACCCCTACCCGTACAGCCCGGCCACCGCGATCTCGCTGCTGCGCGCGCACGGCTGGAACATCGTGCCCGGCGGCACGGACACCTGCCTGCGGCCGGGCTCGGGGACCGGCGAATGCGGTGCCGGCATCGCCGCCGGCGCCAAGCTGACGTTCGCCTTTCAGTACGCGACGGGCTCGACGGCGCAGAACGAGGAGGTCGCCGCCCTGCAGTCCTCGTTCGCGCAGGCGGGCATCAAGGTGGCACCCAGCGGTGCGCCGTTCCCCACGGTGACCGGCGGCATGACGCCCGGTTGCGGCAAGCCGAGCTGCTGGCAGATGGCCTACGTGGGCGAGGCCTGGCTGTTCGATCCCGGCTACAACGAGCCGGACGGGGCAATCCTGTTCGGCTCGAACGGGCCGTCCAATCTCGGCGGGTACTCCAGCCCGCAGGCCGACACCCTGATCGGCGCGCTGGGCTCGGGAGGCATCCCGGCGCTCTATGCCTACCAGGACTACCTGGCCAAGCAGCTTCCCGGGCTGTGGATGCCGCAGACCGACACCCAGATCGCGGCGGTGAACGGGAAGCTGCGGGGCGTCTTCCCGCTGGACCCGCTGGAGAACGTCTACCCCGAGGACTGGTATTTCGTGAAGTGACGCCCGCGGGGCACGGTCACCGGCGCTGCAGCCGGACGTCGAGCGAATCGCGCAGGCCGTCGCCGATGAAGTTGAAGGCCACCACCGTGAGCACGATCATCAGGCACGCCGGGTATATCTCCCACCAGTAGCCGTCGTAGAGGAAGTTGACCCCGTTCTCCAGCATGCCGCCCCACGTCGCGGTCGGCGGGGGCAGGCTGAAGCCGAAGTAGCTGAGCACCGCGAGGATCGAGATCGCGTCGGCGACCTGGAAGGTCGCGTTGACCACGATCGTGCCGACGGTGTTCGGCACCAGGTGGCGGAAGATGATCCGGCCCGAGCGGCCGCCCATGGTCCTGACCGCCTCGACGTACTCCCGTACCCGCAGGCTCAGCGTCTCGCCCCGCACCAGGCGGGCGGGGCCCAGCCAGGACAGCAGCGAGAGAACGGCGATGAGCAACAGCAGCGTCGGCTTGAACTCCGTGGCCAGGTCGATGAACAGGTACACGACGGGGATGGCAAGGACGATATCCACCAAGCGCATCAGGACCGTGTCGGCCAGGCCGCCGAAGAAACCGGAGATGACGCCGTAGAGCACCCCGATCGCGGTCGCCCCCAGCGCCACGGCCAGGCCCACCTCCAGCGAGCTCTGGCCGCCGGCCATCAGCCGGCCAAGCACGTCATACCCCAGGTCGTCGGTGCCCAGCGGGTGCCTGGCGCTCGGCGGCTCGTTGACCAGCAAGATATTCGTGTTCACCTGGTTGGTGTGATAGAAGAGCGGGCCGGCGAAGCAGAACAGCGCCACGGCCACGACGAGGATGAGCCCGGCCAGCGCGAGCTTGTTCTCCGTGAACGCGCGCAGGATCAGCCGCCAGCCGGCGTCCTGGCGGATCGCCTCGCCGCCCTCCGTGGCCCCGCGCCGGGCGCCCGCCGCGATGTCAGTCATAGCGCACCCGCGGGTCCAGGAGGGCGTAGGCGATGTCGGCGATCAGGTTGCCGGCGACGGTCGCCGCGGCCACGAGCACGGTGACGCCGAACACGACCGGGTAGTCGCCGTTCACCGCCGCGTTGAAGTACGCGAGCCCGACCCCGGGGAAGTTGAACAGTTGCTCGACGATCAGCCCGAACGTCAGGATGCCCGGCATCGAGATCCCGACCAGGGTGGCGACCGGTATCAGCGAGTTGCGCAGCAGGTGCCGGTACAGGATCGCGCTCTGGCGCAGCCCCTTGGCGCGGGCGGTGCGGATGTAGTCCTGGGTCAGGC
>Ga0335073_10007710_pt1 | contig 15101 bp, 18 predicted proteins | sample Lox_Sample_22_FD_207093 | JGI IMG/M metagenome (GOLD analysis project Ga0335073, IMG submission 207093) | Soil microbial communities from Loxahatchee National Wildlife Refuge, Florida, United States - Lox_Sample_2.2 | ecosystem: Environmental > Terrestrial > Soil > Wetlands | place: USA... | reverse complement strand
AGGCTGCTTCAGGACGTACGATTCACGCTGCGCATGATCCGCAGGTCTTGGTCGTTTTCATTTGTCGCCGTACTGACTTTAGGGCTGGGCATTGGCGCTACGGGAGCGATGTTCAGCGTGACGGAGGCCGTAGTCTTACATCCGCTCCCTACGTCGGATCGTTGATATTCAGTCTTTTTCTCCCTCCGGCTACTGGCAGATGTCCTCATGGCCGGGATACCTCGAAATGCGAAAGCTGGCGACGACGTTGAAAAGCAGCAGCAATACCAGGAGCGCATTGCAGTTCCCGTCAATGGACGTATCTTCCTGGTTGAAGCCAAAGACATCGACTGGATCGAAGCGGACAAGAACTGCGTGCAGCTGCACGTCGGGAACATCGTCTATGAACTGTGCAATACGCTCTCAAATATCGAATCCATGTTGAACCCAAAACAGTTCACACGCATTCATCGCTCGACGCTGATTAACGTCTCAAAGGTGAAGGAGATTCATCCTTGGTTCCAAGGCCACCACAAGATCATCCTAGGGAATGGCAAGGAACTTCGCATGAGCCGCTATCAGAGCGAAAGCGCTAAACTCCTCCTCGGTCCGTGCAATCGATAACTCCCATCGCCTGCCGGATGAGGTTTTGTCAAGTCATGAAAATGACTGATGAAGATTCGTTCCAGCGTCTGCGCAATCTGAGTTCGCTTGCCCAAATAGACTTTATTGTTCATCGCAAGGCCTGAGACGTTTTCGCCAAGTGCCTCGACCTTACCGGCCATATCCTGGCCAAAAGAAGTTGGCGGGGGTGTTTTCCGGAGATCTAGAATAGGCAACTATATTTGACTCAACGGCTTTCACTTTGAGTTAGCGATCACCCAACCGTAGGTTGTTTTGAGATCCGCCGTTCGCTGACGCGTCTCTTCTTCAAGGCAGGCCGAGTAGGCTGGAGACTCTGCGTCTCCACCTTTATAGAGGTCGCTCTCTGCCTTGCAAGTAGCGTCTCGTAGCTGCAACCAGAGACGCTGCGCTGCTACAAGCTGTTGCTGTTCCTCCGGCGTCAGCACCTGTCGAATCTGCTTGTAAACCTGATTCAGCTGGTCATCGGCAACTCTGTACGCCCTCGCAAAGCAGTTGTCGATCGCTCCCGTCACCCCACCGACCTTCTGGCAGGGAGCGCCTGCTGCGTTCATGTGCTGTGCTTTGGCGATGGAGCAGGAACAAATACAAATTGCCAGCCGGAGCAGCCCAGAGCGGACAGGAGAGGTCATGGCTGCACGATAACAGAATCGTTTGTCGGCACTCTTCGGTGCCGGCATTAAAATTGGCGAATTGAATGAGGTGTGTTGCAAAGCTTACGGACGTCGACAGTGGTGGCGCAGTACGGTTGCCGAAACATCAGGTCGCGGCCAATACGAAACGCTTGGAGGCTCGAAGTAGAGGCGTTGTCACTTCGGCGAGGGGTCGAAAATGCGCCCCGTTTACATCCGGGGAATATTCCGAGTGAAACAAACGAACGTCAGGGAGCGATGAAGATGTCAAACTCCACCGAAGATTTTATCTCGCTGCCATTTGTCGAAGAAGCGTTCCGGCAGTTTGGGCCCCAATGCCTGATTCATGAACTGTTCATCGTGGGTGACGCGATTGCAGCCACGGCGCAATCTCAAGAACTCACCAGCGACGAACGGCTTGCGGTCGAAGCTGAGGTTGCGGCGCTTACCTTCCATGGCAGTCCTTGGGTGAAGAGCTGCTGGGAGACATATTTCCGGCCGCGATTTTCCGAAAAGCAGAGAGACGGAACCATGCTTCACGATCCTGATATCCGTCATCTGACTGCGGAGAGCGTTCAGCGATGGAAGCAGCGTGCCACGATAACGACTGACCCGGTGGTGCGAGCACGATTTGCGGACGTCGTCTGGGATTTGGAGCGAGCGATCACAGGTACCGGCGTCAGATCACAACAGTTTGCGAGACTCGCTGTCGACGCATACTTGCAGGGCGTCGACGAGGAACGGTTCGGTGCGCCGATCGCTTCGACGTTTCCCTTGCATCGAGCGCTCATGATCGCGACCGAATTGAATGACGCAAATCTTATGAGGCTGGTGGCGACGCGGATTCTCGTACTCGGCGAGGGGGCACCCCTTACCAGTATCGGGATCTGGAGTATGCCTTCTTCCTCCTTCTTGAAGAATCGAAGCATACCCGCCGATCTCAGGCAGCGCATGCTCGATCAATTGGAGGGGAGGCTGGCCAATGCCTCGCAGATGGGTAACGAACATGCCTGCTATGTGGCTGGAACAGCTCTGCTCAAGTATCTGCGCCCGATCGAGGAGAAGAGCCAGCGCCAGCGGGTCGTAAGAATCGTCGGAGATGCACATCGTCGTAGCGCCGAGCATTGGCCCTCCATGAGGGCAATCGGAATTCTTCGATCCATCGCAATGCTCTATGAACAGGAGTCGCTTGGTGAAGAGGCGAGAGAGCTTCAACTTTATATCGAACGAAGAGGCGAAGCGGCTCACCTGGAGATGAAGCGGTTTGAATACACCATCTCGATTGACGAGGAACATGCAACAGCGCAGATCAATCGGATTCTGGCTGGCGACGCAGCCTATCCTGCGTTGTTTCGGCTTGCCCAGGCTTGCCTGCCGGATCCGGATGAGCTCCGCAAGGTCGTCGAAGAAGACGGAGAGGATCTTCTGGTCTCTCGTTTGATTCCGCGCAGTTACCATGGGCGCAGCGGATTGCCTCTCTCGGAGGTTGGTACTCCGGATGACGACCCTGCCGGCAACCTGGTGGAGCTCTTCTCCAAGGATCTGCAAATCAAGATGATATATCTGGTGTTGGGAATCAGGGCTGCGCGCGACAAGTTCAAGATGTCTCCCGCCGAGCTTATCGATCAAATGCTTGTGGGCTCGCCTCTGTTCAACGAGGATCGTCGCCCCTTTTTCGAGCAGGGCTTCGCAGCTTACGAGAGCGGCGACTACATGAAGGCCATCCATATTCTTGTGCCGCAGGTCGAAAACATGATGCGGGAGCTCCTTGGTGTGATGGGAATCACGAAATCGAAGCCGAATCCAGCTCAACCGCACCTGTTCGAGTACAAGAACATGAACGACTTTTTCCGCGAACCGGAGGTTGTTCAGGCCCTGGAAGAGAACCTTTATCTTTTTCTAAGGAGCCTTTATATCGACAAGCGCGCACTGAATCTGCGTAACGACCTTGCTCATGGCCTTGCCGAGACCCACACCTTCAGCGAAGACACAGCAAGTCTCGTGATTCAGAGCATCATTCTGCTCTCCATGCCGAATCCGAGCGAGGTATACAGCTCGCGAGAACAAGAGATCAATGAATCGGCTGATTGAGCAGGCTCGCAAAATCAGCCGATCGAACTATGAAAAGCTTCCATCAGAAGGATGGTTCCGATCACGACAAGACCGGCGTAGATATATTTTGCGAATTGATCCCCTCTCAAACGACGATTGAGGAATCTCCCAAGCAAGATGGCCGGGATTGCCACCGGCAGCGATACGACATAGTAGTGCGTCACTGCTGGAACCCATATACCGGCGAGCCAGTACCCGACGAGGCCAATAAGACTCGCCGGCAGGAAATATGCCTGCAAGGTTGCCCGAAAGTGTTGTGCTGTCCACCGCCGCAAGGTTCCGTAGACCGCGAGCGGTGGTCCGTTCATCCCGTAGGCTCCGCCCAATATGCCAGCGGCAAAGCCGCACACCAGCAGTATGCGCGCGTCGTCTCGTTCCAAAGCGAACCGGTTGGAGTTCTTGAGGGAATACAGGGAGAAAGAGATAATCACGAGAGCGAGGGCAGCCTTTATTGCTATGGGATGGCTCGACATAAGAACAACCAAACCGATCGGAATGCCGAAGACCGTCGCGCCAATCAGCCAGCCAGCACTACGGAAGCGAATTCTTGACCAGTCTTGAAGAACCACGACTCCCCCGATGGTGACGGACAAAAGAGAGACCAGGGGCGTGGCAACCGAGATTGGCATGAAGAGCGCCAGCAAGGGGACCGCAACCAGTCCCTCCCCAAAGCCGAATGTGGAACGTATGGTCGTAGCCACAAATGCAACCAGCAAGACATAGAGAGTCGTCTCCGAATGCAGCAATTCCAATGTTCCCTCGTGCTTCATCCAGGCTGCCCCCGGGAGGCGCATAGGGGTAACGGCGCTGGATAATTTTTGTAACCCTCTCTGACATTATAACGTCATACTCACATGCACCCGGATGTTTGCTGATACCGCTGTGAGGATTTCGTAAAGAGGATTTTCAACGATGCCAAATCTAGGGTCGATACAGTCTATGATGACCTCGAAGAGGTGGATGCAATACGCGGCTCTGCCCCTGAGACTCATCGTAGGTTATGGTTTTATCGCGCATGGCTATGCCAAGTTGCAAAAAGGGCCAGATGCATTTGCAGCAATTTTGAGCGCTACTGGAGTTCCAGCCCCGCATCTGATATCTTGGGTGACGATCCTTACGGAACTCATCGGAGGCGCGGCCGTTTTGCTCGGCGCGCTTGTGGCATGGGTCAGCTTACCCATGATCGTCCTTTTGGTGGTAGCTATCGTCACAGTTCATCTTCCTTACGGCTTCAGTTCCATCAAGTTGATGCGCATCGTGGACGGACGAGCCCAGTTTGGACCACCAGGATATGAGTGCGACCTTCTCTATATTGCGTGCATTCTAGCGCTGGTTTTGACCGGGCCGAGTCCATTCTCTTTCGATGGCTACCTGCTTCGGCGAAGCCGACGGCCTTTAGCTGAGCGAGCCTGAGAGAGGTCTGGCCGGCGGGCAAGCCGGGTAACAAACCGAATGAGATCTCCCCGGTAGGAAAGAGTTTCATAATCCACAGGACGGTTTCCGTTGGTGAATGATGTTCGTTCAATCTGGAAGATGGGGCTTCCTTGAGGAATGCACAATGCCGCCGCAGCGGTTGGGTCCGCAGCGACTGCTTCGAGTTTGTATTCTGCTTCGATGAGCGGGACTTGATATTTCTGTTCGAGCAGGGTAAAGATCGGTTCCGTCCTGAGATTGTCGTTCATGATCTTTTTTCCGATCTCAAGAGGAAGGAAGGTCTCATCAAATGAGACCGGCGTTCCGTCCGCAATACGGACTCGCCGTATGCGGACCACTTGCTGGCCCTTCGAGAGATGCAAATGCTCGGCAACTCTGCCGTTTGCGGCCACGATCTCTCTTCCGAGAACGCGAGCGGTAGGTTTTCTTCCCAGGGCCAGCATGTCTTCCACAAAGCCGCTTAGTTCAGTGAGCTCCTGTACGATCCGAGGCAAACAGACAAAAGTGCCCTTACCACGCCTGATTTCTAACAGCCCCCGCCGCACGAGATTCGCGATGGCGCGACGCACAGTAATACGGCTTACCTCAAAACGTTCAATGAGCTGGTCTTCGTTTGGTATCTGCTGTCCCACGCGAAAGAGCCCTTTGGAAATCTCTTTGGCCAGCACCTCTTCGACGCGCGCATAAAGGGTTCGCCCCTGAGGATCAGTCATACGGTCATCATAATGTCCATTACGTTGACTAGTGGAAATTCGCAAGCGACGGTGATGTTGCAATGAGGCTGAAGAGGATCTCCCCTCTGAAGGCGAAACGAAAGCGGGATAACGCGCAATGCATGCTGGCCCTAAATGCCCGTAGCGTCCAGCGGGACGAATCAGCCAGGTTCTACAGGCGGGTTCTGCATGCAAATGCTCTATATCTCGTGATCTGGGATGTCATTCGATCTCTAAGCGAGCAGGTAGATGAATCCCGTACATTGAGTTGCGACTGCCTGAGGGTTGTGCTACTACTAGGACGTTGAGTGGCGAAGGATTCCGCCATTAAGTGCCTCCGAATACGGAAGGCTGATGACTCCTACCAAGCGTAGGAGTTTTTATTTTGCTCTGCGTCCATCAACGCAAAGGAAGCAAAATGAGTGACTACTTGCATCTTCCCATTGGTGAGAAGGCCCCGGAAATTGTCACAGCTGTGATTGAAATTCCGCAGGGGTGCGCGAGTGGTCCTGACCATCCGAGCGACGCTAGACGCCATCCATGCATAGCCTCTATTGAGCGAATTGCATAGCGACTGGCTTCAGTCACCTGCGCACATGGCGCGAAAGCAGCTGCGATCCATATTCCCAGCGTGAGAAAGATTCCGAGCCGGGAATAGTTCGCGGGGACGCTTAGCGAAGACACCATGGCCGCCCTTCGCTCCTCGGCTCAGTTTAGCCTATGCACGTTGCGGTGAATCAGCTTCCCGTCAGCCACTCAGACTGAGATGATGGGCCTTAGCCGATGCATGGCAACCACTGATTGTTTCAGGATTGGTTTCAACTGATCTTGTTCCCCGCTGAACGCTCCCCTCCTAAGTACGCGCGGTCACGGGCATCGATCAGAGCAAAATTATTGCGGCTGACACGCGAAGTCAGGAGGCTTCGGCCCGCTAAGCAATTCGAACGTGATCGCCTCGTTTCACCTCGGCGCCCGGAACCTTTTCGTGTCGTGCCACCGCCTTCCGGATTGCTTCGTTGTCCGGCGTCGTTTCCTTCACCGCCATGTCGAGTATCCGCTTCAACCCGTCCGGAATGGAGTCAAGCAGCGTTTTCCACACGCTGCCGTTGAGTGCGAGGGTTACAGTCTTGAATTCGAGAGGGACCTGCCGTTCGTCGGAAATGATGACACTGTCCTGACTATTTGCCTGTCTGCGCAGCGTGAATTCGACGCCCTCGACCTTCTTGAGATCGCGGCTCACGAGGTAGTAGAGAACCATGGACTTCGTGCGCTGGATCTTGTTGTCCGAACTGCGAGCGCGGTCGGAGAGACGCTGCGCTTCAGCTCGACAGTGACTCGTTCGCGCTTCCATCGAGCGGATGAAGCGGCCGATGCGGTCAACCTTTTCACCGTGAACCCTTAGATATTCTTGAAACCGCTCAATGCGGTCGGATGAAGCTTCTCCGTAGGTTTCGATTTCTTCCTGAATCTCTTCGATGAGAGTGTCGATCTCCCAGTCGATCTCAAACAGGGAGTTCGTGGTTGCAATGGATGACATAACGACCTCGATGAAAATGAGGCCCCGGCTTGTTGAAAACGGCGAGGCCTGCTTGTTTGGTGTGTGCTTGCGATCAGGCAACGGCCATAGGGATGACCTGCCCGAATGGAGCTGTTAGATCGGAAGTTGAGGCCCAGAGCACCGGGTAGGCCGGCTCTCGGTGTGGAAACGAACCGTCGAGATCGGTAAGCAGGACCATCGTCTGCGGCACGATCCCATGTTCTTCCAGCCATTCGAAGCAGGGTTCGAATCGTGTTCCCCCTCCACCCACCGGGTGGAGATGAATGGGTTGTCCCGCTTCGTACGTGTCTACTCGATGGACTACGGCGTCAAAATAGAGCACGTGCACACGGGAAGGCCTTTGGCCTTCGAGGATGGATTGCGCCTCAGCTTCGAAAAGGCCCAGCTGGCGCCGGCTGATCGAACCGGAACAGTCGACGCCGATCGCTACTTCGCCTGTGCCTTCGCGAACAACGCCAGGCAGGTACAACCCGGCCCAGACGTGTCGGCGATTGGGCCTCATCCAGCTGTAGTCGGCCGGCGTGGTCTCCGACCAGAGCCGCCGCAGCAATTCTCTCCAGTCAACTCCGGCCTTGGCAGCCGATTCGAGCAAACGCTCAAGGCCGGCCGGGGCTTTACCAGCGAGCCTGGCAAGGGTCTCAGCCTGTTCCACAGCAATCTGCCAGTCTCGTGCTTGTTGTTCCGCACTGATGCCGTCGGTTCCAGGTTCCGGGTCCGGCGCATCGAGCACCTGTCCGATTCCGCCTGGCGTATCCGGCAGGGCGTTCGAGGTATTCGGACCGTTTGCATCGCCGCCCTCTCCGGCGAACTCGCTCGATTGTGAGTTCGGATCCCCTTGTTCCTGAGGCTGCGGGTCATCCTCGGACTCGATCATGTTATAGATTCGCTCGGCGCTCATGCCGCGAAAGCGGGCGTCTACAAGCACACCCTGGGGCAGCGTTAGCCCCGCATCGACCAGCAACGGGTTGATGGCGTAATCACACGCCATGTTCCAGCGCCGCAGTGAGCGGCTGCCGCGGCGTGTGTGGTGCTGAAGCGCTGGGTGCATGACTTCATGGGCCAGCGTGCCTCTCAGTTCGGCCTGAGTGAGCGTTCCTACATAGTCGGGGTTGAAGAAGAGAGACACACCGTCCGTCGCCATCGTTTTGATCGAACGCCGCTCCTGTCCACGCAGGCGGAACAGGAGCGAGCCGAAGAAAGGATGATCGAGCAGCAGTCCGGTGCGCGCCTTCTGGATACGAAGAACGGCGTCGGAAGTATGAGTCATGCGGCTTGCTGCCCCTCCATGTAGGCGGACATGTGAGCGAAGATGTGGTTGACGGTCGCCGCGTCGGTCGCATTTTCGGAGACCGCGGCCTTTCTTTCATTGAGTACGTCGTCCATGGGCACGGCACGGTGAGGCAGCGTCTCTCCGGCGAACAAGATCTCTGCTTAGGCCTTCCCAACCGTGAATTCGGCTGAATGATAAGCGCATAACCCTGCTTCGAAAACAGGTCAAAGCCCGAGTTCTCGAGCGGCGAGAGCAGTGCCCTCAACTCTGGCTCGAATTTTGGCGAAAGCCACATCGCGCGCGGTCGAAGTGTCGTCTGCGAATGGAGCGAAGCCGCAATCGTCCGTGGATCCTAACTGGGTGGGAGGCAGGAAAGAGGCGGCTTCAATCACTCGATCCCGTACTTGGGCTGCCGTTTCGATCACCGGATCTATGGGATCGATGACACCGATGAAAATGAGATGGTCCGGATGAATTAACTCGCCGAGCATACGTAGAACCCGTGGACAGTCCGATTCACTTGCCATTTGCAGATAGAAACGACCTGCCTTCATCTGAAAGAGCTGCGGCAGCAGCGCCGCGTAATCGATGTCGGCGCTATGTGTCGAATCTCTGTCGCCCCCAGGGCAGACATGAACGCCAATGTTCCGGCGTTCGTCAGAGGTAAAGCGGTCGAGAACCTGATTGTTCAACGCAATAAAGCTGCGAAGCAGGCCGCCCGATGGATCGAGCTTCAGCGATAGACGCGCCTCGGTGAAGTCGATCTGGACGGAATCTGCACCTGCGTCAAGAGCGCCGCGAATATCTGTCTCAGCCTCATCGATAAGGTCTTCCAGGAAAGCCTCGCGCGGATAATCCGGAATCTGTTGCGAGGGATAAATCAGACTCAACGCAGAAGCTGAAATGACGGCCTGCTTAATGGGGAGCCTTGTATAAGTTCGAGCGGTCCGCGTGAACTCCGCTGCGTGTACCGCGTAGCGAAAGGGGCCCGCAGTTAAACGGGGTAACTGACGAGTGTGGCCGTCTGCGAAGGGAATAATGACGCCGTCTGGGGCAAGGTTCTCAAAGCGGGAAAGGGGATAAGTTGCAAAGCTGGACTTGGATTGCTCACCATCGGTGACGACCGGTGACCCGGTTTGCTCGAATCGCCGGATCGTATCGCCCAAGGCAGATGCATACGCTTCATCGAGATGGGCGCGCCTCTCTTTCCCCGACTGAAAATCGGCGATGGCCTCTATCAAAGCTGGCGGACGAGGAATGCTGCCGATAGGCTCTGTCTTCATCGCGCCATTCTATCTCTGCTGACATCCGAGTTCCTCCATCTTCCGATGGAGGAACGAAGCCGCCGAAAGTCTGAAGGCAAACAGAAACACGCGCTGGTCGGCATCTACGAAGGCACAACCATGACTTTCGAGCAGGAAGGTGCGGCAGAAGGGATGCTCAACCTGCTCGACTTCCTCCAGGACTCGATCGTTGAGCTGGGTCTGGCCACGGAGGATGAGATCTTTCCGAAGCTTCCGCAGCTGTTCGACGAACTGCCGACCTCGGCCCCGGTTTCAACCCAAACGATGCGACCCCAGTGTCCCGAGTCAGCTAAAGGAGGTTCCTATGGGAGCGGATCGTATTCGCATTGCGATGAACGTATCTGTGATCTTTAGTGCTCCGTGAGCTTTGGTTTGATCTTCTTTCGAACGTGATAATCGCCGTCTTTGTTCTCCAGCAACTTCACCGATGCATTAAAGCCGACACGAAAGATCATCTCGAGCATTGAGTCGTCTGCGAATTCGAGATCGAATTTAGGGCTTCTTCGCTTTGGTAGATATGAACGGACTTGATGGGCTTGCCTTGAGCCGGACCAAGCGGTATCTCCGCACGGCCGTGACCTGATGGCACAGGATAGCCTGGCATTTTGACCTCGCTAGATGATGGAGTTTTGAAGAAAAAGGGCGGCCAGCTTGAACCGGACTCATCGAGCTTGATTCCGTTGCATCCTGAATGATTGATATCCGGCATATGCGTTCTTCAGCAGTGGTCATCAAACTGGTAGACGCGAACCGGATTCCCGGTCTGGGTTCAAGAGTGCATCGGCATTTTGGCATCTGTGGAACACTCGAGATGATGGCCCATGGCTGAATACAGGCGCAAATGTTTGACCGACAGATTCGAGCGAGAATAAGAATGGGCGGCAGATGAGCCGGAAAAACTCCAGAAGCGATCCCTATGCAGCATACGGGAGCTCCATCGCTCAGCGTGTGGCGTTGACCATAGCTATTGGCGCATGTGTGGTGTTGGCGTGGTGGTTGCTTTTAGAAGGAGGAGTCAGCTCAGTTGGTGCTTCGTTCGGACGATTGTGGATTCCCGGCGACGATGCAAGACGCGTGTGCCTCGCGGTGATGCTCTCTATGTACTTCGCCCGCCTGCTGCTCACACAGTTCGTGTTTTTGAGGAGAGCCCTAAGCTGGAGCGAGGTGTGCATGATCGCGCCATGGGTCCTGTTCATCTATCTGCTGCTCGCCATAGCAGGCGGTAGAAATCCTGCGTCGTTTGGCGTGGCTGCCGGAGCCGGATCTGTTCTTTTCGTTCTCGGCTCCTGGATGAACTCGTATGCGGAGTACACACGTCACGCCTGGAAAAGCCAAGCGGAAAATCACGGGAAACTCTACACTCTTGGCCTGTTCCGATATTCAAGACACCCTAATTATCTAGGCGACATGATTTCGTTCTCCGGGCTTTGCATGGTTGCAGGCCGCTGGATCACCATTGTCATTCCATCGATCATGCTGGCTGGATTTCTGTTTGCCAATATTCCGATGCTCGACTCGCACCTACGTGATCATTACGGAGAGGCCTTCGACGAGTATGCGGCGCGAACCAGTATATTGATTCCGTTTGTCTATTGATTGCAGCCGCACGGCTTTGGCTTCAGGGTCGATAAAGCGCCCGAAGCTCGATTTTGGGTGGTGTCCTAATTTCCTTACACTGTATGAGCTGCTATGACTAGCTCGCACTCACTCGAATTGGCTGCTGCAGGTGCCGCTGCCTTGTGGCTCATCGTCATTCTGCTCCTGCACTTCGTCCGACCTGAGCTTGATCCACGTACTCGTATGATTAGCGACTACGCTCGTGGACCTCACGGTTGGATCATGCAATTCGCCTTCTTTTGCATGGCTCTCAGTTGCGGCGCGTTGGCGGCAGCCCTATGGGCGCTTCCGTCGCCTGGTTCGGCGCTGCTCATCCTCTGTGGCGTTGGCTTTGCTGCGGCGGGAGTCTTCGTTACCGATCCCGTATCGTTGACTCAAAAAGCACAGACTCGAAGCGGCGCATTGCATGTACTATTCGCCTTCGCCGTTATCGTGGTTTTTCCGATCATGGCTACGGTCGTCGACATTGGCGTAGCGGGTAAAGTCACGTCAATCCCGGCTCGTCATTGGATGACGGCGCTCTCAGCTTTGCCGTGGGGCGGATTCCTGTTATTTATCTGTGCAGCTCTAATTTCAGGCAGGAGACCGCGCACGCCATTGGGGTATTTTGAACGATTCCTGGTCCTTGCCTACACCTTATGGCTGGTAGCGATAGCCCTCGTCCTGGCATGGCCCCAATCTTCTAGTCGCCGGTGAATTAGGACATTACCCGATTTTGTGCTCGCTTGACAGCATCGGAAGAGCGACAGGTACGCAAATACAAATTGCATGTCCGTGCAAAGCTCTTGCTCACCGTCATTTTTCGATTCAAGGACGTGCCCCGAGGTCGGATCTCGAATAGCAAGAATCCGACCGGCCGGCTGGTTAGCGAGTGGGCTCACCGGAGTAGTGATTAAGCCCTATTTTCGGAGAGGATTGCCTTCCTGCCGAAATAACTGATCAGGTAAAAGGACACTCCGAGGGATATGACGTCCTTGAAAAGAAACAGGCCCATGAAACTCATGTACCTCATCCCGGGAATCCCAGGAACGGAGATAATCGCGCCGGGGGTGGTTATGATCATCGTGCTGGTCGTAAAGAATATGATCGTCGCGACAAGTCCTCCCAGGATGCCGGCTTTGGGTTTGAAATATCCAACGATGAGAAGAGCCCCGGAGAGCCATTCGGTAAGGCCGATGAGGTCCGATCCGATATAGGGGCCAAATAACTTAAAGTGCCACCAGATCAGGGGGCTGTTCGAGACCAGAGGAATGATGCCTTCGGCTCCGGGCCGCGTCATTTTGAAAGATCCTGCCCAAAGCAGCATAACGATCATGCCAATACTGCAGACCAGGAAGGCGACATTGCGCTCATCGATCCATGCAGCCAACTTGGCGAGATTGCTTTTTGTTGAGAGGCCGGCGGAAAACACTCTGTCTTCTTTTTCCGCAATAGTTGCTTGTCCTGACGAAATCGTGGTCACAATCATTTCTCCTTCATGTTGAGGTCGTTGCCTATAAGTGCTTCACCAGTAGCCAATCGTTCGATACTCCGCGGCTCGCCGAGCAGCGGAGTATCATGAGGTCCGCATCAGAGCTTTACCTGCACCACAGGAAAGTCGATCTCGGTACCGGCAAGTTCATTCGCATAGTTGGTGAATGTATTCAGGGCGACTTGGGCAACGATCTCCATCAACAGTCCGTCGTCGATCCCGGCCCTCCGCGCGTTTTCAAGGTCATGGTCTGAAACATGACCGCGCTCGCGGACGATCTTCTTCGCGAGCGATGCCAGAGCCTGTTCAAAGGGATCCTCCCCATCTCCTCCTCGTGCTTTCAGGACCTCCGCCTCGCTCACACCGGCTGCTTTTGCCGAAGCAGTGTGCGCCGAGAGACAGTACCGGCATTCGTTTTCCTGACCTACTGCCAGGGCTAGAATCTCGCGCTGACGGGCGGTAAGGCGGCCGCGCGAAAGCGTTTTTGAGAGTGACAGCAAACCATCCAGAGCCACGGGAGCATGTGCCAGGGTGGCAAAAAGGTTCGGGAGCATTCCAAAACTCGTCTTCAGCTGAGTAAGTGTGGTGGCGACTTTAGCATCGGCGGTTGACGAAATAACGGGAGCAATACGGGTCATCATCTTCTCCAATCTCCAGTGGCGCTTCCGCGCCACGGAAAACCATCTGCGGGAATAAGACGATACCCATTGTCATATATAGTATCGTTAATATACCTTATAGTCTCAGATGGATCGACTGGCCCCTTTTTTCGAACGATTTTCCCTCTCGGCCCGAATGTTTTATTCAGGACGGCTCTGTGGTGTCTCCCCCAACCTCGACGAACAGGCCGGTTATCTTCATGTGCTCCGAAAAGGAACCCTGACCGTCACCCACCCGAACGCTCCCAAGCTGGTCGTCGATACTCCAAGCATCGTGTTTTTTCCGCGTGCTCACGAACACCGTGTTCGCGGCTCAGAAGAAGAAGGCGCCGAACTTGTTTGCGCGACCGTCAAATTCGGCGCCGACATGTTGAATCCCCTCATCGCTGCCTTTCCAGAGCCGTTCGTAGTCCCCCTGGCGGCCCTCCCCGAGCTTGCCCCCGCACTCGAGCTCCTGTTTACCGAGGCTACTTCGGAGTTTCCCGGCCGCCAGACCGCTCTCGATCGTCTCTTCGAATATGTGCTCGTGCTTCTCATTCGGTCCGCGCTGAACGGGAACCTGGTCGATAGTGGTGTTTTGCTCGGGCTCGCCGATGAACGGCTGGGCAAGGCAATCGAGGCTATGCACAGACACCCTGAAACTGCCTGGTCGCTGGAACAGCTGGCTCAGTGTGCGGGTATGTCGCGCGCACGCTTCGCCCCCTATTTCCGCAAGGTCGTCGGAACAACACCATTCGATTACCTTACGAACTGGCGCCTCGGAATCGCCCAGACGATGTTGCGTAGGGGCAACTCACTGAAGCTGATCGCAGCCGCCGTAGGATATGCAAATGCGACAGCTCTAACGAGGGTCTTTACGCAACGTTTAGGAATGTCTCCTTCTGAGTGGCTCGCTTCCAGACATACAGAAATTGAACCAACATCTCGCCAGCCAGTGAATTCACAATCCTGATCTCTCCTTCTGTCGCCGCCGACTACGTCCCTCGTGTTCGCTCCTCTGACAAACTGCAGCGCCGACGGCGACATCGAACATTTCGTTAGTTGGCTTGAGGCCAAAGAAGCTTGTTGAGTCAGTGATTCGGCGATGTGGCAATAATTGAGAGGATGTTTGGCCTTTTTTGAGGAAGAGGAAATATTACGGAGGGCGCGGCTCGTGTTGACGCACGCGTTGCCCAATTACCGTATTCATTCCTTTGAATTCCTCGCCGGAGGAGCCACGAATTTCAATCTGTTGGTGCGGTTTGAAGCTCGCGATGAGCTGTTTGTCCTTCGGCAGTATCTCCGAGGGGGCGGAAGCCTGTCAGAAGGAAGTTTCCCTTTTACAATCCCTCCAAGAGTTGATTCCGGTCCCGACCACCGCAACGTCCTCGTCAGCTACGAAGGCGATCGCTGGGAGCTGGCAGGCATTGTGGATTGGGAACTCGCCGGCATCGGGACGTCTTTTTGGGATGTGGCTCGTTTCATGTGTTACGCAAAGCCTGACGCGATTCATGGGGAGTCGCGTTTCATGGATGGTTTTCGCTCGGAATATGGCGGGACATTCCCCGATAATTGGGCGAGTCTGTCATGCGTGGTGAATACTCTTGGCGCAGCGGCGAGCCTGGCAAGTGGCTGGCTGCAGGAGCGCTTTATTCCAGAGCTCAAAAGAGTTGTTCACGCCGGGTTACGCGGCGAGAGAGTCAGCTGATTTCAGTTTTGGTTTGTGCAAAG
>Ga0335073_10007709_pt1 | contig 15102 bp, 8 predicted proteins | sample Lox_Sample_22_FD_207093 | JGI IMG/M metagenome (GOLD analysis project Ga0335073, IMG submission 207093) | Soil microbial communities from Loxahatchee National Wildlife Refuge, Florida, United States - Lox_Sample_2.2 | ecosystem: Environmental > Terrestrial > Soil > Wetlands | place: USA: Florida... | reverse complement strand
GCCGAGCTCATTGCGAGATCCCGCGAGCCGGTCACCACGAGCGTCGGCGGGAACCGAGCCAATACCTGCGGGAAGTCGACCGGCGAGAGCAGCGGATCGTCCGGATCCACACCCGCCAGATAGCCGCTCGGCGGCCGGCCCAGCAGCGGTACCGCCGAGGCCTCACCGAGTGCCATGCCGACATAGCTCGAGTCACCACTCCAGCCGCGCGCTCCGGGAGCCGCGCCGCCGGCGCAGAAGATCCCGATCGCACCTGGCCGGGGCAGACCATGGCGCTGGAACCATGCGACTGCCATGGCGGTCAGCAACCCTCCTGCGGAGCATCCATAGATGCCGATGTCCTGCGGGCGATACGACTTCAAGAGCGCGCGATACACTGCCGCGACATCCTCGCTCGCCGCAGGATAGTGGTACCTCGGTCCCTCGCGATAGTCCACGCTCACCACCCGGAAGCGCCCGAGTGAAGCGATCGGGAGTGACTCGAGCTCCGCACAGACCGGCCAGCAGCCGGCGAAACCGCCGCCATGGAGATTGATCAGCACCCGTCGGCGGTTGCCGGCGGATACTCCTTCCCGGGGCGTATAGGCGAAGACGTGCACGCCGCCGATCACGGCGCTCTGCCTTCGGACGGGAAACAGCACGCGCTGACGGGCAAGCTCCCTCGCCAGACCGTTCGCCTCGCCGTCGCGGGCCGCTGCGGAATGAAGCCGCTGCATCTGCTGCAGGTGCCGGATCAGGTACGCGCTGCCGCGAGGGCTCAGCATCGGCGACGGCGGGACCACGAGCTCAGTAACGTGTACGGCGCCGTCCGCCGTGACGGTTATTCCCGAAGCGGCCGCGACCCCTGCAGCGATCGTGAGCGCCGCAACCGTGAGCACATTCGCGAGCCGCAGCGTCGCGGCAGCCAGCAAGGCCATGGAGGGCTTCATGAATGGCGTGAGCAATCAGCCATGGGCGTCGCGCCGCCGTGGCAGCAAGCCGCGCATCTCAGCCGACCATCGCTGCAGCCCCCGATATCGATCCGCATGTAGCCCCCGGTACCGTCGCCGAAAAAATTGTCCGCAAGCGCGGATGAGCCCCGCGCCTTGGCGTGCAGACATACGATCTTATACCGGCCGCGATATATTGCATACATTTCTGTAGGTTCTCTCGCCTACCTGGGGGCGCCAGGCTACTGTGCTGACCACAAGCAGCCATTGCGCGCTGCCGCCACGAAAACCTGCGGCCGGGCTGCATATACATTTTGGCCTACACTTTGGTAGACTCACTTTGACGACGGGGGAAGGACCACTCAAGGCGAAGGCCGGCACGCGATCATGCAAACTACTGCAACCAGGCACGATGGCTCGAAGGTGACGATCCCAACAACCCGGACAGAGGCGCTCGCCGCCGCGGCCGCCATCGCCGAGCGCGCCCGCGCCCGCGCCCGCCAGGCCGAGGCGGACCGGCTCGTGCCGCGCGAAACGATCGCCGAGATCGAGGCCGCCGGCCTCTTCGGAATCGTCACCCCGCGCAGCCTGGGCGGCGCGGAGCTCGGATTCGCCGCTCTGGTCGAGGTCACCGCCGAGCTCGCCGCCGCTTGCGGCTCCACCGGCTGGGTGTATGGCGTGCTCGCGGGCCACAGCTGGCTGCTCAATCTCTTTCCCATCGAGGCGCAGCGCGAGGTGTTCGCCAGTCCGCGCGCCCTCAGCGCCACGGTGTTCCGGCTCGCCGGCAAGGTGGAGGCGGTCGCCGGCGGCTATCGCCTCACCGGGGCCGAGGGCCGCTTCTGCAGCGGCGTCGATCACGCCGGCTGGGTGATCGTCGGCTGCCCCGTGCTGCGCGCCGGCGGACCACCGGATCCGCACTTTTTCGTCATCCCGCGCGCTGAGTTCGAGATCGTCGACGACTGGTTCACCGCCGGCATGCGCGGCACCGGCAGCCGCTCGATCCGGCTCAAGGAGTCCTTCATTCCCGCGCACCGCGCGGTACGCGTGGAGGACATGGCGGCCGGCACGTCGCCGGGCGCGCGCCATCACGATCGGCCCATGTACCGCATTCCGTTTCAGGACGTCTCGCCCTTCTCGCTCGTGGGAGCGCCCCTGGGCATGGCGCGCGCCGCGGTGCGCGCTTTCGCCGACAGCCTCGGGGCGAGCATCCAACGCATGCCGCAAGATCAGGTGAACGGCCAGGCGGCGACTTTCGCCCGCATTGCGCGCGCGGCGGCGGAGATCGATGCCGCTTATGCGCTGACGCTCGCCGACGCTGAGCGCCTCGATGCCGTGGCGGCGGCCGACGCGAACGACACACTTGCTCGCGCACGCGTACTGCGCAATTGGGCGTGGTCCGCACAGACGGCGCGCCACGCCGTGAATCGCCTGTTCGAGGCCAGTGGCGGCAGCGGCATCTACGACAGCTCGGACCTGCAGCGCATCTGGCGCGATGTGAACTCCGCGGCCCAGCATTTCGCCTTCACCTGGGACAGCGCGATGAACAACTTCGGGCGGGTGTTGGTGGGCCTGCCGCCTTGCGCAGTTGCTCCTCGTGGCGGCCGCTAGCGGTCTGCGCACCCGCCTCCTCACCCGGCGCGGGCGCTAAGGGTTCGCGCATCCAAACACTGCTTGACCCGCTCAGCGCCGGGCGGCGAGTACCGTACCCAGCGGCACGCTCCCGAAGTAAACGCGACCCTCGGCGCCGGTGCGCCAATCGGTCCACGCCGCGTAGATGCGGCCGGCGGCCGCCGTCACGGAGTCGATGAAATCCCCGCGCACTGCATAGTTGGAAAGGAGCGCAGGCGGAATGTGTGATGGCGCGGTGCTCAAGCGCACGGCACCGCCAAAGCGAAGGTCCTGACGCGCGGCTGCGACGTAGACATCGAAGGATCCGTCGGCATGCGCGCCCCGCCACATCACCACGAGCATTCCGTTTGATGTGTACGCGAGTGCCGGACGCGAGACCTTGACCAAATCGGCAGTCTGCAGCAACGTCGCGGTTGTCCAATGATTGCCGTCGTCTGCGGTCGTCCACACGGACACCTGCCGCGCATCATCCGATACGAGGGCAAACGAATAGGCGCCCTTCCGGACGGGATCAGCCGCCAAAGGCGGGTAATGGACGAGCGTGTCGATGTTGGTGACCGACGTGACATAGTGTCGATGCAACGTACGGCCGCCGTCACGGCTTGTCCCAAAGACGACGCACGGACAGGGTGCGTGGCTGCCAGCCGCACCATCGGCAATGTAGCTCACCGCGAAGGTCCCATGAGCGGCGGCCATGTCACCGTCCCAGCGCTGGGGCCAGCCGACTCCACCAAAGGCGCGGATCGGACCCCAGGTGGCGCCCCGATCGCTCGAACCCGCGAAGAAGCGCTGCGAATGAGCCGCGCCGCCCGGCGGCGCCGGATAACCGCCCGAGGCGAAGATGTCGCCCGTCTGTCGGTCGATCACCCCGCTCGCGCCGTCCCACGGGACCAGCCGAGCCGCCGCCGGAATCGCCGGATTGGCCGCGAAGCGACTCTGGCTATCGGTGGCGATGACACTCTCGGTGTCCGACCACGTGCGGCCTCCGTCGACCGACCTTCGGATGACGACCCGCCCGAAGGGCGGGACTCTGCCATGCGCAGCCGTTCCAGCCCCCATCAACGTGGCGCCGACGTAAAGATCGCCGTTCGACGCATAGAACACGTACGGCGCGTTGCATCGCGGAGTCCGCGGCCGGCGCCAGTCGAGAGTCTGATCGGCAAAATGCCGGCCGCCATCCGTGGAGAGCGACAGATGACAGATCCAGGACTGCGGAGATTGTGGCTGGCTCCCAAATGGCGCGGTCGACACGTATCTCCAGATCACCGCGAGGCGCTGCGGATCGCGCGGGTCCACGGCGATCTTCGGCACCGAGGCGGCGAGCCCGCTGCCGTTGGCGCTCAGCTCGACATTGCGCACGCTGCCTGCAGCGCCGGGCGGCGCGGCGAGCGCAGGATGCCCGCACAGCGCCAGCACCGGCAGCAGTGCAATCCATGCCGCGGACACGCTGCCCGCTGCCTTGACTGTGATCATTTCCGGCTCACCATCGCTTGCGCAGCTCGACCGTCACCAGCCTACCGAGCGGGTTGCCCGTAGTCGAGTCGAAGTCTTGTGTGCCGATCAGGGCGAACGGCGGCAGGCGGTTGAAGAGGTCGAGCGCGGATACCGAAATCGTCACATTGTTGAAGCCACGCCACGCCGCCTGAGCTCCGGTGTTGTATGCAGCCGTGAGATCGACGGTCGTATAGGAGGCGATGGATTCACTGGGCAGTGGAGTCGGCGGCGCGGTATTCGTATAGCTATTGTGGTAGTTCACGAATCCATTGACGCTGAAGCCGAAATCCGACCAGCCGAGCTGCCCGCGCGCGGTGAACCGCAAGGGATATGCGTTGCCGCTGCCTTGCACGGTGTTGAGCACGTCCACCAGCGGCAGCCCGGGCACCAGCGAATAATCGTACTTGAGAATGTAGGTCGCGTTCAGGCCGGTGAGCCAACTGCCCCACGGGCTCGCCCACAGCTTTCTGATTGCCACGTCGAAGCCGTCCGTCAGCGCCTCGCCCACGTTCTGCCGGCGGCCGTTCACGATCAGATTGACCAGCTGCGGCGGGAAGCCCGGGGTCGGGCCCGGCGTCGCATATGCGGCGAGTACCTGCGCCAGCGTCGGATTGCGGATCACGAACGGCGCGAACGCAGGCAGAAGGCCCGCGGCGGGATTGAAAGCCGCCGGGGTATCGATGATGTTCTTGTAGTCGATGTGGTAGTAGTCGAGCGACAGGTCGAAATTCTCGACCGACTGTGGATGCCAGTCGGCCCCGGTAGTGAACTCGTGCGCGGTTTCCGGCTTCAGCTTCGCATTGCCGCCGACCTCGATCGCGGTCAGCGACACGCCGGGCCCGAAGATCGACGGCGGATTATTTGCCTGCCAGCCAAGGTCGGGGAATGGAATCACGACCAGCCCGCCACTGCAAAGTGGGTTGACATCGCACAGAGTCGGCGCCCGGAAGGACGTCCCATAGCTCGCATGGACCGTCAGATCCGCGACCGGCTCCCAGTTCAACCCGAACTTGGGATTTGTCGTCGAGCCGAAGTCGCTGTAATGGTCGTACCGGCCGGCAAGGTCGAGGGTGAGACTGTGGATACCGGGCACCGCATTGCTCGCCGCGAAGATCGGCACGACCGCCTCTCCGTACCCCGAGCTGACGTGCCGTGAATTCGTCGTCAGCACGCTCGGTGCCACCAGATTGACACTTGGAGTGCTGGTATTCCCATAGTTGAAGTTGTGCATCTGGTCGCCGTGGTACTCGGTGCCGAGCGCCAGCCGCACCGGACCTGCGGGCAGAGTGAAGATCGGCCCGTCCACCTTGGCGCTCGCCATGTTCATGTCGTAACGGGTGGTGTAGTTGTTCCAGCCCAGCAGCGACGCGAGGGTCGCCGGATTGTTATTGCCGCCCGAACCCATCACGTTGAGTGCGGTAGCGGGGTTGGAGTCGGCAAGAGCCGCAGCGAGGGCGGTGGTATTCAGCCCCGACTGCAGATCCTCCTCTTTGTCCATACTCGTACTTCCATACAGGGAAAGGACGAAGTCGTGGCCGAGATCCGCGTCGGCGCCGAGCGCGATCTGATAGGAGTCCTCGCCGTCCTTCGTCTCTTCGTATCCCAGGTCGTTGGTGAAGGCGTAATTGACCGAGTCGCAGAGTCCCGGACCATTGGAGCACGGGCCTGCCGCGCCCGCAATGAAGAACGGATTGGAGCTCGGCACCTGCAGCGCGGTCTCCTCATAGGGCCCGCCGCCGCTGTTGTCGCCGCCGCTATTGGTGCTGACGTTCGAGTAATAGCCCTCGAGCCATGCATTGACGCGGTCGCCGAAGCGCTGCTGCAGGTTGAACACGACGCTCTGGCGTTGCTGGTTCGGGATCGGATCGTTGCCCGCCCACTGGCTCGTCTTGTTGACGGTGGTGGAGAACTCCGCGGGCGTGACGCCGACACCGTTGCCAGGAGGTAGTCCGTAGAGAACGCCGCCGACGCTGATATTTCCCGGCGCACCGACCAGATTGCGCAGGTCGGAGCCGCCGAATGGCGCCTGATTGTCATCGTAGAGCGAAGGCCGGTCCACGGCCGGCAGGACCGGATGCGTGAAGAATTCCCCGGCGATCATGATGGAGCCGCCGTCCCACTGGTGTCCGGCGATGGCATCGGCGCGCACCTGCCCGTCGAAGTCCTCGGCGAACCCGTCGGAGACGGACACCTCCGCGCCGTTGAAGTTCTTGCGCAGAATCAGGTTGACCACCCCGCCCACCGCATCCGCACCGTATATGGCCGATGCGCCATCCGGCAGGACATCGATGCGCTCGAGCGCGATCATCGGGATGTTGGACGGATCGAACAGCTGCGCGCCCTCACCGCCCGGCGGCAGCCGCCGGCCATCGAGCAGGACCAGCGTCGCCTGGGTGCCCAGGCCGCGCAGGTTGATGCCCGTTTCCCGCGTGATGTTGAGGCTGCCGATATTGGCGCTGCTGTTGGTGACGTCCTCACCGGCACCGATGCTCGAAACGGCCGGCAATGAGCGCAACAGATCGTCGATGGTCTGCTGGCCGGACTGCTGCATCTGCGTGACGGTCAGGGACTGCAGCTCGGCGCCGATGGGCGCGGTGACGCCGCGGATCTGCGTGCCCGTGACGACGACCTCCTGCAAAGCCTGCGCGGGCTGTGTATTCTGGTCCTGGGCAGTCTGATCCTGCGTCGGCCCGGTGACCTGCGATTGCGCGGCGGCGGATTGTGCAGGGGTGTCTGCGGCCGGCGCGGCAGGCTGCGCCCCCACCCGACCCGCGACCGCCACCGAAGCGAGAGTCGACAGCAGCACTACCGCGTGCACGTACCGACCGACTTGTGTAGACGCCGAATGCAACGACTGCTTCATCTGACCACCCCCCACTGTGAAGAGACGCCCCAGTACTAGCAAAGAGTGAATACAATATCGTATGTCTGATAATAGTCAATCTGGCCGTCAACTGAGAGGGTAGAGAGCTGCGGCGGATGGCCTCGCGACACCCTGCTCGAGCGCCGGCCACACCTTGCGACGGCGCCTGAATGCCCGGCGCGGTAAATTCCATCTTCGCCGGGAGTTCTTGCGTACATAATAGTATTCTCTCGTGCAGGCGGGCCACCGCGCCTGCCGGCGACGATCTTCCGCCCGATGAGCAGCTGAAAGAGGAACCGCCCGTGCAAGCACAGCCCGCCTTGGATCTCAATCAGATGCTCGACGAGGGCCGCTGGAACGGGTTTCAGAAGGGCCTGCTGGTGCTCGCCGCGCTCGCCTTCGCCGTCGACGGGCTCGCCAACCAGGTGCTAGGGCTTGCGCTCCCTTCCCTGATCCGCGACTGGGGCGTCTCGCGCGCGGCGTTCGCGCCCGTGGCCGCCCTCGGCCTCGTCGGCGTCGCGACCGGCACGGCCATCGGGGGCATGCTGGGGGACCGAGTGGGACGGCGCCGCGGGCTCATCGGTAGTGTGTTGCTTTTTGGCATCGTTACTGTTGCCTCGGCGGCGGTGCACGGCCTCGGCCCTCTCACCTGGCTGCGCTTCGCCGCAGGACTCGGCATCGGCGGTGCGATTCCCAACGGCGCCGCCTTCATCTGCGAGTTCACACCGACCCGCGACCGCAGTTTCGCGATCGCCGCGGGCATGGTCTTCATTCCCATCGGCGGCGTGCTCGCGGGACTCATCGGCACCTATGCGCTGCCGCTCTGGGGCTGGCAGGGGCTGTTCCTGATCTCGGGCATCCTGCCGGTGGCGCTCGGGCTTCTCTTCCTCGCGCTGCTGCCGGAATCCCCCCGCCACCTCGCGCAACATCCCGCGCATCACGCGCGGCTCATTCGCTTGCTGCGCCGCTGCGGACATGCCGTCGATGAGGCGAGCCGCTTCGTCAACGAGCGGGAGGAGCGGCGCCGCACTCCGCTCGCAGCCCTCTTCGGCCGCGGCACGCGCGCCGACACGCTGGCGCTGTGGGTCGCCTTCTTCTTCTGCCTGCTGGCGAGCTACACCATGTTCAGCTGGGTGCCCACCATGCTCATGGGACAGGGCTTCACCCTGCGGGCGACCAGCATCGGCATGACCGCCTTCAACATAGGCGGCATGGTCGGCGGCGTCTCCGGCGGCTGGCTCATCGGCCGGCTCGGCTCGCGCGTGGCCGTGCTCGGCGTCGCCGCCGGCGCGACGCTCGGCGCCCTGGCCCTCGGCCTGCTGCCGATCGAGCCGCACCACGGCTTCATGCTCGCGTTGGCCGCGCTCGTGATCGAGGGCTTCTTCGTCGGCGGGCTCAACAACGGCATGTACACGCTGGCGGCGTTCCTCTACCCGTCGTTCGCGCGCGCCACCGGGGTCGGCGCCGCCTCCGCCGTCGGGCGCATCGGGGCGGTGCTCAGCTCCTTCACCGGCGTGCTCAGCCTGCAACTGGCCGGCGCCTCCGGCTACTTCATCGTGATCGCCACCGCCACGGCCATCTCGTTCGTCGCCACATCGCTCATCCGCCGGCAGATCCCCCGCCACGGCGCGCTTGTCAAGCCGCTCGCCTTCGGCGAGAATAATGCCTAGTCACTTTGTATTCAGTTTTGCCGCCTAAATTGGTCGGCCCCGTAAGGAAATCTGCGCCATGCCCGCCTCAAGCCGCGCCGATGCGATCATCTGCCTGTCCACCAACGGCCTGACCACCGGCGCCTCGGCCGAGCCGCCGCGCCGACTCCTCGTGGCCACCGTCGATGGTCTGAGGGAGCTGCGCCGCGCAGGCTTCGGGCAACCCTGGATCGCCGACGGCCGCCCCACGCTCGCCGGGCGGCATCCGAGCTCGCTCCTGCACCTGCCGGGCCACGACCTGTTGCTCGCCGGATTGCATTACCAGGGCGGCATACTCGCGAGCGAGGACGGCGGCCGCACCTGGAATCCGCGCTGCACCGGAATCGAGAGCGGACATGTCTACACCCTTGCCGCTCAGCACGTCGGCGACAAGGTGGTGCTATATGCCGGCACCGAGCCTGCCATGGTGTACCGCAGCGAGGATCTCGGTCTCTCGTGGCAGCCGCTCGCCGGCATGCGTGAAGTGCCGGACACGGACAAGTGGTGGTTCCCGCGCGCGGTCCCGCACGTGAAGAACATTGCGTTCCATCCTGCGGAACCGCAGACGCTCTACGTGTGCGTGGAGCAAGGCGATCTGCTGCGAAGCACCGACGGCGGCCGCACGTGGCGCCCCATCACCTCCTATGAGAAACCCGGGGACAAGTTCCGCCGCGACATGCACCGCGTCACCTTCCGTCCTTCCGATCCGAGACAAATCTTCCTGACGACCGGCACCGGCCTCTATTACACCGCCGATGCCGGCGCCAGCTGGGAGCAGCTGGCGTCACCGGACTCGCGCGTCGGCTACCCGGATCCCTTCTTCATCCATCCCGACGACGAGCAGACCGTTTTCATGGCCGGCGCGAGCCAGAACCCCAATCCGGAGTGGGCCGCCACCGGCACGGCCAAGCCGGGCTTTCTCGTCAGTCGTGATGGTGGCCGCACCTGGCGCGAGGCGATGCAGGGCATGTCGCAGCCGCTGCGCGGCAACATCGAGGCGGCATCGATGTACCGCTCCGATGCAGGGCTCGAGTTCTTCGCGGGCACGGCCTGCGGCGAGCTCTATACCAGCCACGACGGCGCTCGTTCCTGGACGCTCGCGAGCGGCGATCTGCCCGCCATGTCCAAGGGGCCGCACTTCCGTCACTTCCTCACGCCCGATGCGCGCCGCGAAGTCGAGGAGAAGCTGCGAGCCATCGGAGCGTTCGCCTGAGCGGCGCTCGCGCCGCGACCGCGATCTCGACGCCGTGATCCTCACCGCAGCCCGTCGCATCTGACGCCTTCCGACCTTCGAGATCCGCGAGTCGGCGCCAGCGCGCGGCTGATCGCGTTGCTCGTGTCCTGCGCCCTCTTCATGGTGCAGCTCGATAGCTCGGTGGTCGCGATCGCATTGCCGAGCATGGCGCGAGCGTTTGCCGTGCGCCCGGTCGACCTCAGCATCGGAATCACCATTTACGTTCTCGTGCAAGCTGTCTTCTTGCCGAGCAGCCGTTGGATCGCCGACCGGTTCGGCGCGCGGTCCGTGTTCGTCGCGGCGCTGGCGGCCTTCACCGCCGCATCGGTGCTCTGCGGCCTCAGTCGCAGCTTGCCGCAGTTCGTGGCGGCGCGCATCGCGCAAGGGTTGGCCGCGGCGCTGATGACGCCCGTGGCAAGAGTGGTCCTCTTGCAAGCCACTCCCAAGGAGGACCTCTTGCGCGTCATGACCATCACAAGCGTGCCGATGCTCATCGCGCCCACGATCGGCCCGGCGGTGGGCGGCTTCATTACCACGTATCTGTCGTGGCCGTGGATCTTCCTGCTCAATGTCCCGATCGGCGCGCTGGGGCTCGTCCTCACCCTTCGCCTCCTGCCCCATGTTGGAGCAAAGGCGCGGCAGCCGTTCGACTTGTCGGGATTCCTCCTCCTGGGAGGCGCGGTTGCGGCGGTGTTGAGCGGCTTCGACCAGGTGAGCGAGAGTGGCAGCGACTGGCGCATCGGCAGTGCCATCTGTATCGCCGGCGCGGTCCTTGCGTACTTTGCCGTCCGGCACCTGCACCGACGCGAGCATCCCCTGATATCGCTGCAGCCGGCGAGAATCCACACCTACTTTGCAACCACGATCGGCGGCGGCGCCCTGATACGGCTGCCGGTGCGATCGGCCGCGTTCATCCTTCCGCTGCTCTTTCAAATCGTGCTCGGCTACAGCGCCTTGCAGGCGGGACTGCTGCTGCTCGCGATGAACGGGGGCGACCTCGCGCTGAAATCACTGACCAGCCGCACTCTGCGGCGATTCGGTTTCCGTCGCGTGATCCTGACGTCCGCCGGCGCGATGCTGGTTGCGCTGGCGGCGTGCGCTGCCTTTTCCAGCCTGACTCCCGGTTGGATCATTGTCGCGGTGCTCGCCGTCGCCGGCATGGGACGCTCCCTACTCTTCACGGCTATGAGCACACTGGCCTTCGCGGATGTGCCGGAGAGCGAGTTCAGCAGCGCATCGGTGTTGTGGAACGTCACTCAGCAGGCAACGAACGCGCTCGGTGTCACGCTGGCTGCGATCGCCCTCAACGCCGCGGCCGCTCACGCCGGCCAGGCGACGGGTCACCTCACGCTGCATGCTTGCCGGATGGCACTGCTGCTGATGGCGGTCATTGGCGCTATCTCGCTGCCGTCGTTTCTGCGGCTACACCCCGACGCGGGCGCGGCCGTCAGCGGACACGTTCTCTCAGGCGCACGGTGAGCCGGAGCGAGGCCATCGAGGAGGCGGACTCTATCGAACCGAGGCCGGCGCCGAGCACGCCGCAGCGCTCGCCCGCGGGGCAATAGCGGACAGAAATCGATCGATCCGTGCCACTCCCTCGGCAGAACAATGCAGGCCGCACTTGCTGCGCCGCCAGAGGACATCCGCGGCAGTGCGCGCCCACTCGCGTCGCGCCAGATACTCCACCTCGCGCTCGTGCATGCCGCCGCCCAGATCGGCGCCGAGATCGGCCATCGTGCGGGCTCCGGCGAGCACAGTCTCACTCGCCGATCCATAGGCGCGCGCCATGCGCTCGAGCAGCGCACCCGCCAGCAGCGGGTGACGCGCCTGCAATTGCGCCGCATACTTTTCGACGCGACGGCCGCCCAGATCGCCGCCCGGCAACGGCGCCGTGGCAGTCCAGGCGCCGGTCGCCGGCCGACCCAACAGCGGCAGCAGCTTCTCGAGCGCGTGCTCGGCGAGCCGCCGGTAGGTCGTGATCTTGCCCCCGAACACCGACAGCAGCGGTGGCGTGCGCTCACCGCCCTCGACCCGAAGAACGTAGTCGCGCGTCACCGCGGAGGCATTCGCACGGCGATCGTCATAGAGCGGGCGCACGCCGGAATAGCTATGGAGAACGTCCGCTGCGGAAACATGCCGCTGGAAGTAGCGGTTGACGCTGGCGCACAGATAGGCGATCTCCTCCCCCGAGGCGCTGACGCTCGCAGGATCGCCATCGAATGCGACATCCGTGGTGCCGATGAGGGTGAAGTCTCCCTCGTAGGGAATCACGAACACGATCCGCTTGTCGGGATTCTGCAGGATGTAGGCATGCTCGCCCGGATGCATGCGGGGGACCACGATGTGGCTGCCCTTGACCAGCCGGATCGATTGCGATGCGCCGCACCCGAGCCGGGTTTTCAGCACTTCCTCGACCCAGGGGCCGGCCGCATTGACGATGGCCCGCGCGCGGATGGAGCGCCGGCAGCCGGTGGCTGCATCCCCGATCTGCGCCACCCAGAAATCGCCCTGCGGGCTCGCCGAGAGCAGCGCTGTGTAGGTAGAGATCCGTGCGCCCCGCGCCGCGGCGTCCTGCGCATTCAACACCACCAGGCGGCTGTCATCGACCCAGCAGTCCCAGTAGGCGAAGCCTCTCTGGAACGCGGGTTTCAGAGTCGTTGCCGGCCCGTAGGCGGTGAGGTCGAGCGCCCTGGAGGCCGGCAACTGCTCGCGCCTCGCCAGGTGATCGTAGAGAAAGAGGCCGGCGCGGATCACCCATGCGGGCCGCATGCCCGTATCGTGCGGCAACACGAATTGCAGCGGCCGGATGATGTGCGGGGCAATGCGCAAGAGACGCTCGCGCTCGCGCAGCGCCTCGCGCACCAGTCGGAACTCGCCGTACTCGAGGTAGCGCAGGCCGCCGTGAATCAGCTTGGTGCTGGCGGATGAGGTATGTGACGCCAGGTCCTCCCTCTCCACCAACAGCACGGCGAGTCCGCGGCCGGCCGCATCGCGCGCGATGCCGGCGCCATTGACGCCGCCGCCGACGACCAGCAGATCGAACACGGTCTCCATGGCGGCCCCACGGTCGCTTGCAAAGCCAGCCCTTGCGCCCATCGTGTCACGCCGCCTGCCGATCAATACTGCAGTATAGTATTATAGAGTGTATGCAAGAATAGGGCGCTGCGCATACCTCAGCCGAGAGCCAAAACGATGAGAATGAGAAAATCTGCAATTCAGCGGTTGCGGGCGGGCGCAGCCCTGGCGGTGGCGTCAATCAGTCTCGCCGCCACTGCGGCGGCGGTCCCCGCCACCGTCCATATCGACAGCGGGTGGCTCGAGGGCATGCCTCGAGCGGGCACCACGGTCTACGAGGGCATCCCGTTCGCCGCACCTCCCGTAGGTCCACTGCGCTGGCGCGCCCCCGAGCCGCCGGCGAGCTGGTCCGGCGTGCGCAAGGCCGATCACTTCGGGCCTCCTTGCATGCAGACGCCGCCCATGATCCCCGGGATGCCGCCGATGCACATGAGCGAGGACTGCCTCTACCTCAACGTCTGGACGCCGGCGAAATCGGCGCGCGAGAAGCTGCCCGTGATGGTGTGGATTTACGGCGGCGGCTTCATGTTCGGCTCCACCGACCTGCCGCTCTACGACGGCGCCAGGCTCGCCGCGCACGGCGTGGTGGTGGTCAGCATCGCCTATCGCGTCGGCCCCATGGGCTTTCTCGCGCTCCCCGCCCTCGATGCCGAGTCGGCGCACGGAGTGTCGGGCAACTACGGCCTGCTCGATCAGATCGCCGGCCTCCGGTGGGTGCAGCACAACATCGGCGCCTTCGGCGGCGATCCCGCCCGGGTCACGATCTTCGGCGAATCCGCCGGCGCGATCTCGGTGAGCATCCTGGCCGCCTCGCCGCTGGCGCATGGGCTTTTCGCTGGCGCCATCTCCGAGAGCGGCGGCTCCTTCGGGCCGCCGCGCGTTCCGCCCTATCCGGGCGAGAACATGCCCACTCTCCCCGAGGCCGACCGGACCGGGCTCGCCTTCGAGAAGCAGCTCGGCGCCAGCACGCTCGGCGAGATGCGCCGCTTGCCGGCCGAGAAGATCCAGCGCGCGGCTGCTCCGGTCGGGGAGTTCTGGCCCGTCGTCGACGGCTGGGTCGTCCCGGGGGATCAATACACCCTCTATCAGCAGGGCCGCTACAACCATACGCCCGTGCTGATAGGTACCAACTCGGACGAGGGAGTCATCTTCGGCGCAGCGCCGAGCCGCAGCGCCTACGTGCGTGCCGTTCACCAGCGCTTCGGGCCATTCGCCGCGCGCATCCTCGAGGCTTATCCGGCCACGGCCGACCGCTGGCGCCAGTCCAGCCTGGATGTGATGCGGGACGCGGCGTTTGCCTGGGGCACCTGGGCATGGGCGCGCCTGCAGGCGCAGACCAGCGACTCCAAGGTTTTCCTTTACTACTTCGACCACATTCCACCTCGCCCGCCGCACTCCCCGTGGAAGAACGCAACGGGCGCCGTCCATTCCGAAGAAATGGTGTACGTCTTCCAGCACCTGGATCAGAGTCCCGCGCTGCCCTGGACCGAAGTCGACCGGCAACTCTCTGCCGACATGGGCGAGTACTGGACGAATTTTGCAAAGTATGGCGATCCCAACGGCGCGGGGGTGCCGCATTGGGCGGCCTTCACGGACTCGAGGCCCGCCGTCATGCATTTCACGAACGCGCCGCACGTGGGAGGAGTACCCAATCTCGATGGCCTGCGCGCGCTGCAGGCCTATTTCGCATGGCGCCGCACGCCTCGAGGCGCGGCCTGGGTCGGCGGACCGAATGCCCGGTGGACGCCACCGCATTGAGCGGCAGCCGCGGGTTGGGCGCGCCGAGCCGAGCTGCTGTGTCAGCTGCGCGGCTTTCTATGTCGGTCGAAGAAATCAAAGGTCTGCGGCAGGACCATGGCCCATGCTCGCGCGTGATTGCCACCCTTCACGACCAGGAGCGCGGCATCCACGTGTTCTGCTCTGGCAGCCTCCATGATGGCACGTGACGCCGCCACATTGGAGTGCTCATCCTGATCGCCATGGATGAGGAGCAGCGCAACGTGTCCCTGGCGCAGCCGCTCGTAAGGGTAACTCCACGCCGCAAGGGGTCCACCGCTCGGCGCGAGCGCGGCCCAGATCCCCGGATAGCGGACGCCGAGGTAGAGCGTCCCCACTCCGCCCATGGAATTGCCCATGAGATAGATCCGCGATGGGTCGATGCGATACGTCCGGCGCACGCGCGCGAGGACG
>Ga0335073_10007708_pt1 | contig 15104 bp, 10 predicted proteins | sample Lox_Sample_22_FD_207093 | JGI IMG/M metagenome (GOLD analysis project Ga0335073, IMG submission 207093) | Soil microbial communities from Loxahatchee National Wildlife Refuge, Florida, United States - Lox_Sample_2.2 | ecosystem: Environmental > Terrestrial > Soil > Wetlands | place: USA... | reverse complement strand
CGCCGAGAACTTTTCAGCGACCATCACGGCTGCCGCATGGCGGACAAAGCCAAGCTGGATGTTGGTGGCAGGCAGCGATCGTACGATCAACCCTGAACTGGAACGCTGGTATGCGGCCCGCGCCAAGAGCCACAAAGTTGAAGTGCCAGGCGCCAGTCACGTGGTCTATATCTCCCATCCCAAGGAGGTAGCCGCTGTAATCGAGGGAGCGGCACGCAATGCTTCGACGAATTAGGCAGGTTCATCACTCTGAGAGTTCGGTGAACCTGTTTTCTTGACCTTACGTGTCATCACATTTCTGTCTAACCGCTACCGTCATGACGATGTGTTCCTTGTGGAACACTTCACACCCGCCGGAAAAGCACCGCCGTCCCATCTTCATGTACAACTTGCCAGGCCGGCAGGGTTCGCAGCACCCGCGCCAGCCCCGAGTCCTTCGGCACCAGGATCCAATTGACGTGCTTTTCATTCAGCAAGACTTGCCATCCCGGCTCCACGCGAATCGTCGTCAAATACTGCTTGAAGAATTCTGACCCGTAGAGATCGTGCCGGTCGTCCACGAGGACTTGAGTTCGCGGATAGAGCCGGTAGATCAAATACCCGCCCCAGGAATCCAGCGTAAAGATCGGCTCATGAATGTTGCGCTCAGCGATGACGTCGACAGCCTCGACGGGAAAGCGCTTGGCGTCGAAGTGCGCGTTCATCACCTGCCACGCCCCGAGCCTTCCTCCGTGCGCACATACGAGAATGCCGAGCACGAGAATCGCAACCGGCCAAAGACGGTCTCGCAGGCTCAACTCCAGTTCGGTCATGCGCGAAGACCAGGACTGGACACGCTCCAGAAAGGAGCTGAGACGAGGCGGTGTCTGCGGGTTCGAAGCCGCGCCGGAAAAAACCTGCGACAGCAGCGGCGCAATTATCAGCGTTAGAAGAATCGAGGCCACCGGCAAATTGCGGGAAGCGTATAAGCCGCTGGCCACCGCCAGCATGATCACAAAAAGATGAGAAAGATGAACCCGCGCCCGGGCCAGGGCCAGAGTCAGAATAGTGAGCAACAGCATGGCCGCGAAGCAAAGCTGCGGCGCTCCATGAAAATTTGGCGGAAGAAATTCGTTGATATGTTTCATCAGCCAGCGATCGGAAAGATAGCGGTAAAGATGGACGTACAAGTTGAATCCATAAGGATTGACCAGGCTGGCGACAAGCGAGAGCACGGTGACTGTTCCCAGCTTGACTAGAGAGCTCTTCTCATGCTGACGCGATGCTGGATCGCCGCGGAAGAAGTCGATCAGCGCGCTCAAAAGATAGGCGCCGAGCAGAGCGAAGCCGAGCAAGAATCCGCCATGGAGGTTGGCCCAAAACAACATAATCACCGGCAACCAGAAAAGTTTCCTCTGGCCGGTTGAATAGGCTTCGGCTTCCGACGAATCAAGAATCTGAAACCAGAGCAACGTGAACAGCCAGCTCACCAGATGCGGCCGCGCCAGAAAATGAATGCTGGAAACGCTCAGGCTCAGAATCAGAAAAAACAATGCCAGGGGCAACGAAGTTCGGCAGCGAAGAAGCAGACGAAAGAGAAGAGCGAAGGTTAGAGCGATGATCGTAGACGAAAAAAACACGACTCCATTCAGTCCCAATCGCTGATGGACCACCGCGATGACTGCGTCGTACATCCATTCCCAGGCGTACCAGCGTTGGCCGGCCATGCTGGCGGAAAAAGGATCGGTGCGCGGAACCGAACGCGTGCTGAGAATCAACTCGCCACTGCGGATGTGCCAGCCTATGCCCGCATCGCCCAACAGGCGCGTGGCGATTACGGTGCAGCACATCGTACCCACTATCAATATGAAGATCAGATCCGCGGCGGATGGAACAAGATAACGCGCCCAGCCGGGGAGGGAGGACCCGGGCGTCCGCTTGCTCATGCGGTTCTGCCGAGCGAGTTCAACCAGCGGCAAGTTTCGCTTCACAATCCCTCGCCACTGCATGTTAGAGGGAATAGCTGATTACGGAAAGTGCAGATAGCCGAGGCCGACCCGCATATGGTGCAGCAATGAGTCGGAAAAACTGGCCGCCATGGTCAGTCCCATGGCTGCGTGTACCACACCGAGAGGAAAGATAGTGCGGAAGCGCCGGAACATTTCACAGAAGAAAAACCCGGCAAGGACTGTCCCGACCGTGAGTACGGGACTGGGTATATGGGTCGAGGCAAACAGTAGAGTTGCAAGCCAAACCGCCCGCCTGCTGCCAAGCAGAGTTTCCAGGCGGACGTAGAAAAAGGACTGAAGAATGAACTGTTGCTCGACTGCCCATAAACCATAGCGCCAGGCGGTGCGGAACGGCAGGGCGTGAGTGGGGGCTTCGTTGCCGTGAGTCAACGCCGCGATCACCGGAATCGCAGCCGTCATTGCCAAACCAACCCCAAGTATCCAGAGAGTTCCACGCAGCGATGGCCGGGCCAGTCCCATTTCCCGCAGCGAATAGCGACCGCTGAAGGCAAAGCCTAAGATCGTAAGCATGGCGAGTACAATCCACACGATCTCAAGTGGCCCTGGGGGGGTCCATAACGCGGCCTGCAACAAAAAGTAGGCGGAGCAGATTTGTAACCATAGCGTGCGACGAGCACTCTTATCCCATAGAATGCCCTGATCTACCGAAACCGACCCTGCATCAGAAGGAGTGGGCTGGGAAAGACTTTTGGAGACCGACGCCATCTTTTTGGAATCTTAATAGTAAACACCCATGAGCGGCAATGGCACAAAACGGGTGGTGATCGTGGGGGCCGGGTTCGGCGGCCTGCTTGCCGCCAAAACGCTTGCGCACTACCCTGTGCAGCTCACCATCCTCGACCGCACCAACCACCATACGTTCCAGCCTTTGCTCTATCAGGTGGCGACCGCCGGACTATCTCCGGGTGAAATTGCCGCGCCCATTCGCTGGATTTTTCGGGGGCGAAAAAACGTCGAGGTTTTGCTCGAAGAGGTGCAGGAGTTTGACCTTGCCCGACGGGTGGTGAAATTACCGGATGTTGAAATTCCGTACGATTATCTGATCGTCGCCGCCGGCTCGAGCCACGCCTATTTCGGGCACGATGAATGGGAGCCGCTGGCGCCCGGACTCAAAACCATAGAGGACGCGCTCGAAATTCGCCGGCGCGTTCTGCTGGCGTTTGAATTGGCGGAGCGTCAGGCGGTGGAAGGCAAGCCCTCTACCTTGAATTTTGTCGTGGTTGGTGGCGGACCGACTGGGGTCGAATTGGCGGGCACGCTGGCGGAGATTACGCATCATGTGCTCTCGCATGAATTTCTTCACATCGATCCGCGCCGCGCGAAAATTCTTCTCCTCGAAGGCGGGCCGCGGGTTTTGCCAGCTTATGCCGACGACCTGTCGCGCAGCGCGGAACGGCAATTACAAAAGTTGGGAGTTGAAGTCCGCACTTCGACCATGGTCACGGGAGTAGAACCGGGCGCTGTGATGCTCGGCGAAACTCGGCTGCCGGCTACCGTAATTCTCTGGGCCGCTGGGGTCGCAGCTTCGCCTTTGGGCAAGAAACTCGGAGCTCCGGTTGACCGCGCGGGACGCGTGCTGGTGAATCCTGATCTCAGCATTCCCGGACATCCCGAAGTCTTTGTCATCGGCGATCTGGCGGCGCTGAAGGATGAAAAAGGTAAATGGCTTCCCGGCCTCGCGCCGGTTGCGATGCAAGAGGGACGGGAGACCGCGCACAACATTGTGCGCGAGCTGAACGGCCAGCCCCGGCGCAATTTTCATTACTTCGATAAGGGAACTCTCGCCACCATCGGCCGGGCCGCCGCTGTGGCCCAGTTTGGCAGAGTGCACATCTCAGGATTCATTGCGTGGATTTCGTGGTTGTTCGTTCACATTTTATTTCTCATCGGATTCCGCAATCGCCTGCTGGTGATGATCCAATGGGCGTTCTCGTATTTCACCTATCAGCGCAGCGCCCGGCTGATCACCGGCGATACGAACCTGCCGGGTTGGCAGGAATTGCATGCGGAGCCATCCGAGCCGGCGAAGAAAACCGTAGCGTGAGCCCCCCGCTGCGAGCATAGGGGGGTATAATCGCCGCTCATGGCGCTCGCTTCCGGAACTAAACTTGGGCCTTACGAAATTGTGTCGCTGCTGGGCGCAGGAGGCATGGGAGAGGTCTACCGTGCCCGCGATTCCCGCCTGCGCCGCGAAGTTGCGATAAAAATCCTTCCGCAGTCATTCGCGCAGGACAACGACCGCCTGCGTCGTTTTGAGCAGGAAGCGCGAGTGGTCGGCGCGCTCAACCATCCCAACATTCTGGCGATTTTTGATATTGGCACCCACGACGGATCGCCCTATCTGGTTTCCGAGCTGCTCGAGGGCCAGACTTTACGCCAGCATATGGATGGCTCTGCCCTGCCCCAACGCAAAGCTATCGAATACGCGATTCAAATCGCCCGCGGACTCGCAGCGGCGCACGAAAAGGGCGTAGTGCACCGCGACCTGAAACCCGACAACATTTTTGTCCTTCAGGATGGGCGCATCAAGATTCTGGATTTTGGTCTGGCCAAGCTCACGCAAGCGGAAGCCTTCGGTTCCGGTGTTCCTGATCTGCAAACGGTGGATCATCCCTCGAACACAACTCCGGGCCAGGTGATGGGCACGGTCGGATATATGTCGCCCGAGCAGGTGAAGGCGCTGCCGGTCGACCATCGCACCGATATTTTTGCGTTCGGCTCCATTCTCTACGAAATGCTCACCGGGAAACGCGCATTCAAGCGAGATTCCAGCGTGGAGACCATGAACGCGATTCTCAAAGAAGAGCCAGAAGAATTGTACGGAGCGGTTGCCGGAGTTACACCGGGACTAGACCGCGCGGTACGGCACTGCCTGGAGAAGAATCCGGCGCAGCGCTTTCAGTCTGCCAGTGATATTGCTTTCGATTTGGAATCGATGTCGACGCACTCGGGCAGCGCGTCTCGCATACCGGCGATCGCTGAGCAGAGGCGCTCCTATTGGAAGCCGGGGCTGGCGGCGCTGATTGCCGTCCTGGCTTTGGGTGGGGTGTATTTTGCGGCACGTGGCAGCCGCACGGCGCCAGCCACTCCACGCTTCCATCAGCTCACCTTCCAGCGTGGCACCATTTACGGTGCAAAGTTCGCGCCCGACGGGCAAAGCATTTTGTACACCGCGGCCTGGAACGGCGCGCCCAAGCCACAGGTTTACAGCACGCGCACTGATGCGCTCATGTCCCGTGCCATTGAGCTGATGGATAGCACGGTCATGAGCATTTCAGACAAAGGAGAAATGGCGATCCGGCAGAACACGCAGGACGACCCGCTTCCGCGAGGCATGCTCTCGGTGGTGCCTTTGACCGGTGGCGCGCCGCGCGAGATGCTGAGCGACGTCATGTCGGCTTCCTGGGCGCCAGAAGGCGACTCGCTCGCCGTGTCGCATCTTCTGGGCGTAGAGAATCGCCTGGAATATCCGATCGGAAAGACGATCGTATCGACGAGTACGGGCAACATCACTGACGTGGCGGTTTCGCCCGATGGCAAATCAATCGCTTATTTTGACCATCCCAATGCTGGCGATACGCGAGGGTATGTGGCGGTGATCGATCTTTCGGGAAAAGCCAGGCGCCTGACTCACGAGTGGGCCGACCTCACAGGGCTGGCGTGGTCGCATTCGGGAAAGGAAGTGTGGTTCACGGGAAGCGATTCTGGCATCAACAGCGCGCTCTATGCCGTGAGTCTGAACGGTCAGCTTCGCGACCTGCTGCACATTCCAGGCCGGTTACATTTATTTGATATCAGTAAGGACGGCGAAGTTCTCATTACCAACGAAGCCAGCCGACTTGAAACCTATGGGCGGCACGCGGGACAGGACAAGGACATTGACCTTTCATGGTTCGACTGGACGCTGGCGAGAAGCGTTTCCAACGACGGGCAGTGGGTGGTGCTGGAGGAAGATGGCGAAGGCGGCGGGCCGAACTACACGGTTTTTCTGCGCAAGACCGATGGTTCGCCGGCGATCCGGCTCGGACCCGGCATGGGATTGGACTTGTCTCCCGACGGAAAATGGGTAGCTTCAACCAGCGTGAAGCAGCCCGCGCCGACCGTGCTCTTTCCCACCGGCGCAGGCCAGCCGGTCACGCTGGCTGACGGTCAACTTTTTCACCATCCCGGCCGGCTCAGCTTTCTTCCCGATGGCAAAGGCGTGATCATGGTCGCCGCCGAGGCCGGCAAAGCTCCGCGCACTTATATTCAGATGCTGGACGGTTCTCCGCGACAAACGGTTGGGCCGGAGGACTTTCGCGGCAACTTGATTTCGCCCGACGGAAAATCTGTGCTGGGAAAAAAAGATCAGGCATGGGGAGTGGCTTCGGTCAGCGGCGATCAGACTGTGCGGCTGCTTCCATTTATTCAAGCGTCAGAGATCGTAACGGGGTGGACTGCCGACGGCAAGGGAGTGTACGTCGGAGACCAGTCGTCTATTCCGACCAAGATTTTCCTGGTCGACGTACAAAGCGGCCAGCGCCGCTTGCACCATCAGAACGCGCCCCCGGATGTTTCCGGTGTGCCGGTAGTGGATTCGGGGGTCACTACGCCCGATGGGAAGTTCTACGCGTATGACGTGCCAAGGACGCTTTCTTACCTGTATGTGGTCGACGGTCTAAAATAAGCCCCCATGTGCTGCTAGCTCGCCTGGCTGGGGTTATCGCATTTCGGGGACCGCTGGCGAATCTCGGGGGCGCCTCTGGGAAGCCTGTGAGCAACGCAGGGCAGAAAAAGCGGCGCCTGATCTGGGGGAGGCTCGTTATTGCGGCAATCGCTGCGGCCTCCTTGGGGATCGAATTCTGCATGCAACGCACTGTGCTCAACGCCTTTTGGATGCTACTGGGACTATGCGTGCTGGGAATTGCGGCCTGGCAGGCCGACCAGTCAGGGTAGCCCGCTAACCAGGGCAAATTCCATCGACGTATTCGCCAGCACACCCTTCTGCTCGATTTGAGAGACAATAGATGAGGGGAGTGCATCATTTCGGCAATGACGGCGTTTCTTTATCGTCGATTCTTGTTCCCGGTGCTTGCCGGACTTTTCTTCGTGTGGGCGATTTCGCCTGCTCACGCGGAAGTGTTGAAGATCGTGATCAACGATACGATCAATCCCATCACCGACGAATACATTGGGCGAGCTCTGGAGGAAGCGCAGCGCAACAAAGACCAGGCTTTGCTGATCGACATGAACACGCCGGGCGGGCTAATGAGCTCTATGCAACACATCATTCAGCGGATTCTAACCTCTCCGGTGCCAGTCATTGTTTATGTCACTCCCAGTGGCAGCCGGGCCGCTTCCGCGGGTTTCTTCATTTTGGAGAGTGCAGATGTCGCAGCCATGGCTCCGGGCACGAATACTGGCGCTGCACACCCCGTGTCCTTGTTTGGGGAAATGAAGGGGACAGAGAAAGAAAAGATCGAAAATGACTCTTCGGCGTTTATCCGTTCTTACGTTGCGAAGCGCGGCCGCAATGTGGAAGTCGCGGAAAGCGCGGTGCGACAATCAAAATCCTGGACTGACCAGGAGGCCCTCTCGCAGCACCTCATCGACTACACCGCTTCCAGCGAGCAAGATCTGTTCCAACAGATGAAAGACAAACCTGTGAAGCGCTTTAACGGCCAAACGGTCACGCTGAATCTGGTGGGTGAAGCGATTCGCCCATTTGGGATGACTTTGCGGCAGCGCATTCTGGCCTTCATTGTGGATCCCAACATCGCCTTCCTTCTACTGGTGGTCGGTGCTTTTGCGCTGTATGCCGAGCTTAACCATCCCGGCGCAGTTGTCCCCGGGATGCTCGGCGTGCTTTTCATTCTGCTCGCAGCCTTTGCTTTGGATCTACTCCCCATTCGCTTCGCCGCTCTCGTGTTGATACTGGCTTCGTTTGGCCTGTTCGCGCTGGAAGCCAAATTTGCCACGCACGGCGTACTTGCAATCGGCGGGATCACGACATTGGTACTGGGAGCGCTGCTCTTGGTGGACGCCCCCATCCCCGAAATGCGCGTGCGTCTATGGACGGCGCTTGCGGTGAGCCTGCCGCTGGGAGTTATCACGGTTTTTCTGATGCGGATCGCATTGAAGGCCCGCGCGAACAAAGTGGTCACGGGCGCGCAAGGGCTGGTGGGTGAGCGTGGCGTGGCGCAGACTCCGCTCTTACCGCAGGGGAAAGTTTTCGTTCATGGAGAGCTGTGGGACGCGGTCGCATCGACGAACGTGTCGTCCGGACAGACCATCGTCGTGCGCAAGGTGGATGGCCTGCAACTCCAGGTGGACCCTGCGAATCCCGCCTGATAACTGGTTCCCGCCGGAATCCCCGCAACCACCCGCCGAATTGCGCTACAATCCGCGCAGAAGCAATGTTGCCAGCAGGTTGGGAGGCAAGATGGAATTAGGGTTCGGTTTCACCACCATCGCCATTATTGTTGTCGTTCTCTACGTTTTGAGTTCCATCAAGATTCTGGCGGAATACGAGCGGGGTGTGATTTTCCGCCTCGGTCGCCTGCTGCCCGAAGCCAAAGGCCCGGGCGTGATTTTGGTATTTGCGCCGATTGACCGCATGGTGCGGGTTTCTTTGCGCCAGGAAGCTCTGGAGGTTCCGCCACAGGACATCATTACGCGCGACAACGTCACGCTGAAAGTGAATGCGGTAATTTTCCTACGGGTGATTGAGCCGCGGAAGGCGGTGGTGGAAGTTTCCAACTACGTTTACCAGACCTCGCAGTTTGCCCAGACCACGCTGCGTTCGGTCCTCGGCGAACAGGAACTCGACGAACTGCTTTCCCACCGCGAAAAAATCAATTTGCGCTTGCAGAGCATCCTGGATACTCACACCGCGCCGTGGGGCGTAAAGGTGGTCAACGTCGAAGTCAAGCAGGTCGATATGCCCGAGACCATGCTGCGCGCTATGGCCAAACAGGCAGAGGCTGAACGCGAGAAGCGGTCCAAGATCATTCACGCCGAAGGCGAATTCTCAGCCGCCCAACGCCTGGTGGATGCAGCCAAGCTGCTGGCCACCGAGCCGGTCAGCGTGCAACTGCGCTATCTGCAAACATTAACCGAGATCGGCGTGGAAAAGAATACGACCGTGGTCTTCCCGGTTCCCGTGGACATCTTTTCCGGCATTCAGAAATTTCTGGGCAAAGAGGGGACTAAGGCGGGCTAGAGGCTTAGCATAGAGCTTCCAAACGAGGGCGAGATTTGAAATGGCTGCTAGTAGCGATACAGAAATAACTCTGGGCACGGGCAAAATGCTGCTGCTGTTTTTCGGACTGGTGGCACTTTGCGCCGTGTTTTTTGGCATGGGGTTTTCTTTGGGCAAGAGTTCCGTGAAAACACAAATTGCCCCGGGAGGCGGAGGCGAGCAAACTTCTGAAAACGCTGCCCGGCCCTCAGCTTCGAAGAATCCCAGCGCTGCTTCCGCATCAGATCCGGCTCTAAAGCCGGTCAGCCAGAAGCCAGCCGAGGCAGCGCCGGCCGCGAGCGCCGCGTCAAGTGCGACCGAGGCAGCCGCGTCCCCGGCTCCGACATCGGCTTCTGGGACGTCTGATTCCCCAGCCCCGCCGACTTTGAATGGCTATTTCGTGCAGGTGGCTGCGGTCAGCAAGCAGGAAGATGCGGAGGCTTTAGTCGACGCGCTGAAAAAAAAGCAGTATGCGGCGTTTTCCACGAATTCGGCTACAGACAAGTTATTTCGCGTGCAAGTGGGCCCCTTTGGCGACATCAAAGAGGCCGAAGCTACGCGGGCCAAGCTGGTCAGCGACGGATACAATCCGATTCTCAAGAAATAATTGCAGATCGCAGATTTCAGATTGGACATGACTAAGCGCGCCTGAAATCATCTCCAATCTAAAATCTACAATCGCAAATCTTCAATCGCGGCTGAACCTCTGCTCCTTCCACGGGTCTCCATACATATGGTAGCCGTTCTGCTCCCAGAATCCCGGCGCATCGCGATCGAGAAACTCAAGGCCACGCACCCACTTCACTGATTTCCAGGCATAGAGATGAGGAACGATCAGACGCAGCGGATAACCATGATCAGCGGAGAGTGGTTCTCCATCGTGATGTGTCGCCAGCAGGACTTCGTCGCGATCGAGATCGGCCAGGGGAACATTAGCCGTGAAACCTTGCTCGGCATGAACCAGAACGTAGGCGGCAGAAGGAAGTGGGCGAGCGCGGGCCAGCAGTTCCTTCATGGCAACGCCATCCCAGTGGTTATCAAAGCGGCTCCAGCGAGTGACGCAATGGAAATCGCTGGTACGTTGGATCCGCGACAGCGTGTTGAACTCATTCCAGGAAAATCGCAGCGGGGTCTCGACCAATCCGTAAACGCGAAAATCCCAGGTGGCAGGATCGAAGCGCGGGACTGATCCATAGTGCAAAACCGGCCACTTGAGAGTCAACGACTGACCGGGCGGCAAACGCCCCGCTTCTTTCATTTGGCGTTCCAGCGCGCGTCGGTCGTTGGTTTTATCATCAAAAAGCATCGTGGTTCCTGGTCAGAATTCGCGCTCGCGTAGCGTGGAGCAACGCCTTTTATATCAGAGGATTAAGCCGGGGATTAAAACCATCGTATGGAATCTTCGTTTCTGGGTTATACTATGCCATCCCCCCAATTTAATCTGCTACGCCGAGGCGTAGAATAGTTGCAGTTAGGCGATTTCATCCCCATTCGATTCTGCCTGATGAAACTCCGGATTCATAGCATCCGCACACTTCTCACGCTCTTACTGGTGGCGATTTTTGTTTGGGGGAGAGCTGCATCTCAAGACAACCCGCCCAAGCCGGCAGCCAACGGACGGCCGGCAGCTATTTCAAGGGTCAGAGTTCTCCTCAATGAAGAATCCCCGGCGCTGGAAATCACTTCCACGAAACCAGTAGTGCCAAGCATCAAAAAGGAAGACGACCCCCTGCGCCTGGTCATTACGCTGCCCAACACGAACATTTCGATTCCCAACAAGCAAATCAAAGTCAATGCCAAGGAGATCAGCGCCATCGATCTCGATCGCCAACTGGCGCTCCACATTGGAAGCCACCAGATCACACCCGCTACGGTGCGCGTGATTGTGCATCTGAACGAACCGTGCAGCTACACCTGGGACGCAACGGGCAACCGGCTGATGGTCAGGCTACACCGGGAAACGAAGGAAGTCACCGCCACGCCGCCTACGGTTTCGACGCTTACGAACGTGAGTGAGCCAGTCGCTGTTCCGGTCAGCCCGGCAAGCGCGCCGAAGGCGATACTGGCCAGCTTGATCCCCTCGGGCGCCTCGATTCACGCCAGCAAGCAGCCGGTCGTTTTGCGTCTCGCGCGCGGCGGGGAAATCCAGGTTTGTCCAGGAACCTCGGTGGTTTTGTCCCGTTCACAGGACAACGCCAGCTTAATGCTGGGTATGGGAACCGGCGCGATCGAAACCAGCTACGCAGTTGAAAATTCAACCGACTCGATTCTCACTCCCGATTTCCGGGTTTATCTGCGCGGTCCGGGAGAGTTCCATTACGCAATTGCCGCGGACTCTCAGGGTAATACTTGCGTTCGCGACCTTCCCGGAAATACCGCTCCCGCCGAAGTCGTGGAGTTGATGGGAAATGGCGTGTATGACTTGAAACTCGGGGAACATGTCACATTCCGCTCGGGCCGCGTGGACACGGCGGACAACAGACTGCCGGCCAATTGCGGCTGCGCCGCTGCCGAGTCGCCGATTCCGACGGAATTACCGCCGCCTGAGGAGAACACCAAGCTCGCGTCTCTGACGCCTCCGCAACCGGGAGAACTTCCTCCGGCTCGGTCCAAGCCACAGGATCCGACGGCAGCGGAGCCCGACCGAACCGGCGCAGCAGCCGTGACTGCGAAGGCGCCAAAGAAGGAAACGATTCAGCTGGATATGGCAGCGCCTCTGGTTTACCGCGCCACGCCGGTCACTCCGCCTGCTCCAAAAGCGGCTCCAGATGCAAAGAACATGCCCCTGGCTTATTCAGCGCCGCCATCGATGGGACAAGACCTGTCCGAAGCGCAACCGCCTCCCCCGCCCACCCCTGCCAGCAAGCCCAAGCGCGGTTTCTTCGGGAGAATCAAAGGCGTGATGGCGAAAATCTTCCGTTAGGCACACGGGAGCAAAATAAAAACCCTCCGGCGCAAGCCGGAGGGTTTTTGCGTTGCGGCGAATTTCCAGCCTGGTTTATCGATTATTTCTCCAAGGCGATCAACGCCTGGTGGGCGTATGCATAGCCCTGAGCGGAAGCCAGCTTGTACCACTTGATGGCTTCCGTCGTGTTCTCCGGAACGCCATACCCGTTCTCGTACATGTATCCCATCTTGTATTGGGCCTCGGGGCGTTTCTGGTCAGCAGCCTTGGTGTACCACTTCAGCGCCGTGGCATAGTCCTGGGTCACGCCGATTCCCTGTTCGTACATTTCACCCAGGCGGTACTCGGCTTCGGGCCTGCCTTGCTGAGCGCCGGCTCTGCCGGGCTTTGCCGCCGCCATATACCACTTGGCCGCCTCGGCTTCGTTCTTTTCCACCCCACGGCCTTGTTCATACATCTGGCCCAGGCGGTATTCAGCTTCTACATCCTTTTGCTTTCCTGCAAGCATGTAGTATTTGAATGCCGTAGCAGGGTCCTGCTGCACCCCGTGGCCGACGTCGTACATTCCGCCCAAACGGTACTGGCCATCGGCATAACCTTGATCGGCGGCTTTTTTCAACCACTTGATGGCTTCCTGCGAATTGCGCGGCACACCCATGCCGATCGCGTACATCATTCCAACTTTTACTTGAGCTGCCGGATCACCCGCGTTGGCTTTCTGCAAGACCGCCTGCATGTTATCTTGCGCCACCGCCAGCGCCAGACCGCTCACCAATACACCCGCTATCAGAGCTGCACTTCTCTTCATTCACTCCCCCTTGCGATCTACCACGCTAATCCTAACCGGATAATCTTGCCTCAACTATTGTTCGAAGAACAAGATCGTCGGCTCGGCATTTCCACTGTCGACGTCCATGGCCACGACTTCTGAAGCGGAGATAATCCATGTTGCCACCGTCGCCGATGACGGTGAGGTAAGCAACATGGTTCCCCGGCCGTTATTTGAGACCAAGGACACCGTAAAAGTCCCGCCCAGTGCCTGGCTTGGACTTTGACCGATCAACTGGCTCAAGTCCTCAGTACCCACAACCGCAGTGCCGCCGTTGAAGTTTTGTATTCCTGTCGCCAATTTCGCATCGATCGCAGGCGGCTCACCCGAACCGAAAATGAGTTGCCCAACAACGTCGGCGTTGCCGAAGGGCGGGTTGACCTGCTGGTTTTTCATTTCGCCCTGGCCAACCACAAATCCGCCGTCTGACAGGTAAGCCCGATTGGGCGCAATCGCGTAGAAGGTCCAAATCGAAAGATGATTTGACGCGTCGAGGAGATTGAGCGAGCCCCGGCCATTAGGCGCAATCGAGTAGGTTCCGGTGAAGGTGCCGCCAATGGTGACAGTCCCGTTTTTGTTCAGATCAAATTGCCCGGTTACGTTGCCATTGCCGTCGAAGGTAAAGCGGCCGACGTAGCCTTCGCCGAAACCGGAGTTGAGACCTGCCAGGTTGAACACAGCCGAGCCTTGGAAGGACGAAGGTATATACGGCCCCCCGGACTGTTGCTCGCCCAGTCCTGCCAGCAGGGCGTTGAATGGGCTTAGCTGATCTGTCGAGACCAGAATTATTTCCTGAGCCGAAACTACGTAGACGGCGAAGTCCAATGGCCCGAGGCCGAGGATGTTAAACGTCATCGTGCCCCGTCCGTTGGCCCCGACTGTGTAAGGTCCGCTAAAGGTACCGAAGGTCTGAACACTGCCACCATCGTTGTAGTCGAGCGCGGAACCGGAGATTGCATTGAATCCGTTCGGGAAGATCGAGGCCAGAACGCCAACTCGTTGCGCCGAGAAGTCCCGGCCAGTGAGATTCAACGTATAGCCGTTTGCCAAAGCGAACGTGCTGAAAGCGGAAGGATCCTGCTTGCGCAGAATTCCGGTCCCGCGAACTCCGGTATTGTCGAACGAAACTAGACGGCCGTCGTTACCAGTGCTGCCCAAAGCGAAGGCAAATTTCAAAGAGCCCTGCGAATTGGTAATGGTCATGGTGCCGCGATTGTCGCCGCCTACCTGGTAGGTGCCTGTGATCGGGGCATTGACCAGCGGACCGAGGGCGCGGTTCACATCCTCGGTGCCCGTTAAGTTGCCATTGCCATCAGAGGTGATAGTTCCCGCCGCGACGTAGGCCCCAAAGAGGTCAAATTCCTGGAGCAGGAAGGCGTATTGACCGCTCAACTTGCTGTTGTTCGTGGGCTGAACTGTGATCACCGCGGAAGCCGACTTGGTGGAATCGGCCTGCGCTGTGGCAGTAAGGGTAACCGTGGCCGGGCTGGGCACGGATCCCGGCGCTACGTATAGGCCAGTGGATGACACCGTACCGCAAGCAGCTCCACTGCAGCCGGCGCCGCTGAGCGTCCAGTTCACCGCAGTGTTCGCACTGCCGGTCACGTTGGCCCCGAACTGCTGCTGCTGCCCAACAGTGACACCGATCGACGCGGGCGAGACTGATACGCCGACGGGAACGATAATGGTAACCACTCCCGTATCTGACTTGGTCGAATCCGCCTGCGAAGTGGCTGTGATGGTTACGGCCGACGCTGGCACTGAAGTGGGCGCGGTATAAAGTCCGGTGGAGCTGATGCTGCCGCAACCCAAACCTGAACAACCGGCACCGGTGGCTGTCCAGGTCACCGTACTATTCGCGCTTCCACTGACAGTGGCGCCGAATTGCTTCTGCGCTCCCGGAGCCAGGCTCACGGTTTTCGGCAAGACGGCAACCGTGACCAGAGCCGACAAGGACACCGAGGCAGAAGCGGACTTGGTGGTGTCCGCCTGTGACGTGGCGGTAACGGTAACCAGTGACAAAATTGGAACGGTAGAGGGTGCAGTGTAAAGTCCAGTGCTTGAGACCGTTCCACAGGACGTGCCGGCACAGCCGGTTCCGCTGATGGTCCAATTCACTGCCGTATTTGCCGACCCGGTCAC
>Ga0335073_10007707_pt1 | contig 15105 bp, 10 predicted proteins | sample Lox_Sample_22_FD_207093 | JGI IMG/M metagenome (GOLD analysis project Ga0335073, IMG submission 207093) | Soil microbial communities from Loxahatchee National Wildlife Refuge, Florida, United States - Lox_Sample_2.2 | ecosystem: Environmental > Terrestrial > Soil > Wetlands | place: USA... | reverse complement strand
TTGCCTACCTTGGGCGGCTCTCTCTTTCTCCTACGCAGGAAGACTGGGAAAAAGGGGCGGAAGAACGTTCGTCGTGGCTGCGCGACGCAGCGCGCCGCCCTTTTCGCTTGTTCCGCAAATACGGATCGGACTGACTAAGCTATCCAAAAAAAAGGCCTGGCTCACTCGAACGTAAGCCAGGCCGCTTCTCTTTTATCGCACGTCTAATTACGAGATCGCTCAGATGGTTGTGCGTATTCCGTTGCCGATTTCTTTTTTCGGTTGCGGCGCCGGTAGTTCTACGGTCAGCGTCAACGGCGCCTTATTTCGAATCAACCCCAGCTTGAGAGTCGTCTTGTCCTGGGACGGTTCCGTCATTTTCGCGCGCAACTCTCCCACCGAGCGAATTTTTTCTCCATTCACGCTGACAATCACGTCTCCGACCTTCAGTCCGGCCTTTGCCGCTGGCGTATCCGGGAAAACTCCGCGAACCAGGATTCCTTCGCCATCCGGTGCCCCAAAATAGTTGCCGAACTCGCCATTCAACTCTTCTGCGTCAATCCCGAGACGCGTGCGGTTCATGGTCCAGGGACCATTTTCAAACATGCCGCGAATCTGTGGCATTTCTGGAATTTGCACAGCGAAACTGCCCGGCTCCGCCGGTGCCAGGAACGTACTCCCGTGCCTCATTTCCGATTTTCCAATGGTCACATTCACATTCTGCGAGCGGCCATCCCGCCATACCGCGAACTGCGCTGTGCGGCCTGATGGAATTTCCCGAATCATTCGCCGGAATTGTTCCGTGCCTTCTATACGCTGCCCGTTAATCTCGGTCACCACGTCGTTGGGCTTTAAACCGGCTTTCGCTGCTGGGCTGTCCGGCACGATTTTCCCCAGCACGACTCCGCGGTCGGCCGGCAGTTTCAACTCCTTCATCTTACTGGGTGTGACCTCGGCCACCCCCGCTCCCAGCCAGCTTGCTCCGCCATTTACTAAGACCTGCACGTCGTCGTCACCATCGCTATCAACCGCAAAGCTCTGCAGTTGGTGTTGCAGTTCCGCGATCTGTTGCGCGGTCTGCGACACGTTTAGTTGTGCGGAGTCTTGTGCTGCGGTTTCGGGGTTCTGCGGCTTGCGCGCGGATTCGCCGGGAAGCGCCACCAGCGCGACCGTCAGAGCGCCCAACCCTAGGGTTGTGAAGATAGGTTTTGTGTTCATGGGGATTGCCTCTCCTTGTTCCCTTAGACGCACCAAATGCTAAACCGTCGACCGCAATGCCACCACGCGGATCGTCCCGTTTACTGTCCCCAGATGGATCGGCGCTCCCCCATGGCCCCGCTCGCCATGGACGGTGCGTGGCAGCGCCTCGCCTTTCATCACCATCGGCAAATCGCTGGAAAATCTCCCATTCATGCACCGCGCTTCCAATTCCGCAGGTAGGTCTTGGGGGATCGCCAACAAAACCGAGCCATTCGTCGTTTCCACTGACGCGCCCTTCGCGTCATTGGCATGCTTCAACTCCAAATAAACATTCCCGTTGATGGTATGCGCGTGGACGTCTCCACTACTCTCGTAAATCTCAATATTTCCATTTACCGTATGCAGTTCTCCCAACGACTCCGAACTAAACACGCGCACGGGCCCGTTGATATTGTTCACGCGGCTCACCTGCGCGTGTCGCGGCAGGTAAACCACATAATCCACCGCCACCTCCACGCCTTGCTCCTGAGGATAACGGGTGGACACGGAGAGGCTGTTGGGTGTTGCGGCTACCTCAATGGCCACAAGGTCGAGCACGGATTCATCCTCCGGGGTGCTCTTGATCGCGCGCACCTCCACCTCGTTTTTATCCCAACCTTCAATGCGCACCGTTCCGTTCACGTTGTTCAACTCGAATATCCCATCCGCTCTCATCGGATAGGTTCTTGTCACTTCCTGGGACACACCAAAACACACCGGTGTAATCACCATGCCGGCTGCCAGAAGTCCAAGGGACAAGAGAGTGGAGCGTAACTTCATGAGTGCTCCTTCCAGGACCTACCCAGTTATGCGGACAGCAACAAGATCAGTCATGCATGTCATCCGTTAACGTAGCTGAAAATCAAAACTCACCGTGGAAACCACTTCCACCGGCTTTCCGTTCACTTGTTCCGGCTTCGCCCGCCACTTTTGCACTGCCGCACTGGCTGCATCCGCCAACACCGGCTGCCCTTCGAGAATCCTTTCCACGCTGACCGTCCCATCCGCCTTCATACGAACCTGCAATACCACCCGCCCTTGCACCCCGGCAACGCGTGCCAACGACGGATATTCCGGCTGAGGCTTCACCACGAACCGCTGCATAAACTCTTTGGGATCCTCACGAACATCTCCCAGCAGAACCACCTCGAATCGTTTCCTGGCGCTATCGAACCAGTCGTCTTGCATCCCCCCTGGTATAAGGTCCGGCGATGCTGCCCCTGGCTGCAGGGTAAGCGTTGCGGGAGGGGCTGGAATTTCGCTCAAACGCTCGATTAACCGTTGTTTTTCTTCTTCCTGCAGAGTCTGCCGCAGCGACGCTTGCGCATCCATGTACTGCAACAGGATTTTTCCTGCCATGGTGTGGAGCCTCAACAGGGCGCCTCCGCCGTTGAGCGCGGCGATCACGTGCGCGGTGCCATTCGGTTGCGATTGCACGTTCAGGGGCAATGCAGGATCAGCCTGAATCCGGTCCGGGCCACCATTTTCCACTGTGGCGTCGATGGTCATCGCAATATTCCTCGGCAAATACACCACGATGTCGCCAGTGTGCGATGCCAGTTGCGATGGTCCTGGCAGACGTACCACCCGCGCGTTCGCCGTTGCGTCCGGGCTAATCCACGCCGTAATCGTTCCTTCGCCCGTTTCCGCACGCACACGGTTGGCAACCCTCGTCAAACAAATGCTTCCCCCGGTACTCGCCACTTCCATCGGGCCCGCCACGGAAATCACGCGAATTCCGCCCCCGCCTGTTTCCGCGTGCACCGATCCATGCACTTCTCCAAAATCAATCTGGCCTCCCGCGGTACGCACCGTAACGTACGACCCGGCTTCTCCAACCGCGATATTTCCGCCATCCGTTTCCAACCGCGCTGTGCCTTTTATCTTTGCCACACGAATGTGCCCGCCGCCCGTACGCAATCGCGCATTCCCCTCGATCGATCCGGCCAGAATGTGTCCGCCCGCCGTATACGCGTCCAAGTCCCCTTCCACATCTTTTAGCGTGATATGTCCGCCCTGCGTTTCAATTTTCGCTACCGTTCGCTCCCCGCGTGCATAGGGAGTAGCAACCATTCCGATTCGGCCGGTCGTAATGTTCCCGCCTTGGGTGACCAGCGTCACGCGCCCACCGATGTCCGCGGTTTCCACGTCGCCAATGCCGGTAGACACATCCAGGTTGAACGTCACCGGGACCGTCACTACGAACTGCACATAGAATTGGGCATTCCGGTTGTTCTGCCGGTGCGGCGATTGCAGCGCTTCTAAGTTGGGCAGCGCTCCGCTGATAAAAACTCCGTCGATCGTCTCCCGTGTGGTCAGGGCATAGGAGTTCAGTAGTTTTTGTCCCGCAGCCCCTGCCAAGTCTGTCTCTATGTGAACGGCATAGTGCAGTGTCGGCAGAGCGCCCGCCGGCAGCGTCTGAATCCGTACATTGCCCAAATCCGCGTTCAAATGGAGCGTCATCCCATTGCTAACGCGCAAATCTCCCGAGCGATCGACATAGGCCCGGGGCGCCACGCTGTCCGCGTTCGTCGAGATGGCTATGGACAGGCATGCTAAGGCCCATAGCAACGCAACGCCGGTCCAACGCTTACGTCGTCCGCTTTTTACCACTCCTAACTTGGAGGAAGGATCGAGCATGAAAGAAAAAACCAATCTCTGTTAGGCGTTTGCGGCTTCACTGATCGCTTCGTGAATTGATTTCGCGCAACGCTGCGGCGCTTCGCAAGCGCACGTACCGACTGGGATCGTTCTGCTGCAGATTCTGCAGTTCCTGGATGACATTTTCAATTGAACCTTCCGCCGCCGAGGCCCGCGCGCCGCTTGCCTCCATCATCGCGGATGCCGCTGGGGGATTCGACGGCAGTGGCGAAACCAGTTGCTCGCTCGGCGATTCTTCCAGCGAACGCACCAGCATGTTCACCGCTTCCACCCGCACGCCCGGATTGGCGTCATGTTGCAGAGCGTCCAGCAAGACCTGCCGCACCGTGCTGTCCATTCCCGCATCGCGCAGCGCTTCCAACGCTTTCAATCGCACCGCCGGATTCTGGTCCTTGCGCGCCGCGGTCAATAGCGCCGAGCGCACCTCGGAATCTTCTGCTCGCGCTTTGAGCGCGTCCAGGCAATCCAGCCGCATCCCAGAATCAAAGCGGTCCCCGTTTTTCACCACGAAGGTCAAAACACTGCGGACATTCGAATCATCCAGATTGCCATTCAATTCGATCGGCTGCTCGGCGTTCAATCGAACACGCACCGTGTTTGTTCCGGAATCCGGCGAAGGACTGAAGTTAATCCCCGCCACCGCCATCTTCGAAAGCTCATCATCCGTGAAGTGCGTGCTGGGCCGCACATGCACTACCTGCTCCTGTCCAACGCCGCTGCCTCGGATGCTGGCCCATTGTGCATATTGCATCCCGCCTACCAGGCCCAGCGCCACCAGCGTCGCCGCGCTCCATGCCGGATGCAGCACCATCCAGCCACGCAGCCATCCCAGCGCGGTCGTCTTCGCCTTCACCACGGGGCGTTCGAGATCATCCAGCTTTTCGGCCAGCTCACTGCGACATTGCGCAAGCACGATGCCCGCGGCATCTAATTGTTCTCCTGCGTAGGGCAGGGAACTGAGCGCCTTCGAAAACGCGCGCTCTTCGGCCAGTTGCCTGCGGCATGCGACGCATCCCGCTATGTGTTCTTCCACTGCTGCGCGTTCCTGTTCTTCCACCTCATCACAAACATAGAACATCAGCAGTTCCGCGATCTCCGCGCAGGTGCGATTGGGCTCCCCCGGCTTCATCGCAGAACTCCCAATTCCGAGCGCAGTTTCCGGGTAGCCCGAAACAGCGAATTTTTCACGGTCTCTTCGCTCGTGCCCAACACGTCTCCAATCGCACGCAGCTTCAGACCCTGGTAGTGCTTCATCTCAAAAACGATCCGTTCGCGCGGAGACAACCGCTGCATAGCCGCCGCCAGCCTCGTTTGAATCTCTTGTCCCAGCAAGTTGCGCTCGGGGTCCAAGGTTGCGCGGTGTTCCCGTTGACGTTCGAAGAAATCCACATTCCCATCCTCAAATTGTGAAGCCGTTTCCGGAGCCTGGTCTTCCGGGCGTGCCTGCCGCCGTCGCAAATGGTCTAAGCAAACATTCGTGACAATCCGGTAGAGCCAGGTGTAAAAACTGCATTCGAACCGAAACCGCTGTAAATTGCGAAACACCTTCAGGAACGTTTCCTGGTAAACGTCTCGAGCGTCCTCGGTCCTTTTCATGAGGTTCAGCGCCAGCCGCAGGACGTCTCGATCGTACCGCCGCACCAATTCCTCAAAGGCGGCGCGACTCCCTGCCTGCGCCTGTTCCACCAAGGCGCGCTCTTCGACTTTCGCCAGCGACGTGACCGACGCCAAGGCCGCGTCGGAATTGCCTGTTCGACCCGATTCATCCGCAAACGCTAGAGCCCATGACGGTAAAGGCATATTCGCTTTCTCTTTGCCGGATCTGGTCTAAGTCTCCAACTCCCCATTCAGTTGGATCATCGGTCTCCTGCTGAAAATTGACGCACTCCCCCGATGCTGGTTTAGACGCGGTGTTGGCTGCCAGGTGAGCACTTCCGACAAACAACCCAACCGAACATGCACCTGTCACCGTGTCTGATTGGATGCCTCCTCCCACCTCAGGGTCGTCCGTGACGGTCAGTGGAATCGCAGGACCTTCCGTCAGGGCACGACTTCCGTCGTGCTGCACAACCCGAACAAAAGAACGCGGCTTCAGCCGATGAGGGAAGCTCACAACTCCTATAGCCTAATTTTGCATCGGGGGTACTGTTGTCCCCTGCACCCGCCACAAAACCAGCGGCCATACCAACAGCACCACCAGCGCCACCAACAAACCGTAGGCATTTGCGCGGTAAAACGTATTGGGCTGCGTAATCAGCTCCGCGGCGCCTCCCAGCAACGCGGTACACGAAATGATCAGGAACAAACCCAGCAGATTAAATCGCACGAAGTTGCGTATGCCGAAGATCACCACCGCCAGCAGAATCGCGGACACCAAGAACTGCTTCAGGAAATCCGCCGCCGATCCCCAACTCCTCACCATGGTGGCCGCCACCGCGAAGAACAGAACCAGCCGCAACCATCGCACTCTCAACTCGGATCCGAGAAACGCCCCCGCCAGCACCAGAATTCCCGTGGCCATCAGTCCGCGCAAGATCACTCCACCCGTCACACCGATTCCCGGAAAAATTGCGTCGTACGCATCTCCGAAACTCGCTGGGATTCCCCGGTGCAGCGTCGGCCACCACCCAGCCGCATAGTCCAGCACGTGCCGCAAGCCGATCAGCGCGGCCGTGCCCCCTAAGCCAATCCAAAATGCGTCACGATAATACAACCCGGGCATGCCGAGCCAGCCGGGTATCCGCTCCTGGCCAAAGCCGCGCTCCGCAAACGACCACGCCAGCCCGAACAGCAGTGTCACCGCCGCCAGCAATAGCCCGGCGAGAAGCAACACGCCTACCCCGCTCGTTGCTACGTATAACCTCAACGGCGTCGAGGTCGGATAGCTCTCCAGCAGCGCGGGAATTCCTCGCCCAAACAGGAAACTGACTGCAAATCCCATCAACCCAACAACGCCCCAACCAAGGATTCGCTTCCAAGGCACATGAACTGCGGGCTGCATCCGCAAGCGTTTGAAGTAAAACGTGAGCACGCTGGCGATCAGCCCTAATCCCACACAGATTTGTCCCACCTGTACCAGGATGCGCATAGCTGATTGTTCCTGCTGCGCGCGTATAAATTCGTCTGGAATTTTGATAAACGTCCGATAATCCACCGGCTCATCGCCCAACACGGTCACGCTCATGCGCGCGTAGGCGGAAGAATTTTTATCAAGAGGCTCTTTTTGCTCCCAAGTCAGCAAATGATCGGTACGATTCGGGCGCTTGTCCGAATCCGAGCCCACCAGTTTCCAAAGGTTCAAATCAATCTGCTTCTTTTCCCGTAGATACTTTTCCGCAATGGCAACCGCTTCTTCCTTCGTCAGGTTCGCGCCCTTAGCTGCCTCCGCCAACGTGTGCCAAAAGCCATGTTCCATGCCATCGGGCTTCACTGTCACCGCGTACTCTTCGGGTTGCGAATCGCGAAAATACCGCACTCGCCACAGCGCTCCCGGAATCCGCTTCTCATAGATGTCGTTGATGGAGGAAACGGACATGCGCCTGTACAGGTATTCATTGGTCATCGGATCGGTCGTGTCTACCATCACTGCCGCTTGCCGGTAACTCTTCGGGTCCAATCCGTGCGCGCGCATCACCGCATCAGCCTTTTGCGCCGCGCCTCGACCGTCAGCAGAAACCTTAAGGTAGTCGCCGATGTGCTGGCGGTTTACCCGCCACGCCAGAACTCCGCCCACCAGGACACATACCGCCAAAAGGCCTAAAGCGCTCATCGTTAGTGCATCGTACTTCCGTGCCACGGAGGCGACCTGCTCCGGCACGACTTCCCGAGTCAAGCGGATTTCCGGTGCAGGTTCCGCGTCATTCAGCAAATCATCGACATTCTCGAATTGCCCGCGCGTTAGATATTGCACGCCGCTATACGCCAACGGCACTACCGCCGCCAATGCCACCACCAATCCCGAAATCTTGAAATACCAGTTGTCCGAACGGATCAACAACATACCCACCAGCGAGGCGTCTACGGTGTAATGCCAGATCAGCGTCGCCACGATTCCCCAACGCAGCATCACCAGACCCGCGGCAATCCCCATAATTCCAATCTCAATTCCGCGTATGTACCCCGGCTCTTGCGGATAATTGCTGTGCAGAAAACTCCAGAAAAATGCCGGTAGAATGATCGCCAGCACGCGCGAGCCGGTCAGTTTCCGTATAAACGGAATGGCGAACATCCGGAACGTGAATTCTTCATTCGTAGCGGCCAACACTCCAATCGCCACGCCCGCTATCCACGGAAACGGTGTATTCACGATGTCCGAATACTTAATGTCCTGGGGCGCCCAAACTCCCAAGCGGTTCCCAATCATGTAGAACGCCACGATGAACCCGATGTGTGCCGCGGCCAGGCAAATCCCCACCACTCCGGCGCAGAAAAATTCCTTCGACCGGATCCCACGCAACGTAAACGCCCGAGGTACGCGCAGTTTTCCCGGCTGACTCGCGCGATACAACGGCTCGCCTCCCGGATACACCAGGCTGATCGTGAACGCCGTTCCTACCGCCGCCAGCAACATCCAGAACAATTTCTGGATTACGAAGCTTCCGTACGTGAAATGTGTGTCATATCCCGCGCGCACCGAACCCCAATCGTTCAGCTCCATCACGTAATACAGTACCGTCACCACCCCGCCGATCCACAGCGCCGTCCTCCAGGACGTCTTCCCCTGCCGCCACAGCGTTATTCCCAGCCACAATGCCGCTCCCAACAAAAACCCGTACGGTACCAGCGCGATCTCTTCGTAAAAATTATTTGTCGAACGCAAGTGTTCGTAGTCGCGCGTCCACGCCTCGGGTACCTGTAAATATTCCTGGCTGCCTCCGATGTGGTCGCCTTGCACCGCGGCTTGGATGCGGTACGGCGCCTCCTTCGCCTTGAATCCCTTGCGTTCCCAGGTGAACGACCAATCCAACCGGTTCGGCCTTGCCTGCGAGTTCGCCTCCGAAGGTAGAAACTCCCACTTGCTCAAATCCAATCCCAGATTATTTGCTGCAAATTGCTGCGCCTCATGCTGCGCTTCGTCTTCCGTCAGACTCTTACTCGGCATCGCTTCGGGAATTTTGTGGTCGTATCCGACGATCTTCCCCGCCGGGCTCACTCGCACCAAAAATTCTTCCTCTTGGCGCGGCCGGAAAAAACGCACGTCCCAAAACCAGATGTTCAGCTCTCCGGCCATCAACTGATTGGCTTGTTGCAATCCAACTTCGCGTTCCAGGTAGGTTTTCGCGTTGTCGTCCACATCGAACACGATTGTGGACTCATACCCCTGCAGGTTGGCGCCCAGCCCTTCCACAAATTGGCGCGCACGCGTTTGCGCCTCCGCCCGCGAAACTTTGAAATCCACCGACGCTTCCGGAAATGCCCGAAAGTAGTACTTCTGCGCGAACACCCCGCCCACGATGCCTAGCAATAGCCACAGGAACAACACGCGCTTATCTGCGCCGGTCAACTTTTCGTTCGCCAAAGGTCCTCCGACGTGAATTCGGGGCTGCACGCCCACTCTATCGGTACGCGGCATCGCTATGCAAGCTTCACGAAAAGCGGGCCTTATCTCGAGGTGATATAAAGGAAGGGAGCGATGACTGTCAGTCTTCAGACCAACGTCCAAATGATCAAAGGAGTCGGCCCGCAGCGTGCCGAACTACTCGCCCAGCGCGGCATCTACACTCTGGAAGATCTTCTGAATTATCTGCCGTTTCGCTACGAAGACCGCATCCGCTTCTCCAAAATTAAAGACGTTCAGCCTAATGGGGTTTATACCCTGCGTGCTCGCGTCATGAGCGGCCAGGCCGTCCGTGGGATGTACGGGCGCGACGCCATCTACCATCTACTGGTGCAAGATGAGTCCGGCTCGCTTCCTTGCAAATTCTTCCACGGCGGCTTCCTCGAGGGTCGACTGAAGCCAGGCATGGAACTGATCCTTCACGGTAAAGTCGAAATCGATAAGCAACGCCCAGCCCGCCGAGAGATGGTGAATCCCCAATTCGAAATGCTTAGCGGTGAAGAAGTCGATTCCACGGAGATGGGCCGTATCGTGCCCATTTACGAGGCTGTAGGTACCTTCGGTACGCGCCAAATCCGGCGCACCATTTACGCCACCCTGCAAAACCTGGAGCACACCATCCCTGACGTGCTTCCCGTGGATTTACGCAAGCGCCTGGGCTTTCCCTCTCGCCGTGACGCCTTGATCCAAACGCATTTTCCGCCGCCGGAAGAGTCGCTCGACGCCCTCAATCAATTTCGTTCCCCTTCCCAGCGTCGCCTGATCTTCGAGGAGTTTTTTCTTTATCAACTTAGCCTGGCGCTCGGCCGCAAAGCGGTGCGCAAAGAAAATGCCATTCCGTTTCGCGTTCGCCAGGATCAAATTCGCGAAGCCCTGAAAAAGATTCTCCCCTTCAAACCCACCGCAGCACAAAAGCACGTCCTCGCCGAAATCGCCGCCGATCTCGAGCGGCCGGTACCCATGAATCGCCTGCTCCAAGGCGACGTCGGTAGCGGCAAAACGATTGTGGCTCTCCAGGCTGCTGTGATCGCTATGGAAAACGGTTGCCAGGCCGCGCTGATGGCTCCCACGGAAATTCTCGCTGTTCAGCATTTCCTCGCTGCCCGCCGTATCCTTGCTCCCGGCGGCTACAAGGTGGAGCTGCTCATCAGCGGACTGAAAAATGCCGATAAATCTGCGGCTCGCGAACGCATTCGCAGCGGCGAAGCCCAACTGGTCATCGGCACTCACGCGCTCATCGAAGAAAACGTTGTGTTTCAGCGCCTTGGTTTCGTTGCCATCGACGAGCAGCATCGTTTCGGCGTCCTGCAACGCAAGAAACTCATGGATAAAGCCGTCAAGCTCGGCCACGCCCCGCATGTCCTTGTGCTGACTGCAACTCCCATCCCACGCACGCTTTCTCTCACGCTGTATGGCGACCTCGACGTTTCCGTCATCGACGAACTTCCGCCCGGCCGTACACCCATCACCACGCGCATGACCACCGAACAACATCTTCCCGGCGTGTGGGAATCCCTGCGCCGTGAGGTTGAAGCAGGCCGCCAAGCCTACATCGTCTACCCTGTCATCGAAGAATCGAAGCTCGAGCTCAAAGCGGCCATGGAAGAATACGAGCGCCTCTCCAAGCTCGTTTTTCCGAAACTTCGCGTTGGTCTCCTTCACGGCCGCCTTTCCAGTGACGAAAAGGAAGACGTGATGCAGCGCTTCCGCCGCAATGAAGTGCAAATCCTCGTCACCACTACCGTCGTCGAAGTCGGCGTCGATGTTCCGAACGCCTCGGTCATGGTCATCGAGCACGCCGAGCGCTTTGGACTCGCGCAACTCCACCAACTCCGTGGCCGCATCGGTCGCGGCGCGCAAAAATCATATTGCGTTCTTGTCGCTCCGCCGCGTCTCGCCGACGAAGGTCGTGCTCGACTGGAAACCATGGTCCGCACCAACAACGGCTTTGAAATCGCCGAAGCCGATCTGCAATTGCGGGGTCCCGGCGAATTTTTCGGCACACGTCAATCCGGCGAACTCGGCTTCCAGGTCGCCAGCCCGCTGCGCGACCGCGAGCTCCTCGAACTCGCCCGCAAAGAGGCTTTCGCCGCTGCTGAAGAACCCGCTAAGAAAGCTTCCTTACAGGAAATTCTTCGCCTACTGCCTCCTGAATGGCAGCGGCGTTATCATCTGGCTCGTATCGGCTGAGGCCTGGATCCGCGATGCGCATCATTGCTGGCAAATTTCGCAGCCGCCAACTGAAGAGTGCCAAGGGTCTCGATCTGCGTCCCACCAGCGATCGTCTGCGCGAGACCCTCTTCGACATCCTGGGCGACCGCGTAGCCGGCTCGCGGTTTATTGACGCTTTCGCGGGAACTGGCGCCGTCGGCATTGAGGCCCTCAGTCGCGGCGCGCGGCATGTCATCTTTATCGAAAAACACGCGGCAACCGCCTCCCTGATCAAGAAAAATCTCGCCGCTCTCGAGATTCAGCAAGCTCGCGTCCTCCCCATCGACGCTCTCCACGCCCTGCAACTCCTGGCCAACGAACCACCTGCTCACACGAGCGGCGACGCGCTCGACATTGTTTTTCTCGATCCGCCGTACGACCACGCCGCCGATTATGATCGCGTGCTCTCTTTCCTCGGTTCTGCTACCCTTTTGTTTGAGGGCGGCCTGGTCATCGCGGAGCACCGTCGCAAGTTCCAACTTCCGGAAGCTGTGGAATTTCTTCAACGCGTGCGTGTGTTGCATCAAGGCGATGCAGCTCTTAGCTTCTATCGTTTGATCAAGACTCCGCAGGCAAACGACGCAGCTTCGCAGTAAACCCCCGTCTCTCAGACATCATCAAAGTGGTTTGTGCTGTGGCCTCGCTTTCTCTTCCCGGGCCCGCGGGAGTCAGCGGCCAACACGATAGAATGGAAGGCAATGTTTCGTCGGTTCCAGGTCAATCCGTTCGATTTGCTCGGCCAGAACGAGATCTACCCGTATCCCGTGTATTTGCCTGGGTACGCTGAACCCAACCTCACCATTGCCTGGAACAGTTTCCATCAGAATTTCTTCAGCGAGCTGCGTGCTTTCTTCACCTGGACTCGCATCCCCAAAGGTCTGCCTCCCTCCAACCTTTTCCGGGATTGCCGCATTCGGCGCCCGTTGCCCTACTTGGCGCTGCTCTGCGCGGCGTTATGGCATGTGGTGTTCTTCATCGTTCCTTGGCCCCATTTCTCGTTTGCTCCCAAACACGTTTCGGCGCTCGACAACACCCAGCTCACTTGGTCTGGTCCCATTGACGATTTGCCGCTGCTCAACGTTCCCAAGCATTCGCCGAAATCGGCCAAGCCGAAACCGGCGGCAGATGAACCTCCCGCCAATGGTGTCGATGCGTATCACCCGCGCCAGCGCATCTTCACCGACCCCGCTCATCCCACGCATCCCCGGCAAACTCTAGTCAACACCGCCGCTCCCGATATCGTGCCAAAGTTTCTTCCTCAGCTTCCGAATATGGTGGAACTCGGCACCAACGCAGCTCCTGCTCGGCCCACTCTGCAGATCAGCGAACAATCACTCGCCAAGCTTCATCCGAAGGAAGTGAAACGACGGGCAACCACAGTGGTTCCGGCTCCGGACATGCCCAACACCGAAACTCGTCCCGCCGAAATGAGCCTTGCTGCTGTCGCCGATGGTCCGGCAAAACCTCATCTTGAACTCAACGCCGGTTCCGCTCCGCGGGTCGCGGATCGCACGCAAAATGGCGAGGTCGCTCCAGCGCCGGACGTCGCCAACGGCACCGCCGCTGCGAATGGTCCCAGCCAGACCCTGATCGCCCTCTCCGCTTCTCCTGCTGCTCCCGCTCCCGTCGTGGAAGTTCCCAAGGGCAATACCGCCGCTCGGGTCTCGATTTCTCCGGAAGGCAAGGGAACTGGGTCTGGTGGTGGCTCGCCGAAGAGTTCGGCAACTGGCGCTGGTTCGGGATCGGCAGCAGGCGGCACCGGCGATAGTTCCGTCGGCATCAGTATCAGTGGCGGCAATCCCAAGCCCAATTCCGGCGTTTCGGGCCTCGGCGGGGCCGGCAAACTGATAGTTCCCAAATCCTCTCTCTACAAGCGCTCCAATTCCAATTCTGACGACGACCCTCCCGAGCGCAGCGGTCCTCCCAATTTCGCTTCTTTACCCCCCGGTTCGCCCCCAGAGCAGATCTTTTCCTCGCATCGCGTTTATTCCATGAACGTCGACATGGCCAATCTCAACAGCACGACCGGCAGTTGGATTATTCATTTCGCGGAGTTGCGTTTGCCCGGCCTGCCGCACACCGTCGGTCAAATCAGTGCGCCTACTCCCATGCGCAAAGTGGATCCCAAGTATCCGCAAGATCTCATCCAGGATCACGTCGAGGGAGAAGTCATTCTCTACGCGGTGATTCGCGCCGACGGCAGTGTCGACAGCATCCAGATCGTTCGCAAGCTAGACAAGCAACTCGACTCCAACGCTGTCGCCGCCTTTTCCCAGTGGAAGTTCGCTCCAGCCACCAAAAACGACCAACCCGTCGACCTCGAAGCCATCGTCCACATCCCCTTCAAAGGCCCGGCAAGCCAGTAAATCTCTCTCAGTGCTGAATCCTGCGGGAATCGCGCCGGATAACGACTTGGGACATGCTGGAGTGATTGCCGTCACCGAGCATGCTGCGCAGCTCAGCTAACTTGCTGTCCATGAAGAAAAAGTTGTTCCTTCTAATCTGTGGGCTTGTGATTGCTCTCGCGATTTTTACATTCTACGCAACGATGCAAGTCCACGCTACCCCAGGAGAGTGCGCTCAGTCCTTCGCTGGCGATAACCTGATCCCCCATCCGATAGGAGCCGTCAATCACGCCATCACTATCGACCGTCCTCCTCGCGATGTCTGGCCATGGCTCGTCCAAATGGGCGCCACGAGGGCGGGATGGTACTCCTATGATTTCATTGATAATGCTGGCCAGTACAGTTCGGATCGCATCCTTCCCCATTACCAGAACCTTCATCCAGGCATGATTTTTCCTGCACTCCCAGGAGCGAAGGACGTGTTCGTTTTGGTGCAGTACGAAGCGGAGAAGAACTTGGTGCTGGCCTGGCAGTTGCCCGATGGTAGTTACCAAACTACGTGGGCATTCGTCCTTGAAGAGGCCCAGCCTGGCCATACCCGATTGCTCGTGCGTGGACGCGTGGCGGCAGGCTATCGTCCTTACGGTATGCCGCAGTGGTTCGCGCTTCGCCTTGGCCGCGTCGCGCATTTCATCATGCAGCGGAAAGAACTCTTGGGGATCGCACGTCGGGCGGAAGCCAACGGCACATAAAGAGGCACAGACGCGCCGTCAGTTCTTCCCGCCAATCCCTGACTCATACAGCTTCACCAACGTGTACAACGTCTGGTTCACCGGCGTCGCCACGCCCACTTCCGCGCCAACACGCGCCACGTATCCATTCAGCGAATCGATCTCCGTGCGTTTTCCCCGCATCAGGTCTTGCGCCGTCGAAGACCGCGTCCCACTCATCTGTTCCGCAATGCGAAACGATCCCGCAATCGCCGTCTGCGGATCCTCCAGTCCGGCAGGACGAACCCCTTTCGCGTGCGCCACGGCCAAGGTCTCATACACCGCAGCCTCTACCAATTTCTTGGCATCCGCACTTGCAATAATTTCGCCATAAGTGACGCGG
>Ga0335073_10007706_pt1 | contig 15105 bp, 9 predicted proteins | sample Lox_Sample_22_FD_207093 | JGI IMG/M metagenome (GOLD analysis project Ga0335073, IMG submission 207093) | Soil microbial communities from Loxahatchee National Wildlife Refuge, Florida, United States - Lox_Sample_2.2 | ecosystem: Environmental > Terrestrial > Soil > Wetlands | place: USA: Florida... | reverse complement strand
CGATGTCTGCGTAGGCTGCAGCCCTCGCCACTCGTGGAGCGGCGAATGCCTTGCCCATCTCCGCCGTCACTTCGGTAAACTTGCCACCTCCAAGATTGCGGAATAGATGCGATGGCTCGGCATACCGCACGCGCTTCTGAACTTTTTCAATCTGATCTTCGATGTGGCCATCGGCAACGAAAATATCGGGCCAGCCATCGTTGTCATAGTCGAAGAAGAAACACCCAAAACCAAGCGTGACAAGAGTCGCGCGGCCCACTTCCGACTCCGGCGCTTCATCCACGAATAATCCGTTACCCTCGTTGTGATACAGGGAAACCATCTGATTTGCGAAGTTGCTGATGAGAACACTGGGATGCCCGCTGCGGTCGTAATCCGCCGCATCGACTCCCATGCCCGCGCGAGCCACGCCGTCTTCGCTGAAACCGATTCCAGCTGCAACGCCGCGCTCCTCAAATGTTCCGTTCTTGTTGTTGACGTAAAGCTTGTTCGGCTGCGTATCGTTGGCAACCAGGATGTCGGGCCACCCATCACCATTGACATCAAGAATCGAAATGCCCAGGCTTTTCGAAGTCGGATCGCCCAGTCCGGACTTCTGCGTAACGTCTTCAAATTTTCCATCGCCCAGATTGCGCCACAATCGCAGCGAAGTGCCTTTGTATGATTCAGGCGTGCAATAGGATTTGTGCGATCCATCGATCGTGCAATAAAGGTCCCCCTGCTCGCTCCACTGCACATAATTCGCGACGACAAGGTCGAGCTTCCCATCTCGGTCATAGTCCACCCACGCCGCGCCGGTCGAGAATTCGTGCGGGCCCCACATTCCCGCGGACTTCGTCACATCAGTGAACGTCCCGTTCCCGTTGTTGTGAAAGAGATGGCTCTGGCCCAAAGCCGTGATGAAAATATCGTCGAAACCGTCGTTATCGTAATCTCCGACAGCGATCCCAAGACCGTACATCGGAATCGCAAGTCCCGCCTTCCGCGTCACGTCGGTGAACGTGCCATCATGATTGTTGTGGTAGAGCTTCAGAGTAGTCGCACCGCCACGCGGATGTCCCGGGAAATCGTCGCCGTTAATGAGAACGATGTCCGGATAGCCGTCGTTGTCGTAATCGATGAATGCGCACCCGGGCCCCATCGTCTCAGGCAGCCATTTCTTGCCAAACGCTCCATTGTTATGGGTGAAATGAATTCCAGCCCGAGCTGTGATGTCGCGGAAATGCACTGACTGAGCGGCGCTGAACGAGCCCGACATCAAAAACAAGAACAAGCAACAGAACGTGCCGCAAAGCCGCGAGAGAGAACTGTTCCTTCGCCTGCAAGAACGGACGTGGCTCGAAGAGTGCGTGATTGAAGAAAACATTTATCTGGAAGCCCCAGCAGCCAATATAGGTAACTTCTCGCGACGAACGGCCTTCAGCGTTGACCGTGCGCTCAGAATCGGCAAAGGTACTGAAACATGCTCGTGCACCTGTTGCCGCTCGTTATTATCTTCCGGATGCACCTGCCGATATGGTCCAGTGATCGCCTGCGAGGCCTCGTCGGCCTTGAATCGCAAGTAGCGCGCTTCGTGCTCTTTCGCGAGCTTCTCATTTCCCAGGCCGTTGTAGCAGAGCATCAGGTCGTAGTTCGCCTGGAGATCCTCGGGGTCGACTTGCAGCACAGCTTGCAATACTTTGACTGCGTCGTCGTACTTGCGCTCCAGGAATAGAATCCGGCCCAGATCATTCAAGGCAACGCGATCACGCGGATATTCGGCGAGAACTATCCGCAAGCGCTGTGCCGCCCCCTCGTAATTGCCGTCAGCCCGCAGAACTTTTGCGTAGAAGAAATTCGCGCGGGCGAGCTTCGGAGCCAGGGCAAGTGCCTTTTCCAGTACGACTCGAGCCCGCGCCATATCGCCTTCCTGCACGGCGCACCGGCCGATATTCACCCATCCGTCGGGATTGTTCGGATCGGCCTCCGTCACTTCCTGGAATGCAGCCGCGGCGCCCTTCAAATCTCCCTGCAGGAATAGCCCGATTCCATAGTCATTCCAGCGCTGCCATTCCTCTTTCAACGCAATCGTCTTTGGCTGCGGCAGCGGTGCATTGTGCGCGATCACCGGCAATGTAACCTCATCCTCGGCCAGGGCAACAATCGGCAGGTCCGGAACCTTTTCCTCTTTCGCCGAGATACCCTGCAACGACCCGGTAAATGTCATCGGGCGATCGTCGAAGTCGGGCGCAACTTTATTAGGCTCGTTCGGTTCGGGAACGCCTTCAAACGCAAACTGCGTGTTCCACCACGAAAACTTGCGGTAACACAGACGCGCGTGCAGCGTAATCTTGTTGCCTGCGCCTTCCGGAATGAACATGCGGTAATGCACCGTGTCGGCCGCGCCGGGTGGGATCAGCCGGACATACACCACCGCCCGCGTCGCCCACGCATTCCGCTTGTTGATGGGATTTCCGTGTTCGTCAATCTGCAGCGATCGATAGAAGTGCGCTCCTTTTTCGACCGGCCCGTGCCCGTTGTCCTCCACCATCCCGCTCCAGAAAATCGTCTGGCCCTTGTCATCGGTGCCTTTCAGTTCCAGCCAGGTGTCGTAGGCGTCGACGGTCCCACCCGGGAAGAAATGTCCAACCTTCTTCGTTCGCACCACAACATCCACGCGCACCGTATCACCGCGACGGAGCGGCGGCTGAACCCGATTCAACGGCGCCGTGACCGGCGCGACCTCACCTTGCGTTTCAGCATTGATCTTGTTTTCTGATTCTTCTCCCACAGCAAACGTCGTGGAAAGATCAGATTGGCTCGACGCTCCCGGCTTCAGCGGAGCCTGAGCCGGCGACAGCGCAAATATATCGACCGACACAATGTCATTCTTGAGGAAGTCTTCCGTTAGCTTGAGCTGAGTCGAATCTTCGTTCGCGGTCGGCACCGCGGTATTCGCCGCCAAGAAGCGATGCGAATGAATCAAGCCATTAACATTGCCCATGTCTTTGGACGCTGTCATGGGCATGTGGCAATCCGCGCACTGCGCCGGTTTCGGCGGATAGTAAAATGAACGCGCCCCCTGCCCCGACACTCCACTGGCCTGCCAGTTGTCATACTCATTGAATCCGCGAACCCAGCGGTAATCGTTCACCGGTACATCCAGGTGAACTTTGTGGCACGTCGAACAAAACTCGGCCGTCTGATCGCGCATGAACGGCTTCAGGAATACTCGCCGATGCGGCTCAGGATTGAGCTGGATCACAAAATCGTGAATTGCCCGCATGACCGGATTCTTGGTCGCCGCCAACTCATGCAGCTTAGGATATTCCAGGTAAAAATCGCCCTGGCCCATCGTGCTTTTCACCTTCGCGATGGAGTGGCACATCATGCATCCCAGCCCGGCCTGCGACTCCGGACGATGCACGATCTTCTTAATCGGCGTATCCATCAAGCCCGAATATAGAACGGCCGGATCGTGACATCCGCCGCACCATTTCGAGGGCTTGGTGCCGACTGTATCCTGCATGTACTCGATCGCTTTGCGGTACCACTGATTGTTGAATGAAGAAAAGTGGTGCGCCGAACTGTACCACTCGTTGTAGATGTCTTCGTGGCAGCGTTTGCACGAATCCGACTCCATGAAAAACTTGCTCGGGATTTTCTGGTGTCCGTAGACCTGTGCTGAACTGGGGAAGAACGGACCGCTCGGCCCGTCCCCTTCCTCATCCATGTTGTCGGGAGCCATGGTCGGATTCTGAATTCGGTTGCGCGTCTCCCAACCTTGCCGCAGATACTGCGCCCCGTATCCGATGCCCGCGAGCACGGCCAGACAAGCAACGAGCCCGACAACGCGGCCAGTGACGCCGGGCGCAACAGGCTGCGTCGCTGTCTGCCCACGCCGGCTCAGCCAGTCGGCAACCAGGAATCCGACTCCCGCAGTCGAAACCACAATATGAAGATAAAGTTTGTTCCACTCCGACCGCGGAGTTCCCGTCTTGATCAGGATCAACCCGACGACGGCACCCGCCGCGATCAGTACCCAACCAATTCGGGCCAGCCAGCCCTGGGTCCGAAGCAGTTTGAATAGCTTAAGCGCAAGCAGAACGGAAACGATCACGCCCGCTAAAGCATGCAACAGGACTACACCCGCATAGAAAATGTTGGGCTGCGGAAGAGCGTAGAGGTAGGCAGCAGAAACAGCGAGGAAAAATACTAGCCCGGGCAGGGCTCGACCGAAAATTCTCCCTGGAAGTATCATTGAAACGTTGCGCAAATGCGGGAATCTGCCTTGAAACACTCAGCCCCACAGTGGCTGAACTTGCGCGCACACAACGTTATACAGAGACTCCGCCGGTTGGAATAATCGAAAAATACTATCGGCAAGTTCGTACGCACAGTGAGTAATACGAACTCAGCGAATTGGAGGCTCCCTCCATCCACCGCACTCTTTCTCGAGTGCGGCGGCGACCGATAGCACTTCCTCTTCCGCCCATGGTCTTCCCACGATCTGCACGCCGACCGGCAGACCGCCCGCAGTCTGGCTCACTGGCACCACAACCGCTGGATTCCCGAGCAGATTGAACCACTCCGTATAGCTCCACGCGTCGAGATAATGGATCGTTTTCCCTTCGACGACCCAACTACGCTCGCGGTGCCGAAATGCCGGAATAGCGGCCGGCGGGCATAGCATAATTGGATATTCTCGCATCTGCCGCATAAACTCCACCTGCAACTGATCGCGACGGAACCACGCAGCGAGAAGCGAATTCTCGGTGAACTGCGGCTCGGCACCCGACCATTCCAAGAACTGCTGAAGCATCGGGCTGATGTCTCCCTCGCGCCGGTCGAACATTGGCCCGATCAGCATGCCTCCAACCTTCACGAAGAATTTCTTCCAGAGCACCCGAGCTTCTTCAAGGCCCTGCGGGCGAAATGACTCGACGGTAAAACCGCGGTGGCTCAGGGCCTCAACCGCTTTTCCTACAGCTGCGCGAATTTCAGGCGCGACCGAGGTTCGCCCATCGTCTTCGAAATAGCCAATCTTCAGTTGCCTCGTTTCGGCTTCATTTGGCCAGCGCACTGGCACCGGCGCAGAACATGTATCGCCATCATCCGGCCCCTGCATCACTTCGAACAGTATTTTGAGATCGGCCACAGTCCGAGCCATCGGGCCGACGACACCCAGAATCGCGAATGGCCCTCCGGAAGCCGGGAAATGGCCAGTCGACGGAACCCGTCCCGGAGTCGGCTTCAAACCACAGATCCCGCTGAAATGAGCCGGCACGCGGATCGAGCCTCCCCCATCGCTGCCAACTCCTCCAGCCGACATCCCTGCCGCGATCGCCGCCGCCTCGCCGCCGCTCGATCCTCCCGGTGTTCGCTCGAGATCCCATGGACTGTTCGTTCGCCCGTGCAGAACATTGTCGGTCTCCCATGCCATCAGCAATTCGGGAGTATTCGTCACGCCCAACATCACTGCGCCCGCGCTTCGCAAGCGTGAAACGAGTGGCGCATCTTCCGGTGCAACGTATCCGGAACGCAATCGCGTCCCCGCCTCGCATTTCATCCCGGCAACATCCACGGAGCTCTTGATGCTGATCGGCACGCCGTGCAGCGGGCCGACTTTGCCTCCCGCGGCAAGAACTTCTTCTGCAGCGCGCGCATCCCTCCGGACTCTCTCAGGAGCAACATCGACAAACGCGTTCAGCTTCGGATTTAGTCTCTCGATTTTCTCCAGATGGGCTTCCGCCAGTTCCAGCGGAGAAATCTTTTTCTCCCGAATTTGTCTCGCCATTTCTGCTGCAGGAAGGAATGTAAGATCAGCCACTCAAGTCTCCGAACAAAAGCGCAGTCTAGCATGTGTTCCGGAGCGATCGCCCACGGCGAGCAGACATCGCCCGATCGAGCGTCGTTTTCTCCGATGCAGTCAAAGGGCGAAATGATCGTTTCGCCAGATTCCCAAGCTGCAGCGGACCAATCGCGACTCTCACCAGCCGCAGCACTTCAATTCCGCATGCAGCAAGCATCCGGCGAATCTGACGGTTCTTGCCTTCATCTAGCGTGATCTCCATCCAGCAGTTCTTTTCCCCAGAACGCAAGACCGCCGCCCTCTTCGCGCGCAGGACCTCGCCGTTCTCCGCCTTCACTCCGCACACGATCGATTGGATAAAAGTATCGTCAACTATCGTCCCAATCTGCACGTGATACGTTTTCTCGAGATGCGTTTCGGGTGCAGCCACACGCGCGCCCCATTCCGAATCGTTCGTCAGCAACAGCAATCCTTCGCTGGCCTTATCAAGCCGCCCGACCGGTGCTACCCATGGCAAACTCCGATTCGAAGTCTCAAGAATCGAATAAACTGTCTCGCGGCCTTTCTCGTCGGATGCCGTTGTGACCAGCCCTCGCGGCTTATTCATGACGAGATATATCCTGGACTGGGGTTCCAGCGTTCGTCCCTCGACTGCCATACGATCGCGCCCTAGCACGACCGGCGCTTCCGGGTCCCGCCGCACACTCCCATTCAAGCGCACCTTACCCGTCCGAATCAGAATGGTGGCCCGGGATCGCGAGCAATAGCCGAGCTTTGACAACGCCCGAGCCAGCCCGATTTTTCGTTCGCCCGCGCCACCCACCGGTCCATGCTAACCGAATGCAGAATTCCGCCGCGAACCCTAAAGTTGATACGATATCTGCTCAATCGAATAAAAGGAGCCCTTCATGGCCCACCAGCACCCTCCGCGCTTTCTCAAGATTGTCGATGACGCCCGCTCGCGCATCCGCGAAACGAATGTAGACGAAGTAAAGAAGAGAATGGATCGTGGCGATAAATTCATGCTCGTCGATGTTCGCGAAGAAAGCGAATTCGCCAAAGATCATCTTCCCGGCGCGGTTCATATGGGCAAAGGCGTCATTGAGCGCGACATCGAACAGCGCGTTCCCGACCTCAACGAAGAGATGGTCTTGTACTGCGGCGGGGGATACCGGTCCGCCCTCGCGGCCGACAACTTGCAGAAGATGGGCTATAAGAACGTCATTTCGATGGATGGCGGCATCCGCGGCTGGCGGGAAAAAGGCTATCCGCTTTCGAACGGGTAATCTGTCTTGGGCGTCTAACGTTCGTACAATCACCGCGAACCCGATCTATTCTGTGGTAAGCTCCGCCTCTTACTTCTAACTCCTATGAACGGTCGCATCTTCTTCTGGTCGCTCACCTCGGCTCTAGCCGGATTTCTGTTCGGCTTCGATACCGTCGTGATCTCAGGCGCCGAAAAAACGATTCAAGCGATCTGGGGCTTGAGCCCCGGAATCCACGGCATTGCGATGGCCTCCGCGCTCTACGGCACCGTGGTCGGATCTTTAATCGGTGGCTGGCCTGCCGACAAATTCGGCCGCAAGGCTACGCTTCTCTGGATCGGCATCCTCTATTTTCTGGGCGCAGTGGGCTCCGGACTCGCGCCCAATGTGACCATCTTTATTATTGCGAGAGTCATTGGCGGGCTCGGGATCGGCATATCAACCGTCGTCGCTCCCATGTACATCTCCGAGATCGCGCCGGCCAAGCATCGCGGACGCCTGGCCGGAATGTTCCAGTTCAATATCGTATTCGGGATTCTGATCGCGTTCGTTTCCAATGCGCTGCTAGCTGGCGTCGGGCAAAACGCCTGGCGATGGATGTTGGGCGTGGCCGCGTTTCCCTCGGTTCTCTACGCTCTCTTCTGTCTTGGTCTTCCGGAAAGCCCACGCTGGCTGTTGAGCAGAAAAAACGATCGCGATGCCGCGCTCAAAGTTCTCGAACGCGCCGAGCCCGAGCTCTCCAAGTCCGAGATTGCCGCGCAGGCCGACGAGATTGCCGCGGCTTCGACCGAACAGGTATCGTCCGGCCATTTCTGGACCCATCGTCTTCGCAAGCCCATCCTGCTCGCCATTCTTATCGCATTCTTCAACCAGATGTCTGGAATCAATGCAATCCTCTATTTCGCTCCTCGTATTTTTGAGCTGACGGGTCTCGCGGCAAAAGCCGCGTTGTTGCAATCGGTCGGGATCGGAATCACCAATCTCGTATTCACTTTTGTGGGTCTGTGGATGATCGATCGCCTTGGACGCCGTACTCTCCTTTACATTGGCTCGTTCGGTTACATCGGCTCCCTTGGTCTGGTAGCCTGGGCGTTCTTTACACAGCATTATTCGATCGTGCCCGCATGCATTTTTGCCTTTATCGCGGCGCATGCAGTCGGCCAGGGAGCCGTTATTTGGGTGTTTATATCGGAGATATTCCCCAACCGTCACCGCGCCGAAGGTCAAACGCTTGGCAGTTTCACACATTGGATCTTCGCGGCTGCACTTACGACATTCTTTCCGAAGATGGTTGCCTCATTTCCACCCGGGTACGTCTTCTCGTTCTTTACTGCGATGATGATCCTCCAGTTGCTGTGGGTAAAGACCATGGTGCCTGAGACGAAAGGTGTACCGCTGGAGCAGATCCAGAAACGCCTCGGCATTGCCTGACGTTTACATTCATCCCCGTATATTTACAACGCTCCTCAGGGATTCTTGGCTACACTGGCGGACAAGGATCGTGTGGAATAACTCGTATTCTGCACCCACGACGAGATAGATGATCTTTGTTACCTGTGGGGAGTTCTCAGACACTTTCAACGCCATAACCTGAAGATGCCACGGCGATCCCATGCCTACATCGCGGCAATCACGGGACCAGCACTTCAGCTTGCGCTATGGACGGCATGCTCGCAGCGCCTGTCCAACTTAGACTGCCCATTCAACGCGGTTTCGCCCATTCTCCTTAGCTCGATACAAAGCTGCGTCGGCGTCCCGGAGTAGCTGTTCAAGAGTTGAGGGCCTATCGCCCTCCCGGCCGGCTATTCCGAAGCTGGCTGTCACGCGCAATGCCCTGCTATCCAGCTTGAAGATCCGCTGCTCCAATTGACCACGAATTCTCTCCACCGCTGTCTTAACTCCTGCAGAGTCGACGTGCGTCAATGCGATAACGAATTCCTCTCCGCCGAGGCGCGCGCACATGTTCGATGATCGAGTGTTCGCCTTCAGCAGTTCGGCGAACCATTTCAGAACGGCGTCGCCGGCTTCGTGGCCATGCTTATCGTTTACTTGCTTGAAATGATCCAGATCCGCCATCACAACCCAAAACGGAAAGCCATGCCGCGCAGCACCGCTGATCTCTCGATTGGCCCAGGCTTCGATGGCTCGACGGTTCGGAAGTCCGGTGAGCGGGTCGGTCAGCGATAGCTCTTCGAGAAGGCGATTCTTCTCCTGTATCTGCCGTTGAAGTTCTGACACTCGATACCCCACCCCGACCCGGGCAAGCAATTCGCCAGAGTGGAAAGGCTTGGTCAGGTAATCGTCAGCGCCGGCAGCAAGGCCCTCAATGATTCTCTCTTTCTCTGCTTTGCCGGTAAGCAGAATGATATAGGTGTAGAATTCCTCGGCTTTGCGAATTTCTTTGCACAGATCGACTCCTGTGGTGTCGGGCATCTCCCAGTCCGTAATCACGAGAGAAGGCCGGTATTCGAGCAACGCACGTCTTGCTTGTCGGCCGTCCTCGGCGAGCACAACCGAATACCCTTCCTTGGCCAAAGTGTCCTGTAGCAACTTGCGGTACAGTGCCGAATCGTCCGCCACCAGAATTTTGAATTCTCGTGCCGCACGCCCGTATGCGAGGCCTGCGGAGTTGATGACTCTCGGCAGCAGTTCGACATCGCAATCAGGGCAGGCGATCCCCGATAGGTCATAGGTCTGTCTCATGGAATTCGTGGATTCAATCCTCTCTGCAGCGGGAGCTCGGCTCCCAAGCCGCTACATTTCAACCGGAACCAGCGGTTCTTTAATCCGGCACTTACTTTCGAGCCAAGCTCGTAGAAGCTGGTGGTCAATAAGTGAAAGATGAACAAACTCGCAGCCTGCAGCACCATAATTGCGAGTCCAAACCACGCGCGCCTGGATCTCGATTTCCCTCCCCAACCCTGGAAGCGGAATTCGCATGAAGAGAACGTCGCCTTGCTGAACAGATTCTTTCGACGTGAACCCGAGCCCGCCCTGACCGATATTGGTGACGATAATTGGGACTGTCCGGCGATCTTCATAAGCGGCGATCACGGACATCATCAGTGCGAATCTTGTGTGTTTCCGAAAATCCTGCACCATCCGCGAATAGGCGCGCCGCAGCGAGTTCAATCCCGATTCATGACTGACTGGCTTTCGGAGCAGAATGTGGATGCCGGGCATGGACTGATCGGTAGCCGAAACTCCTACCATGGTCGGTTTCTGTTGGTTTTGAAGGGAACATACGCGGTTTACGAGCTCGATGGAACTGTCGTTGTCCAGATCGAGGATAACTAAATCGGTGCTCACTTGAGCCAGAATAGCGGCAGCTTTTCCCGGATCCTGGCAGGAACTCCTACAGATGGACAGTTCCTCAAGAATCGGATCAATCGTGCAAGCAAGTGCGGAATCATCGGAGACGAAGAGACATTGAAATGTCATTTCTGGTGTCATAGGTGACGGCTCATTCCGGGGAGGTACTTAACCATGAGCACTCCAACAGCCAAATCACGCCACCTAACTTATTGCTGCGCCTATGTTTCCCGATAAGCCTCTTAGCCTGGGGTTCGAAAGCTAGAAAGCGTCTCGGTTCTAGACAATGACCATTAGGATTTCATTCCGAACGCCGTACCGGAAGACTAAGCCAGCCCTAAGTAACCTGAGTGGCGTTACTAGACCGTTCGCATCGTGGCAGAAAAAAACTCTTGTTACGAAATCCGAACTAGAGATGCCTTTGTCACGATGGTAACTTGTCGCCGTTACCAAGACTTTCTAACTTGTCAGTAACGTCTTTCCCTCCGAAGGCTTTCGGTATGGATCTATCGGCTGACAGAAGTTACGGTTTCGTTGCCAAAGCTGGGGGATATCTTCTGGTTGGGCTTGGCGTATCGGTTTTGGCAGGCTGGGCGCTGCGCCTCTCCGCATTGGTGACGATCCTTTCCGGTCAGATTTCGATGAAGCCGAACACCGCGCTGGGCTTTTTCTTTGCAGGCATCTCTATCGTTCTTTTGAGTAGGCGCGAGCATACCGGTTTCGACCGTCTGGCGGCCGGCACTCCTGCTGTAGTTGTATTCATTATCGGCTTCTCATCACTAGCCGAGTATCTGCTCCATCTCGATCTCCACATTGATCAATTACTTTTCGCGGACCGTGTTCAATTCCCATACCCTGGCCGGATGGCCCATATCACCGCCGTAAATTTCTGTTGTACAGGAATCGGGCTTTTTCTGTTGGCTATCTCCGAAGGGCGGGCTAAGTGGGCGCAGTTGCTTTCCCTGCTTACCGGCTTCAGCGCCATGCTCGGAATCATCGGATATCTGTACGGAGTGCCTCTTCTCTATGGATCCATTCATTACACGTCGATGGCACTCCATACGGGAGTTGGGTTCCTGGTCCTGTCGGCAGCCATCCTTTACAGTCGGCCCGCTGAGGGAGTCATGCATGCCATTACCGGCCATGACGGAGGATCGTGGCTCGCGCGCAAATTGCTTCCTCTCGCCGTAATCGTTCCTGCATCCCTGGGAGCGATCTACGTCCGCAATGGCTTTTATTTGGGCGATCCGCACCTGGGTGTTGCTTGTTTAATCGTTACTCAGATCGTGCTTTTTGTGGTGCTCGTCTGGGGCCTCGCCTTCTCACTCAATCGCCTCGAAACGGAAAGAAGTGCGGCGCAGACTGCCTTGCAGCATTCCGAAGAGCTGTTTGAGACCAGATACCGCAACATGTTCGAAGAAGCCGTTGTGGGAATGTTCCAGAGCACGCCAGATGGCAGGTTCCTCAATGTAAATATGGCGTTCGTTCGCATGCTCGGATACGACTCCCAAGCGGAACTGATCCAGAAGATATCTCAAATCGATCATCAGATGTACGTCGATCCCACACGCAGGGACGAGTTCAAGCGCCTGATGCAGCAGGATGGCGCGGTTCAGAATTACGAATGCCAAGTGTTTCGGAAAGATCGCACGAAGGTCTGGATCTCGGCAAACATCCGCGCAGTTTATGAAAACCGCGTCATTGTCCGGTATGAAGGAACTTCTTCCGACATCACGCAGCGGAAATTGCTGGAGGAACAGCTGGCACAATCGCAAAAGATGGAAGCGGTAGGAAGATTGGCGGGCGGAGTCGCGCACGACTTTAACAACGCCATCGGTGTAGTAGTCGGTTACAGCGCATTGTTGAAAGAACGAGTTCCAGGCGATGCGAATGCCCTTCACTATACGGAGGAAATCAGTAAAGCCGGCCGGCGGGCGGCATCGCTGACGCGCCAGTTGCTCGCATTCAGCCGGAAACAAGTGATCCAACCAACGATTCTCGATCTCAATTCGGTCGTTAGCGATACGGACAAGATGCTACGCCGCCTGATCGGCGAGGATATCGAGATGACAGTGGCGCTGGCTGGAGACCTCGGCCGCATCAAAGCGGACCGCAGCCAGATCGAACAGGTATTGATGAATCTTGCGGTGAATGCCCGAGACGCCATGCCGCAAGGAGGACGGTTGGCCATCGAAACCACGAATGCGCGCTTGGACAAGACCGCCATCGCACAGCATCCCGGCGGTAAGCCCGGTGACTATGTCGCGCTCAGCGTTAGCGATACAGGCTGCGGCATGGATAAGGAGACGCAAGCTCACATCTTCGAACCGTTTTTTACCACGAAGGGAGTCGGCAAAGGGACGGGACTGGGTTTGGCGACGGTTTACGGCATCATCCAGCAGTCCGAAGGCCTCATCTGGGTATACAGCGAGCCCGGCAAAGGCGCGCGCTTCAAACTCTATTGGCCGCGCACGACGGGCGCTAGTCAGAATTTGCCGGCTTCCGCGGAGGAACAAACTCTGCCGAGAGGATCGGAAACAATACTCTTAGTCGAGGATGACGAGGCCTTACGCGAACTTACTTCGAAATGCCTGGTGCCATCTGGATATGAGGTTCTCAAGACAAGCGACGGCGAAAGCGCTATCCGGATAGCTAGCGAATTTGATGGCCCGATTCACCTGCTGCTTACCGATGTGGTAATGCCCGGTTTGAATGGACGTGAACTTGCCGAGACCCTGCGTACCTTGCGGCCTGAAACCAAGGCGCTTTACATGTCAGGCTATACGGCGGATCTTGTCGCTGCGCGTGGCGTATTGGAGTCGAATGTCGTTCTGCTGGAAAAACCATTTACGCAGGAGGAACTGCTCCGCAAGGTACGTTCTGTTCTGGACAGCGGCGCAGAAACGCGCACCGCCGCTGCCGGCAAATAGAATCAGTTGGAGTTGTGTAGCCTTTCTGCACGCCCGATTAAGAGATCTCTCACTTCCATCAAAAGGTGTCGGTCTATTAAACGGACACTGTCCTTGAACCAGACGAATTTCCGGGCACGTCCTGCATCCGCACAGCGCCCAAACTTACCGATCGTCCCGTTAATCCCTTGAGAAAAGGCCAATTAGCCTCCTCCGAGCGACCTGCTGTTCACTCTCCTCTATTGGCAGGCTTCGTGCATTGTCCACATCGATTCGTTACTTTCCACCGCAAACGCACGGGTAACGGATTCGCCGGGTACTTTGGTGTGAGACGGGCCGATCCGGCAAGCGATCGGGAAGACATGCTAAGGAGTGCAGTTATGAAATTGCTTATCGCAGAAGATGACATTCTCTTTCAAAGAATGCTGGTGCAACTGTTAGCGCCGGAGTATGACGTGGTCTTGGCCAACAACGGGGATGAGGCATGGGAGATCCTGCAAAATCCTGACTCTCCGCAGCTTGCAATTCTCGACTGGGTGATGCCTGGCCTGACCGGCCCGGAGATCTGCCGCAAGGTACGTGCGTGCCCGTCAATTTCTTCGCTGTATCTGATTCTCCTAACCTCGAAGAATAGTGAAGCCGATATTGTTTCAGGACTGAAAGCTGGCGCTGACGACTACATCACGAAACCTCCATCTGCAGCCGAGCTTCGCACTCGCGTCCGAGGCGGAGAACGCGTGCTCGCTTTGCAGGCGAAGATTGAAGCCCAGTCTGCGCTATGCACCAAGCTCACCGGTAACGAGCCGATCATTCACGAATCCTTGATGGATCTTCGATTTCGCAACGCGACTCGAAGGAAATCTAGCCCGGCCTCATTCTCGACACGCTTTGGCGAAGTCGCTGAACATCATCCCGCGTCAGACAATTCGGACCAGATCATCGCAAATGATGTTGCGAGGCACTTTATGGAGACCACCTGGTCTAAACACTAACAAAACCAAAGAAACTTTCTCGGCACATGTTGGATTTGTCCGGCAAATGCCAGCACTTGAACTGTTGTCCGAATTCAGACCCGGAACGCGTTAAGGGAATATATGAATGAGTCCTCGACGTACGACAAACGAGTGCTGCTTCGACACGTTTTGCTCTCCATATGGTTCCTTTTGCTGTTCATGGTGCTGAATCTTCCGGCCGTCATCCTCATTTCCCGTCTCGGGGCCGTGGTCTGGTATCCGGCGACCGGGTTATCGCTCGCCATCCTTCTGGGGGTTAGCCCCTGGTACGCGTTTATCGTCTCGCTGGGCGGGGCGCTTGCAGGCAAATTTTTCTACGGCCAGCCGTTCGCGACCTGGGGACAAACTGTCGGGTCAGTGGGCATCTCTGCTTTTTACGCGGCTGCGGCATATTTGCTGCGCTCTCGCTTCCGGATCGACTTACGTCTGCGCCGGCGACGGGACGTGCTGCTCTACTTGTCGGTCACAACGCTGGCAGCGCTGCTTTCGACGGCTGTCGGTGTTGCTTGTCTTGCCGCCGATCATGCAATTGCCTGGAACGAATTCTGGCGGGCTTCTCTTTCATGGCTTCTGGGGGACGAAGTCGGGCTTCTCGGAATCGCACCTTTCCTTCTGATTCACGTCTGCCCCTGGGTCCGGCAACGACTGTTTTATGAACCCATGAAGCCATCGGCGCGAGATCGCCACGTGCGCCGCTGGACTTCGAGTTTCTGGTCGCGGCTTGAGGCGCTGGCCCAGGTTGCCACGATTGCCCTTGTGCTTTGGGTAATCTTCGCTGTCGTGCCCGGGCAACTTTTTTATCTGATCTTCATTCC
>Ga0335073_10007705_pt1 | contig 15107 bp, 15 predicted proteins | sample Lox_Sample_22_FD_207093 | JGI IMG/M metagenome (GOLD analysis project Ga0335073, IMG submission 207093) | Soil microbial communities from Loxahatchee National Wildlife Refuge, Florida, United States - Lox_Sample_2.2 | ecosystem: Environmental > Terrestrial > Soil > Wetlands | place: USA... | reverse complement strand
CATCACGCTCTGGCTGCAAACCAGCAACGAAGCGTTTGCGAACACGACCGGCGGAATCAACCGCGGTCTTGCCGCGGATGGCATGACCATGCTGACCCTGACGATGGATACCGCCAAGGCAATCGGCGTCGATGGCGGTACGTTCAACATCAGCGGCTTGTGGCTGTACGGTCCCAATTTCAGCCAGGGCTATCTTGGCAACCTGCAATCCGTGAGCGGGATCGCGGGACAGCCGTCGGTGCGGCTTTGGGAAGCCTGGTACCAGCAATTCTTCCTAACCGGCAAGCTCGACATCAAACTCGGCCAGCAAAGCGCCGACCAGGACTTCATGGTCAGCACCGGCGCCAGCCTGTTCCTGAATGCCATGATGGGCTGGCCGATACTACCCGCCGCGGACCTTTACGCGGGCGGACCAGCCTTTCCGCTGTCATCGCTGGGGATGCGCGCGCGCGCGCAACCGGCGAAGGGCGTGACCCTGCTCGCCGGCGTGTTCGACGACAATCCGCCGGGCGGCCCGTTCCAGGACGATTCCCAATTGCGCGGCGCCGAGCGCTATGGCGCCTTGTTCAACATCAACACCGGCGTGCTGGCCATCATCGAAGCGCAATACGCCACCAGCACCCGCCTGCCCGGGACATACAAACTGGGCATGTGGTTCGATTCGGGCCGGTTCCCGGACCAGCGTTTCGACGATACGGGCCGCTCGCTGGCGGATCCCGGCAGTGACGGCCGGCCGCAGTGGCATTGGCACAATTACGGCGTCTACGGCGTGATCGATCAGACCGTCTGGCGGCCCGGTCCGGACGCTGCGCGCGCGATTGCAGTATTCGCGCGGCCAATGGTTGCGCCGGCCGATCGCAACCTGATCAGTTTCAGCTTCAAGGCCGGCGTGACGGTGAAGGCGCCGGTATCCGGCCGCGACAATGACAGTCTCGGCGTGGGAGTGGGCGTGGCGAATGTCAGCGCGCGGGCCAGTGGCCTCAATCGCGATACCATTGGCTTTTCCGGCGCGTGGCAGCCGGTGCGGGGTGCCGAGACCTTCATCGAAGTGACCTACCTGACGCAGATCACACCTTGGCTGCAGGTGCAGCCCGACTTCCAATATTTCTGGATGCCCGGCGGCGGGGTGCTGAACCCCGCCCGGCCGCAACAGCGGATCGGCAACGAAGCGGTATTCGGCGTGCGGTCTGTCACATTGTTCTGAGCCCGCAGCACCACAAGTTCCGTTGCAAGGACGGCAAGCAACTCCGCTACTGAAGCGTTGTCGGGAACCGCCGCGTCCCGGCCAGAACCGGCGGCGCACCATGCGGATGCTCGACGGCCCATTTTATCAGCGCAGCCGTGCTCCCGATGCGCAGTTTGCTCTTGATCTGCGCCGCGGCATGCGCGGCGGTTCGATACGCAACGTTCAATTCGTCAGCGATCTGCGCCAGGGTCTTGCCGTCACGCAGCAGATGCAGGACCTGCTGCTCGCGGGGCGACAGATCCTGAGCGGGATCAGCCTCGGTGCCGCCCGCAGTCGCAGCAAGGTGCTGCGCCATGGCCGCGGTCAGAAACACCTCCCCCGCCGCGACGCACGCGATCGCCTGCAAGAGCAGATCGGGATCGTCGTTCTTGGTGATGTAGCCTTTGGCCCCTGCCTCCAGCGCACGCGCTGCAAATATCGGATCGTCGTACATGCTGAACACGATGATCCTGGCGCCCGGTGCCTGCGCCACCATCACCGCCAGCGCGTCCAGCCCGGAACCATCCGGTAGCTTCAGATCCAGCACGATGACCTCCGGCGCGAATTCGACCGCGAGGCGCGTGCCCTCGGCCGCCGTCGTGGCTTCCACCACCTGCATCCCCCCCTGGATCGACAACAGGCGATGACAGGCATTCCGCACGATCGGATGGTCGTCAATCAACAGAATCCGCATGGGCGTCCTCCAGCCTGTCTTGGCGTTCCAATTCGGGAATGGTCACGTCGATCGCCAGCCCGGAATTGAGCCGCCGGAATATCAGCGTGCCGCCAAGCTGGCGGACGCGCTCCGTCAAACCAAGCAGACCGAAACCACGGCGGAATTTCTCCGGCAGGCCTTGCCCGTCATCCTGGACCGACAGGCAGATGCTTTGCCCGGCCGCCGCGCCGGTTGCCGGATCCGTCCGTCGCCGTCCCAGCCTGATGGTGACCGCCGATGCGCCGGCGTGGCGGGCAGCATTGATGGCAGCTTCCTGCGCCGCGCGGTACAGCGTGAAGCTCAGCGCTTCGGACGGGTCCGTAAAGCCCCCGGATATCTCCAAGGACCATGCGATATGCGCATGTGTCCGCCGCCAGGCATTGATCTGCTGCTGCAACGCGCGGCTCAGACCCAGTTGCTCCAGCACAAGGGGCCGCAGGCTATCGAGAATCCGATAGTTGATTTTTTGAATCCCGTCGGCCAGTCCGGCGATGGACTGGGCACGTGCATGCATTTCCGTTCCGCTCGGGACCGATCGCATGATGCAGGCTGCGTCGGCACGAATCCCGAACAGCATCGGGCCGAATTCATCGTGCAGATCCGCCGCCAGCGCCTTTTTCTCCTGCTCCTGCAGCGACAGCAGCTTGTCGATCAAAAAATGATTGTCCAGTGTCACCTGCTCCAACGACTGCGCCAGATGATTGAACTGGCGGGCGATCCTTTGCAGTTCGTACACGGCGATCGGGGGAACCGGCCGGTAATCGCCGTGCTCCAGGCGATCGAAGCCGTCCGCCAGTACCTGCAATGGCCGCAGCGACCGGCGAACCGTCCACAGCAGTCCGCCAAGCAGCAGCAAGCCGAGCAGTACGAGTGCGCCGGAGAACAACTCAACTTCGCCGATGATCTCTGCCATTTCGTTCGCGGAATCCGAATGGACCTTGAGGCTTCCGGCACGCACGCCGTGGACAATCACCGGCAGGGTTTGTTCGACCGGGGGCGGTGCCAACAGCCACGCGATCCAGGAACGTTCGACGGTCGGCTCGGCCCGCGTCGATAATCCCAATGCGCGGGCCACGCTTGCATCTTCGGGATGAAGCTCGAACAACACGTGCCGTACGCGGGGCAGGTCGTCTTTGAGTTGTGTGAAGGCGGCTGCCGGTGTGTCCGCGCCGGCAACGTCGTGCAAGGCATCCGCCGCCAGATCATGGCCAAGCTCCATGCCGGACGTGATTTCCGCGGTGATTCGGCTCTGCGCCTCAAGCAACACGACGCTGATGGTGCCGAGCAGTCCCAGGGCCAGCATGACGGTGGGGATCAGGATCAATTGACCGCGCAGCGACTGCAAGCGCGGCCATGCGCAGACGCCGCTGGTATCCGCAGATTCGTGTAGCCATCCGGTTCTCACGTTTCCCCCACCCATCGGACATTGCGCTGCCGGTTGCAGCGCCGATGCTGCAGCGTACAAGGCATTGTGCCGCAGGTGCGGGCAGTGTGGGAAGACGCACCGCATAAGGGCCGGATGCCATCGCGCGCATGCACTTTTTGCAATAGACGCGGGCAACGCTGCTGCGGTTACATAGCCCACGAGTCACGAAAAGCGGCCTTCGCAAAGGGCCGCAGCAGCGCGCCCGTGCTTTGCCCGATCATCCCGGCAAGGCGACCCCGAAGCACGCCATAACAACAACGGGGGGAAGATCGCATGATGCGTCTCTTGATATCTGCTGTATTTTTGCTTGCCGCCTCGCCATTTGCGATTGCACAGACCGCGCCGGGGGGCACAGCCTCTCCGATCGAAGCGTTGCCGCCCGTCACCATCATTGCGCCGACGCCGTTGCTCGGATCCGGAGTCGATCGCGCCAAAGTGCCTTCGGAGAATCAGGTCATCACCAGCAAGGACGTGAGCCTGGAGGGGCCGCCCAGCTACCTGACTTCGTTGCAGGATCAGGCGCAGGGCGTGCAGATGGACAGCGCCGCCGGCGGACCGTTCCAGCCTAATTTGTTCTATCACGGCTTCCAGGCCTCGCCGCTACAGGGCACCGCCGAAGGCCTGGCCGCGTATCTGAACGGCGTCCGCTTCAACCAGCCTTTCGGCGATACTGTCAACTTCGACCTGATTCCGGACATTGCCATCGACAGCATGAACCTGGAAGGCGCCAACCCGGTCTTCGGGCTCAATGCGCTGGGCGGTTCGCTCGCGATCCAGCTCAAGAACGGCTTCACCTATCACGGCGGGGAAATCGACGCCTATGGCGGTTCCTTCGGCCAGATCGGCGGCGCGCTCCAGTACGGCAAGCAGGCGGGCAACACCGCATTCTACATCGCCATGTCGGGACTGAAAGAGGATGGTTGGCGCTACTTCCAAGGCTCCGCGCTCAAGCAGCTTTACAGCGATATCGGCTGGCGCAGCCAGCGCGCAGAAGTGCATGTCAACATCGATCTGGCACAGACCACGCTGCAGGCGCCCGGTACAACACCGGTCGAGTGGCTGGCAGCAAATCCGCGCGCCCAGTTCACGGGACCAAGCCCGATCAACAACAGCTACGCGTTGATCAGCACGAATGCAAATTTCCAGATCGACGATACGACATCGGTGCAGGCTGTTGCCTATTATGACTACTTCCTGCAACGCGTCGGGAATGGCAACGACGCCGATTTCGGGCCCTGCGACACGATTTCCGGTTATCTGTGCGAGTCGGATTCCGACGTGCTGGCCACGGATCGCAACGGCAATCCGATCCAGGACTATCTGAATGGCGGCCCGTATTCGGACTGGGACAGCCAGACAACGAACACCAATGGTTATGGAATCGCGATTCAGGTCTCGAACCAATCGCCGATCTTCGGGCATGGCAACCACGTTGTTGCCGGGGTGAGCTTCGATGGTTCGCAGACCTTGTTCGGTGCCACTACGGGGATCGGCGGCCTGGATCCGGTCACGCTGAACTTCATCGCACCGCCCGGCTTTCCGGCGGGGATCATAACGGACCAAGCCGACGGTACCGATGCGCCAGTTCGCGTGGCCGTCTCGACCGCGTATTACGGGATCTATCTGACTGATACGTTCGATATCACGTCACGCCTGTCCGCCAATGTCGCCGGACGCTTCAACGCCGAGCAAATCGACCTCAACGACCTCTTGGGAGGCGGGCTGACGGGCAATCACAGCTACACCCGGTTCAACCCGGGATTCGGCCTCACCTACCGCCTGACGCCGGCATTCAGTGTCTATGCGTCGTATTCGGAATCGAATCGTGCCCCGACCCCAGCCGAACTGAGCTGCGCCAGTCCGGCGAGTCCCTGCAGCCTTGCCAACTTCTTCACCGGCGACCCGGATCTGAAACAGGTCGTATCCCACACGATCGAAGCCGGGTTCCGTGGCAGGCTTTCGCCGTTTCCGACAGCCCGCCTGGACTGGAACCTCAGCCTGTTCCGCTCAAACCTGGATGACGATATAGAGTTCGTGCAGAGCGCCGTGCTGGGACGAGGATATTTCCAGAATATCGGAGCGACCCGACGCCAGGGTCTGGACGCCGGCTTCCGCCTGAAAAGCCAGCGCTGGACTGCCTGGTTCGACTATACGTATACCAACGCCACATTCCAAAGTGGCTTCACCGAATCGAGCCCGGAGAATCCCGGAGCCGACGACGACGGCAATATCCAGGTGCAAAAGGGTAACCGGCTTCCCGGTGTCCCAGAGCATCTGCTCAAATTCGGTGTCCAGTATCGGGCGACCGACGCCTGGATCGTCGGGCTGACGGCGATCGCCGCCAGCAGCCAGTACCTGTTCGGCGACGAAGCGAACCTGACCGCGCCGCTGCCGGGGTATTTCGTGCTGAATTTCAATACCAGCTACCAGATCATGCCCAACATCCAGGTGTTTGGCTTGGTGCAGAACGTGCTGGACAGCAGATACTACTTGTACGGCACGTTTTCGCCGACATCCGAAATCACCTTCCAGCAGGCGCCGGGTACCAGCAATCCCCGCAGCTACAATATCGCGGCACCGGTCGCCGGATTTGCCGGCATCCGCGTCACGTTCTGAGCAATTGCGGTACAGCGAAAAAAGGCCGGAAGCCCGGCGCCGTGGCCCCGCTGCTACCCGGATGGCTTGCCCCGTTTTGGCGGGCCAGCCGCATCATTGGCAGTCGGCCTCGGACCGCCGCCGCCAATGGCGATCCTCCGCGACTTGAGCGCCCTCGGCCCACAATGCTCCCGACGGGAAGCACGAAGAGGAGCAGGAGAGTCATCGAAACATGAATCCGCTCGTCGTGACGCCCTCTTTCCACCCTCATGTCAACGCTTGTCGCTCGAGGTGCGGGATCCCATGTCCCGGTCCGCATCACTGCCATCGAGAAGATGCGTAAGTTCGTCAACGGCTATGATCTTTCCGTCTCTTACAGTGAAGAATGCGATCACCTTCACCCGAATCGCGTCACCATTCATCTTCTCCGCTTTGACCACGTGAATGTCCGCGATCGTATCGCCACTCACAACGAGCCGCTCGATCGTCGCGCACCCGCGCCGCAAGGACGCTTTGAGCATACGAGCATGGTCGATGAAGCCGGCAAAGGTCAGAGTCTTGCCGTCGACCTCCTGAACATAGTCGGACGCGAAATATCGGACGAACTGATTGGTGTCCTGCTGTGGATCGAGCAGGCTGGCGAGGGCACCCTCGATCAAGGCGCGCGCCTCTTCGTTCGACAATTCAGGCATGAACTTGCATCCCTTGTCAGGGCGACACCATGCCCGGACCATTAGAAGGCATTATAGACCAGCCTGATCCGCCACACGAGCCTTTTATGGCAGACCCTATAAATCCCGCTGCACTCCGCAGTGAAGCGGCTGGGTCACTGCTCACCCGTTTGTTCGGCAGTTCTGCATCGACGCCAGCCGACCCTTTCGGTCCAGCGCGGCGATCGCTGCCGATCGACGTCACCGGGCGGTCAATTACGATGTGGCGCACGCACACCGTGCCAGAGTCGCGACAGCGTGCCCTCGACGACGTGCACGTGATCTCGAATTTCATGCCCGTCGTGTCGGCAATCTGGCGAGCAGCGTGTCTGCTTTGTACAGCGGGGTCGCGCTAACCTGGCGCTGCTTGATAGGGTCGACCGCGTCGATCAGGGCCTCGGTCTGGTGACGAAACACGCCACCAGATGGCGATGAATAAACCCAATGTCACGGCAAGGCCCGCGATCAGGAACACCACCGAATAGCCCAACGAGTCGGCCAGCACGCCGACCAATGGCCCGGTCGCGCCGTAAGCGAGATCCTGGAACGCAACGAAGCCGCCCATCGCCGTACCACGCAAATGCGCCGGAACCTGCTTAACCACTTCGGACCCCATGGCCGGATACACCATTGAGCAGCCAAGCCCGGTCAACAAGGCGCCCGCCAACGCCGACTACGGTCCGGGCGCGAGCCAGAGCAGGAATTGGCCACACGCCTCCACACCCAAAGAAGCAATAGCCACCTGCGTTCCGCCAATTCGGTCCGGCAGGTTGCCGCATAACAGACGGACCAGAACGAAACCGGCGCCGAAGAACGTCAGGCCGAGTCCTGGATGAGGCCAGCCGCGGCTCAGGAAATAGAGGGAGAAGAAGGCGCCCAGGACAGCGAAGCCGATTCCCTGCAACCCAACGACGGCACCAGTCCGCCAGATCCGCCCGACTATTCGCCAAACAGACTCGCATTGACCAGCCTGGGGCGCCACCGCCGGAAACCAACAGATGGCGACCAGTCCAAGCAACGGCAACAACGAACAGACGCTCATCAGCCCGGCGAAGCCAATCCCGTGGAGAAGCGCCAGTCCCAGCGGTCCGCCCACGGCAAAGGCACCGTACAGACCCATGCCGACAAGGGCCATGACTTTGCCGGAGCGTGCTGGACCCATCAGGCCAATGCCCCAGTTGATCATCCCCACCATCGTGAGGCTCTCACCAAGGCCCAACAGTAGCCGCCCAGCGATCAGCACGGCGTAGTCGCCTGCCACCGATAACCGGGGCCAACTTGCCAGAAGACAAATCAGCCCAGCGGCTGCGTAAACGATTAGACCACGCTACATGGACAACTTACTGCCGAGCCGGTCCGCGCGCGCTCCGGCATGTGCGCGTGTCAGGATCGTAGATAGAAAGGCAATCCCCACCGCAAGTCCGCCAAAGGCGTTGTCAAGGCGCAGTCCCTGCACGACATAGACCGGCACTGCCGGGAGCGACATGGCAACCGCGAGATAGGACAAGAACAACGCCACCGTCAGGGCAACGACGCGACGATAGGCAAAATCAGGCTGGTCGGTTTCAGGCATATGCACGCACCTCGTATGAGGGCCGTCACTCGATCGAATGCGCGGCATGAACGATGCCGTGCACCGACCCGAGCGTGGCCCGGTGAGTGCGTTGATTGACGTGAACGCTTACGGTCGCCGTGGAGCGACGTCAGATCAGCGTCTGCCGATCCATGTGGAAAGCTCGACGTCGCTGTCGAACGGTGTCGTCATGTATCCCTGCCCGGCGGAGCGCACGCGTGCCAGATAGTCGGGGCTGTAATCGGCGTTGTCGGCAACGACGAAAGCGCCCGGCCTGAGCCGGCTCTCCACTAAGTCCAAAATCCCTGAATAGAGCGCCTTCGCACCGTCGAGCAGCAACGGGTCGACCGTGTCGGGCAGATCGTGGCGCAACGTGTCCAACGCGTCTCCCTCCCGGATTTCCACGATGTCGATAAGATCACCTTCGGCCAGATTGGCCCGGGCCCGCGCCACCTTGGACGGTTTGAACTCGGTCGTAATCAGGCGTCCGCCGCCATTGTCCCGCAGAGCCGCTGCGAAGTACGGCGTTGAAATGCCAAACGAGGTCCCGAACTCAATGATCGTCCGTGCACGGCTGCCACGTGCCAACATATAAAGCAGCGCACCGGTCCTGCGCGAGACCGCGAGTGGGACATCCTTTAGGCATCCGTAAAAGTCATGATAGTGGGTCCTGCTCCGCCTTAGGCGGTCCCGCTCCTCGCTGGAAAGCTTGGCAATGGCTGGAATTGCCACCAGCGATGCGCTGGAATTATCAACGGCAGTCCAATCCCGGAATTGCGGTTTTCGCGTTCCTTAGCACGATGTTCTTAGCCAACTGGGACAACCCACCGTTCCCCTGGGAGGGAGTGCGCGGAGTCATCGACACGTCTTCAGCAATGATGATGGACGGAGGATCGTTTCCGCCGTCCTTGCACGCGAAAGTGCTGCTTACGACAGAGTAGTAAGCATGCTACGATGGCGTTTGCGGAAGTTGCTCGGCGTAACGCCCTTGGCGCGTGCGAAATGCCGGTTGAACAGCGACAGGTTGGTGAAGCCTACCTCCGCCGCGATCGTTGCGATCGGCATCGCGCTATCGATCAACATTGCGCAGGCGCGACCGATCCGCAGCCGATTGATGTAGCCGACCATCGTCATTCGGGTATGGCGCTTGAACATCCGGTGGAATGCCGAATTGCTGATACAGGCGAGCTCCGCCATTCTGCTGACTGACACCGGCTCAGCGAAATGGTCGTGCAAATAGGCAAGCACGCGGGCCATGCGAGGGTCGGCCGCCAATTCTAACGGTGCCGCTGGGATATTCGCCAGCGACACAGCGTCCGGATCCTGGCAGAGCGTCGTCAGAACGTCGAGCAGCAGCACCAGGCGCCGTGCGGACGCCGCACTGCGCATCGCCTCGATCAGCGGCCCAACCTCATCTCGCGCTGCTTGCCCAAAGCTAAGGCCCTGGGCGGCGCGAGCCAGCATCCCGCCGATCCGTGCGGTCTCCGGAAACAGGGTCGTTAGTCCCGTGACCCATTCCCGCGTAAACCAGACCACCAAGGCGACGTGAGGTCGCATTGGGTCGACGGCCTCACGCGAGTGCCAGCTATGGGGAATGCCTGGTCCGATAAGAACGAGATCACCATCGTCATAAGGCTTGACGTCGTCACCAACGTAGCGATGGCCACGACTGTTTATCGTCAGCGTCAGTTCGAACTCGGGATGCTGGTGCCATTCGAAGGGGATTCCATCCGGAAGCCTGCGGTCCAGGAATGCCCAGGACTCACCAGGTTCGGGCGTCACCTTCTCGAAGAAAGCCTTCATTTCGGTTCGATTCGGGGCGTTCGGTTATGACAAAGCGCCACAATAGTATCAGTCTTCGCCGGTTTCTGCACGCGAATGTTTGTCACTCAGAGCCTAGAAGGTGGCTCGTGTGGCCGTCGCTTCGGAGAGCGAAACGTGACGAAAGAAACTGGCGTGCTCGACCTACCAACGACTTGTGCGGCGATCGCGGACACTGATGGACATGGCGATCACCCCGGCGCACGAGGCCAGACAATCCAACTGAAGGATGTCAAGAAGACGCTGCCGTTCCGCGTCTTGAGCGAGGCCGATTGGCGGCATTGGATAATCAAGGGCTTTGTCGTGGTACCGGGTGCCGTTCCGCGGCAACAATGCGACGCCGTGGCCCAAATGCTCTGGCGATTTCTGGAAATGGACCCGGCCGACCCTGCGACCTGGTACAAGCCGCAGTTGCGCGAACATAAGATGACCGAGTTGAACAACACCGGCATGGTCGAGGTCTACAACCACCAGAGCCTGTGGGACACGCGGCAGAACAGGCGGGTGTACGATGCCTTTGTCGACATCTGGGATCGGGAGGATCTGTGGGTCGCGATCGACCGTGCGAACCTGAACCCGCCGAACAGGCAGGCACGCGCCGAACGCCGTAGCGGCGGGTTCATCCATTTCGACATCGACGTCTCGCAGCGCCCGCTTCCCGTCGCCGTGCAGGGCGTTCTGTCACTCCGAAAGCAAGGCGGAGAAATTGGCGGCTTTCAATGCGTGCCCAGCGTGTTTGCCGACATCGACGATTGGTGGGCCAAACAGCCCGCCGGCGCCAATCCCTTCAAGCCCGACGTCACCGGCCACGTGATCGAAAATATCGAGCTTGACGCGGGCGATTTGCTGATCTTTAACAGCCAGCTTCCGCATGGTGTCCGTCCGAACATCTCCGAGCACGACGTGCGCATGGCGCAGTATATCTCCATGTTCCCGGCTGGCTTCGATAACGAGGAGCTGCGTCAGGCGCGCATCACGACCTGGGCGGACCAGACGCATCCGATTGGCGTGCCATTCCCCGGCGACCCGCGTGCGTTTGAGAAGCACAATTTCGCCGTCGCCGAGCTCGATCCGCTCGGCCGCAAGCTGCTGGGCCTCGACCCTTGGGGCTGATAGGAGTTTTGGTATGCCTTGGCTGATCGAGCGCAAGCACGACCACGTCGTCGTCGTGACCATGACCACAAACAAGGTCAACGCGCAAAATCCAGCGTTTTTTGACGACCTGCACGCAGCCTTCGATCGCCTCGAAGCCGAGTTCAACGACTGTGCGGTCGTTCTCACTGGAACCGGCGCCGCGTTCTCGGCGGGACTGGATTTCGACCATCACTTCCCCTTGTTCGCACGACAATCGCTCAACGAGATCGATGCGTGGTTCGATGCCTATCGCGCCACCAATCTGCGCCTGTTCACCTACCCCCGGCCGACCGTGGCGGCGATCAACGGTCATGCCTACGCTGGCGGCCTTATCACAGCGCTTGGCTGCGATCATCGCATCGCTTCTGAAGGCGCTCTGCAATTCGCACTGAATGAGGTGCCGATCGGCATTCCCATGCCGGCGGTGTACTGCGAGATCATCAAGCATGCAATCGGTCAACGCGCGGCGAATGAGCTGACGCTGTTCGGTCAGGTCTATGATCTCGCGACGGCCGTGAAGATGGGCGTGATAGACAAGATCGCCGTGCCAGGCAGGCTGCTGGATGATGCGGTGGCGTGGGCTGCTCTCGTGTCGCCTGACTGCTACCCGGCCTACGCGTTTGCGAAGCGCGCTTTGCAGGCAACCACGATGGCCGCAATCGATGCCGCGGCGAGGCTCGATCGGGATTGGTTATCGCGCCGCATGTCAGATCCTGCGAGCCTACGGGCGCACGCGCGTCGCTACCGTGAACTCAAGGGCCGTGAGATCGCCTGGGCGCTACCCGGTTAGCCCGCTTTTCTCATGCCTACGAGTAGAATCGGTTACTAACGGAATGATCGGCGTGACTCCTTGAGCCTATGCGTCGGTTGATTGATGAGGCGTTCGCGGACATTGGCATGACGCTGCGGGGCCGTCCAGTCCGTCAGCGCATCAACCCCGCCGATGTACAGGTTGAGGGTTCTGCCTCAAACCTGGTGCAACCGGGCGTAGGCCGACTCGCCGGCTCCCAGGAATTGCGCACAGTGCTGTCTCGACGCAACTGTGTGACGGGAATTCAAGCCGTGTTGGATACTGCTGCTACGGAGCTTGCACCAGGTTTGAGGCAGAACCTCATTCTGGGATACTGACACCAGACCAGAGCTGGAAGTGCGAGGTCAAGGGCGATGAGCCCGCCGGTCGACAGCAACCTGATCCGGGCATGCGGGCGGCCATCTGTGGGCGCTTACAATCATCGACATCCGCTGAAAGTTGCCCGCGCTCCCTAGAGGTGACATTGAAGCTTACGGTCTGGGCAGGCAAAAAGGTAGATGTCCACCATTGCGAATCGTCTTTTACGTTCGAAGCGCATTGATACCGGTCTTTTCCCGAGTCAACAATTCCAACCAGTATCGATGTGGAGTTCTCATGAGGTAGCACCGCAATGTTAGTACAGTTCTCGGTTGAGGGTTGCGATCTTGCCTGCGCCAATAATCACACCTATGATAATGACAGGCAATAGGATGTGTATCTTCCCCCGACATGGCCCAGTTAAACGATCATCACATTCCGTCCCTGGATCCAAGGAAACTCCTCTATTTCCTGACGGCTGTCGATTGTGGCAGCTACGCGCGAGCCGCGCGCGAACTGGGAGTAAGCCAGTCGACACTGAGCGAGCATGTATCATCGCTCGAGGCTTACCTCGGGCGCCCCTTGCTGACGCGCAGTCAGACGGGGGTGAGCGTCACCGAGGCGGGCAAGATGCTGTACCGACATGCGCAACTTATTGTCCGCCAGGTAAGGCAAGCCGAGCAGGATGTAACGCAAATTTCCAATGTTGCCTTCGGCCCAGTTTCACTAGGACTGGCAACCTATGGTGCGGCTTCCGCGCTGGCATTGCCGATCCTTCGCCGTGTCATGGAACGGTGCCCGGAGGTGCTGCTTTGTGTCAACGACAACTTCGCCGGAACATTGAGCGAATCCGTTATCAGTGGGCGTATCGACCTGGCAGTCGTCTACGGCGCCGGTCCCATCAAGGGCGTACGCCTGCGCAGCTTGTTCGTGGAGGAGCTCTTCCTGTTTGCCGCCGAAGCCGCGGCGATTCCCGGTTCGCCGCACGGGTCCGTCTTACTATCCGATCTGGCCGGCATGCGTTTGCTGCTGCCGAGCACCATTCATTTCCTCAGGCATGTCATTGAACGGGCATTCGCCCGGATCGGCATCAGCCCGGACATTGCCGTGGAGATCGACTCCTTCTCCGCTCTGCGCGGTGCACTTCGCGCAAATCTCGGGGTTTCTATCTTGCCATTTGCCGCGTTCGCCGAGGTGGCCGCCGAAGATCACATGCAGATCCGCCAGATCCGCCAACCTCGGCTGGAGGCGATGGTTTCCTTGGGAACGTCGGACCAACTTCCGGTCACCGATTCTGTCCGGGCGGTCGAGAACATCATCCTCGAACTGGTTGGAGAGCTAACCGCCGCCGGCTCGACGACCGGCATTCGCTCCCTTGGACATACGCTGAGCCCCGGCTGATGCCGTACCGGGGTTAGCCGTCGGCAACTCTCGGGCAGCGGCTGGGGTCAGTCGTCGACCCGCCAGGTCGGCGGCCAGATCGTGGACGGCCAACACAGATTCTGACGGCGCGTGGTGCTCGGCCATGCACAGGAACAACATTAACTCGGTCGTCATTCCCAACAGCGGCTTCACCTCGATGTCCGACTGGAGTGCCATGGCGCCTGCAGCAAGCGTGGGCAGGATTGCCGCTCCCAGCCCCTGTCGAACCGCCGCAACCAGCGTATTCAGCGATTCGATTTCCGCCAGCACACGCGGCCGTGTCGTACGGGCCTCGAAACACGCCTCGATCATTTGCCGCATGGCGTGAATGCGGCTTGGCAGCAGCAAGGGAAGATCGGCCAGTGTGGCCAGATCGACCGCCTGGCCGGGCGGCAGCGATACCTTCCCTCCGGCCGCGGCCACGACAGACAGCGATTCCGCGACCAAGGGCGAGTAGAGGAGTCCCTCCCTGGGCGCAAGTTCATACAGGAACGCCAGGTCCATCCGTCCCTGCAACAGCTCCGCCACCAACACACCCTCGAAATTCTCGTGGACGTGCAGCAGGATCCGTGGATACCGAGCGGCCACTTCCTGCATCAGGCCGAGCACGAGCCCATTAGCGCAACTGTACGGAACGACACCCACCGTTACCCTGCCACTTAGACCTTCGTCTGCGGCCCGTACGTCCGTCTTCGCCTGCTCGAGTTGCCGGAGCAGCAACTGTATGTGCCGATAGGCCACTCGGCCGGCCCTGGTCGGGGTAACGCCAGACTTGCCTCGCACCAGCAGAGGTTGCCCGAATAGCCGCTCGATCATGATGATGTGCTGGCTTAAGGCCGGCTGAGCAATGTGCAGGACGTCTGCCGCCCGGGTAATACTCCCCAGGTCGACCACCTTCACAAAGAAGCGCAATCGTCGAATATCCAAATCCGGCCCCCGTTGCGCGACACCCGGTCCCCGGCCATCGGCTTTTCCGACCCTGCCAGAAGAAACCCGTCTTTGTCACGCGATTGGACAAGCGGATAGCGTCGCCTCGATCACGGCAATATCGAAGGCAGATCGCCGAGCACAGGGGCCGCCGCTTCACGAGACCTCAAGACCAGGGAGACGGGGATGAGATACCTTATGACAAAACGGGCCTTGCTCATGCTCACCGCACTATGCGGCATGTGTTTGGCCGGCGGGCGGGTTCCAACCGCCCGAGCGGACTCCGGCAATATCGAGGTCGGCGTGATCGGCCCGATGACCGGTGCGAATGCACCGTACGGCAGCTTGGCATGGCGCGGCGCGAGCCTGGCGGTCAAGGAGATAAACGCGGCGGGCGGCGTGCTCGGACACAAGATCGAGCTGGTTCGCGGCGACAGCCAATGCACCCCGG
>Ga0335073_10007704_pt1 | contig 15108 bp, 12 predicted proteins | sample Lox_Sample_22_FD_207093 | JGI IMG/M metagenome (GOLD analysis project Ga0335073, IMG submission 207093) | Soil microbial communities from Loxahatchee National Wildlife Refuge, Florida, United States - Lox_Sample_2.2 | ecosystem: Environmental > Terrestrial > Soil > Wetlands | place: USA... | reverse complement strand
GATCGAAGGCGTTCTGCACGAGTTCCAGTCCATCACTGGAGTCGTCGAGGACGCGACCGACATCATCCTCAACCTGAAGCAGATTCCCTTCAAGTTGAACGGCGAGGGCCCCAAGGCGCTGTATCTGCGCGCCGACCAGCCGGGGATCGTCACTTCGGGCATGATCGAAGCCGATGGAGACGTGGAAATTCTCGACAAGGATATCTACATCGCCACCGTCAGCGAAGGCGGAAAGCTGGACATGGAAATGCGCCTCAAGCGCGGCCGCGGCTACATCTCCGCTGACAAGAACTTTGACTCCGACCTCGGTATCGGCTTCATTCCGGTCGATTCGGTCCACTCCCCCGTTCGCAAGGTGAACTACGCCGTCGACGCAGCCCGTCTTGGCCAGATCACCGACTATGACCGGCTTACGCTGGAAGTCTGGACCAACGGCTCCGTGCTGCCCGCCGACGCTGTGGGCCTCGCGGCCAAGCTGCTCAAGGACCACATGAGCATCTTCATCAACTTCGAGGAAGAGGTCGAAGCCGAGAGCCACACCGAAGAAGGCCGCATGCAGTTGCGCAACGAGAACCTGAACCGCTCGGTCGAAGAGCTGGAGCTCAGCGTGCGCAGCTACAACTGCCTGAAGAACGCCAACATCCAGACCATAGGCGAGCTGGTGCAGAAGACCGAAGCCGAGATGCTCAAGACCAAGAACTTCGGCCGCAAGTCGCTGAACGAGATCAAGGAAATCCTCGCGCAGATGGGCCTGTCGCTGGGCATGAAGATCGACGAGCACGGCAATGCCGTTCCCGGACCGACCAGCGTGCTTCCGGCTGCAACCCTGGCCGCGAGCTACGGCTCCTTCGACGACGAGGAAGACGACGAGCTCGACGACCTCGCGCTGCAGAACGAAACAGAGAACTTTTAACGGCAGGGATCAGGGCACAGGGATCAGGGGTTAGACAACCTGATCCCAGCCGCCCTCCGAAAAATTCAGATAGAGAGATTTGCTATGCGTCATCGCAATGCAGGATACAAACTCGGACGCAACACCAGCCATCGCCGCGCTCTGCTGCGCAACCTGGTCACCTCGATTTTCCTCGAGGACCGCGTCCACACGACCGTTACCAAGGCCAAGGCCGTGCGTCCGCACGTTGAAAAGCTGATCACGCTGGGCAAGAAGGGCGACGTGCACTCCCGGCGCCAGGCGCTCGCTTTCCTGCAGACCCGCGAAGCCGTGACACGTCTCTTTGACACCGTCGCGCCTCGCTACGGCGACCGCAATGGAGGATACCTGCGCATCGTCCGCACCGGCTGGCAGAAGGGCGACGGCGCCGAGAAGGCCTTCATCGAGCTGCTCGGAGCCGAGCAGGTTCTCGACGAGAAGCGCCAGAAGCGGGCTGAAACTCGCGCTAAGCGCCGCGAGGAGATCCAGAAGCAGATGGAAGAGCAGCAGGCTGCCGAGGGCGGCGAAGAGCCCAAGGCCTAGCCTCCGAACATTCCAACAGCGAGCGCATCCTCCGGGGTGCGCTCGTTTCTTTTGCTGGCTCCGTTTTCGACGTCCTGCTATCTTAAGGCCTACCCCCGCAGACTATTGGCTATGTCCAACCACAAACCTCACCACAGATTTCTGCTTAGCTTTAACTTGTTGCACTTCCAGCTTGTTCTGCTGGCTGTTACGGTGTGTGTGGATGTCGTCATGCGGATACTGCACGTCCCCACGCATATCCTGGCGACGCTGATTAACACCTTCGTAACGGGCAACGTGGCCATCGGCCTCATCCTTCTTAGCCGCCCGCTCTTCGTCGGTCGCCAGCCACCGTGGAACTGGATCGGTTACATTCCAACGCTGCTTTGCATTGGATTTGTCGCGAGCGCCGCAGCAGAAATCCCCGCCTTTCTTCTCTTCGGCCATCACACAACTACATACTTCCGCTCCCTTCTGCTTGATGAGCCTTTCGGAATCGTCGTCACATTGATCGTCGGAATCATTTATTTTGCCTTCGATCAGTCGCGCTCAAGTCTGCTGGCAAGCAATAGTCAGCTTCAAAGCCAGGTCCAGCTAGGCCTGATGGAAAGGCAGACACATCAGTCCGACTTGCAGCAGGCGCACGACATCCAGGTGCATCTGCTGCCGCGCGAAACTCCTCAGATCCCCGGTTTTCAGATCGCGTGCGCGTGGCAGCCGGCGCACAGCGTCAGTGGCGATTATTTCGACGTGTTGGTTCTATCTAAGGACAAGCTCGGCCTGTGCATCGCCGACGTCTCCGGTAAAGGCATGGCAGCTGCCCTGCTGATGGCCAACCTGCAGGCCTCGGTCAAGGCCTTCACAGAAGATGGCGGCAACCCGTCCGTCGAGTCGCCCGCCGAGCTCTGTGCCAAGCTCAACACCGCCCTCTCCAACAACATCGCCCCCGGCCGCTTTGTGACTTTCTTCTACGGGATTCTCGACAGCCACCGCCGTGCCTTCAAGTACGAGAATGCCGGCCACTGCCTGCCTCTGCTGGTTCACGCGGATGGTTCCATCGACTTTCCCGCGGCCTACAGCGGGGTCCTGGGCCTCTTCTCGCATTGGACCTACAGTGATCGCGAAGTGCAGCTCGCGCCCGGTGATGTGCTCCTGCTTATGACGGATGGGGTGCTTGAGGCGTGGAACGATAAGGAAGAGGAATTCGGCTACCAGCGATTGATCGCGTCAGTGGTGGCCAGCCGCAACCATGGAGTTCATGCTATCCGCCAACGGGTTCTTTCCGATGTAACTGCCTTCTGCGGGAACCATTTCCAGGATGATGCGTCTCTGATCGTTGTCACCGTGGATTAGATGCGAAATCGCTTCAGACTTTATTTGGGTTGAACCGCCACCGGATCCTTGATGGCAAAATCCTTGGTGTGCGCGGGCACGGTGACTCTTTGCCCTCCGGCCAGATAGTGCGCGATCACCTCTGCCCGCGCCCAGTCCAGCGTCCAGCCGTTTTCGATAGCCACCAGCGTGTATTGCCCCGGCACTACGCGGTTCAATTGAAAGCTGCCGTCGGAATCGCTCTGGTCGCGGCGAAACATCTCCCGTTCGACTGCGGGATTCTTCGGCACCAGCAAAACCATCACACCGGCCGCGGGTTTGTCATCGCGCCTGGCAAATCCCGTCACTGTTGCCGAGCCATCGGCCAGCGTCGCCGAGATCGCCACCGGTGCGCTGCCCACTTTGATCACGTTGCCTTCTGTGGAGGCGCCCGTCGCCGTAAGGTGTGTCACCGCGAGCGAGGCATTAGCAGCCGCCACCCACACTTCGTAATTGCCGGGAGGCACCCCATGCAGCGAGAAAGTACCATCTGGACCTACGCGATCACCTCCGACGTTCCGTCCGTCGGCGGCACGCAGCGAAATGATCAGGCGGTCGGGCATTTCTTCTCCTCCGGCCATCGTTACTTTGCCGGATACATCCGCCATGCCTGTCGATTGTGACAGATCGATTTTCGAATCGCTCGAAGCGTCAACACTGGTGGAGCGGCTCGAGTCGCCGCCGCCGCGCATCTCGATCGAATAGTGCCCAGGCGCCACGCCGTTGAACTCCACTGTCGTCTGTCCATCGCTCGTGCGCTCTCGCCCTCGCCAGCTGTAAGACATGGAAGGCTGCGCGGGCTCGGTGAGGCCGAAGACATCCTGCGAAAGCTGGGGCATGGCAAAGCCGCGACCCTCGGGCGAAGGCACCTGCACCGAAAGGTGAACGGCAGGCACAGCGTGCAGGTTGAAGTTCACCGTCACCTGGTCGCCAGCCTTTACCGGGATTGGCGTTGCCGAATCCGAATCGGTCACGTCTGCATAGAAGGTCGTTGGATATGCGACATCGAGCGACGCATGCTGATCGTCGGCGACCACATTCCCCTGCGCATCGCGCTTCGGCTGAGGACGTGTGGCATACCAGGGAGTCGCATTAACGGAAACATAGTAGTTTCCGGCCTCAAGTCGCGCGAACTCGTAGGCTCCAGTGTCGTCTGTCATCGACACTCCGGCACGAACGATGTTCCCCAGGCCGGTGCGGAGATTCTGCCGATACAGCGAAAGCCTCGCCTGCGGCACGGGGTCGCCGCTCTCGTCCGTGACCGTACCCCTGATGACTGCCCGCGGAGCCAGTTGGAAGACGAGTCCGTCACTTGTGAGCCCTTCGCCTGTAACGATTGCCGTCGAGTATCCCTCGTGCTCGTCGTAAGCCGCTCCAATGTAGCCGCGCCGTGACGCACTGAGAGAATACTTTCCTTGCGCCAGATGCTCGAAGGTAAAGTGCCCGTCTTCGCCGGTCGCGGTTTCGGCTACCAGTGAATCACCCGCGGGAAGATGCAAACTGACGTCCGCCCGGTCTACGGGTTGGCCGGTTACGGTATTCACTACTGTGCCGCTGATGGTGTATTGGCCCGAACTGCGCTGCGGGGTCTTTGCCGGCGCCTGCGCGCCAGTCAGCGGCGCCGCAATCAGAGCGAGAAAAAGCAGCAATGGCCTCATCACTCGGATTCCGTGTTGCCGGTGTGAACCACTTCAACCTGCACGTTGGCTGTTCCGCCGGCCTCTACAGTGGTGGTCGCTCCCATGCCGGCATATTTCGCCAATCCATCGGGCGTATGGAAATCTATTTCCTGAGGTGCGTCGAAGGCGACGACGCGATAGGGACCTGGTGCCAGCCCGCCGATGGTGACCTGTCCCGATCCCTGCAGGCCGCTCATTCTGATTGCTCCCGAGGATGGGAATTGGGGGATAGCATACACAAAAATCTGGTGCAGCTCCCCAACGGTTGTTGCAGTGGCAGGAGTGCCTACTGGATCTCCCACCAGCTGCGCAGAAATCGTCCCCGCATCGTCGCGCAAAGTGACTTCGATAGGGGCAGAGCCGCCGCCTGTACTGACTACCAGCGGGTCGCGCGCCAGATCGACTCCGCCGCTGCTGATCGAGCTCACGTATCCCTCAAATGGAGAAGCCTCGACCCAATACCTCCCCGGAGTGACACTCTCAATTTCGAAAGAGCTTCCGTCATCTGCGCCTTCTGCTGGACGCAGTCCGCCCATCGCTCCCATCTGGCCGAAAAATTCATCGACCGGTATCAGCGAGATGTTGAGTCCTGGACTCTGGCCGTTGTCGGATGCTCCCGGTGGGTAGACCTGGCCGCCGGCATTCGTGTTCGCCGTAAATGTCTTTCGCACCGTGACCGGAATTGGATGCAGGGGAGCCAGCGTCATGCTGAGTCCTGTCACAGGCGCTCCGGCCACATTAAAGTCAACCCGCCCGTAAAGCTGGTCCGCTGTTCTCCTGCGTCCTTCGATGAAATAACTGCCATTCGGCAGATTGACTTCCGCCGTTCCCTGTTCCGCATTCCAGTGCACAGGGAGTCCCATCTGGCGCCCGCTTCTGTCGTGAACCTGCAGGTTCAGTCCGCTACCCTCGCGATCTGCAATCGCCACGGTTACGTGATAAAACTGCTGCCGCGTGAGCACGAAATCGGCGCGCCCCTGTTGCCCCGCTGCTAATGTCAGCACGCCTGCCGAGGCGATGTCTGCGACCCCCGGATAGTACGCGGCAGGATATCCATAAACTGCTCCGCCGCGAGTTGGTGTTCCTTCGCTGTCTCTCGCCGGTTGAGTGTAGACCAGGTAGTCTCCCGCGTGCAGGCCGGCAATGCGGAAGACGCCTTCGCTGTTGGTCCTTGCGGTGTTCTCCATCATCCACTGCTGGTGCCCGTTGATCACCCGCCTGCGGTACGCCACCACCCGGATGCCATCGGCCTGATCCGACGTGGACAACGTTACCTGTCCGCTGATCGACGCCTCGGGGGTCAGGATGAAGGTCAGCGAGGGCATGTTCGGTCCTACACGAACCGTGTGGATTGTGGCGCGCCCGCGACTGCCGTATCCTGGCCGCTTCACCGAGAACTGCACGGGTCCTTCGGGCAGGTTGAATTCAAAGTTCCCGTCGTTATCGGTGAGAACCGCGCTTTCGTGCGTATCCACCAGAGCTCGCGCTATCGGCTGATGGGTTACGCTGTTGAGAACTACCCCTTTGACGGGATAGAGCGACGCAGCGTCGTCTGAAGTTTCCTGCGCGGTGGACGGTCTGGCAGCGAACAGCAGAGCCATGAGCCCCAGCCCGCAAATCAGCATGAAGGCACGTGACGTCCGACTCCGTATCAGCAAAATGAGCACGGGAGAAGACCTGTTGTCGCCATTTTCAGCGATACCGAGTGAAGACACAATCCGTCGCCGGCTCTTTCATCCTGCCGTAAGGATTTGACTTGAGGCCGACCGCCCGGGTGAGCCTTGGCTGACAGGTATTGTCTTTGGCTCAATCGCAGGCCAGCACCAGTTCATCGGAGTCGAAATTGTCTTCACCCGAAGCGCCCGGCTCGATTGGGCCCGCCTCGAAGAAGCGCTCGACGGCAGCCAGCACCGCTTCGCCGGTCTTTGATTCGTAGATCGACTTGCGCAGCGCAGCCCCGCCCGGCACGCCATGCGTGAACCACGAGGCGAACTGCTTCATCTTGCCTTGTGCTTCCGGATACTCAGCCTCGATCAGCATCTCGAAGTACCTCCGGATCATGCGATAGCGGTCGAGATCGCTCGGCTGGTCATAGCGTCCGGTTGCCGTGTATTGGGCTATCTGGCGGAAAATCCACGGATTCGCGGGAGCTGCCCGCCCGATCATCACCGCATCGCAGCCCGTCTCGGCCACGAGGGCACAGGCGTCCTCAGGTGTGCGCACATCGCCATTGCCTATAACCGGAATCTTCACTGCATCCTTGATGGCGGCGATCCACTCCCAGCGCGCCTGCCCCGCATATCCCTGTTCGCGCGTCCGCGCGTGCAGAGCGACAGCGTTCAGTCCTGACTGCTCGGCAAGCCGCGCGAGCTCTACGCATACGATCTGGTTGTCATTCCAGCCCAGGCGAAACTTCACGGTAAAGGGAATTCGCACCGCCCCGCGCACCGCTTCGAAGATTTTTCCGATCAACGGCAGATCACGCAGCAGACCGCTGCCGCCGTTGCAAGATACCACTCGCTTTGCCGGGCATCCCAGGTTGAGATCGACCATGTCGAAGCCGGTGTTCTCGACGATCTTCGCTGCATCTGCTAGCGTCGTCGGGTTCGATCCGAACAGCTGTGCGGAGATCGGGTGCTCATCGTCGTAGAAGGTGAGATAGCGCTTGCGCTTCGACTCGCGCATGCGCGCCAGGCCATCGGCTGAGGTGAACTCGGTCATGATGAGCCCACAGCCGGATTGCTGATTGGTGACTTCGGCCTCGATCGAAGCGCCGGTGTCAGCTTGTGCACTGAATACGCTGGCGTTGCGAATGAAACGCCGGAAGACGGTGTCCGTGACGCCGGCCATGGGGGCAAGCACGGTCGCGGGAGCGACTGCGACGCCACCGATCTCCACCGACGCCGGAACCCGCGCTGCCTCGGGCATCGCGTGCTCCACCGGATTGTCCCAGTTCTTCTTCATCGAGGTTCAAATACAGCCTCTAAAACGAAAGCCCCCGCATCGCGGAGGCTTCGTCGATCGGACCTCTGATCTGACCGGCAGTTACTTGGCTGCCGTCTCCGCCTTGGCGTACTTGCGGCGGAAGCGCTCGACGCGTCCGGCCGTATCGACAAGCTTCTGCTTGCCGGTGAAGAACGGGTGACAGCTCGAGCAGATTTCTGTGTGGATGTCGCCCTTGTGGGTCGAGCGGGTGACAAAACTCGAGCCACACGCGCACATAACCCTGATTTCATTGTAGTTTGGATGAATCCCTGTCTTAGGCATAGCTGGTCTGGAACCTTTCCTGCAATCCTCTTATTTTAAGCGGATTTCGCCTGTTTTGCAACGTAGCGGAGGCCCTTGCTCGACATCCCCCGCGAGCCGTGTTTTAGTGGAATCGCACTGCAATCTGATGCCGGGAAAACGCTAAATGATTCGCTCTGGAGTTGCTTTCGCTGTCTGTTTAATTGCCCCTGTCGCCCTCGCCCAAACCACAGCACAGACCGCTCCCCAGACCGACACCAGCTACATCGACTCCAACGGCACCGCGCATATCACCCGCGTCATCCCGGTGCCGGACACGGTCAGTCCCGAGGCCCAGGCCTCCCTTTCTCGCCCGGCATCCGACGCCGCTCATCCTGAAAGCCTCGCCGAACGCCGTGCGCACACCGACACCTGGCAGGCCCGCGCCGGAGCTGCCTCGAAAGCCGTCTATCCAGTAAATATTGCGAACGACAAAATCGCTGGCGTGCCCGTGCTGATCGTGACGCCACTCACCATCGGACCGGGCAAGAGCGACCGCGTCCTCATTTGTGTGCACGGTGGCGGATTCAACTCCGACTCCGGTTCGCTGACCGAGAGCATTCCGATCGCGAATCTTACAAAAACCAAGGTGGTCTCCGTTCTCTATCGCCTCGCGCCCGAGCATCCCTTTCCGGCAGACGTGGAGGACGCTGTCGCCGTCTACAAAGAACTGCTCAAGACATACAAGCCGCAGAACATCGCGCTCTACGGCACATCAGCCGGCGCGATTCTCACCGCCTAGACAACCGTGAAGCTCCGGCAGCTTAGCCTGCCGCTTCCCGGAGCGCTCGGCGTCTTCTCCGGAACAGGCGACTTCAGCCGCCTCGGCGACTCATGGGCTATGTACGCTCTGAACGGACTATCCGGCCATCTCGACCCGCCCGACCCCAAGACGCACGACACAGAATACGTTGGCTCGACCGACCTCAAGGATCCCGTGCTCTCGCCCCTTTACGCCGACGTCAAAGGATTTCCGCCGACGCTCTTCATTACGAGCGGCCGCGACCTGCTGCTTAGCGGCACGACAATACTGCACCGACACTTTCTTGCCGCCGGAGTCGACGCTCAGCTCGTTGTATTTGAGGCTCTGCCGCACGCCTTCTGGAACGACGTCAACCTTCCCGAATCGCGAGAGGCGTACGGTATCATGGCGAATTTCTTCGATACCAAGCTTGGGAAGTGACGAGAAACTTAGACCTTACAGGTCTTCAGGGTTGAGTCCGGTATGTTTTGCGATGCGGGAGAGCATCTTTGGCCCTAATTCTTCCGAATCGCGGAACGCCCATATGTAGTTTGGATACCCGGCGCGGGTCAGCTTCAGGTGCGAACCAACCTGGCCTGCTTCGATCTAGCCGATTTTCTTCAGGGCTCTCAAGACAATGCGGGCACGTGTCGCGGGCCAGATGCTCACGCGCAGGCAAACTCAATGCTGGCCTTCAACGATTCGTGCTGAGTTTCCAGGCGATCGGCTACCAAACGCAAAGCGATCGCCTCAACCGCAGCCAGTGCCATTTCCTTTGTGTCCCCGTAAGCCAAAGCTCCCGGAAGACTTACGATCTCGGCGATCCAGCGCCCGTCATCTTCGCAGTCAAATTCCACTTCAAATCGCATTGGTGCTCCGTATCAGAATTCTACACACCTGCCTCTTTTTCCACGCGCACAAGTTCTCGAATAAGCTGCGATACTCTCTTTCAGAGACTCATGCCACAACCCTGCCCGAGATGTGACGGAATGGGGATGCGCGTCATCCGCCGCCCTGACGGCACGCGCGCCGCCGAACCGTGCGACTGCCGCTTTGAGCAGCGCATCGCCCGGCTGCTGGAAATGGCCTCGATCCCGCGTCGCTACCAGCACTGCTCCTTCGACAGCTACGAGCCGCGCTTCACCGGAGCAGACCCTTCGCTCACCACGGGCCATATGACTGCGCGCCGCTTCGTCGACGGATACCCGGTCACCACGGAAGGACACGGCTTGCTGCTTACCGGATCCATCGGCGTCGGCAAAACGCATCTGGCCGTCGGCATCCTGCAGTCGCTTATCGTCGAAAAAGGCGTGCGCGGACTCTTCTGCGACTACCGGGAGCTGCTCAAGGAGATTCAGCACTCCTACAATCCCCAGGTGCTCACCACCGAACTCGACATTCTGCGCCCGGTCTTCGACGCCGAGGTTTTGGTCCTCGACGAACTTGGTGCTTCGAAGCCGACCGAATGGGTCTGGGACACCGTCGCCCACATTCTCAACACTCGCTACAACGACAAGCGCACGACCATCATCACCACCAATTATCCCGACCAGGCTCCCGGCGGTGGTCCGGCTACCTCAGCCCAGCGCGCCATGCGCGAGGAGACTCTCGGCGACCGCATCGGCGAACGCATGCGCTCTCGTCTGGCCGAAATGTGCATCGTAATCGAGATGCACGGAGCAGACTTCCGTCAGCGCGCCAGGCGCGCTCGCTTCGGCTGAATCAAAGCCGGCGGCTGCGAAGGATGAATGCATTTGGAAGAATTGAAAGAGCGCGTCAAGCAGCTACAGCATTGCGGTAAGAGAAATTGTTGTCAGTAGTGATGTAAGGTACAATCCGCTTTCAAGATCAAAGAAGAAATTCTGGCGACGATTTCCTTTTTAGGGACGTCGACTGCGATGACGTGATTGCTGTCCTCAGATTTGTCTCAAATCTTGTTGAGTTGGAGACGGCATGGAACGGCATCTTCTCCGTTGGGGAAGTCTCGTCTTTTTCGCTGCACTTTTTGGATGCGGCGGCGGCAGCATTGATAGCAGCACCAGCAAAGGCGATTTTGCTGTTGAAGTTGCACCTTCGACAGTTAACGTGGTTCCCGGAGGGCCTGGGCAGACTCTGACTGTCGCGACCTCTCCGACTGATGGCTTCGGTGGAGCCGTTAGCGTTACGATTGGATCGCTACCCGCAGGCGTTACCGCGACGCCGTCGTCTCTCTCCCTCACTCGAGCCAGTTCGCTAGGACAGATCACCCTAACGGCTTCCTCCAGCGCCTTGCCGGGCACCACCAGCGTTACCATCACTGGATCTTCCGGCTCACTCTCACATAACGCTACCGCTTCCTTGCAGGTTGCCGCGCCACCAGCAAAGGGTGATTTTTCTCTTCAAGTCGCACCTTCAACAGTTAACGTGGTTCCCGGAGGGCCGGGGCGGACTTTGACTGTCGCGACCTCTCGGACTGATGGCTTCGATGGACCCGTTGCCGTTGCGATTGGATCGCTACCCGCAGGCGTTACCGCGACGCCGTCGTCCCTCTCCCTCACTCCCGCAAGTTCGCTTGGGCAGATCACCCTAACGGCTTCCTCCAGCGCCTCGCCGGGTACCGCCAGCGTTACTATCACTGGATCTTCCGGCTCACTCTCACATAACGCTACCGCTTCCTTGCACATTGCCGCGCAAACTACCACCGCCTCGCTGAGCGCAACGTCCTTTAATTTTGGAAACAATCTGGTAAACAATACGCTCACCCAGACGGTTGTCACTGTGACGAATGCGGGTTTGGGTTTACTGACTCTGAATCCCACACTCGCTGGCGATCCGAGCTATTCGATCGCTTCCGGCACATCCTGTACTGAGCAACTTGCGGCCGGCACGAGTTGTAACATGGTCCTCAGTTACACGCCGACGACCGCATCGGCGCCCGCAACACAGAATGCCACTTTGAACCTCGGTCTTGGGAACGTGCCAGCCGGCACTCCCCAAACTGTGGCCATCGCCGGCATTGCGGCGGCTCTACCGGCTGGCCAGGTGACGGCCACCGACAATCCGCAGGTGGCGCTTTACACGATGACGTTACCTTTTCCGGGAAGTATGACAGTTAGTTTTGGTCTCGATACCAGCTACGGATTAAAAACCTGGACGCAATCCACAGACGCCGCGGGCGGACACGTCAGTATCTTCGTAGCCGGCATGATGGCTTCAACCACATACCATATGCAGGCCGCGGTGACATTTTCAAACGGGATCACGGCGAAGGATACAGACCACACCTTCACGACTCAAGAAGTGCCCGCGAACATGCGGATTGGGTTGCAGACGACAACAACAGCCGGCATGACACCACAGCCTGGTTTGGAGCTGCTGGATGCACTTGCTGGCGCGCAGAGCGGCGTTGCCATTACCGATCTTTCCGGCAATATCCTCTGGACATACTCTAATCCTGGCAGCTTGTCTCTCAACTTCATCGACGGCGTGAAAATGTTGCCCGATGGAGACTTGCTGATGGCGATTGGTCCCACTTCGGATGCTCCCCTTACTACTCCCGTTTCGGCGGCAGCTATCAATGAGATTCGCGAAGTCAACCTGGGTGGAGATACTGTCCGAGAGATTACGGTTAACGATCTAAACTCGAAACTGGCAAGCGCAGGCTGCGCAGAGTGTAATGTCACGCTGGTCACTTTCCATCATGACGTCACACCGCTGCCGAACGGCCATTGGCTGGTGCTCGCGAATGCTTTAGTGCCACTTTCTCCCACCACCAATCCTCCCCTAACCAATTCCGCTCCAACGACAGTACTCGGCGACGTGATCGTGGACCTGGACCAGAATATGCAACCGGTCTGGGTGTGGAATGAATTCAAACACCTTGATCCGAATCGCCATCCCATGGGTTTCCCCGACTGGACGCATACGAACGCCATCCTCTACTCGCCGGATGACGGCAGTATTCTCGTCTCGATGCGGCATCAGAACTGGGTCGTAAAGGTGAACTATGCCGATGGCACCGGGGACGGCAGCATCATATGGCATCTGGGGGAGGGAGGAGACTTTACTCTCGCTGGCGGAACAGACCCGACAGACTGGCAGTATGCGCAGCACAGCCCTTCATTCTTCAGCAGCAACACTACAGGCGTTTTCTCGCTCGGTCTGATGGACAACGGGAATGACAGGCTCTTTCCAACCGGGGTGACCTGCGGCAGTTCTGGCGCGCCGCCGTGTCTATATTCAACCATTCCCGTCTGGCAAATTGACGAGGCAGCAAAGACAGCGACACTGACTTTTCACCAGATCCTGCCGCCCAGCCTCTATAACAGCTTTGGTGGAAATGCGGAGCTACTCGAAAATGGAAATGTCGAGTACGACCTCTGCGGTACTCCAGACCACTCGTACGTGTACGAAGTGACAGACACTAGTGACCCGCAAACGGTGTGGAGTTTGCACACTACCACCACGGATCTTTATCGTGCTTTCCGGATTTCAAGCTTATATCCAGGAGTGCAATGGTGAGGAGAAGAGGTACTCAAACCGGCAGCTGCCCCGGTGGGCGAACTATCCTGGCGAAAATTGAACTTAATTTGAAGCTTCGTATAGCTTGCGTTGTCGGCCCGCCACAACCTGCCATTCCCCGGAGGCTGCTTTTGTAGCGATTGCAGGAGGGTAGCCAGTCCCTCATTCCATCACGACTTCCGCTTCCGTTTTCCCCGTGGTGGTGAGCACGATGGCGGCGGCGATAATCATCGCGCCGCCCAGCCATGCATCCGGACCGAGCCGGTCGCCGAGCAGCACCACGCCTAGTAGTGAGCCCATTGCCGGCTCGATATTCAGGAACACGCCCGCCCGTGATGCTGGTACATGATGAATGCCCCAGTTCCACAAGAGCATCGTCGACGCTGTGCAAAGCAGGCCGCTGGCCGCGGAGGCAAACCACACCCGCGTACTCAGGCCATGTACCGGAGGAGGCCCGCTTGTCGCTAGTACCCACACGATCAGCATCACAGTTCCGCTCAGCACGCCGTAAGCCGTGACCACCACCGGAGAGTGCCCGTGCATCAGGTGTCGGTTCAGCAGAATCCAGCCCAAAGCCAGAACGAGCGACACTACTACCAGCAGATCGCCCTTGAGCGATGGTCCACCAGGGCCGGCCTGCGAATGCGTACTGCTCAGCGTAATCAGCGTGACGCCACAGGTAGATCCTGCCAGCGCCAGCCATCCCGTCCAGCCCAGCCGCTCATGCGTAAAGGTGGTCGCGCCTATGGCCAGGATCACTGGCATCGTGCCCACCATGAGCGCGGCGTGGCTCACCGTGGTGAGCGACAGCGCATAGAACTGGATCATGTATTGCACCGGAATCCCCAGAAACGACGCCGTCAGCAGCAGCATCCACTCGTGCCGGTTGAGCCTCGCCGGGCGCAGCACCGGTAGCAGCCCGAGACAGGCGAAGAGGAACCGGTAGAGCACCATGTGTCCCACGCTCAGTTCCGTTAACGCGATCTTTCCGAAGTAGAAGCCGGTGCCCCAGAGAGTTCCCGCGAGCGCGCAGGCCCCGTAGCCCAGAGCCGTTCTCGATGGTGTGTACGTCTGTGCCGTGCTCGAGGCCATTCTTCTAGCCTCGCACACTTAAGCGGCAGCTTTCGTCCTCAGCGATAGACGAGGCAGCCTCTTGCTTCGAGATCGTCAATCCAGCCCGGCCACGGCAGGGAAGTAACCCAGCGGAGATCCAGCTTTTCGAGCTTCGGCAGGGTGGCAATGGTTTCGGGGAGCGACGTGATTGGGTTGCCGCGCAGGTCGATCTGCCGCAGTTCCGGCAGCTTGCCGATGGAAGCAGGCAGTGTGTTCAGCCGGTTATTGCGAAGATGAATCTCCCGCAGGCTGCGTAGATTCTCGATGCACTCGGGAAGCGCCCCGATCTTGTTGTCCGTAATCCGCAGCTCAACCAGCGCTAGTATTCCACAGACTGCGTGCGGGAATTCAGCGAGCGCGTTCTCGCTCAGATTCAGATAGCGCAGCTTTTTCAGCCCTGCCATCGATTCGGGAATCGAGCTGAGCCGGTTGCCATGCAAATAGAGAAACCCGCTGAGTCCGGTGAGGTCTCCGAGCGTAGTGGGCAGTTGCGAAAGCTGGTTATGCCCCAGATCCAGCGTCCGCAGGCTCTGCAATCCACCGATCCGCTCGGATATTTCCAACAAATCATTGTCCGCCAGGATCAGCGTCTCAAGTTCCGTTCGCTCCCAGACCCAGTCTGGAACATGCCCCAGCCGTTTCTTCCAGAGATTCAACTCAGTAGCCACCGGCATGACCGCCATGCTATCGCGCATCTCTGCTGACGCCAAAAGGGCATTTCAGTTTGATCGGCGCAAATGCCATTTGCGCGCCGCATGGTCTCGCGAGGACAATGCATTTGATGGTCCTGCCCGGCCAATCCGTCCGCCCGACGTGTCTGGCGCTGGCAATTCTTGCCGTCACCACACTGGCGTTGGCGTATGACTCCAAGCACAAGCCCGACCCGGGACCGCCGCCGAATCTGCGCATTGAAGTTGCTCCCCTGGGCTTCGTCCAACCCAGCCGCGCGTATTTGAGTTATCGCT
>Ga0335073_10007703_pt1 | contig 15109 bp, 14 predicted proteins | sample Lox_Sample_22_FD_207093 | JGI IMG/M metagenome (GOLD analysis project Ga0335073, IMG submission 207093) | Soil microbial communities from Loxahatchee National Wildlife Refuge, Florida, United States - Lox_Sample_2.2 | ecosystem: Environmental > Terrestrial > Soil > Wetlands | place: USA... | reverse complement strand
AATCTCGTGTTCAACGCCGTGGACGCCATGCCACAAGGCGGCACGCTGATGCTGCGCTCGAGGGTCATTCACGCGGGGTTCGCACAATCCGTCGCGGCGCGGCGTGTCGTGATCGAGGTGTCTGACACGGGCCTCGGCATGACGGAGGCGGTGCGTACGCGGTGCCTCGAGCCTTTCTACACCACCAAGGGTGAGCGCGGATCGGGGCTCGGGCTGGCGATGGTGTACGGCATGGCGCAGCGGCACGGCGCCGATCTCGAGATCGACAGCGAGCCCGGCGCGGGGACCACGATGCGCCTGATCTTTCCGGTGGCGACCTTCGACCGCGTCCCCGAGGCGATCCACCTGGCGCAGACGCCGCGCGCGCTGCGTATTCTATTGGTGGACGACGATCCGCTGGTGCTCAAATCGCTTCGGGATACCCTGGAAGCCGATGGCCATGGGGTCGTCATGGCCGATGGGGGCCAGAAGGGCATCGAGCAGTTCGCTGCGGCTTTGGCACGTGGCCAGCCGTTCGATGCGGTGTTCACGGATCTCGGCATGCCCAATGTCGACGGCCGGGCGGTGGCACGAGCGGTCAAGGCTTCCGCGCAGGCGACACCGGTGATCCTGCTCACGGGCTGGGGTCAACGGCTGCGCGAGGAGAGCGAGCTGCCGGCAAGCATCGCGCGCGTACTTGGCAAGCCGCCGAAGCTTACCGAGCTGCGCGCCGCCCTGGCGGAGCTCGTCAAGTAGCGGCACGCGCAGCAGGCGTGCGCAGCAGGCGTGCGCAGCAGGCGTGCGCAGCAGGCGCGCGCAGCAGGCACGCGCAGCAGGCACGCGCAGCGGCCACGGCGGGCTTCCTCAGGCGAGCGAGGCGCCGGCGAGCGCTTCGGTCAGCGCGGCTGCGCGCGGTTTTGGCGCCGAGGATTCGACGAAGGCGCGCTCGATGACATAGTCGCCGGGAACGCCGATCCCGGGCGAGGCGGCGAGGCCCTTGGCCTCGAGGATCCGTCCCATATCGGCGACCATGCGCATGTTGCCGCAGACCATGGCGCGGTCCTCGGCCGGATCGAGCGGCTCGATGCCGAGGTCATCGAAGAGCTTGTCGGATTCGGTCAAGGTGCTCAATCGCCCACGGTTGCCCGAGGGCTCGCGCGTGGTGGTCGGATAATCGTGCAAGCGGCCGCGGACCATCTCGCCGAGATACGGGTCGGCTTCGAGACCATCGATCACGGAGCGTGCGTAGGCGAGATCAGCGAGTCGCGCCGCGCCGCGTGCCAGATACACGTGCTCGAAGCGATCGTAGGTCTCGGGATCCCGGATGAGCGACATGAATGGGGCGACACCGGTACCGGTCGCGAGCAGGAACAGACGGCGCCCGGGCTTCAGATCCCGCAGCACCAGGGTGCCGGTCGGCTTGGCGCTGACCTGAAGCGCATCGTCCGTGGCGATCGATTGCAGTCGCGAGGTGAAGGCGCCGCCCGGTACCTTGATGCTGTAGAACTCGAGGTGATCCTCGTAATTAGCGCTCGCGATACTGTAGGCGCGGCTGATCCGGCGCCCATCGCCCGAATCCAAGCCGAGCATCACGAACTGGCCGCTGTCGAAGCGCAATCCCTGGCTGCGCGTGGTCGAGAAGCTGAACAGACGATCGCTCCAGTGATGAACTTGCAAGATCTTTTCGGTCGTGTAACTCGCCATGATGAACGGGGGTCCTCATATCGTCAGATGGCCCGCGAAGCGCGCGCCTGGCTGGTGCCATGGGACGCATAGGCGTCGAATACCTGCGCGATGCTTCGGAGCAGAAAAGAGCCGCGGCGGGTGAGCGCAATCTCACGTGCCGTGATAAGTAGAAGGTCGTCCGCGCGAAAGGGCTCGAGCGCGCGCACTTCCCCGGGGAAGTAGTCCGCGAAGGAGAGGCTCCAGCGCCGCTCGAGCGCGCCGATGTCGATTCGACGACGACACATGATCTGCTGGATCACATCGGCGCGGATCTCATCGTCGAGCGTCAGTCGCAGGCCTTTCGACAGTGGCAAGCGGCCCGCGTCGATGGCCGCCTGATACTGCGGTACCGTCTTCGCGTTCTGCACATACAGGTTCGCGATCCGGCCGATGGCGCTGGCGCCCAGATTGATGAGCTCGCGGTCGACGTGCGTCGTGTAGCCCTGGAAATTGCGATGCAAGGTCCCGTCATCGCGCGCTTTCACCAGGGGATCGGCTGGCAAGGCAAAGTGATCCATCCCGACGTGCTCATAGCCCGCGGTCGACAGCGAGCGTGCCGCAAGATCGATCAGGCTGATGCGCAAATTGGCATCGGGGAGGACGTCGGCCGCGAACTGGCGCTGAGCCTTGAATAGCGCGGGCATGTGGGCGTAGCCATAAAGCGCAATGCGATCGGGACGCATGTCGATGACACGCTCGAGGGTCTTTGCGAAGCTCTTGAGCGTCTGATGCGGCAGTCCGTAGATCAGATCGAAGTTGACCGAGGGGAACTCGAGCGCGCGCGCCTCCATCAGCACGTCCGCGACCATGGTTGCCGACTGCCGTCGATTGATGGCGCGCTGAACCACCTCGTCGAAGTCCTGGACTCCGAGGCTCAAGCGGTTGAAGCCCGCGGCCCGAAGCGAGGACAGGGTGTCGGCGCGTACCGTGCGCGGATCGATCTCGATCGAGTAGTCCCGCGCCGGAGCCTCGCTCAGCGCGTGGTACCGACCGATGACGCCCATGATCTCGGCGAGCACCGCGCTACCCAAGTAGGTCGGGGTGCCGCCGCCGAAGTGCAGCTGCTCGACCGGCCGGGCCGGATCGAACAAGCGGCTGCGCAGCTCGATCTCCTTCAATAGCCGCGTCACGTAGTTGGTGGCGACGGAGGCCTGCCGGGTAATGACGCGATTGCAGGCGCAGTAGTAGCAAGGATCCGCGCAGAACGGGATGTGGACGTAAAGCGACAGGGGCGGCAGTCCCGCGACGCTGCCGCTCCTTGCGGCCGCTTGGGCATAATCATCGAGCGTGATTCCGCCGTGAAACTGCATCGCGGTGGGATAAGAGGTGTAGCGCGGCGCATTGCCGCCATAGCGGCGCAACAGCTCTGGCTCGAATTCGCTGCCCATCATCTCTCCGGGAGATCCATGGGACAACCCTATCGGCGCGCCCCCCCTCCGGACCACCCGTAAAGGTACGTAGTCGATGCGGGGGGCTCCTGATAGCCCGGTCGGATGTCGATTCCTACCATGGCGCCCGCACTGGTGCCATTTTTTCGAGGATCCGTTGCCATGTCGATTGCCGCTGCATCGCCTGCCTCGCCGGATATTGTCGAATACAACGACGTGGTCGTTCGTCGCTTCGCGATCATGACCATCGTTTGGGGTATCGTCGGCATGACGGTCGGGGTCATCATCGCCGCCGAGCTCATCTGGCCCGGTTTGAGCTTCGATTTACCCTGGTTGTCCTACGGGCGGCTCCGCCCGTTGCATACCAACGCGGTCATATTCGCCTTCGGCGGCTCCGCGCTGTTCGCGAGCTCCTATTACATCGTCCAGCGCACCTGCCGGGTGCGGCTGTTCAGCGATCGCCTGGCGAGCTTCACGTTCTGGGGCTGGAACCTGGTGATCGTGCTCGCGGCCATCACGCTGCCCCTGGGAATCACGCAGGGTAAGGAGTATGCCGAGCTCGAATGGCCCATCGATCTCTTGATCGCGGTCATATGGGTGGTGTATGCGGTGGTGTTCTTCGGCACGCTGGCGATACGCAAGGTCAAGCATATCTATGTCGCGAACTGGTTCTTCGCGGCGTACATCATCACGATCGCAGTCCTGCACATCTTCAACAACCTCGCGATTCCGGTCTCACTCACCAAGTCCTACATCGTGTACTCGGGTGTGGTCGATGCCATGGTGCAGTGGTGGTATGGCCACAACGCCGTGGGGTTCTTCCTGACGGCGGCGTTCCTCGGGATGATGTACTACTTCGTTCCCAAGCAGGCCGGCCGACCGATCTACTCGTACCGGCTGTCCATCGTGCACTTCTGGGCGCTCATTTCCGTCTACATGTGGGCGGGTCCGCATCACCTGCACTACACGACGCTGCCGGACTGGGTGCAGTCGCTCGGCATGGTGTTCTCCCTCATCCTGCTTGCGCCTTCTTGGGGCGGCATGATCAACGGCATCATGACCCTGTCGGGTGCCTGGCATAAGCTGCGCACCGATCCGATTCTGAAGTTCATGATCACCTCGCTGTCCTTTTACGGCATGTCGACCTTCGAAGGACCGCTGCTGTCGATCAAGACGGTGAATGCGCTGTCCCATTACACCGACTGGGGTATCGGCCACGTGCACTCCGGTGCGCTCGGCTGGGTGGCCTTCATCAGCATCGGCTCGATGTACGCGCTCATCCCGAAGCTCTTCGGGCAGAAGCAGATGTGGAGCATCCGGCTCATCGACTTGCATTTCTGGATCTCGACCGTGGGTGTGGTGCTCTACGTCGCGGCGATGTGGGTCGCGGGGATCATGCAGGGGCTCATGTGGCGCGCCACCAACCCGGATGGAACCCTGACCTACACCTTCGTGGAAGCCTTGCAGGCCACCTATCCCTATTACATGGTGCGGCTCGCCGGCGGTCTCCTGTTCTTGTCGGGCATGTTCCTCATGGCCTTCAACGTGGGCAAGACCATCGCGCTCAGCAGGGTGAGCGCAACTGCGCCGGTCGGCGCCCTTCAATCCGGAGCCGTGTCATGAGTCATGAAGTCGTCGAAAGCAAGGCTTGGCTGATGGGCACGTTGATCGCCATCGTGATCAGCGTCGGTGGACTGGTGGAGATCGTTCCGCTGTACTTCCAGGCGTCGGTGATCACTCCGGCGCCCGGCATCAAGCCGCTGCCGGCGCTGGCCCTGGCGGGACGCGAGATCTACATACGCGAAGGGTGCTACAACTGCCACTCGCAGATGGTTCGCCCGCTGCATTCGGAGACCGAGCGCTACGGGCATTACTCGCTCGCCGGCGAAACGGTCTATGACCATCCCTTCCAGTTCGGGTCCAAGCGGACCGGTCCGGATCTGGCGCGGGTCGGCGGGCGCTATACCGACGAGTGGCACCGCATTCACCTGACCAATCCCCGCGACGTCGTGCCGGAATCGAACATGCCGACCTTCGGCTGGCTGGCGAAGTCGCAGGTGGATGGGGCGGACATCGCCGCGCGCATGCGGGGGCTCACGCGCGTCGGAGTGCCGTATGACGCGGCGGAGATCGCGGGCGCCCCAGCCGCCGTCGCGGGACACAGCGAGATGGATGCGCTCATCACCTATCTGCAGACCTTGAAATTTCACGGCGAACCCGCGAGCGCGGAGGGCAAGCCATGATGGGTCTGGTACGCGGTGTCCTCGCAGCCGCCACCATGCTGGCGTTCATCGCTCTCGTGGTGCGCGTGTGGAACAAGAAGTATTTGCCGGAATTCGACAGGGTGGCGCGGCTTGCGCTTGATGAAGAGCAGAGCGCCGCAAAGAAGCAGGAGCATCCATGAATCTCACGGTCGGAGTCATCATCGGGTTGGCCACCCTCATCAACATCGCCGCACTCCTCTGGCTCATCTGGTGGACCGCGCGGCGCACGGTGGCCGTGTCGAGTCAACAGACCACGCACATCTGGGACGATGACCTCACGGAGTACAACAATCCGCTGCCGCGCTGGTGGTTGTGGCTGTTCATATTGACGATCATCTTCGGCCTCGGTTACCTGGTGATCTTTCCCGGGCTCGGCGGCTTTGCCGGAGTGAGCGGCTGGAGCTCGCACAAGCAGTGGCGTGCCGATGAACAAGTGGCGGCGAAAGTGCTGCAGGAGCATCTGGCCGGCGTCGATCAGAAATCCATCGAGGAGCTTTCCAAGGACCCGGTGGCGATGACGACCGGCCGCAACCTGTTCGCGCTCAACTGCTCGACCTGCCACGGCTCCGATGCGCGCGGCGCCAAGGGATTCCCGAACCTCACGGACAACGACTGGCTGTGGGGCGGCGCTCCGGATCGGATCTACGAGACCATTGCCAACGGGCGCGACAACACGATGCCCGCCTGGGGACCGGTGCTCGGTGCGGCGGGCGTGGAACAGGTGCTGGCTTATGTGCGCACCTTGAGCGGATCGCTGAAGGATCAATCCCCCGCGGTCGCCCAGCAGGTGGCGGCGGGTCAGAAGACCTTCGCGACCATGTGCGCTGCCTGCCATGGAGCCGATGGAAAGGGCAATCAACAGATCGGTGCGCCCAACCTGACCGATAATATCTGGCTGCACGGCGGGTCGACGGCCGATATCCGGGAAACCATCACTCAGGGCCGGACCAATCACATGCCGGCGCACCTCGAGCGCTTGGGACCGACCCGGGTGAAGCTGCTCGCGGCGTACGTTTACAGCCTGTCCTCGCCGACACCGGCGGCGGCGCCGGCGGCGACCACGGCCGCCACTCAATGACATGAGTGCACCCGCCGATATCAGCGCGCCCGCGGAGACCGCGCTCTACGCGGCCCATCAGAAGGTCTACTCGCGTGAGGTCTCGGGGCGCTTCGCGCGGCTGCGGCTGCTCGCCGTGTTCGGGTTGCTGGGCCTCTTTTACGGGGCCTCGTGGCTGCGCTGGGATGGACGTCAGGCGGTGCTGTGGGATCTGCCCGGGCGCAAGTTCCATATCTTCGGGCTGACGTTCTTCCCGCAGGATTTCATCCTGCTGACCTGGCTTCTGGTCATCGCGGCGCTCTCGCTCTTCTTCTTCACGGCGCTGGCCGGCCGTCTGTGGTGCGGCTACGCCTGCCCACAGACCGTGTGGACACAAATCTACGTGTGGATGGAACGGATCACCGAAGGCAACCGCTCGCAACAGATGAAGCTCGATCGCGGCCGCTGGACCTGGAACAAGGTCGGGCGCAAGCTCGCCAAGCAGTCGCTGTGGATCGTGTTCTCGCTGTTCACCGGTGTCGCGTTCGTCGGCTACTTCAGTCCGATCCGCGCGTTGATGCACGGGTTCGTGCGCGCACAGCTCGGCGGCTGGGAGCTGTTCTGGGTCATCTTCTATTCCTTCGCGACCTACGGCAACGCCGGCTTCTTGCGCGAGCAGTTGTGCAAGTACATGTGTCCGTACGCGCGCTTCCAGAGCGCCATGTTCGACAAGCGCACGCTGATCATCGCCTACGATGCCGAACGCGGCGAGCCGCGCGGCGCGCGCCGACACAACGAGACCAAGGCGCTCGGGGACTGCATCGATTGCACACTCTGCGTGCAGGTCTGTCCCACCGGTATCGACATCCGCAAGGGGCTGCAATACGAATGCATCGCCTGCGCGGCCTGCATCGATGTATGCGACGAGGTCATGAAGAAGATCGACCGGCCACTCGGCCTGGTGCGCTACACGACGAGTTCCGGAGATCTGTCCGCGCGCCAGCGTCTGCTGCGTCCCCGCATTGTGCTTTATGCGACCGCGCTCACCTTGCTGATCGCCGGTTTCTTCTGGGTCGTGAGCCAGCGTATTCCCCTGAATGTCGACGTGATCCGCGATCGCAACACCTTGTCGCGGGAACTTGCGGACGGGCGTACGGAGAATGTCTATAGCGTACGCATCATCAACAAGGACAGCCGCGCGCACGCATTCACGGTGAGCGCGATCGGGCTCGATCAGATCAGTGTCGATGCCGATTCTCCGACCCAGTGGGTCGATGCGGAATCGGTCAAGTCCGCGGTCATACGCGTGCGTGCAGCGGGGGCCGGGTTGTCCGGCGCGCATGACATCCATATCGTGACCACGGCGGTCGATGCGCCGGCGCTACGCCGAGAGGTCGACGCACGATTCTTCTACCGGCGGTGATCGAGAGGAGGGCGAATGTCAGCGAAATCCTGGTACCGATATCCGATCATGTGGTGGGTCCTCGCCCCGCCGACCCTGGCCGTGCTTGCGGGCATGATCGCATTGAGCTTGATCCTGAGCCATCCGGATGCCGACGTGCGCGTGCCGCATCCCACCGCGCCGGTCCTGCATGGTCAGGCGCACAACTCGCTCGTTCCGCCGAATGACTGACGATGTCGCGCGCGGCGTCTGCTTTCATTGCGGCCTGCCGCTCGCGGCAACGGCCTGCGAGACCTTGCAGGGGGGTGAGAAGCGCTCGTTCTGCTGCCCCGGGTGCGCGGCGGCGGCCGAGCTGATCCATTCGCTCGGCCTTCAGGCCTACTACCGGTTCCGCACCGCCGCGCCCGATCGGGTCGCGAGCGAAGGCAGCCGCTATGGTCAGTTCGACGATCCGGCCCTGCAGGGGGGATTCGTGCGCCAAGAGGGGCAGGGTTCGGTTGCCTATCTGGACGTGCGCGGCATCCATTGCGCCGCGTGCGCCTGGCTCGTGGATCGCGCGCTTCAATCGGTGCCGGGCGTGTCGAGCTCATCGGTCAATTCGGCCACCGGCCGGGCACGCGTGACCTTCGATCCCAAGCGCACCACCCTGTCGAGCCTCCTGTCACGCATCGCCGAGGTGGGCTATCGACCGAGCCCGATCTCGCAGGATGCGGTCGGCGTCGATCCCGACCGGGAGATGAAGAACCAGCTCAAACGCCTGGCCGTGGCCGGTTTCGGCATGATGCAGGTCATGATGTTCGCCGTGGCGCTCTACACGGGCGAATTTCAAGGCATGGACGCCGTGATGCGTTCGTACATGCGCTACGTGAGCCTCCTGGTGGCAACACCGGTCATGGTCTATGCGGGCTGGCCGTTCTATGCGGGTGCCGTCAACGCTCTGAGGTCGCGTGGCATCACCATGGACGTTCCGGTGAGCCTCGGACTGCTTCTCGCCTATTCGGCGAGCCTCATCGACACCGTGACCCATCGAGGCGAGGTGTACTTCGACTCGGTCACCATGTTCATCTTCTTTCTGACGCTGGCGCGCTTCATGGAGCTGGTCGCGCGGCGGCGATGCGTCAACGTCACTGAGTCCCTGAGCCGGCTGTTGCCGGCGCTCGCGCATCGACTGCGAGCGGACGGGAGCCTCGAGGATGTGCCGGTCACCCTGGTGAAGCCGGGAGATTCCATCCTCGTCAAGAACGGAGAAGTCGTGCCTGCCGATGCCGAGATCTCGAAGGGATCCTCGAGCCTCGATGAATCGATGCTCACGGGCGAGTCGAGCCCGCTCGAACGCGGTGCCGGGGATACCGTGCTGGCGGGATCGCTCAACTCCGGCGGCCCGCTGGAGTGCCGGGTGAAATCGGTGGGGCAGGCAACCGTCCTGTCCTCGATCGTCGCACTGTTGCTGCGCGCACAGACCGAGCGGCCGAAGGCGGTCCGCGAGGCCGACCGCATGGCCCGGCGTTTCCTCACGCGCGTCCTCCTCGGAGCCGCGGTCGTGTTCGTCGCGTGGCACTTCATCGATGCGGCGCGCGCCTTCAACGCCACGCTCGCGGTGCTCGTGGTCGCATGCCCATGCGCCCTGTCGCTCGGGCCGCTCATTGCGCTCGCGAGCGCCACCAGCGCCCTGGCGCGAGAGGGCCTGCTCGTGTCACACCCGGACGCGATCGAGGGTCTTGCCGGCGCAACCACGGTGGTGTTCGACAAGACGGGCACGCTCACGGCGGGCCGGGTGCGGATCACCTCGATCGAGCCGGCGTCGAACCACGATGCGAGTCGCTGCCTCGAGATCGCATCGGCCCTCGAGGCCGGAACGGATCACCCGCTCGCCCGTGCCTTCTCGGGGCGCGGCAGGCTCACGGCCAGCGACGTGAGCGTTCGACCCGGCGCAGGCGTCGAGGGCTGCGTCGATGGCAAGCGCTACCGCGTGGGCTCGCGCGCCTTTGCGCTCGATGGCGACTCGAAGGGAGCACTCGATGTGGTCGGCGACTCCGCCATCGTGCTCGCGGAGGAGGGCCGACGCATCGCCACATTCGAGCTTGCGGACAGCCTGCGTCCGGAGGCCTCCAGGGTCATCGCAAGCTTGCGTGACAAGGGCCTCACGTGCGAGATCCTGAGCGGCGATGCGCTCGAGCGTGTGGCTGAGGTCGCGCGCAGCTGTGGCATTACCCGGTTCACCGCCCGCTGCACGCCGAAGGAGAAGCTCGAGCGGGTGCGTTCGCTGATCGCGGCCGGTGAATCGGTCACCGTGGTGGGCGATGGGATCAATGATGCGCCCGTGCTGGCCGGAGCCAGCGTTTCGATCGCCATGAGCCAGGGATCGGCGCTCGCCCAGGCGAGTGCCGATCTGGTCCTGGTGCAGGATTCGTTGAAGGCACTGCCGATCGCCTTTGCGCATGCGCGGCGTTGCAAGTGGATCATGCGGCAGAACATGGTCTGGGCGGCGACTTATAACCTGGTCGCGATTCCGCTCGCTGCTCTCGGCTGGGTTCCACCATGGATCGCGGCGCTCGGCATGTCGGCGAGCTCGATCCTGGTGGTGCTCAATTCGTTGCGCTTGAATCGCGGGGCGCGTGCGTCGGCGCGAGACACGGCGCAGCCCGCACCTCAACTCCATCGTATGGCGGCGTGAGCAACTATGGCCATCCTCTTTCTACTGATACCCGTGAGCCTGCTGCTGGTGCTGTTCGGATGCTGGGCTTTCTTCTGGGCGGTGCGCTCCGGGCAGTTCGACGAGCTCGAAGCAGCATCCTGGGACATCCTCGCGGATGATCCAGAGCCCGCAGATGGGGATTCGCATCCCACAGAGCGCGCCCCGTGACGTGCGCACTACCGGTGACGCCCCTGTCTCTGGCGGGTGCCCTGGCAGCAGGGGTCGCCAGCAGCCTGCACTGTCTCAGCATGTGCGGCGGCATCGCCGGTGCTCTCGCGATGCGGGCGCGGGGCCTGTCCGAGCGGCGCCCGATGATCGTTCTGCATACGGCAGGCCACCAGGCGGGTCGAATCGGCGGATATGCCATCCTCGGAAGCGCTGCCGGCCTGCTGGGCCAGACCCTCGCGAGCACGCTCGCCAGCTGGCATATCGCGCTTCTGCTGCGCGGAGCGGCGGCGCTGCTGGTCATTGCGCTGGGGCTTCAGATCCTGCTCGGTCGGCCGCTGCTGCGCCCGATCGAGCGTGCCGGTGCGCATCTTTGGCGGCGTGTCGCGCCTCTGATACGGCACGCGCACGGTGGCGGTGTTGGTGGCACGCTGGCCATCGGGGCGCTGTGGGCGCTGATGCCCTGTGGACTCGTGTACTCGATGCTCGCGATTGCGGCCCTCTCGGCGAGTCCCGGCACCGGCGCCGCGCTCATGCTGTTCTTCGGGATCGGTACGCTCCCCGCCGTGCTCGGCGGGAGCATCGCGCTTTCATGCGCGCACAGCCGCTGGTTGAGCGGCGCCCACCTGAGCCGCGTGGCGGGCGTGCTGCTCGTGACCTTCGGGCTGTGGACCGCGTACTCGGCGCTGGCGTGAAGCCGTTGGGACCGGATCGCCTTTCGGGCGCATCGCCGTTTGTGCTGGATCAGGTCCGGATCGCGAACGGGTCACGCCGGTCGTCCGAGAAGTCCACCATGACGTTCTTGGTGGTGGTGAACTCGAGCAGACCCTGCTCGCCGCGCTCGCGGCCGAAACCGCTGTCCTTCATGCCGCCGAAGGGTCCTTGCGCCGCCACCATACGATAGGTGTTGACCCACACGACGCCGGTACGCAGGGCCCGGATCAGGCGCATCGCACGTGAGATATCGCGGGTCCACACACCGCTCGCAAGCCCGAATGGGGAAGCGTTGGCGATCGCGACCGCCTCGGACTCGTCATCGAACGGAATGATCGCGAGCACGGGACCGAAGATCTCGTCCTGAGCCAGGCGCATGGTGTTGTCGACGTCGGCGAATATCGTGGGCTGGATGAAAAGGCCCTTGGCGAGCGCACCCGCGCGAGCCGGCTCTCCCCCGGCGACGAGGCGGGCACCCTCGCGCCGCGCGATGCCGATGTACTCGAGGATCCGGCGAAACTGGGGCTCGTTCGCGGCAGTGCCCATCTCGGTGCCGGGATCGCGTGGATCGCCGAGCACTATTCGCTGCGCTCGTTCGGCCAATCTCTCGACCATCAGGCCATACACCGGCCGCTCGACCAGCAATCGTGATCCCGCGATACACGTTTGGCCCGTGGCCCCGAAGATACCGGCGAGCGCGCCGATCACGGCACGATCCAGATCGGCGTCGGCAAACACGATGTTCGGCGACTTGCCGCCGAGCTCGAGGGTCACCGGCCGCAGATTGCGTCCGGCCATGGCGGCGATCTCTCGACCGACCGCAGGGCTCCCCGTGAAGCTCACCTTGTCGACATCGGCTGACCCGACCAATGCCTTGCCCACGGCCGCCCCACCCGTGACCACATTGATCACACCGGGTGGAAAGCCGGCTTGTTCCACCAGCTTGCAAAGCTCGAGCGTGGTCGCCGAGGCGTGCTCGGATGGCTTGACGATCACACAATTGCCGGCCGCGAGCGCGGCGGGAAGCTTGTTGGCGAGCAGCGCCATCGGGGAGTTCCAGGCGGTGATGGCGGCCACCACGCCGTAGGGCTCGCGCAAGGCGAAATCGAACACAGCGCGCTGATCGAGCGGTATGACATTGCCCCAGATCTTGTCCGCATAGCCCGCGAAGAAGCGGTAGACGCGCGCGGCGTAGATCATCTGCGATCGTGTCTCGCGAATCACCTTGCCGTTATCGGTGGTCTCGAGCAGCGACAAGCGATCGGCGTTCGCCTCCAGTAGAGCCGCCAGCCGATCGATGAGCGTCGCGCGCTCCAGGCCGCTCGTATGACGCCAGGTGGACTCATAGGCGCGGCGCGCGGCGGCGACCGCCGCCGCGACGTCCGCGTCGGAGGCCACCGGGATGGAGGCCCAGCGCTCCTGATTGAAGGGGTTGATGGCGGGCATGGTGGCGCGAGTGGAGCTGTCGCGCCATTGGCCGTCGATGAACAGGCGATAGGTTTCCGCCATGCGCGAGTCCTCACCTTGCGAGTGTTCGCGCATCGTGGCACAGACCATTATACTGTCAACTCGGCCGCGCAGCGAGTGCGAGGAAGCGCCTTCCGCATGATCCCGTCGGAGTCCGAAGCACCGAGCCGCGCACTCGCGAGATTCGCGGCGCGCTTGCGCCTCGAGGATGTGCCGGCAATCGTTCGCGAGCGCGCCAAGCTGCACATTCTCGATGCACTGGGACTCGGTCTTGCCTCCAATGCCTACGATTATGCGCAGCGTGCCGCGGCCGGCGTGATCGCGCTCGCCGGCGGCGGCACCTGCTCGGTGCTCGGGCGCGCGGAGCGTCTCGAGGCGCGCGACGCGGCCCTGCTCAACGGCATTCTCATTCACGGCCTCGATTTCGACGACACCCACTTGAGCAGCATCGTGCATCCCACCAGCACCAGCCTGCCGTGTGCGCTGGCGCTCGGCGAGCTGCTCGGGGCGAGCGGTGAGAGCTTGCTCACCGCGTTCCTGGTAGGTGCGGAAACTGCGATCCGCATCGGCAATGCAGTCAAGGGCGGCTTTCACCATGCCGGCTATCATGCGACCGGCATCGTCTCCCACTTCGCCTCCGCGCTCACCGCCGGGCACCTGCTGCGGCTCGAGGAGCGCCAGCTCGTTGCTGCTCAGGGAATCGCCGCGAGCACGGCCTCCGGGATTCAAGTGTTCCTGGAGGAGGGCGCGTGGACCAAGCGCTTCCATCCCGGCTGGGGCGCGGTTGCCGGCATCACCGCGGCGCGCCTCGCCCAGCATGACTTCCTGGCGCCATCACGGCCCTACGAGGGCAAGTTCGGATTGTTCGATACGCACCTCAAGGGCGAGCCCGAACACTGCGACATGGCCGAGCTTAGCGCGGGCCTCGGCCACGACTGGCGCTTCGGCGCCGCGGCGCTCAAGCCATATCCGGTGTGTCATTTCATTCACGGTTGCGCCGACGCCGCCATCGAATTGCACCGGGAGATCGGCGCGCAGAACATCGTCGCGGAGGACGTCGTCGAGGTGGAGGCCTCATTGCCGCAACCGACCTTGCCGATCGTGGCCCAGCCTGCGCAGGTCAAAGAGCGCCCGACGAGCGACTACGAGGCCAAGTTCAGCGCCCAGTTCGTGGTCGCGAGCTGTCTCCTCAAGGGCGGCTTCGGACTTGCCGATCTCTCGCCCAAGGCGCTCGCCGAGCCGGCAATCCGGGCTCTCGCGCGCAAGGTTCGCTGCCGAGCGGACCCGAACTCGGCATTCCCCAACTATTTCTCGGGCGGCCTCGTCGTGACGTTGCGCGACGGGCGCATTCTCAGGCGCCACGTTCGAGTGAACAGTGGAGCGGGCGAGCGCGCGCTGGGATCGGAGGCGGTGGTCGCGAAGTTCATGGCCTGCGCCGCCCTGACGATCCCTGCGTCCCAGGCCGAGCGGATACGGGATGCGGTGCTGCGATTGGAGAGCCTCTCGGCGCCCGATCTCATGGCGCATCTGCGCGCCGATCGGCGCCGATAGCTTATCGCGCGCATTGTTCGTATCCTGAGGCTCTCCCGCAACGCCGCTCCGGAGCATCCCATGTCGACTCTCACCTCGCCTCCCTTGTCGCCCTTGCTCGCCAGGCTGTTCGCGGATGCGGAGGCCAGCGACGCCGGACTGAGAAAGGCCATGGCCGATCTGCCCCCTGGTGAAATGGCGAAGCGAGCACGGTCCGAGGACTATCGCGACTTTTATCTTCAAGCCAAGGATTACTATCTCGCGGTCTCGGCGCAGACGGGCCGCCTGCTCTACATGTTGGCGCGCAGCATCAATGCGCGGAGCATCGTCGAGTTCGGAACCTCTTTCGGTTTGTCGACGCTGCACCTCGCGGCGGCACTCAAGGACAATGGCGGCGGGCGAGTCATCGGTTCGGAGTTCGAACCCTCGAAGGTGCAGCGCGCGCGTGACAATATGCGAGCGGCCGGCTTGAGCGATTTCGTCGACATACGCGCAGGCGATGCGCTCGAGACCCTCGCGAGAGACATGCCCCCGGCGATCGATCTGGTACTGCTCGATGGCGCCAAGTCCCTCTATGTCAAGGTGCTGACGCTGCTCGAGCCGCGTCTTCGAACCGGCGCGCTATTGGTGGCCGACAACGCGGACTTGGTTCCCGAGTATGTCGAGCGGGTGCGCGCAGCGGGCAGCCCTTATCTCTCGGTGCCGTGCGCGGACGACGTCGAGCTCTCGATGAAGGTGTGATTT
>Ga0335073_10007702_pt1 | contig 15110 bp, 4 predicted proteins | sample Lox_Sample_22_FD_207093 | JGI IMG/M metagenome (GOLD analysis project Ga0335073, IMG submission 207093) | Soil microbial communities from Loxahatchee National Wildlife Refuge, Florida, United States - Lox_Sample_2.2 | ecosystem: Environmental > Terrestrial > Soil > Wetlands | place: USA: Florida... | reverse complement strand
TAGCGTCAGATCGTCGGAAAGAACCTCAGGATCGCTCGACAATCCGTTAATCGTTTGATTGAAACCATTTAAATCGAAAACCGTGGGAGAAATCGCCGCCTGATATTCAACGCCGGGCGTGGTCATGATGAAATTGCCGGCTGCGGAACCAGAAGGAATCTGCCCCGAAGCGCCCAGCTTCAGTGTTCCATCCGAGTTGGTTGTGTTGCCACCCCAACTATTGGCATTCACGGTGATATTGGACAAAACGAGAATCCCACTGCCCGCACTCGACGAAGTGCTGGTTCGGCCGAAGCGAAGCGCATAACCATTGCCATCGTCAGTGATCTGGCCCGAATTAAAGCTGCCCCCGGTGGCGCTGCGCGCCGTGATGCCGGCGCTGCCCAGCAAGGTCACAGTGCCTGTCACATTCACGCCCGAAGTGGCAAAGCGGATGGCGCCAAGATGGGAAGCGTCAGAATCGCTTTCGGGAGGTCCATAGTTGATGATGCTGCAAGCACTGCCGCATATTCCCGCCACGTTAAAATAGATGGAATCGCCGCTGGCTGATCCGGTCTCAACAATGCTTTGGTTGTTAAATGCGCTGGTTGTCGTGTTGTCCCGCAGCGACCCTGTCACGGTAAAACCTCCGGTAATTGTATTGGCGCCGCTAAGAACCAGAAAGCCTCCGCCGGTTTTGGCCAGACCCTGGCTGCCCGCCAGGACGGCGCTAATCGTGGCAGACTCAGTCGTTCCCCCGACAGCCAGGGAAAACGGAACATCAATGTACGGAGTCCCGCCGCTGGCAGCCATGGTCAGGGTATCGCCGCTGCTGCTGGCGATTGTGTAGGTGTTGGTCAGCCACGCCGTTCCGCCAAACTCCAATGCTCCGATGGTCAGGCCGCTCGAATTAATAGTGACCGTGAGAGCCGTGTTATCGGCAAGACCGTCGGGACCCTGCGGAAATGTCGCCGTGGAGTTTGTGCCGCTGGCGATGATCCCGTCAAGCCATGCCGATGATGTATTCCAGTCGCCGCTGCCATTTAAGTTCCAGGTCCCATTGGACGGCGCCGCTGCCGGTTGCGCGGCGTCAATCAGACTAAATTGTTGGTTGGCAGCGCCTGTCGTGGATTGCTGGTCGAGTTGAGTGCCCGGACTCGTGTTTCCCATTGGCACATCGAGATACAGGCCGCTAAGCCGGTTTATAAAACTGTACAGTCCGTTTCCGGCAGATACCGGCATCCATTCGTCGTTCCCGCTGGCGTTGTAAGTCCATTGGATGATTGGGGCTCCGTTACTTGTCGAGGCGCCCAAAACGACCATTGCCAGGCCGCTGTTTTTGTCCATCACGCGATAGTAACCGCTGTCGGTTGGGATCAATGACCATTGATCGCCGCCTGACAAATTGGTGGGTCCCAGAATGACTGCCGCGCCGTCCGCCGTCGAAGCATTCGTCACGACGGCGAACAATTTGCTATTGTTGTCCTGAACGTTTAGATAACCGCTTACATCCGGTGAATTGAAAAACACCGTGGCACTGCTCGAGGAGAGCGAGCTGTTGCCCAGGTAGTTCTGTGAAAAATAATTCTGCGTCCCATACAGTTGCGAGCTGATCGTCGAATTCATCAGCGTGTTGTCAAAAAAGAAATTATCGGAACTGGTTACGACGTTGGTGCCGATCGAGCCGGTGCCGAGGCCGTTGTCTCCCAAAATGGTGTTGCAGATGATGCTGTTTTGCGAGGTCGACCCGCGGGGAGTGGTGCTGTTGTTGTAGCATTCTACCCCGTTCCTTTGGTCGAAGTTGCAAATGTTGCCCAGGACACAATTATCCGAGGCGCTTTGTTCCAGAAACACGCCGTCGCGCGCGTTGTTGGTCAAAGTATTGAATTTGATCAGGCTTGCGCTGGTGGATGAATCGCAATCCACACCGTCCATTTGGACATCAACCACCGTATTGTCCGATACCACGTCTCTGTCACCGCTGGTCTGCAGCCAGAGTCCCCGCGCGGAGCCGCCATTGATCGTGCAGCGCGTGATGATGCGCGGCGTGTTGCCGTGGTCAATTTGAATCACGTCCGCGCCGCCAACACGCTCGCTGTTATTTCCAAAATTCCGGAGCGTCATCGAGTCAATTTGAAACATCGAATCACCGGTGATTCGGATCCCGTTGCGGCCGGTCGAAGGCGGGCTTGTGCTGCCCCCGTCAACCACGCCTCCGGATATGGAAAAATAGCTTTGGTTGGTCGAAGCGATCGCGCAACTGGCCGTGGTGGATGAATTGATTTGAATTTCCCCGCCCAACAGGACGCAAGTGTATGAACCAAGCGCAAGCGGGCTGGCGCCCACAGTGTAATTGCCGTTCAAGTGCAGCACTATAACATCTCCCGGATTGGCGCTGACAGCGGCGTTATATTGGCTCTGCACAGTATCAATCACCGTGTTCTGGTCGTTGGTCAGGTCATATCGTCCCATCCCGTTGACGATCGCGTTGGTGTGCTGGTTGTTGATTAAGGGCGGATAGAAATAATTTTGACCGGAGGCGTTTACTGCCCCTCCATAGGCAACAAAGTCATCCCCGGAACCGTTATTCATGAAATTTGTTCCGTTGCCGCCGGTGAAAAGATTGTCCACGTAAATATTGCCGCTCCCGCTGGAATTAATCCCCGCCACCGTGTTGCTGCCGATCGCGTCAGACACGACCATGGTGCTTGACCCATTCAATAGTATCCCTGTCCCGTTGTTATTGCAGGTGTTGTTGGCAATGTAGTTGTCGTTTCCGCTGTTGAAATCAATGCCGGTCGTGTTGCTCTCGCACGTGTTATTGGCAATATTGCAATAGCCGCAGTTGCCCATCCAAATGCCCGCTGAGTTGCTGTGACAGTTGTTGTCCAGACAGGTGGCCTGGGTCGCATTCCAAATACTGATGCCCGCATGGCCCGGGCTTCCCGATGCGTCGCAACGCGTGACCGTCATTTCGTTGTCAAAAGTTCCATCACCTTCCCCATTCAGCTGGATGCAGTCCTGTCCGCAGTTGCGCACAGTCACCTTGTCTATGTTGATGCGCGCCGAGGATGACGGCGCATAAATCCCATAAATATTCGCGCCGTTGGCGTCCAGGGCGCCTCCAGAGATCGATACGTTTGTCGAGCCGGCGCTGATGGTAATGAGCGAATTGGTCACGGCCGAATTTGTCGCCTCTATCAGGGCGCCGCTGCCGATCAGACACTCCTGAGAACTCAACACGAGGCCGGCGTTGCTGTTATTCACCCAATATGTGGCCCCGGTTGTTAAACGGATAACAATAATGTCATTAGGATTGGCGTTGCGGGCATTGTTGATCAACGTCTGGACTGTTGAAATGGAACCTGAGCTGTCGTCTATGGTCACCGCATTGTCGCCGGAGGGATTCTCGACGAACGTGCTGTTGGGAACCGTATAGAGCATCCGGCCCGCTCCTTGACCGGCAAACGCATCGCTCGTCAGGGCGGCGGTAATGGCAACTGTTATTGCTGCAACATGGCTGTTCATTCTTGGTCCGGGCGAGAACGGGGGCCTATAGTAAAAACAATTCGCCGGGCATAAGTCTTATACCCGGCGATTGTCGTTTTTCATTTGGGATCGGGCACTTTTACGGCATCTGCAGGAGATAGAACTCCACTGGAACATTTGGATTGACGACATTCGCCGGGAAATTGACGAGATTGCCGCTGCCGTCAAAGTTGTTCGTTAGTACCGGCGTCCATTGGTTAACCGGCAGCATGATGTTCGTGCTTTCGAGCAGCACAAATTGCCCGCCATCGGCGCCGCCGGTGGCGTTGAGGGTCAAAGTTGTTCCGCTGACATTGATGCTTGTAATGTGTGCCGCCAATGCGGGCGTGCCTACCACCAGTTGGAGCGCGCCGTTGGCTAATTGCAATACCACGGGTTGGCCCGCCTGGGTGCCGCCGCCAGTCACGGTGAAGGAGGACGGCAGGGTTCCAGACACTGTTCCACCGGTGACGCTGCTGATTATCGTATAGATGCCGACCGGCAATGGAGTGGCGCTGGTGTTGTCGATGATCAAGCCATTCGTAGCCGCCAGAGTCAATGTTCCGCCCCCGATGCTCAAGGACGGCGTCCCCGCGGCGTAAGTGAGCGACAGCGTTCCACCTCCAACGGTGAAGTTTCCGACGATCGCCGCCGTAGACGAGCTATTGGTCAACACCCGATTGGCAGCCAGCAGGAACGGTGAGGCCAGGGCAGACACGTTAAAGGTGGCGTTGCTGGCTATGATAATCGGCGCCGTGTTGGACACCGAGATATTGCCTGCGGCGCCCAAAGCGAGCGTACCGCCGAGGATCGCTGTCGCGCCGTTGTAGGTATTGGTCCTGTTCAAGGTGACCGTTCCCGCGCCGAGTTTCGTCAACCCGCCGTCATGGGTCGCGCCGCTCTGCAATACCTCATTGATGCCGATGCTGAACCCTCCGTCATTGATATTCGCGCCCCCGCCCTGGATGAAGGTTGTGACGGGTATAATCGGCGCCACCAGGCTGCCTTGATAGAACGTCGCCGAACTGCCCTTGGCCAGCAGTGTTCCACCGTTGAAATTAAACGTTGCCGTCGGAGTATTGCCGCCGGGAGGTGTCTGTGAATTGGCGGTTGCCGTGCTCACTTCGGTGCAGCTCAGCGTGCCGCCATTGAGATTGACCGTGCCGATGCTTCCGCCGGTGCTGCCGTCAGCGTCCCGCGAAATATCTACGGCGGCGCAACTGACCATGCCGGTCCCGCTGATGCTCAGTGTGCCCACGCCCCGGCTGGCAACGAATAACGTTCCGGGAGTAGTGAATGTCCCGCCGCTGACGTTCACGATACTGCCGGCGGTGTTGGCTCCATTGGCGCCCTGGAACTGGCTGGCGATGCTAAGCGTCCCGCCAACAACATCGACCACTCCGGTTGAGCCGCCGGTTGGGCCCGTATTCATGCGCGCCGTCGTGGTGAATATTCCATTGCTGACGATCAGCGTCGCTGTTCCACCCGGGAAATAACCCAATTGGTTGTCGGTTGGCTCGCCTTGCTGTGTCAAGCTCGTGAGATTGGGCGCGCTGCCCGCGTTGCCGAAGACCAGCGTCCCGTTGGTAATTTCCAGCGCCCATGGGATTGAAATCGGGGTCGAGGACGGGTTATCCACAATGTCCCACATGGTGTTGGCGCCGCTGACGAATAGCTCGTTGGTATCCGTCGAGGCCCCGCTGGCCATCAAATTGGTCATGATGCCGTTGCCCGTCAAATACAGCGAGTTGAAGCCGGACGCCGTGTTAGTGATTCCTGCGCCGATAATAAGAGGGGCGGCTGTGCTGCTGCCGCCAGAGAGGGTTGTCGGCTGGTTGAAGGCCAGCGGGATATCAAATATTTGCGGATATGCGGAATTATTTTCAAGTTCTCCACTCATCTGGATGTAATTGGTTCCATTGAGATCGAACGTCCCTCCAGCAGTGGGTGCGAAGACCATGTTGTTATAGGTCGTTCCGGCAGCGGTGTCGTTTGTATTATTCAGGCGGGCGTTGCCGGCAAAATAGAGAAGATCGTTTCCGCCGATGGTCAGACCACCCCAATTGGCCGGATCGCTCCAATCGCTGTCTGTCGTGCTGCCGCCGCTCCATACGGGCGGCCCGCCGGTGGCGACGAGATTGATTTGACCAGGCGTGCTGGTGTTCAGCGTGAAGGTGTAGCCATCCACACCGGGCACACTAAGAGACGAAGCGTTGCCGATCAGGCTTCCGGTATAGGTAATGATCGTATAAGGGACGCCGTCCTGCAACAGGCCAGGAAGAACAACGTTGATAGTGCCGCCATTGATAACGAGGTTGCCGTTGACCGCGACCAAATCATTGGTGCCCAGGCCGATTTTGTTGGCATAGTTCAACTGGAATTCCGCGCCGCAGCCGCTTTCAAGAATGAGATTGCCGTCGACCGTCAGCGTTGCCGGCGCTCCGCCACCGCTCGGATAGACGGTCCCGAAGTTATCCAGCGCGTTGCTGATGACGCCTGAGCCGTAAACGCCGCCGCCGGCATTGTTCGTCACACCGCCCACTTCAATGACGCCATCGACGTTCAGACCCGCCTGCGAATCCACCAGGACGCCCGATTGATTTTCAAGAATATTGCTGACGGTTACAACGCCGGCGTTGACTTCCACGCCGCCGGGGAAGTTCGTAGTGACGCCGCTCAAAATGAGCAGGTTTGTGCCTGTTTCCTTATAAAGAACGCCGTTGCCCGATAGCGGGCCGGTCAGGTTGAGCGAGCCGCTGGAAACATTCACATTACAATCAAAGCTAAATCCGGATGAATTCGTCAGGACGATCGGTCCAATGATGGTCTGGTTGCCGCTCGCAGCCCACAGGGTGGCGCCGTCATTAATGACGATGACCTTATTCAAGCGATTGGTAATGGCAAATAACTGGAACGTCCCGAGGGTTGGATTGGAGTTGCCTTCAATCGTCACTGTATTGGTGGGATTACCCAGACCCGTGGTGTTGCCTTCCATTTCAAAAATCCCGTTTTGGATGTCAACGTTGGCCAATGCCGGATCGACCGTTGCGCTCACGACACCAAAGAAGCCCGCGTTTCCTGCAAGGCCGCCATCACCCACCTTGGTGATACTATAAGGCTGTCCGCCGGTGCTCAGGAAGGCAGCGCCGGGACTTCCGCCTGTGCCCGCCGGGCTTCGCAAGTCAAAGCGGCTGCCGTTCACGCCAATCGTAATATTTCCTGCGAGGGTCAAGTTGGTCAGACCCACGTACTCAACCGCCGCCGGCGCCTGAGTGCCGGCAATGTCCGCGCTGTTATTGACAATGGCGCCATTGCCGCCAACACCGCTGCCTTGCGCAACGATCAAGCCGTATGCCGTGTAGCCGTTGATGTCAAGTGTCGAACCGTTCGCCACCGTAGTTGTTGTCGGATTTTTGCCCAGGGCGGAATAACTGCCCAATTGCAGGGTGCTGTTATTGGTCACCAGGACGTTTCCTGTATAGGTGTTGGCGCCGGCCAATTGGAGTGTGTCGCCTCCTTCTTCGGTTATGGTTCCTGTCCCGGAGATATTGTTGTTAAAGATTTGGCTGTTGCCGGGTTTATTAAAAATGAGCTGGCCATTGTCGACGACTGCGCCGCTGCCGAGGGTGCCGACGCCATCCTGGTTCCCGAGCTGAACAATGCCATTGTTGATGAACGTTCCGGCCGTGTATCCGTTATTCTCGTCGATGACCAGGAGGTTGGTGCCTTGTTTGGTCAAACTGACCGGCTGAATAGTATTGTTATTTATCGATCCGGAACCATTAAAAGTGTACTGCAGAACAGTATTGCTCACCGTCACGGAGCCGGGCGTCACAGTGGTCGTCACATTCACCGTGGTCTGTCCTGGCGCGGAATCATTGAATAATGCAAAATCCGGATTGTAATAAACCGTGGCCACTCCGTTGGTTTTCCAGTTTAATGATGTGCCGATGTCCCAGTACGTCGGATTGCCGGGATCGGTCCCGGTCCAGCCGGTTTGATAAACTGGCGGCGGGCCGCTGCTGATGACGAGATCGATGAAGCCGTTTTCATTGGTCATGTAAGCGGAATAGGCGGGGCTCACAGACGGGATGCTTCCAAGGCCAACGTTTACCGACTGAGCATTCAGAGTTGTATAGCTTATTAGATGGAATACGGAAGGATAAGTTGTGATCAATGGGAGAAAAGCCACATTGATTATGTTGGTTGTCCCTCCCAGGTTCAATGTTCCCACCGCCTTATTGGTGATCCCGTACTGTGTGACATTGATGTCCCAGATGGCGTTGGTCAGGGAGAAGGTGGCGTTGGCGCCGGCGGAAGACGCCAGTTCTGTTTCGTTCAGCGTCGCGCCGTTGATCGCCACTTGCGCGCTGCCATTAATGTTGGCCGTATTGGTCAGCAAAAGTGTGCCGCCATTGATGAACGTATTGCCAACGTAGGTGTTCACCCCGCTCAAGACCTGGGTGCCCGTGCCAATTTTCACAATCGAAAGATGATTGGCGTTGCCATTATCTTCAATGGTCCCGTAAAAATTTCCCGAGGCATTGTTGGCGCCAATGGTAAGAGTCGAAGGCGCCGGGCCAAAATCGGCCACCTGGTTTAGCAAGCTGTTGCTGATTGAGTTCAGGGCGCCAATCGTGTCGCTGAAACCATTCAGGTCCAAACGGCCAAAACCAGTCCCAGCCGCCATCGGCATGACATTATTTCCGCCGAGCTGGTTGTTTGCGAGAATCTTCAAATCAGAACTGTCATTGAGGGCCCCATCAACGACCAAACCGCCCGTCCAATTATTCGCATTCGCTGTTGTATTGCTGAGCCAAAAGGTCATTCCATTGGCTCCGGCATAAAATTCCAGAGTGCCCGGGCCGGTAATTTGCCCCGCTAGAGTCGTCGGGTCGGCGGACTGGTCGCTGATGCGATCGGCAATCGCCGGGAGGCCGGCCTGGGTGTTGGTGATGGCCACGGGCGCGCCCAACAACGTGAACGAGCCGGACAATTGCAGGCCCGTCGAGCCCGTTCCCTGGAGCCTGACCGCGCCTTCGGTATTCGCCCCCACGTAGGAAGAACCCGGCGAAATGAAAAAGTTGTTGGGCATCACGCCGTTGCCGACGTTTTGCAGAGAAATTTCTGCATCTCCACTGGCAATATAAACCGGCCCAACGCCAAGCGCGTTGGTTTGATTGCATTGCACGCGGCCTTTGATCATATAGGTGCCGCCCGAATAGCTGTTGCCCAGGGCATTAATATACATTGAACCGCCGCCGGGATAAACGACCGTCACCGGGCCGCCGCCCAGGTTGTCTTTGATGACCGCATTCATTTCCCCTTCGTTGCTCGTATTACTGCCCGCAATGGAAATAATGAGTTCGCCGGGTATGGGATTTCCGGCGATCATTGGGCCGCAAGTTAGAAATGTGGAGGTTCCGTCACCGATGGTAATCCCCTGGGCCGTGCTGGCGTTGGGCAAATAAATGCCGCCAATATACAGCGTGCCTTCATTCGTCCCCATGACAATCGTGCCGCCGTTTATCGCTCCGATGCCGACCTTGGCGGTGGTATTGTTCGCAACAACGATGTTCGCAAAATAAGTGCAATTCGTGGGAGCCCCATAGGTCGTGCCGGTGCCGCCGGCCAGGGAATAATTGAGGGCGGACGTCGCAGTGAGAACAAGGTTGGTCAAATCGGCTGCGTTCGTCGCGCCGATATATCCGGCAGGAATCTGCTGGTTCGGGCTAAAGGTGTAAGGAACGATGTCGCCGCCGGAAACGGTTGCCAACCCGGTGGCCCCTCCGCCCAGGCTGGTATTTCCAATCAATGCCGCGCCTCCCAGGCCCAGGATCAAACCGGTGCTGTCAACCACGTACGAGGCTGAGGTCACATTGTTGGGCCCGAAGTCGGCCACGCCGCCCGGATTGGCCGTCATACTGCCATTGAGAGCCAGGCTGCCTCCCGGACTGTAAAATGTGTAATATCCCCAATCCATAGCCAGGTTGTTGTTCACGGTTTCGGCAAGCGACGTCGTGTTGGCAACGCCAATGTTTTGGTTGGCGCCGTTCGTTTGCCCTGAAATCAAAATGCTGTTGCCGCCGAGGGTGAGGGCGGCGGTTGAATTGGTGAAGATGATGCCGTCAAAAGGCGTTCCGTTTGCGAAATCGTCATTTGGCGCATAGGCAGTGGCGCTTGAATTGATGAAATAAAGCGTGTCATAGGGGTTGGGCGGCGCCGTTGACAGCCAGTTGGCGCCCGCGCTCCAATTGCCGGATGCATCGTTCCAGTAATCAGGATTGGCGACCGCTGAATTTGCCGCCAGCACACTAACTGCGACAATGGGCAAGAGTGCGCAAATATTTTGAGAGAATCGCGTTTTCATAGGTGACTGTCTGGTTACGTTTCGGTTTAGTCCTGTGACAAAAATTTTCTATATCTGGCGCTCGCGCTCAGGCCGCGCTGACAAATCCAATCCACTCAGGAATCGAGAATTCTTTGTTACAGCACTGATGATAATGTGCCTGTTGTTTGTCTTTGTCTTTTTGTTGACCGCTGCCGGTTATTGGGGAATTCCTGGCTTAACAGATACGTACACTCCCCATTTTCGGTGCCAATTGTAGCTATAGATTGCGTACGTCATTTTCACCACCTGGGCATGCCCGTCCGCGAAGCACATGTCAGTCGCCCCCACCGGTGCGGCAATGTTCCAGGTCTTTTGGTGATTTTGATCGGCCGCTCCCGCATTAATGGCGTGACGCGTTATGGTCATGCGACCCATTTCAAGACCCTCATGGGCTGCGCCTTCTCCCAACGTGCCAGTGAAGAGATTTTTGGCTGGGGCGTCGGCTTCAAGCGGCCAACAATCGCACCAGGTGCCGTCGAAAAATAATGGCGTGTTGGCAGGCAGAGTCAGGGACGATTCCGTGGGATAATAAAGCCCCGGATCCGCCGGATAACCGCCGCTGCCCTCAAAGCCTTCGCCGTCTCCCTGCCCCTCGGGATTGGCAGTAGGATTCACATAAAGCCAGCCATTGGCCATGTAGCTGCACGAGACGTTGGTGAGCCCAGATGTGCCTCCAGTCAAACCACCGCGAATGTAACAGTAGCTCGCCGTTCCCGCCTGAACCTGGCTGCCAACGTTTCCTGCCAGATTGAATTGGTTAACCACAGACAGAGGCGCCGGTACCGTTGCAGCCGGACACATGAGCACGTTTTGGCCGGAGGTCGTATTATCCAAAACCGTGCCCAGCCATTCGCTGTTGGCGCCCAGGTATCGGCTGGCGCTGGGCTGAATGTATACCTTGTTATCCTGCACGTACATGATGTCCGCAGAGGCCATTTCCTTGAGATTGTTAATGCAATAGATTTCGTCCGCTCTGCGCCTGGCTGCTGACAGGACCGGCATCAGGATTGACGCCAGGATGGCAATGATGGCAATAACCACGAGAAGTTCGATGAGCGTGAAACCTCGGCGGTTTGACCAGGTTGTTTGGGTGGCCCCGGGAAAAGAAAGCCTGCCGATCTGTCCGTTTTCAGGCGCTCCCGGATTTTGGGAGCTTTCACGCAATATTTTGGCGACCGCTTGTCCGCGGGACTTAACTTCGAGCCTCTTGTATGCCGAATGGAGATGGCTCCGCACGGTGAACAAGCTGATCCGCAGGGTCTCACTGATTTCGCGGTAAGTTAAACCCTTGAACAATAAATCGACGGCCGCCAATTGCCGCGGGCTGAGCCGGGCGATCCAGCCGGTTTGTTCCAATTGCATTCTTGCGGATTGCTTTGCCGGTTGCCCGGGCTGCGGGACCAAAGCTCCATTGGAGTGCACCCTTCGAAGGCCCTCTGAAGGCCGCCGCGAAAGGACCGATTTCTTATTGGCCAACCTCATATGCGGGATTTCGGATTTAGTTTCGCATAAAGTCCGCAACCGCCCAATCGGACATTTATCCGATAGGGTCAGAAGTTATGCTAATAGCGTCCGTCGAAATACTTTCGGGCTGCGTCTGTGCGGGATTGCACGTGAAGCTTTTCGTAAATGTGCTGGATATGTGTGCGCACGGTGCTGATGCTGATTGCCAAAGTATCGGCGATTTCCTTGTAGAAGGCCCCTTTGGCCAGCAACGCCAGGATCTCCCGTTCCCGCGGCGAGAGTTGTTCGACCTGGGAGGCCGATTCGCCACGGTCTTGAAAATAATCGACCACCTTGCGGGCAATTTGCATGGGCATGGGAGCGCCGCCGGCTTGAACCTGGGCGATGGCGTCAATCAGCTCTGTTGGGGCCATCTTTTTCAATAAATAACCCATTGCGCCCGCTCGAAGTGAATTGAAAATCAGATCGTCGTCTTCATAGGTCGTCAGCATCAGCACCTGCAACGCCGGGAGCAGGCTTTTAAGTTTGGCCACACATTCGATGCCGCTCATGCCGGGCAGGTTGATGTCCACGAGCGCGACGTCCGGCTTTAGCGCGGGAATGGCGCGCAACGCCGTTTCGCCCGCCGGATAATCGCCAACGCAACGCAAACCGCGCGCGCCATTGAGCAATTCGACGAGGCTTTCGCGGGTTTCGCGGTCGTCCTCAATAATGCAAACATTGATGGCCATTTCTTTTTTGGTTTGATTTTGTCAAATGCCTGGCGCGCAGGGTTTGTTTTGGCCGGGAGCACGGGCAGTCTCGTTCATTTGTTGTTGGAAGGGCAAGTGAAAACAATTTTGGTTCCCGAAGCGGGTTTGCTGTCGAGCTGGAATCGGCCGCCGATTTCCTCGATGCGCTGGCGCATGTTGCGGAGGCCGTCGGCTCCGTCAACGTGCGGAGGTTGTCCGAAACCGCAGCCGTTGTCTTCAATGGACATTTCCAGGTATTCTTCGGTTGCGGTTATGCGCAGATGGACGGCGCGGGCATTGGCGTGGCGTACGACGTTGTTCAAAGCCTCCTTCACAGATAGAAACAGATTATGCCGCATGGCGGCCGGGACCACCCGGTTTGGAGGACATTCCGGCAAATCGACGGTGCATTGAATCCCGGCTGTTTTCAAAAATTCCACGGCGAAGCGGCCAACATAATTGATGAGGTGGGGGAGGGTGTCATTGCCGGGGTTGACGGCCCAGACCGTTTCGTCGAGTGAACCGATGACTTGATGGGCGGCGGTGGTCAGTTTCTTCAGGTGCTCTCCGAGCTTGTGCGGCGCGGTTTGGTCCCTTTGCGCCAGGCCGCTCAATAGAACAATTTTTGTGAGGCGCGTGCCCAGGTCATCGTGCAAATCTTTTGCGATGCGCATGCGCTCTTTGTTGAGGGCGTCCTGCTGTTCCAGCAACGCCAGGCGAAGGCGCAGCCGGCGATGCGAGACGTAACGGACGATCGCCGCGATGGCGGAGGTAAATGCGATTACCGCCACCAGCCGGAACCACAGGGTTTGCCAGAAAAACGGCGCGATGGAAAATGCGACCGCCGCGTTTTTTCCGCTCCAAACGCCGTCACCGTTGCAGGCAGCCACTTGAAATTCATAGTCGCCTGCCGAAAGTTGCGGGTAAACCGCGTCGGATTGGGCCTGGGCATCAATCCAACGATTATCAAACCCGGCAAGCCGGTAACGGAACTGGAAGTTGTCCGGTCCGCTCAAACACAATGCCGCAAAATCGAACTCCAGCCGGTGACGGCCTGGCGCCAGCCGCAATTGGATCCCGCTGTCTTTCAAATCAATGCCGGCACGCGCCGGCAAAGCGCCGCCGTAGGACGCGAAGACCGAGTCATCCACCAGGATTTGCTCCACCAGAGGATTTGCGGGTGATTCGTCTTCGGGGATGTCGGCGGGGTTAATGACTGCCAGCGCCGTGAGCATGGGCATCCAGAGCCGGCCATCGCGGCTGCAAAGCGCGTCCGAGGACCGGCCAAAATTCGCCTGCAACGCCGGCAAATCCTGGCCACATCGAATGCAAACGGCGCGCGCTGCCCGGCCTTCGGCGACGTCTTCCAGGTCCCGCATGCGGGCTTTGAAGATGCCACTATCGGCGCCAAACCACATCCAGCCGCTGTTATCGGTTAGAATTTGCGAAATATTGGCGTCCGAAAGCCCTTCCACGAGGCTGATGCGTTTGAAATGGCCGTCCTTCAATCGCCCCACACCGCCGCCGGCATAGCCAATCCATAAAGCGCCGTCCGGCGTGGAATGCAGACAACGAATTGCGATTGGCTGGCCCGTCGTCGTCTTCGCCGTTTCGTCCTCAATTTTGCCGTCCGTGATTCGGAGCAAATTTCCCGCGGACGAGCCGATCCAAATGTTTCCAGAGCAGTCCTCGGCTATGGCGCGCATGACGCGCAAAGTGTCAGGAACATTGAATGTATAGAATTTTCCGTCGCTAAAGCGCTGAACAGTTTCGGGGTCTTCTTCGCCCAGCCAGACGTCGCCCGAGCTCGACACAAACACGGAGTGAATGAGGCGCCCGGCCAGGCCGTCGGTCTGCCGGAAAGTAGTCCATTGTCCCCCGTGCCACTGATCCAGCAAACCACTTTGGGTGCCAACCCACACGCTTCCGTCGGCGCCGGCCGACACGCATGAGGGCATTCCCAGGCCGCCCTGGAATGAGAAAGCGCTCCATATTCCATTGCTTTGGCAGAGAAGCGAGCCGTCCTGGGCCACCGCCCAAAGCCAGCCATTTGCGGCCTGGCAAATCGACTGAATTGGGTCGGAAGGCAATCCGCTTTCAGGGCCTTCCAGTTTCACCGTGAGCGGATGGACGCGGCTCAGCCCTTCGCCGCGTGTGCCGACCCACAGGTTTTGTTCGCGGTCTTCGAGCAATTTCAGGATTTCGTGGTGTGAAACGGGAATATTCTGAAATCCGGAGCCGTCGTATCGAAATAATCCCTGGTCGCCCGTCCCAATCCATACGGCGTGGCGGGTGTCTTCGAGCAATGGTGTCGAATGATGTAACGGCCGTGAAGAAAACTCGCCACAATCCCGCAGGTTGCCATGGATGTCGCAGTGGAAGAGATGGCGGTTCGAACTGATCCAAATACCTCCGTCAGATGCGGTCGCGATCCCGCCGGCCGGCCATGGCAGCCGAACCAGTATCTTGAAACCTCCGTTCTCGAAGATGCCGGCATCGATTCCTTTGGCAAACCAAAGGCGATCCTGAACGTCCGTCGCCAGCCATGCCTGGTAACGGGGAGGCAAACCGTCGGCCGGGCCGAAACGAGTGACTTTGCTGTTTTCAATCCGGCAAACATCGCCTCCGCGAAATACGACCCACAACGTTCGAGGTCCTGTTTCAATCAGGAACAGGACAGATTCATCCGGCAAATTATTCGTGAGAATTTCGGGTGGTCCACCGTTGAAATAAATGACTGCCCCATGGTCCATTCCAACCCAAAGACCTCCCGATCGGCTCTGCAAAAGGGCGGTGGTTCTTTCGTCTTTTTTAGCCATGACCCGCGGCAACTGGATGTTTTCAAAATGCGCTCCGTCGAATCGTGTCAAGGCAGTTTGGCTGGATGTGGCCAGCCAGAGGAAACCGTCACCCGTTTGTGCCAGGCCCGTGACATCGTTGTTTGGCAGGCCGTCGGGGGTACGCCACTCATGTACCGACCAGGCAGAATTCGTGGAGGCCATTGAAGCCGCGGGCCA
>Ga0335073_10007701_pt1 | contig 15110 bp, 12 predicted proteins | sample Lox_Sample_22_FD_207093 | JGI IMG/M metagenome (GOLD analysis project Ga0335073, IMG submission 207093) | Soil microbial communities from Loxahatchee National Wildlife Refuge, Florida, United States - Lox_Sample_2.2 | ecosystem: Environmental > Terrestrial > Soil > Wetlands | place: USA... | reverse complement strand
GGAATCCCGCCTTCAGCAGCAATTTGTAAGTACGTCATGTGGACATCGTGCCAGATGAGCGAATAGGTCTCAAAGTTACGAACGCCGATACCGAAGATGGGATAGTGCTCGATGGCGTCGAGCGCGCGCAACATGAGGTATTTGCGATCTTCATAGGAGCCATACGCGGATTGATCGGTAGTGCTGTGCCCAGACAGCGCCTGGAAACGATCGTAGAGCTTGCCACCAACGGTGGCACCGATCAGAACGGTGAGAAAAGCGGTGGCTGCGAGCAGATACAGGCGCCTGCCCTTGATTGCAAAGTAATAAAGGGTAACGGTACCCGAGATGATCAAGTCGATGAAGCCAGCACGAGATGCTGTCTCAAAAATTGCCAGCAACATCACCAGCATTGCGAAGAACCAGGCAAGCTTCTTCAGTGCGTTCTTGGTTGTCACCATGAAGGCTAGTACAAATGGCAGCGACAGGACGATGGCAAATGCAAGGTCATTCGGATTCGAGTAAATACCTCCAATGACTCCGTTGAGCCGTGGAGTGCTGTGTCCTTTGATCAACGCGACTCCGCAGATGACTGAGACCGATGCTGCCTGGATAAAAATGATTTGCCGAAGGCGATCAAACGTGGTGATCAAGAGAAAGACAAGCACCCAAGCTATGTAAATCTTCGAGAAATCGATGGTTCGAGAAATGGCGCCGCCCCTCCAGACGGGCGAAAGGAATGCGCCAACGAAGAGAAGAACGATCATGACAAAGAGTAGACGTGCTTCTTTCGGAAGGTCCTTCAATGTGCGCTTGGTGCGTCCAAGGCTATTGAAAAGGCCCCAGAGGGCGAGAATCGCGGTAATCTTCGCCAGGGGCACCACTTTTAAACCCGGAATCCAATCTTCCGGACGGGCGCAGTAGACCACGAAAAATGCGCTCAACCAGAAGAACGCACGCTTAGTAGGGTCGGCTGCCTGAAAGGAAGTACGCCTTCCAGGCAAGGACTCGATCGCTACGCCGCCGTTGTTTCCGATCACCACAATACCCCTTCCCCGCTCTTCTGTACTCTAGCCCGAAGCCGTCGGAATGGCGCTAACCGCACATGGTGTTATCGCGGCCACCGACAGCAATACATCGCTAAATCGCCGACCGATCGCGGGCCAGTCATACCGCGACGCCGTTTCCACGGCAGATTTCTCGTAACGGCGCCGCAGATCACCGTCGCGCAGGAGCATAACTACGGCCTGCGAGAACGAACGAACATCATCCGCCAGAATGATGTCGCGGCCATGTTGAACATCGAGGCCTTCAGCGCCAACCGTAGTCGAAACCACCGCCTTCGCCGTAGCCATTGCTTCATAGATCTTCAGGCGTGTGCCTCCCCCAATTCGCAGGGGCACAACGACCACGGCAGATTGCCTTAGATGCTCGACTACGGAAGGTACCTGGCCTGTAACTTCGATGGTGTCTGAAGCCCAGCGCTGGACCCGCCGACCGGGATTTCGACCCACAATTCGGAAGTGCGCTTCAGGCACCTCGCTTCGAATCAACGGCCATATTTCGCTACAAAAATATTCGACTCCGTCGATGTTCGGTTCCCAGTCCATCGCGCCGACAAACGTGACGATTGGATCAGTCCGCGCTGCGTTTTGCCCAGGCGAATATTGAGAAATGTCGACGCCTGTCGGAACGGCGGTGATGTGGCCAGGCTCAATCCAGCGCCCCATCAGCGCCCGGTCGCTTTCGGACACAGCAATCACGTGATGGAACTTCCTCACGGCTTTCTGTTCGTAGTGGAGCATCTTGCGATGCTCCATTCCATAGATGGCCCTGCGAATCGGGTCGCCCGCTGTTTCGGCATGTCGCCGCCAGATCTCGCTCTCTACATTGTGCTGAAAGAGAACACTTGGAATCTCGAGTTGTTCGGGAAAGTTGACTGCGGCGTCAAGGAAATCACAAACTGCCACATCAAATCTGCGTTCTCTGAACCAAGCCTCAAGCTGATGCTTCACCGCTGGATGAGCAAATCGGCTGACTGCGTATGGTGCCGCATCCTGAAGATGCCAAAGATAGTCGAGACCACGTGCAACTCCAAATCGTTCACGCTTGGCCAGGCTCAGGGCGACCGCGCCGGGCAATTGCCGCTGGAGATCTCGCTCGTAGTCGGGGTCGGGCTTTGCCGCGTAGTAGGAATAGAACGTCAGCTCATGGTGCGAGGAGAGATAACGGAGCAAATGGAAGGTACGGATATTGCCTCCGTTATGGACCGGCAACAGCTTGTCGGCTTTGACCCACAGAATTCGCATGACCGATTAACGAGCCCAAACCGCCTTCCTGCCAGTGACGAAGTTGACGAAGGCTACAAGTGCGGCGGAATTGAGGACTACAAAGGTGCGAGCCATATCGGCCAACCAAGACAGCGGGCCAATTCTCAACCCGCTAAGAGCCACGATGCTAAGTACGTAGAACGCAAGCTGCGCTATCAAAGCCGCGCGATAGAGGGGTCCAGCCAGAAAAACAGAACTGATTAGGAGGCCCAGCAACGCAAAGGGTGCAATCAGACGCGAAAGTTTGTGGCTTATAAATTCGAACCGGATTTTGTTATCCGCAGTAAGCAGCCAGGGGGCGAGTTGTACAAGCTGGTAATTTCCGCTGAGCGTGCGTACCTTGCGACCAAACTCACGACTTCCACCCAGATCGGGTGAATCCCAGGCGCGCGCCCGCGAGTCGAATACGACGCGGAATCCCTTGCGCACTACCTGCATGGGCAAAAGAACATCATCGAGAATCGTCCCTTCGGGCAGCGGTTCCAGGAGCGCCCTGCGGGCACAATAGATTGCGCCAGTCGCGCCCGGCACCGAACCTGAAGCGGACTCCAATTCGCGGATCTTCTTCTCGATCTGCCAGTACATCCCCATGCCCTTTCCTGTTTCTCCGTTGGTCGGATCTCCGAGCATCAGCTCACCGCTGGCGGCCCCCACCGCGGGATCGGCGAAATTTTCGATCAGATAGTTCAGGGCCCCGGGTTCGATTTGCTGGCGGGCATCCGTAAACAGAAGCACGTCCCCGCAAGCCGACTCCACCGCATCGTTGAGACCAGACGCCTTTCCGCACGGGGCCGGTTTAATAATCGCCCGCACTCGCGGATCTTGTGAGAATTGTTCGAGAATGGCCGGGGTATCATCGTTGGAACCGTCGGAGACAACAACAACCTCCAACTTCGACCGCGGGTATTCTAGGGCAAGCACATTCTTTAGCTTGCTAGCAATTAGAGACTCCTCGTTCCGCACGACCATTAACGCGGAGACGGTCGGTTCAGCAGCTCCGCGCCGCACCGGACGAGGCAAGAAATGACTGCGCAGCCACAAATAGAGCGGATAGCCTATATAGCAATAGGCAATCACGGCCGCTGAAAACCAGAAGACAGACTTCATTTTCATTGCGCGCCCCGGCGCAGTAACACGATCTTGATGGTCAAAAACATGATCAGCAGATCGAGCCCAATGGAGGCATTCTTGATGTAAAACAGGTCGTACTGCAGCTTCTCGCGTGCATCTTCGACCGTGCTGCCATATTTGTATTTAATCTGTGCCCATCCGGTGAGCCCCGGGCGTACCATGTGGCGCACGCCATAGTAGGGAATTTCCTTAGAAAGAAACTCAATAAACTCGGGGCGCTCGGGACGCGGACCAACGAAGGCCATATCCCCTTTCAGCACACACCAAAGCTGTGGAATCTCATCCAGCCGGGAGGTACGCAGAAACCGCCCGATGCGGGTGACGCGGGGATCGTTGTCGCCAGCCCACTTGGGACCGCTTAGAGCTTCAGCGTCCTGGCGCATGGTGCGGAACTTAATCACCTTAAATACGCGGCCCGCTTTGCCGACGCGCGCTTGGGTATAAAATACCGGCCCCTTAGAATCAAGTTTGATGGCGAGGATGATCAGCGGAATAAGGGGAAGAGCGAAAATCAAGCCTACCAGGGAGATGACGACGGATACGATGCGGCGGATGCCGCGAAATATGCCACTACGGCGGAATCCCTGTCCAAAGACCAACCAGCTGGGATAGAGATTCTCAACTTCGATCTTGCCGGAAATTTTTTCCAGCCAGGAAGTTGCTTCCTCGACTTTGACGCCTTGCATGCGCAACTCGAGCAACTCATGCATGGGAATCGTGCCACGGCGATCGGGCATTGCGACGATGACACGATGCACTTTCTGCTTCTCCACGATTTCCATGAGGTGAGCCGCGACCGAATCTCTGGTTACAGCACCCTCGAGCTTGCCGGTCCAGCTTGCGACCTCGACGCCGATCTCTGGATTTTGGCGAAGACCCTGAACGAGCCGTTGCGCGCGTTCGCCCGTGCCAAGGACATAAACCCTCTCAATGAGGATGGGCAATCGAACCAGCCACATGAATCCCTGGCGCCACCCGAACAGGGCGACTGTCAAGATGACCAATCCGATCTCCATGGATCCGTGGCCCAGCACGTATTTCGGTCTGAACTTGGCGACTGCAGCAAGGATGAAGGCAAGCAGGCCCGGTATCATGAGCAACCGGAAATAGAGCTCACCGCGTGTCGGCAGGCGCGAGGTATCGTAGAGATCGAAAAGGTGTGAGCCGATGAGCACAAGAAAGGTAATGGCGACGATCTTGACGCCGTCATACTCAGCAACGAGTGCCAGATAACTATCCGGCCAGCTCGCCCACACCACCACCAGCAAGAGTGAGGTGCCGACAATCAGTGCCTCGCCAATCAGGAGGATCAGCGCGCGGACCGGATAATAGACATTGAAAAGCCGGATCAACGGGACCTCGGTCCTCAGGCTTGGCCGTTCAGAGCTTCGCCATAGTAGTACTTCGATTGCGACAGCTTGTCAGACGGAGCACCATTCAGAATTGCCCCCAACAGTAACTTGTCGGGAAATTCTTCCCGCGCCCGTCTGGCTAAATCCGTTGGAGTCACGTTGGAACGAACAACGAGCAAAACACCATCGCAAGAGCCGGCCACTAAAGTGGAATCAGAAACCGGAATCACCGGAGAAGAATCGAGGATGATCCAGTCGAACATTGGCTCGATGCGTTGTAACAAGAGCTTGAGACGGCCATTGGCCAGCAATTCCGGAGCGCTGGCAACAACCCGCCCAGCCGGAATGAAAAACAAGTTTTCCATTGGACCGCGCTGGAGAATGGCAAACTCGTCACATTCTCCGGCGAGATAATCGGAGAGTCCGGGGTTTTGGGGCGCGCCCAGGTGGCGGTGCATGCCGGGATTGCGAAGGTCGGCATCGATGACCAAGGCGCGGCGCCCATGCTGGCGGACCAAAACCTGCGCGAGATTCGCCGCCACGAACGACTTGCCCTCTTTCGGCATAGCGCTTGTAACCAGCAGGCGCTTGAGCGGCATTTTCTCGCGGATCTGGTAGAGGCGGGAGCGCAGCGTTCGAAACTCTTCGGTGCCGATGCGATTCTCGTCATCCTGAAAGAACAGCATCGTGCGGGTATCAGGCTGCCACATCGCCTGGGGACAGCGTGCCAGCAAAGTCTCAAAGTTGAATCCGGCGGCCGGCGCCATCACGGCAGGAGCCGGGCTTTGCAGATTCGGCATGGGCATGGTCTCGACTTCAGGCTGGGGCAAAGAGACCTCAACGTGGGTGCCGATGGAAGTGGCTCTTTCTTGCTCAGCACGTTTCAAAGCGTCGTGGATGCGGCTCATAGTTTCCTTTCCTTCGAAAGATCTGTCGGTTCTGGCTGACGCAACTTATCGGCTAACGTCGCCAGCGTACGCAAAGCTTCCACAAGATCGAACTTTTCCGAACTCGGTGGTGCCGAAGGCATCATTGCGCCAGCGGTTCCGTCGGCCAAATCGAAGTCCCGGGCAACGGATTCGACGATGTCAGGAGTAACCAGCTTCTTTTGGTCGACAAATGCGCTGACCAGACAGTGCTCACAAAGAAGATTAATCACGCGCGGGATGCCGGTTGAGAACCGAAAAACGGCAACCGCGGCATCCGGGTCGAAAATCGGCTCGCCATTTGAACCGGCAATGCGGAGCCTTTGCGCGATATAAGACTTTGTCTCTTCCAGGTTCAATGAGTGGGTCTTGGCGCGCAGAGTCAAGCGCTGGCGCAATTGACGGAGCTGCGGTTGTTTCAGACGCTGCTCAAGCTCGGGCTGCCCGACGAGGACAATCTGCAGCAGCTTCTCGGTAAAAGTCTCGAGATTGGTGAGCATCCGAATCTCTTCGAGAACCTCGTCAGAGAGATTTTGTGCCTCATCGATCACCAGGACGGCGGTTTCGCCCGCACGATACCGATCCAGCAACCAGCTGTAAAGTCGTTGCAGAACCTGGCTTTTCAACTTCGTGTCGCAGGGAATCCCGAAGTCCGACATCATGAAGTCGAGCAATTGGGGCACATCCATGCGCGAATTGAAAATGAAGGCGGTAGCAACCTGCTGGAGCCGGAGCCATTCCATCAGCTTGTTGATCAGGGTGGTCTTGCCGGTACCGACTTCCCCTGTAAGCAGCACAAAACCCTTCCGGCTCTGGATGCCGTAAGTAAGACAAGCAAGAGCCTCCTCGGTGTGCCGCGTTAAAAACAGATATCGCGGATCCGGATTGACGTTGAACGGGTTTGCCCGCAGTCCAAAAAATTCCTTGTACATACGCTTGCGTTAGACCTCGACCTTTGAATCTTTTTCCGAATGATCCTTGGGACTCCAGAAGCGGCGTCGTCCATTGCCATTGGCCGTAGAAAAGCCGCCGTCAGTTTGGGGGCCGAGCCACGGGACAGAGATGAGCATCGGTAGATCCATGGCAGCAGCAATATCCTTTTCGGTACGGATCGAGCGGTCGCTAAACTCGAGGACAATCGCAATCAACAGACCCAACGCCAGACCGGCACCGAAACCGCCAGCAGCCAATATCGGTCGGATCGGGAAACTCGGACTGTCTGCCAAATTCGCCGGCTGAAGGATGATCATCTGCTCACCCTGCTGCTCATTTTCCATATTGGTGGCAACGTCGGCAGCACTCTTCTTGGCTAGCAGGTCGCGATAAAAACTCTGCGCATTGTCGTAATCGCGCGTGAGCTCACGGTATTGCTCCTCAACCGATGGGCTCATGGCAGTGCGCGCCTGATAGAGATTGATCTGTGCCTGCAACTTCTTCTGATCCGATGTGGACTGCTGAATTACTTCCTGGTACTGATGGATCTGGAGCCGGAACTGCCGTATCTCCGGCGGTTCAGCAGCAGAGTTGGCGCTGGAGTCGGGTTGTGCCGCCGCGCTGCTCATCTGCTTGTTTACTTCGTCAAGGCGAGCTTGCACCTTGGCGATGTCCGACTTGGTCTTGATGACGTCTGGATGATCGTCGGTATAGCGTGCCTGCAACTGGATCAATTGCGCCTGCAGTTGGCTCAGCTGCTGTTCGAGGGTCTGCGGATTCGTACTTGACTGCGAACTCTTCCACGCGGCGAGTTGCTGGGCTAGAAGGCTTTCAGTGTAGCTCTTGTCCTGCTGGGCACGACTTAGGGTTTGCGTGGTCGCATCGAGTTGCGAGTTGAGCGAGGCCAACATGTGGAGGTTTGTATCAACATCGCTAGGAAGCTGCCCCATGTACTGTTTCTTGAAAGCGGCCAGTTTGGCGTCAAGGTCGTCGATGGCACGCTTGGCATCATCCACTTGGCGCCCAAGGAACTTGGTGGTCTCGTTGGCAATATCAGCACGCGAACGCAGGTTCTCGTCGACGATCAACGAAGTCACTGCATCACAGATTTTTTGCGCACGCTTAGCATCGCTGTCGGTGTAGTTGACATTAAACCCGGGAACGGGCTCGTCAGTCAGCGAGGGCTTCTTCTTCTGCCCCGAAAGACCGGCACTGGCAGCCGCGCTCATGGAAGTGATCACGGGGGTGACGGTGACGTTGGAGCGAATATTGTCGATGAGAGTATTTTCCTCGCCGGGCTTGGCGACACCAAGGCTCTGAAGCATGGGGCGCAATCGGCTTCCCCCCATAACCTGAGTCGTGAGAGTTTGAATGCGCTCCGTAAAATCGGCGGTTATGACGGGGGTCACCAGATTGGAAGGCACCTTCTGGCCTTCGACGAGCACCATCGATTGAGAGGTATAGCGTGGCGAGAACACATAGGAAATACCAAATCCCGCCAGGGGCGCCACCACCAAAGGCACAAGGATCACTTTCAGGCGGCGCCGCAACATCGCCAGATAATCATCCATGTTCAATTCGCGATTCTCTGTCATGCACTCCACCAATCTGGCTGCTCGATGCAGCCCAGAAAATTATTCAATTCGGGTCGGCTTTGGATGCCACTCAAACCCGACGGTGCCAATCTGCCGCTGGTTAATCCGTCCTACCGCGCCACCAAGCGGGACCGGTGCGTTGAAGGCAAGCTCAGCAAATTGATAGGCAACAAATACATCAAACTCGCGGCCAAAATGCCTTCGAAGTGTTGTCCTTGCAAAGCCTTCGTCGTAGCTGTTGGCCGGAACTCCGGCGCAAGTCAAATTAACGATGCAAGTCGAAGGCGATGCCTGCAAACGTTTGTTGTGAGAGTAGCCAGCCTCTACAAACCAATCGTAGGCACGACCGATGGGACGTCTTAGCGAGGCTTCGGCAAGTTGCGTGTTCGCGCCTGCAAAGAACCCCGATCCCTCCGAAATAAACTTTTCATAACTGGCCATCAGCGAGGCGTGTTCGAACCGATAGCGAAGAACCCCTCGTCCGTTAGGGGACCATGATGTGGAAGTGGTCCCATTCGTGCGCAAGTCCGTATATTGCGGCCCCACTTCGCCGATAAAACTCATTCTCCCACTGATCGTGTGACTCCAGCGTAAATTCACGATGTGGTTGTAGATCTCACCGCCAGCATTGAGTGGGAAGCGAAAGAGCTGAAACGCATAGACGACCGCGACTTGATCGTGCCGAGAAACGAGATGGCTATAGCCTGCTTCGACGGTTGTCTGATCTCCATTCACCAGATCGTCGGTATTGTGGTAGAAGTGCGAGTTGCTGTATGCCCCGACAAGCGTAATCGCAGATCTTGGAGTTAACGCCTGTACAGCATCGAGTATGGCCGTATTTTGAAGCCGAGGAATGTCCCCCACTCCGTTTTCGTTATTGACGTGGAAGATCCCAGGCAACATGCCGAATCCCAGACCACCAATGGCGATTCCGTAACCAGGGGGAGCGACACCCGATTCCGAATAATAGGACCCGTCGGGGAAGTAATTGAAGGAATCGCGCAACGTCAGCTGCCCCGTACGCCACCGTGTCACTGCTTCCAATCCAGCCGCTTGCAATTGGCGAACATAATAGGGGTCGTTTCCAATGCCAGCACCGCCGATGTACTCCAAATACAGATCACTCTTCGGCCAGAATTTTTGTAGGTCAAGAGCCCCGAGGAGCGTAGTAACCGCGTCGGCGCCCGACCCGCCGATTCGATTTTGTCCGTTGGAATCCCCCGACTCTCCCACCTGTATCATCGGAGAAATGAAACTGCGTGTGGCGGTTTTCAGTTCCAGACTTGGCTCATCGAGTCCCGACAGGGGTGGATTATCTGGATTCAGAATGGGAGCACTCTGGCCAAATGCTGGCGCGGGAGTTGCCGACTGAGTCGGGGGATTGTCCTGCGCAACCGCGCAAATGCCGATACTCAGTATCAGCATCGCTTCACGGATTGTCCGCAGTTTGAGCATATTCATCTCCTAAAATCCCCTTACGGAACAACAATCGTATCGCCGGGTTGCAGGACGTAATTTCGGCTGATGTCCTCGCCCTTGAGCAGCTTGCGGTAATCGACAGGCAGTTTTTCCTGCTTACCATTCACCGTCCGCAGAACATAGATCTTCTTGGTATTGGCGAACTGTGTGAGCCCTGCACTCGACAAGGCTTGCAGGACAGTCATATTCGGCGTCATTGGCGTCGGACCGGGATGCGAAACCTCTCCAGCCATGTAAACGCGTTTGCTGTTAATTGCTGCGACGACGACAGTAACGCGCGGATCGGCAACGAATTTCTTCAGCTTCTCGGTCAGCGAGCGCGCAAGTTCGGTAGGCGTCAGGCCGGCTGCCTGAACGTCGTCCAATAACGGCAGCGAAATCTTGCCGTCAGGGCGAACCGGAATCGTCGCCGTCAAATCGGGCTCCTTCCACACGTTAATGCTTAGTGAATCGAGTGGACCGATCACATAGTCGGGGCTTGACGTAGCAGAACTGCCTTCAGATGCGGAGGTCATCGGCGGCGATGAAGCAGTTTGCGCGTGCGCCATGCTGCTCGCCAGCAAAACCGCGGCAAGCACTCCCGTCCAGGTCGATTTCATATCCTCTCCTAGTGACTGCGCTTATGTCTCCACTGCACCACTTGCGCCTTTAGGCGCCATAACCTTCGTAGCCAATCTGCTTCAACTTGTAGAGCAATGCTTTGTAACTGATTTTCAGTTCCTGTGCCGCGCGGCGGCGGTTCCACCGCGTTCTGGCAAGAACCTGGAGGATCAGTTCCCGTTCTGCCTCTCGCGAGGCAGCCCGGGCCGCATCCTTCAACGAAATTCTCTCGCCGTTTGTCCCGTCCGGCCGCCGCAACAGAGATCGCAGTCCTCTCATCGCAAGCGACGCATCCCCCATAGCTACAATCGCGCGAGCCGCGTCTTTGAGCTCGCGGATATTGCCTGGCCAGTGATATTCGAGGAAGAAATTGTCCGTTTCCGCGCTGAGCGATGGCACAGGACGACCGAAATCTCGAGCCGCGACTGAGCAAAACCAATCCCGAAGCTTGGGGATGTCTTCTTTTCGCTGGCGTAAAGGGGGCAAGCGTAAACAAACGCCGCTGACCCGATAGTAAAGATCCTCGCGTACCTTCCCGGAACGCACCTCCGGTTCTAACTCGCAGGAAGTTCCGCAGATATAGCGCGGCACTTTAGCTCTTTCGGTATCCGCCAGACTGAGCTGACGGGCCAACTCGGTTTGTGCAGCTTGTGTGAGATCCCCAACCTCTTGGAGATAAACCGTACCGCCGCGGGCTTCTGCGGCAGATAAGTCTTTCTCGCTGATCTCTCGTCCCTGGAAAATATCGAACCTTTGTGAGGCACACCGCGAGAGCGCGTGAATCCGTGCCGCCGCCGCTGCTTTGCCGGCCCCATGTTCGGCCACCACCAGCACGGGGACATCGTTTTGGGAGAGCTCCCGTATCACCGCTTCTACCGTTCTCATCCCGGGGCTGACGCTTTCAAGCCACACCTTCGGTCCGGTGCCAGGCTCATACGAAGCGGACGCATTGAAAATAGTGTGGTCGAAATCCATGATTTTCTTTTCCGAGGTGGCGGGGGTACTTCTCGGACAAGGGCTTATGCGCTTAGGAGCACCCATGTTGCCATCCCTACGGAACGAGGGGATGATTCCGTGTTGCATAGCGCCTTATAATTCAGCAACTTGCGGACAGAACTCTAGTGACATGGCGAGTTCTACGTTACCACACTGCGGACAAATGGGAAAACTTTTGCCCACATTGATAGGTAATGATTTAGGCTATTCCCCCCCGCGCCCGTTACCTACCGCCACTGGAAGTGTCTTTGCGCCAGTGTTCGGTTTCGCATATCCTTCATTCAAGCGTTGAAGCTGTCTATGGGGAATTCTATAGAGACGGTCCCATTCGGTGCTGCGCGACGGGCTAACCCTTTAATGACCGCTCCCCGGGTCCAAGCCCTCGTGATTTTGGCTCTTCTGGTTTGGCTTTACCATTCCATCTTTTACCGTCTCGTGGCGCAGTGGGGGAATGATCCGAACTTCTCTCACGGATATATAGTGCCAGCGTTTGCTCTTTATGTGCTTTGGTGCGATCGAAAGAAGCTGAGAAGCATCGCGCCAGCACCTTCCTGGGCGGGCGTGGTATTTGTTGTCTTTGGCCTCCTGATGCTCGTTCTTGGGGTTCTGGGCGTCGAACTCTTTACCGAGCGTGTCTCTTTGTTGGTATTGCTGGCCGGTCTGATCGTCTTATTTCTGGGATGGCAGTTCTTCCGCGCGGTCCTGTTCCCGCTCGCATTCCTGATTTTGATGATTCCACTGCCAAACCTCATTCTGCAGAAGGTCACCTTCCCACTGCAATTGCTGGCGTCGAAACTTGCGACGTTCATGCTGCGGGCGATTGGAATTGCGGTAAATCTGCAGGGAAACGTCATTAATCTCTCATCCATGACGCTCGAAGTGATCGAGGCATGCAGCGGAATTCGTTCGTTGCTTTCCTTGATCACGCTTGCCATCATTTATGGCTATCTGCTGGAGAAGCGCATATGGGTGCGCGTATCACTGGCGTGCTCGGCAGTTCCGATCGCGGTGTTTGCCAATGGATTTCGGATTTTCGGGACCGGCGTTCTGGGCCGATATTGGGACCCGGATAAGGCCCAAGGCTTCTTCCACGAATTCCAAGGATGGCTGATCTTTGTGGCCTCCTTTCTTCTGCTCTTCGCCGTACATCGCCTCATCAATCTGGTTTGGAAGCCTTCGGCGGCTGAGGGGGCAATCCCGTGAATCCGGTAGTTGAAAGACGATCCGTAACTCCGGCTGCCGCGGGCGCTTGGTCGAGTCGCTTCCTAGTCGCAGGGGCATTGATGTTCGCCACGGCCATCGGCGTTCAGCTTCATTCGCAGAATGAAATATCGATGCCACGAGAAGCCCTAACTTCCTTTCCCACACAGATAGACGGCTGGAGTGGTACCGACGCGCCACCGCTTGATCAGGAAAGTCTCGAAATTCTCGGCCACCCAGAATATCTTCTTCGCGATTATGACTCTAAGAAAGATGAAAGTGGTGGAGAAAAGGTCGAACTCTTCATCGCGTACTATCCGACACAGAAGGTCGGCGAAACTCCGCATACACCCGCTCACTGCCTCCTGGGGGCAGGGTGGACGCCCACCTCGCGTGAGGTTATTCGTGTTACTGATCCCGATGGGACGCGATTCCCAGTTAACCGCTTCATTGTTTCAAAGAATGGAGAACAACAACTCGCGCTCTACTGGTTTGAAACACAAGGGCGAAGAGTCGCTAGCGAATATCGACTCAAGTACTACCTAGTTTCTGACGCTATCCGCACGCATCGAAGCGACGGGGCACTGATTCGCGTGATGACGCAGATCAATCAAGGCGAGTCCAGCGAGGCCGCTCAAGCAAGGGCCATGCGCTTTGTTAGCAAGTTCCTTCCCCTTCTGAATAATTACATCCCAAAGTAGACACATGCGGCTCTCTATATTTAGAGCTGTAGAGCACTGAGACCTGGATGGTCGTCGGGACGCCGGCCGGGAGTCCAATGATATCTGCGATCGTCCTCCTTTATGGGCAAATCATTAATCGAGGCGAGACGCATCCGGTTGAGCCCGGCATCATCGTACTCCCAGTTCTCGTTGCCGTAGGAGCGGAACCAGTTGCCAGAGTCGTCATGCCATTCATAGGCAAAGCGGACGGCGATACGGTTCCCATCGCAAGCCCACAATTCCTTGATGAGCCGATAGTCGAGTTCTTTCGCCCACTTACGCCTCAGAAAGGCGATGATTTCCTGGCGACCGGTGATGAATTCGGAACGATTTCGCCAGGGACAGTCTGGGGTGTATCCCAGGGAGACCTTCTCCGGATCGCGTGTGTTCCAGGCATCTTCGGCAAGCCTGACTTTTTGGATCGCCGTCTCTCGAGTAAATGGCGGTAGGGGAGGGCGAGTTGACATGATCTGTCTCCACCCATGTTGACGCCCGGGAGAGGGCTCGGGACTCAATTTCAGCTGTGCATGCGAAATCCGAAAGACTCGGGCTTGTGAGCGCTGGCGAAAGCGTCTGGCAGGAAGCGAACTAGATCGGTAGCGACCATGGAACTCTCACCGACATTGCGCACCGCAATATCTCCTGAAAGACCATGAAGGTACACTGCTAGCGCGGTCGCATCAAAGGGCTGGTCGGGATGTTGGGCAATCATACCAGCGACCATTCCGGTCAAGATGTCACCCGTACCGCCAGTCGCCATTCCAGGGTTGCCCGTCGAATTCACCCAGACGTTACCGTTTGGCGCCGCGATGAGGGTGCGGTGGCCCTTGAGAACTACGATCAGCTCATGATCACGGGCAAATTGGCGCGAGACTTCCAAACGATTCGCCTGAATCTCGGCGATGGTCAACCCCGTCAAACGAGACATCTCTCCGGGATGGGGGGTAATTACGAAATTTCGACCATGAGCATTGAGTTGGTTGGCCACTCCGTCGAAGGCATTGAGAGCATCTGCATCGAGCACGACTGCCACGTCATCTGCCAAGGCACCCTTCGTCATTAAGCTGCGTACGAATTCAGATGTTTGCTGATTGCGGGAAATGCCCGGGCCGATGGCGACGACTGTTTTTCGTTCTGCGAGTGCCTGAGCTGTTGCGAGAGCCAGCGTGCTGATGGTTCCCTCACCAGTTTCGGGTAAAGGCTCTGTCATCATCTCCGGATGAAAACCGGCGACCGTTGCCAAGACAGAACGTGGCGTTGCGATGGTCGACAAACCAACCCCTGTTCGCAGGGCCGAGAAACCGGCCATGGCAGCCGCACCCGCTTTACCAAGAGACCCGCCTATAACCAGCACGTGCCCGTAAGTTCCTTTGTTGGCATCTCGCGCACGAGGGGCCAGCAGCGGGGCGAAGTCGCCCGGTGTGCTTAAGCTAAGATCAAGTTTCGAGATGATCGCCTCGGGCGGGGAGCCGATAGGTGCAATCAAAGTCGGGCCGTCTGTGAGTTGCGCGAAGACGTGAGCCGGTCGCGGCGCAGTAAACGTCACGATGGCGTCGGCGCGCGCGACGGTTCCCTTCTCAGGGCGCATCGCATCGGCATTGGCTCCGGACGGAATATCAATCGCGACAATTGGGGCGTGACAGCGATTCATCCTCGCGATTGCTTGCGCATAAAAAGGACTAACTGGAGGACGAAAACCGGTGCCCAGGATGGCATCGAGGATGAGATCGGAATCGAAGAATTCTCTGGCGTCAGAAGAGTCGAGTATCGCGGCATCCTGCACGATGAGAGGGGAAATCTTCATACGATCAAACATCGAAGCCGCGTCGCCGCGCAACTCAGATGGGTAACACAAAAGCATCACGCG
>Ga0335073_10007700_pt1 | contig 15111 bp, 9 predicted proteins | sample Lox_Sample_22_FD_207093 | JGI IMG/M metagenome (GOLD analysis project Ga0335073, IMG submission 207093) | Soil microbial communities from Loxahatchee National Wildlife Refuge, Florida, United States - Lox_Sample_2.2 | ecosystem: Environmental > Terrestrial > Soil > Wetlands | place: USA: Florida... | reverse complement strand
TCTGACCGAGAGCGTCAACTCCATGGCCAGCAATTTGACCAACCAGGTGCGCAACATCGCCGAAGTGACGACGGCGGTGGCGCGCGGCAATCTTCGCACCCGCATTACGGTGGACGCGCAGGGAGAGATTCTGGAGCTGAAGAACACCATCAATACGATGGTGGATCAATTGAGCTCCTTCGCGGCGGAGGTAACTCGCGTGGCGCGCGAGGTGGGAACCGAAGGAAAGCTGGGCGGCCAGGCGGAAGTGAAGGGCATCGCCGGAGTCTGGAAGGATCTGACGGACTCGGTGAACTCGATGGCCGGTAATTTGACCAACCAGGTTCGTAATATCGCCGAAGTCACTACCGCGGTGGCCAAGGGAGATCTATCGACGCGCATTACGGTGGATGCGCGCGGCGAAATTCTGCAACTGAAGAATACCATTAATACGATGGTCGATCAGTTAAGCTCGTTCGCGGCGGAAGTGACTCGCGTGGCGCGCGAAGTGGGTACGGAAGGCCTGCTGGGCGGTGAAGCGGACGTGCCGGGGGTTGCGGGAACGTGGAAGGACCTGACTGATTCGGTCAACTCGATGGCGGGAAACCTGACCGCTCAGGTGCGAAACATCGCGGAAGTGACTACGGCTGTCGCCAAGGGCGATCTCTCGCGAAAAATCACCGTGCTGGTTCGCGGCGAAATTCTGGAGCTGAAGAATACCATCAATACCATGGTGGAGCAGCTTAACTCGTTCGCCAGCGAAGTGACTCGCGTGGCGCGCGAGGTGGGAACCGAAGGAAAGCTGGGAGGGCAGGCGCAGGTAAAAGATGTGGCCGGTGTCTGGCGCGATTTGACCGAGTCAGTCAACTCGATGGCCGGAAACCTGACCAACCAGGTACGGAATATCGCCGGTGTGACTACCGCCGTCGCCAAAGGTGACTTGTCCACTAAGATTACCGTGGATGCGCGCGGCGAAATTCTGGAGCTGAAAAACACCATTAATACCATGGTGGATCAGCTGAACTCGTTCGCCAGCGAAGTGACTCGCGTGGCGCGCGAAGTAGGAACGGAAGGGAAGCTGGGCGGGCAGGCGCAGGTGAAAGATGTCGGCGGAGTCTGGAAGGATCTCACCGATTCGGTGAACTCCATGGCCGGCAACCTGACAGCGCAGGTCCGGAATATCGCGGAAGTAACCACCGCGGTCGCCAATGGCGATCTCTCGCGAAAGATCACCGTCGACGTGCGCGGGGAGATACTGGAGCTGAAAAACACCATTAATACCATGGTGGATCAGCTTAACTCGTTCGCCAGCGAAGTGACTCGCGTCGCGCGCGAGGTGGGAACCGAAGGTAAGCTTGGGGGACAAGCCGACGTGCGCGGCGTCGCGGGAACGTGGAAAGATTTAACCGACAACGTAAACTTCATGGCCGGGAACCTGACCAACCAGGTCCGCAACATCGCGGAAGTAACTACGGCGGTGGCTCGCGGCGACTTGTCGCGTAAGATCACGGTGGATGTTCGCGGCGAGATTCTGGCCTTGAAAAACACCATTAATACCATGGTGGATCAGCTGAACTCATTCGCCAGCGAAGTGACTCGCGTGGCGCGCGAAGTAGGGACGGAAGGGAAGCTGGGCGGGCAGGCGCAGGTGAAAGACGTCGGCGGCGTATGGAAGGATCTCACCGATTCGGTGAACTCCATGGCCGGCAACTTAACCGGACAGGTCCGCAACATTGCGCAAGTCACTACCGCGGTCGCCAACGGCGACCTTTCCCGCAAGATTACGGTGGATGTGCAGGGCGAAATTCTGGAGCTCAAAAATACCATCAATACCATGGTGGATCAGCTGAACTCATTCGCCAGCGAAGTGACTCGCGTGGCGCGCGAGGTGGGAACGGAAGGGAAGCTCGGCGGCCAGGCCGATGTGCGCGGAGTGGCGGGGACGTGGAAGGATCTGACGGACAACGTTAACTTCATGGCGGCGAACCTGACGACCCAGGTCCGCGGCATCGCCAAGGTAGTGACCGCGGTAGCGAACGGCGACCTGAAGCGGAAACTGGTTCTCGAAACCAAGGGCGAAATCGCCGAACTGGCGGACACCATCAACGGCATGATCGATACGCTGGCGACGTTCGCGGACCAGGTGACCACGGTGGCGCGCGAGGTCGGCATCGAAGGGAAGCTGGGCGGACAGGCGCGCGTCCCCGGCGCGGCGGGGATCTGGCGCGATCTGACCGACAACGTGAATCAATTGGCGCAAAACTTAACCACCCAGGTTCGCGCGATCGCGGAAGTGGCGACGGCGGTGACCAAGGGCGACCTGACTCGTTCGATTGCGCTCGAGGCCATGGGCGAAATCGCGGCGCTCAAGGACAACATCAACGAGATGATTCTCAATCTCGCCGAAACGACGCGAAAGAATAACGAGCAGGACTGGCTGAAAACCAACATCGCGAAATTCACCGGCATGATGCAGGGCCAGCGCGATCTGTTGACCGTGGCCGAGTTGCTGCTTTCGGAGCTGACGCCGTTGATCGGCGCGCAGCACGGGACCTTCTATCTGGCGGAGGCCAATGACCAGGAGACTACGCTCAAATTGCTGGCCGGCTATGCGATCAGCGAGCACGACGAGTTTCGCAGCGAATTCAAGATCGGCCAGGGGCTGATCGGGCAATGCGCCAAGGAGCGCGCGCGGATTGTCGCCACCCGGGTCCCGGCCGATTACGTCCGCATCAGCTCCAGCCTGGGCAGCGCCGCGCCGTCCAGCATCGTGGTTCTGCCGGTGCTGTTTGAAGGCGGCGTGAAAGCGGTGATCGAGCTGGCGTCGTTCCATCAGTTCAGCGACGTGCACCTGGCGTTTCTCGATCAGCTTACGCAATCGATCGGAATTGTGTTGAATACCATCGCCGCCACCATGCGCACCGAACAACTGCTGAAGCAAAGCCAGGCGCTGGCCGAAGAATTGCAGAGCCAGCAGCTTCAATTGCAGAAAACCAACGAGGAATTGGAAGAAAAAGCGCAGCTTCTGGCCGAACAAAAGACCGAAGTGGAGGCCAAGAATCAGGAAGTGGAGCAGGCCAAGAAAGCTTTGGAAGAGAAAGCCGAGCAGCTTTCGCTGACTTCGAAATATAAAAGCGAATTTCTGGCCAATATGAGTCATGAGCTGCGCACGCCGCTGAATAATTTGCTGATCCTGGCGCGCATGCTGTCGGAAAACTCGGAAAAGAATCTGACTTCCAAACAGGTGAAGTTCGCCGAGACCATCCATACTTCGGGCTCCGACCTGCTTGCGCTGATCAGCGACATTCTCGATTTGAGCAAGATCGAATCGGGCAAAATGGACGTGGAAGTCGGCGGCGTCCGCTTCCTGGAGTTACAGGATTACTGCGCCAGGACCTTCCGCCACGTGGCCGATGCCAAGGGCCTGGAGTTCCGCATCGAGCTGGGCGGCGATCTCTCCGGCGAGGTGATGCACACCGACGCGAAGCGGCTTCAGCAGGTGCTGAAAAATCTTCTGTCCAACGCGCTGAAGTTCACCGAACATGGATCGGTGCGGCTGAATATCGACCGCGCGGCCGGCGGATGGTCGCCCAATCATTCGATGCTCGCGCGCGCCAAGAGCGTGATCGCGTTTTCGGTGACCGATACCGGAATCGGCATTCAGCCGGACAAACAAAAAATTATCTTCGAAGCCTTCCAGCAGGCCGACGGCACCACCAGCCGCAAGTACGGCGGCACCGGGCTGGGGCTTTCGATCAGCCGCGAGCTGGCGCGCCTGCTGGGCGGCGAAATTCGTCTGCAAAGCATGCCCGGCGTGGGCAGCGCTTTCACCCTGTACCTGCCGCAAATGTACGTCAGCCAGCCGCAGCCGCCCCGCAGCGAAGCGCTGAAGACGACGCCGATGCTGCTCGAACCGGCGGAGGCGCAGGGCGTCGACGGCGCCGCGGACCAGGTCGACCTGATTCTTCCCTCGACGCCGCTCGAAGACGACGAACTGGCGGAGGATGTGGTGGTCGATGACGACCGCAACGTGGTGGCGCCGGGCGATCCGGCGCTGCTGATTATCGAGGATGACGTGACCTTCGCGCGCATTCTCCTGGATCTGGCGCATGAGCGCGGCCTGAAAGCTCTGGTGGCGCTGCGCGGATCGAGCGCCATTTCGCTCGCTCGCGAATTCAAGCCGGGCGCGATCACGCTGGATATTTCGCTGCCGGACATGGCCGGCTGGACCATTCTCGACCGGCTGAAACACGATCCGGCGACGCGGCACATTCCGGTGCACATCATTTCGGGCGATGAAAACCGGCGGCGCGGGCTGGCGCTGGGAGCGATGACCTATCTGGAAAAATCGGCGGCCAACACCTGGCTGGGCGCCACCTTCACGCGGATCGAACATTCAACCGAGCAGCGCCGGAAGAAACTGCTGCTGGTTTGCGCCGGCGCGCAGGAACGGGCCGCCATGGCGCAGATGCTGGCCGCGCCCGATCTCGAGATCTTTGAAGCGGCCACGGGCGGGGAAGCGCTGGCCATCGCCGCGCGGCATTCTCCGGATGGACTGGCGATTCAACTGGATCTGACCGATTTTCCGGCGCTGGCGTTGGTGGAGGAGATTCAGACGCCGGTTCTTTCCGAAGGGAACGTTCCGCCGGCAATTCTGTTGTCGATGCGCCCTTTGACCAAGGATGAAGAGATGGATCTGGTGCGGCTGACGCGTCACAGCGTGGTGAAGCCGGTGAATTCCTACGAACGTCTGCTCGACGAATCGGTCCTGCTGTTGCATCGCGAGGAAGGGCAGTTGCGGCCGGAGCAGCAGAAGGTGCTGGAGCGGCTGCGCGAAAACGATCCGGCGCTGGCCGGCAAAACCGTATTGGTGGTGGACGACGACGTTCGCAATATTTTCGCTCTGACCAGCCTGCTCGAAGATCACCATCTGAACGTTCTGCACGCGGAAAACGGCCGCGCCGGAATCGAACTGCTGGAGAGCGGCGCCAAGGTGGATCTGGTGCTGATGGATATCATGATGCCGGAAATGGACGGCTACCAGACCATGAAGGCGATCCGGCAACAGCCGCGACTGCGCTCGCTTCCCATTGTGGCGTTGACCGCCAAGGCGATGAAAGGAGACCGCGGCAAGTGCATGGAAGCGGGCGCGGTCGATTACATCACCAAGCCGGTGGATCTGGAGCAGCTTTTTTCGGTGCTGCGCGTGTGGATCACGCGGGACCATGAAATCGCGCAGATCACCGCGTCGAATCAATAGGAATTGTGTCGTGAACAGCAGCAATCTGTCCGCTTGTACAATTGACGGAGTGGAACGCGTGGGCTATACTCCGATTACTAACCAGCATTTTTGTTTGCATCGCGCGAGCGGTGGACGATGACGACGGCGCCAGGCAGTATCGTGGCTGTCGACCCTTCCTTGCAGGACCGGGTCAAGATTCTTCTTGTGGACGATTCGGCGGAAAATCTGGTCTCCCTGGAAGCGGCGCTGGAAGGTCTGGGTCAGGAGCTGGTGCTGGCGCAATCGGGGATGGAGGCGTTGCGCCATCTGCTCGACGAGGATTTCGCGGCGATTCTGCTGGACGTGAAAATGCCGGAAATGGACGGCTTCCAGACGGCGGAAATGATCCGCGCGCGGCGCCGCTCGCGCCATACTCCGATTCTTTTTCTGACCGCGTATAAGAGCGACGAACATCTGTTTCGCGGCTACGATATGGGCGCGGTGGATTTTTTATTCAAGCCGATTGTCCCGGAAATCCTGCGGTCCAAAGTATCCGTGTTCGTGGATTTGAGCCGCAATCATGCCTTGCTGCGGCGGCAGACGGAAGCGCTGCGCAAGACCGAGCAGAAATTCCGGTCGCTGCTCGAAGCCGCGCCGGACGCCATGATTATCAGCTCCGAGCGCGGCGAAATCAACCTGGTGAACTCGCAGGTGGAAGCGATGTTCGGCTATCGCCGCGAGGAATTGATCGGGCGGGGCATCGACATGCTGGTTCCGGGGTGGTATGCGAAAGCGCATCAGCAGGTGACCGCGCGCCGCCGCGATGGCCGCGAATTTCCCGCGGAAATGACGGTCAGCCCGCTGCAAACCGAGGAGGGCGTGCTGGTGACCTCGGCGATTCGCGACATGACCGAGCGGGCGCGGCGCGATCAGGAAATCCAGGAGCTGAACGCGAACCTGGAGCAGCGCGTCGCGGCGCGCACGCGGGAGCTGCTGCAATCGAACCAGGCGCTGGCGCAGTCGAATGAAGACCTGAATCAGTTCGCCTACGCCGCCAGCCACGATTTGCAGGAGCCGCTGCGCATGATCGCGCTGTACAGCGAAATGCTGGAGCGGCAATACTCGGGCAAACTGGACACCGAAGCGGACCGCTATATCCGCTTCGTGATCAATGGCGCGCATCGCATGGAGATGCTGCTCAAAGACCTGCTGGCGTATTCGCAGGCCGGATCGGCGGCCGGCCCGGAAGGCGCCCCGGCGGCGCCGGTGGATTGCGCCGCGGTGCTCGAAAAGGTGCTGCTGAACCTGAAAGCGGCGATCGAGGAAAACGGCGCGGAGGTGATCTGCGATGACTTGCCGGTAATCGAAGCGGACGAGATCCGGCTGGTGCAGCTTTTTCAGAACCTGGTGAGCAACGCGATCAAGTATCGCAGCGCGCAGCCGCCGCGCGTGCGGGTGCGCGCCGAGCAGCGCGAAGCCGACTGGCTGTTTTCGGTGGAAGATAACGGCATCGGCATACGGCCGGAGTATTCGCAGCAGGTTTTTGGAATTTTCAAGCGGCTGCACGGCCACACCTATCCGGGGACCGGGATCGGTCTGGCGATCTGCCAGCGGATCGTCGAGCGGTATGGCGGCCGGATCTGGGTGGAATCGACGCTAGGCCAGGGTTCGAGATTCTGCTTCACGCTTCCGCCGCGGGTGGTGCGGCAGCGCGCGGGACCAAGCGGCCTGGCGGGTCACAACGCGGCTTGAAGGAAAGTCCCGCCGGCAGCTACGCGCCGGCGCCTTTTTGCAGGATTTCGCCAACCAGCGGGCCGAGCTTCATGAATTCATCGAGGCGCGACGGCTTGCGAAAATAAAATGTTGCGCCGAGACGCGACGTCTGCTCCCGGTCCTTCGGCGAATCCGATGAGGTGACGATCACCACCGGGACATCGCGGCACCGCTCGCTCTGCCGCATATGTTCGAGAATCTGATCGCCGCTTCGTTTGGGCAGATTTAAATCGAGCAGAACGACGTTGGGGCACGGCGTGGCGGAATTTTCGTCCAACCCATCAATGAAGTCGACGGCTTTTTCGCCATCATCGAGGACTTTAAGCTGGCAGGCGATTCCAGCCTGACGCAAAGCTTCGCGGACCAGAAAAACGTCTGGCTCGGCGTCTTCAATCAGCAGAATCTGTTTGTTGTTCTCCGGCATGAAAACTTCCCGACGATATCACACTTGAATCTAGCATAGCGGCTGCGGCCGGTTCTCACACGTGATCGTGTTGTTGAAAATAAAATTTGCCATCCTTTTGGCGGTCTGCGCAAAGAAACGTTTCCGGGCGAAACGATCTTCGCGGCCGCTGTCTCTAATGGTGTGAGCACTGTGCTGAAAAAGGGGATGGACTATTCTGTCCCCGCGTGGACAGAGCGGTCTGTCCCCTTTTTCAGCACCCCTGCTAGAGGACCCCTATGGCCGGAGACCGCGGATTAGCGTTTGTGGTGATCGGATTGATCGGCGTCAGCACGTTTTGGGTTTCGAATCAGCGGCGTATCGAACCGCGGCCGGCGCACGTGCGGGCCGCTCAAATCGATTCAGAGGGCCACTTGTCACCGATGAACCGGCAGTTGCGGGCCACACCGCGCGACCTGAGCGCGGGCGATACGGAGGAAACCTTCTACGTCTTCGGCATGCGTAGCCACCGGCGCGGCCACGCCGCGGTGCTGGGGTATCCGGAGCTGAGCGGGCCGGCGCCCGACACGTTTTCGCGCTTCGCGCAGCGTCTGCGGCTTTCAACCGACGCAGGGATCGCGTTACCGCTCGACTAATCCTGTCTGGCACGGGCGCGGGCCGTCAGCCCAACAGCTCCGCGGAAACCCGCGCGGCCGTCAGCGGAGCCAGTAAAATTCCGTTGCGAAAATGGCCGTACGCCAGCCAGACGTTGCTGCCCGCAACGCGCCCGATGTGCGGCTCCGGGCAATAGGGCCGCAAACCCGTCCAGCATTTCGCCGGATGCAGCCCCTGGAGCGCCGGAAACAGTTCCGATGCGTGCCGGTGAATTTCCGCGCAGATCGCCGGATCGACGCTCGAATCGAAGCCCGCGTCCTGCTCGTTCGACCCCGCCACCGTGAACCCGTTGGACCTTTGCAACACGTAGCTGTGCCCGCGGCGCAGCATCGGACCCAGCGTGCCCGGCGCCAGATCGAACCCGATCAGGTGGCCCTTCACCGGTTTCACCGGCGGCAGTTCCAGGTTCACGCCGCGATGCGTGACGCCAATTTGCGAGGACCACGCTCCGGCGGCGATCACCACGGCGTCGTGGTCCGCCGATTCGATTCTTTCGATCCGCCGGTTTTCTTCGATCGCCACGCCCCGGCGCTCGCACACGCGGCGCAGGGCGCGCAGCAGATCGCCCGGGTCGACGAATCCATCGCCGGGATAAAAAAGGCCGTTCGAACGAAGCTCCACGCGAATGCCGTGGCTCGATTGAAACGCAGCGCGCACCCGCGCCGGTTCGGCGCCGGCGAAATGCATGCAGCCGCATTCGACGAAATCGATGGGCACGCCGCTTTCCGCGCGCAGCTCCTCGACGAACGGCGGGTACAGCCGTATCCCCTCGACGCCGAGGTCGAGCCACACCGACGGTTTATCGAACTCGCCGCCGGGCGTCAGCATTCCCGCTCCGGCCGAGCTGGTTTTTCCGCCGAACGCGCCCGCATCGGCCAGCGTGACGCGCGCGCCCGCCTGCGCCAGCCGCCACGCGATGGCTCCGCCGATCAATCCCGCTCCGGCGATCAGAACTTTCATGCCACCACCTTCATGCCCTCATTCTTGCGCGGTGAGAGCTTTCAAATCGAAGCTCTCATCGGCCGCCTGCTCCGGCGCCAGCCTCGCCCCGGCCGCGAGCAATTTTCTCGCGATCAGATGTTCACCCGCGCGATTGATCGAATCCACCGCGATCAGCCGGCCATTCCGGAAATAAAAAACGGAAAATTTTCGCGCCTGCGGATCGCCGCGCACCGCTTCATCATCGGCGCCCCCGGAAAGTCCCGCCATTTGCAGTTTGACGTCAAATTGATCGGTCCAGAACCACGGCACGGCGCGATACGCTTCGCTGCGCCCGGCGATGTTCGCTGCCGCGACTTTCGCCTGATCGACCGCGTTCTGCACCGATTCGAGACGCGTGCGCGCGCCGGCGAACGGATTGGGGTGTTCCGCGCAATCTCCGACGGCGAAAATGTTTTCGTCCGCGGTTCGCAAATGCTCGTCCACCACGATTCCGTTCCCTACCGGCAGACCGGCCTCGCGCGCCAATTCGACATTCGGCACGACGCCGATTCCGGCAACGATCAGATCCGCTTGCGGCGCGAGCGCCGGCGCGCTCAAACAAATTTCAACGCCGTGGCTTGCGTGAACTTCCCGAAAAAACTCGGAGACCACCGGCGAAACGGAGCGCGGCATCAGACGATTTTGCATTTCGTAAACTCTGACCTCCCGGTCCAGAGCTCGCGCCGCCGCGGCGACTTCCAGTCCGATGAATCCGCCGCCGACCACCGCGATGGTTCCGGCATTCTCGATCCGCTGCTTCAACTCAATCGCGTCCTCGCGCGTGCGCAGATAAACGATGCCCTGGTGCGGCAGCCGGCGAACGCTGGCGCCGGTGGCCAACACCAGCTTTTGGTAATCGCAGTGCGCGCCGGAAGAAAGGATCACGCGTCGGCTGACGCGATCGATCGCAACCGCGCGATCGCCAGCCAGCACTTCAATGCGCTGCGCCGCGTAGAACGATTCCGGCCGCAGCACCGCGCTCTCGATCGCCTGCTTGCCAAGCAGAAATCCTTTCGATAACGGCGGCCGCTGATAAGGCAGGTGCGGTTCATCGCCGACGATGGTGACCGGCTCGGCGTAACCAGCGCTGCGCAGCGACAGAGCGGTCTGAAACCCTGCCTGGCCGGCGCCGACGATGACGACGCTCATACCTGGTTTTACACCTGCGTCAGCGGAGTGTGCACCACCAGTCCGTCGAGCGCCTTGGTCACTTCGATCTGGCAGCCCAGACGGCTGTTCGGCTGTCGCGGGCAGGCGGTGGTGTTGAGCATCTCGTTTTCGTCTTCCTGGATCGGCTTGAGCCGGCCGAGAAATTGCGGCTCGACGTAGACATGGCAGGTGCCGCATTGGCAGTTGCCGCCGCACTCGGCGACGATGCCGTCGATGTTATTTTTAATGGCGCCTTCCATCACCGAATCGCCGATGGGGACGTCGGCGCGGCTGACCACGCCGGAGTGGGAGATATAGGTGATGCTCGCGGTTTCTTTTTTCCCGAACAGAGGCACGTGCCATTGTAGCGCGCGCCGGATTCAGGATTCAGCATAAACCCGGCGGCCGCCGGATTCTGAATCCCGGCTTTTTCTCACGCCCCCTGCGACTTGACCCGCGCCGTGAGCGGCGGCTCCGTTTTCATCAACCCGATCTTTTCGCGCAGCGCCGTGTCGATTTTCGCCGCAATCTGCGGGTGTTCTTTCAGGAAAACGCGAGCATTGTCGCGCCCCTGCCCCATTCGTTCGCCGCCGAAGCTGAACCACGCGCCGCTTTTTTCCACCACCCCCTGCTCCGCCCCCAAATCGAGCAGATCGCCTTCGCGTGAGATCCCTTCGCCATACAGAATATCCACCTCGGCTTCGCGAAATGGCGACGCGACTTTGTTCTTGACCACTTTTATTTTGGTGCGATTGCCGGTGGCCTGTTCGCCGTCTTTGAGCGTCGCGGTGCGCCGCACCTCCATGCGAATCGAGGAATAAAATTTCAGCGCGCGCCCGCCGGTGGTGGTTTCCGGATTGCCGAACATCACGCCGATCTTTTCGCGAACCTGGTTGATGAAAATCAGACAGGCGTTGGCCCGCGCCAGCGCGCCGGTCAGCTTGCGCATGGCCTGCGACATCAGCCGGGCATGTAAGCCCATGAAGCTGTCGCCCATTTCGCCCTCCAGTTCCGCCTTGGGAACCAGCGCGGCCACCGAATCGACCACCAGCACGTCAACCGCGCCCGAGGAAACCAGAGCGCTGGTGATTTCCAAAGCCTGTTCGCCGCAATCCGGCTGCGACACCAGCAGGTTATCGATATCGACGCCGAGCCTTCTCGCGTAGGTCGGATCGAGCGCGTGTTCCGCGTCCACAAATGCGGCGATTCCGCCCGCTTTTTGCGATTCGGCGATGGCATGCAGCGCCAGCGTCGTTTTGCCCGACGATTCCGGTCCGAAAATTTCGATCACGCGCCCGCGCGGGAATCCGCCCACGCCCAGCGCCGCGTCCACCGAGATCGAGCCGCTGGAAATCACGCTTACCGGCAGCGCCTCGCGCGAGCCAAGCTGCAACACCGCGCCTTTGCCGAACTGCTTTTCCATCTGCGCCACGGTTTGCAGGATCATCCGCGCGCGTTCCGAAAGGGCCATCAACTTATAGGTGCCGCGCGGGACGGGAAAATCTCAGGAAAAATGGAAGCATGACCAATGCCGTGTTCGATCCCGGTCCGTTTGCCGTGGAAACCCGCACTCTGCACGCGCACGATGCGGCGCGGAACCGCACCTTTCCCGTCGACCTCTGGCAACCCGCCAACGCCGGACCGCATCCGCTCATCCTTTATTCCCACGCGAGTTTGCAGCATCGCCGCGCCGCCACCTTTCTCACCACTCATCTGGCCAGCCACGGCTATCGGGTCGCGGCGATGGATCATTCCGAAATCGTCGCCCCGGAACTGGCTCGAAAAGAGGTCGAATCCGATGCCGAACGAGCCGCGCGAATGGATGCCCTCATCGCCAGCCGCCTGCCGGACATTCAATTTCTGCTCGATTTCATGGTCCAGGAATTTCCCGTCGACGCCTCGCGGATTGGCATCGTCGGCCACAGTTTCGGCGGATGGACCGCGCTCCAGTCGGCCGGCGCCGATCGTCGTATTCGCGCGGTAGTGGCTCACGCCGCCGGCGGAGGGTCCAATCCGAAACCGGGAATTCTGCCCTTGCGGCTGACCTATCAATGGGACGCTCCCACGCTCTATCTGGTGGCGGAAAACGATGCCTGTCTTCCGCTCGAGGGCATGCAGGAAAGCTTCGAAAAAACCCGGGCGCCCAAGCTGATGGTGATCCTGCGCCGCGCCGACCATCTGCACTTCATGGATCATTTCGCCGAGCTTCACGAAAATTTCCGCACCATGGCCGGACCTCCCGTGCTCGCGCCCATTCAGAAAGAAATGCTGCCGGTGGCCGAGCTTTGTTCGGAACCGCAGGCGCACCTGTTCACCCGCGGCCTGACGCTGGCGCATCTGGACGCAGTCCTGCGCGATAACCACTCCGCGCGTGACTTTCTAGCCGGCGACATCGCCGCGGAACTGGCGTCGCGCGGCGTCGATGCAATCGTCCGCCGAACGTGAAACCCGCGTCCACCGTAAATGATGCAGTGGCATAAGCCGCCAGGCTTGTGCTTCTTCCCGCACCACGATCAATCCCGAAAACCCCGCACGGTGCTGAATTTTAGCGGGCCTACGGAGCGTCGGAATCCGCGCCCATCGCAAACCGGCGCCCGCACCGCAATTCTTCAAAGAAACCGCCGGTCAATCCTAAAGCGGCCGTGGTTGACAACACAAAAACCGCAAGCGTATATTGACGCATGGCTCTCCGTTTCAGCTTTCTTACCTTGGGCCTGGTCTGTCTCGCCCAGTTGCCCGCGCAGGTCATCGTCCAGCCGGGCGCTCCGGGCCAAAACAGCAAAATTCTCACGCCCGCCAGCCTCCACATCACGCCGCGCGCGCCCTCCGATGCCGACGTGAAGTTCATGCAGGGTATGATCCATCACCATTCGCAGGCGGTGGAGATGGTCGCGATGATGCCCGCGCGGACGCACAATAAAGCGCTCCTCAAGCTGGGCCAGCGCATCAGCATCTCGCAAACCGACGAGATCCAGTACATGCAGCAATGGCTGCGCGACCGCGGCAAAGCGGTTCCTATGAAACACGACATGTCGCACATGAACGGCATGAGCATGTCCGGAATGATGGATATGGACGCGATGGCTCCCATGCCCGGAATGCTTACGCCGAAGCAGATGAAAGCGCTGGCCGCCTCGCACGGCGCCCGGTTCGATTATCTTTTTCTGACCGGAATGATTCAACACCACACCGGAGCCTTGATCATGGTGGACGATCTGTTCGACTCGCCCGGCGCCGGGCAGGACCCGCTGCTGTTTGATTTTGCCACCGATGTCACCAACACGCAGACCGCGGAAATAAACATAATGAAGGGCCTGTTAAACGAAAACTCGAAGGAGAAAAAATGAGACTCACCCTCGCCGCTGCACTTGGTTTGTTCGTTCCCATGTTCTGTTCGGCGCAGGCTGGCGGGAATTCCGCGCCGGTGAACGCGCGCCAGCCCGGCGATCCGCGCGTCGGATTGAAGGCCGGAATTTTCGATGCCGGCGAAGCTTCGTTCGGCCTCGAAAAACTGGTATCGCTGCCCAAGCCGCCGGGATTCGCGCCCGGCACCGGCGGAGCCACCGAACCATTTCCCCCTCCGCAGGCTCCCGGCGCGCAGAACGGTCCGCCGCGGACGGTGCAATACGGCTCGGCCAACTCCGATCTGGCCTTCAGCGGCAATCATCTGTTCGTCGGCAACTATAACGGCATCAATTTTTACGACATCGACAATCCCTCCAAAACGGTGCTAAAAACTTCGCTGGTCTGCCCCGGCGGCCAGGGCGACGTTTCCGTCTACGGGCATCTTTTATTTATGTCGGCCGAGGCGATGAACGGCCGCATCGATTGCGGCGCCCAAGGCATTCCCCTGCCGGCCGGATACAAGCCCCCTCCGCCTCCGCCGCCCGTCGCCGCCGGCCAGCCGCGCCCGCCGAGGACGCCTCCGCCGCCAAGTCCCGATCGTTTTCGCGGCGTGCGCATTTTCGACATCAGCGACCCGTCCAATCCGAAACAGGTGGCCGCCGTGCAGAGCTGCCGCGGATCGCATACCCACACCCTGGTGATCGATCCCAAGGATCACGATAACGTGTACATTTACATTTCCGGCACCGGCCCGGTGCGCCAGGGTGAGGAGCTCACCGGCTGTTCCGGCGGCGATCCTTCGGAAAATCCCAACACCGCGCTGTTCCGCATCGACATTATTCAGGTGCCGCTGGCTCATCCCGAACAGGCCAAAATCGTCAACAGCCCGCGCATTTTCGCCGATTCCAAAACCGGCGCGCTCAACGGACTATGGAACGGCGGCAATCACGGCGAAGGCACGCAAACCACCTCCAGCACCGATAAATGCCACGACATTACCGTTTATTCCGCCGTCGGTCTGGCCGCCGGCGCGTGTTCGGGAAACGGAATTTTGCTCAACATTTCCGACCCCGTCCATCCCGTGCGGATCGACGCCGTAAGCGATCCCAATTACGCCTTCTGGCACTCGGCGACGTTCAATAATGACGGCACCAAAGTGGTCTTCACCGACGAATGGGGCGGCGGAGTTCAGCCGCGCTGCCGCGCCACCGATCCGATGAACTGGGGCGCCGACGCGATCTTTACTCTGAACCACGATAAGCTAACCCTGGCGTCCTATTACAAGATGCCCGCGCCGCAATCCGAAACCGAAAATTGCGTCGCGCACAACGGATCGCTGATTCCCATTCCCGGCCGCGATATCGAAGTACAGGCCTGGTATCAGGGCGGCGTTTCGGTGTTCGACTTCACCGATCCCACCCATCCTTACGAAATCGCCTATTTCGATCGCGGCCCGCTGGACGCCGAAAAGCGGATTCTCGGCGGATTCTGGTCGGTTTACTGGTATAACGGCTACATCTACGGCTCGGAAATCGCGCGCGGCGTCGACGTGTTCCGCCTGACGCCCAGCAAATTTCTGACGCAGAACGAAATCGACGCGGCGAAC
>Ga0335073_10007699_pt1 | contig 15112 bp, 16 predicted proteins | sample Lox_Sample_22_FD_207093 | JGI IMG/M metagenome (GOLD analysis project Ga0335073, IMG submission 207093) | Soil microbial communities from Loxahatchee National Wildlife Refuge, Florida, United States - Lox_Sample_2.2 | ecosystem: Environmental > Terrestrial > Soil > Wetlands | place: USA... | reverse complement strand
GCGGCTGCGGGCGAGACTGTCATCAGCAGTAACCGAGGACGCGAAGTTCACCGGCCGTCCCACGACTACGCGCGGCGGCAGCTTGCCGAACTGCGCGATCGCGGCGTCGCGCAACGAGTTCAGGATCGGCGCAATGAGATCGCCGAGCGCGTAGGTCTCGCCCATGATATCAGTGCTGTCGAAAGTCCGATCGGCAAGAAATGACTTGAGCGATTGGATGAGACGGCCCTGGCCTCCCGCTTGGAGATAGCGCCGGATCGCATCATTGCCCACCGCGAGCGGCGCCTCGGTGCCGCCGGTTTCCTCGATCGCCTCGAAGAAGAGGATCGAGCGGAAGGTGTCGGCCATCGCCCGCGCATCGGCGGTGCGAAAGCTCGCCAGCCGCGGCTCGCCCGACCCGTCGATGATCGCAATCGCGCTGTTGGTGGTGCCGAAATCGACGCCGACCGCGCGCACCTCAGTACTCATTTTCGTGGTACCTCATCCAACCAGCGTTGCGGCGCGTTGAATCGTTGTCAACGTGGAGCTTTCCGCATATACTTGCCAAAGCATGAGGATGACGACCGGAATCGTCATCGCGAACGGAACGGACGAGGCAACTCGTCCGTTTTTGTTTTCGGCAGCTTCATCGCGCCGGCGGTTTCTGCGAGACTTGGGCGTGGCCCTCACGGCCGCGCGATTTTGATGAAGCTTAAAATCTCACTGATACCATTACTATTGAGCGGAGTGCTGATGCTCGCGGCTGCGGGGTGCGGCGAAGTGCAGGGCGACGACTATAAGCCCGTGCCGATGTCGGCGTCGAAGAGCGTGATTTACATCTACCGCCCGTGGCACTTCCTCGGTTCGGGAAATTCACCGATGGTCACCTGCGGGCACGATAGTATCGAGCTCGAGGCCGGCGGCTATCACACCTTCTACAACGACGCGGGTCCGGTAACCTGCACCGCGGGAGGCACCGCCAGTCCGCTTCAATTCACCGCCGAGCCCGACGGCGCCTACTACGTGCGCGAGGAGTATGGCAGCAACGGCCAGGTTCATCTCGCCGTGGTCGATACTGATCTCGCGAAGGGCGAGATCAAGGAATGCCGCCTGCAATCGGTCGCGCAAGCGCCGAGCGCGCAATGAGGAGAGAATTCGCATGCCGCGTATCGTGAGCCTGCTGCCAAGTGCGACCGAGATCGTATGCGCGCTGGGATTCGAAAACGATCTCGTCGGACGCTCGCACGAATGCGATTTCCCCGTATCAGTGGCGCGGCTGCCCGTACTGACGGAGCCCAAGTTCAAGCCCCAGGGCTCGAGCGCGCAGATCGATCGCGATGTGAAGCGAATCGTCGCCGATGCGCTCGCGGTCTACCGCGTAGACGCAGACAAGTTGCGCGCGCTGCGCCCTGACGCGATCGTCACGCAATCGCAATGCGAGGTGTGCGCCGTAAACGAGAGCGAGGTGCAGGAGGCGGTCGCCGATTGGATCGGCGCGCCGCCGAAGATCGTATCGCTTAAGCCCTACGGGCTCGCCGACTTGTTCAATGACATGCAGTACGTGGCGGATGCGCTCGACGCACATCAGCGCGGCGTCGATTTGACTCAGCGCCTGCGCACGCGGATGGCCGATATCGCGGCCAAGGCACAGCACACCAAATCGCGCCCGTCGCTTGCGACGATCGAATGGCTCGATCCGTTGATGGCGGCGGCGAACTGGATGCCCGAGCTCATCGAGCAGGCGGGCGGCGTCAACCTGTTCGGCCAGCCGGGCGAGCATTCGCCCAAGATGACGTTCGACGAATTCGCGGCGAAGGATCCCGATGCGATCCTGATCTCACCCTGCGGCTTTCCGATCGCGCGCACGATGGACGAAACCGATACACTCACGCGGCGCGAAGGATGGGCAACGCTGCGTGCGGTGCGCGAGGGCAGAGTCTTCGTCGCCGACGGCAATCAGTATTTCAATCGCCCGGGACCGCGAATCGTCGATTCGCTCGAAATTCTCGCCGAGATTATCCATCCCGAAATTTTCAGCTTCGGTCACGAAGGCTCCGGCTGGCGCCGGCTCTAGCCGCCGTTCTTTTTCGCGAGATAAGCGAGTCCGGCCTTCATCGGCGTGAGCTGAATTTTGAAGTCTGCGACGAGCGGCGCGATGTTGCAGGCGTTGTCTGCGGTGACGAACGTGACCGCGTCGCGTGACAGCATTGGCTTCGGCAGCTTTTCAGCGATTGCGCCGAACGCGCGCATGAGAGTTTCAGGAACATGGATGATTGGCCGGTGAATGCCGCTGGCTTCCATCACGGCCTTCATCATCTCATCGAAAGTTATCAGGTCGGGGCCTCCCACATCGTAACTCTCGTTCGCACCTTTGCCCGTGAACGCAAGTGCAACGCAGGCCGCGAGATCGTCGACGAGCACGGGCTGCACCTTCTGCTGCCCAGTGCCGGGAACGGGAAAGATCGGCGCGAGACGCATCGCCTTGACGAAACCGTTGAGCACCTTGTCTTCCGGTCCGTAAACGAGCGACGGGCGGAAAATCGTGTAGGTCAAACCCGATTCGCGGATCGCGCGCTCTGCCAGCCCCTTGGCGCGAAAGCCGGGATGAAGGCTCGTCTCGTCGGCCGCCGCGCCGCTTATGTAGATGAACTGCGCGATGTTCTCCGCCTTGGCGGCATCGAGCAGCGCGACCGTGCCGGCGAAGTCGACACGCTCGAACGTAAGCCCGCGCGAGGGATTCTCTACCGGATAACCGTCGAACTGCGTCGCATTCACGACCGTAGTCGCGCCCGCGAGCGCGTCGCGCAGCGACGCCGACACCGTCACGTCGCCCTTCACGAACTCGGCGTTGGGTATCGTGATTTGTGCGCGCGCCTGGTCGGGATTGCGTGAGAGTATTCGCACTCGCGTGCCCGGCAATGAGGAAAGTCGCCGCGCGATTGCGCGGCCGATGAATCCCGATCCCCCCGCGATCGCAACCAGTCTGTGCTCCATGGAACCTCGTGTGGAAACGAGGCTATCTCGCCAGCGTGGCCGGGAGAAGCCTTAGAAGCTGCGCCAGTTCGAATCGAACGCGGCGCGAGTCAGCAGCTCACCGCGACCGCGACGCGCATCATCGCGGCGATTTGTGACGATCGCCTCGCCGCGCGAGATTGTCATAGCGGGCCAGCCCGTGACCTCGAAGCCTTCGAACGGATCGTAGTCGGCACGGGAGTGCATCTCGGGACTGTGCACCGTCACCTTGCGGTTCGGATCAAAAATGACGAGGTCGGCGTCCGCGCCTTCGACGATTGCGCCCTTGCGCGGGTAGAGCCCGAAAATGCGCGCAGGATTAGTCGCGACGAGATCGACCATCCGCTCGAGCGAGATACGGCCCTTCGCAACGCCCTCGGAATAAAGCATCGGCACGAGAGTTTCGAGGTTCGACATCCCCGGCATCACGCGCGTGAAGCGATTGGCCGAGCGCTTGTGACCGAGCGTCCAACTGCAATGATCGGTCGCGACGACATCGACGGTGCCGTCCGCGAGCGCTTCCCAGATTGCCTCGCGATGCTCCTCGGTGCGCAGCGGAGGATAGCCGACATAGCGCGCGCCATCCGGCTCATGGAACCGCTCTTCGGTGAGATAGAGATAGATTGGCCGCGTTTCGGCGAGGACGGCGCGGCCGTTGGAGCGCGCCGCGCGAATCGCGGCGATCGCATCGCGCGACGAGAGATGCACGAAGTATGCGGGGGCGCCGCCCGCCACCTGCGTCATCGCCAGCGCACGCTTCACCGCCGCGCCCTCGACAATCGGCGGGCGGCTGGCGGGAAAATGCTCGACGCTCTGCTTGCCGGCCCGCAGCAGCATCTCGGTGCAGTAGCCGATAAGATTTTCGTCCTCGGCGTGAATCGTCAGCAGCGCGCCCGCTTCGCCCGCGGTTCGAAAGGCGCGCAGGAAGTCTCTCGCGCGCGCCTCGAAGTTCATCATCATGAAGATCTTGAAACTGGTGAAGCCGCGCTCGACCATCCGCGGAATCTCGGCGATCGCTTCGGGCGTCGGATCGAGCAGCGCGATATGAAACCCGTAGTCGATAACGGCGCGGCCTTCCGCCTTCGCCTGCCATTTCTCGATCGCGCCCGCGAGCGTGCCGCCCTGGGCCTGGAAAGCGTAGTCGATGATCGACGTCACGCCTCCAGCCGCGGCCGCGACGGTGCCTGACTCGAAGTCATCGATCGTGTGGAGATTGAACATCTCGGCGTCGAGATGCGTATGCGGATCGACGGCGCCCGGCAGCAGCAGCATCCCCCGCGCATCGATCGTTTTTGCCGTCGCGCCGAGCGATCCCGGCGCTCCGATCTTCGCGATCGTGCCACCACTGATCGCCACGTCGGCCAACGACGATCCCGCGCGCGTCACAACCGTCGCGCCGGTTATCGCGAGATCGAACGCCGCGGGCGCGCTCACTTAGCGTTTCCTCTTTCTAACCTTAGAGCCGATTTGGCGTACGACGTTGCGGCGCCGGCGCCGTTTTTCTTCGAGGCGAACCTCGGGCTGAGGTGCGGTGGCGGCAGCTTGTTCGGAATACTGCGTCAGGCTGAAGCGCGAAACTTCCGGCGGGCAATTGATGCGGATGCGCAGCCAGAAAGTGCCGAGGCCGCGATTGGTGTAGATGTAAAAATCCTCGTAGCGATTGAGTCCCGAATAGAACTGCTTGCCGATCTTGAGAATCGACTTGAGCGGCGAGCCGTAAAACGGAATTCGCACCACGCCACCGTGGGTGTGCCCGGATAGCATCACGCCCGGTTTCAGGTGACGCGCATAGAGAGCAGTGTCGGGATTGTGCGCGAGCACGATCGTGGCGTCGTCGGCGCCGACATTGGCAAACGCGCGCGCGGGTTCAGCCCGCCGCGACCACAGGTCATCGATTCCGACGATCACTAGTTCCTCGCCGCGCAGCCTGAGCCGGCGGCTCTCGTTAATGAGAACATCAGCGTTCGAATGCTTGAGCGTGGTCGCTATCTGATCGGCGGATGACCAGTGGTCATGATTGCCCAGGATCGCGAACACGCCGAGGCGCGGCTTCAAGTGCCGCAGCGAATCGCGAAACTCGCCGAGATAGCGGCGCATCGTGTCAGGCCCGGAAAAGTAGTCGCCGGTCAGAAAAACGAAGTCCGGATGCTCCTGGTTGATCGCTTCGACCGCGCCATGTAGGCGCGCCACGTCTTCATCGCGATCGAGATGAAAATCGCTGATCTGGCAGGCGACGACGCCGCTCAGCGCTTCGGGTAATTCGCGGACCGGCAGCGCGATCTCGGAGACCAACACGTTGTCGATCGTGCGCCGCCACATGCGATGTAGCGGACGCAACGCGAGGGGCGGTTTGCGGCGCGGCACGGCCTGAGTGGCGCGCCGAGGCCGCTCATCCTGCGGTTCGTGTTTCCTTAAGCCCGCGGTGGACATCACAATCAGCCTATCAGAATAGCTCGATCAGGCGTCGAAAGGTACTCACTTCAATGACGCGACCTTCGACCATCTCGATTTCCTCGTGCTCGAGGTCCCAGGTATGGGGATGCGGGATGTAGACCGCGCGCAGGCCGGCTTTGACGGCGGGATTGATGTCGGAGCGCGGGCTGTTGCCGATCATGAAGGTTTCTTCGCAATCGAGATTCGCTTCCTGCACCAGGCGCTGATAGGCCTCGACGTCTTTTTCGCGCGGCGTCTCGACCCGATCGAACAGATGGCCGAGCTTGGAGCGGTCGAGCTTGCGCAACTGCTCGTCGCGCTGACCCTTGGTGAACATCATCAGGCGATGGCGCTTGGCGAGATCCTTCACGGTGGGTTCGACGCCGGGCAATAGCTCGCAATGCCGCTCCATCAGATTCGCGCCGATTCGTTCGATCTCATCGCGAAGCCCGGAGTCGTCATCTCCCTGCGTCATATCAGAGGCCGCGCGATGGAGCGCGAGAATATAGGGACGGCGGCCGTAACCGTGCGATTTGATCAGCTCGAGCTCGGCTTTGCGGACGGCGTCGTGAATCTTGATTCGATCGAGCGGAAGCCCGGCGTCGATGACCGCCGCCGCGAATTCGTCGAAGGCTTCAAGGAAATGAATATTCGAGTCCCAGAGCGTGTCGTCAGCATCGAAGATTAGATTCAAACGTGAGGCGCCAAATGAGCCCATCGCTCTTTGATCCTAACCCCATCCGGCAACCGTGGCAAATTTTAAGAATCAGCCGCCGCCGGCCGGCAGGATCATCAATGCTCCCGTAGAAGGGTTACGCCCGACGTAAACCTCGGTTTCGTAGACGCGGCGCAGGTTGTCGGCGGTGAGAATTTCGGCCGGCGGACCGCATCCCACGGCCGCGCCGTCTTTCATGAGCATTACGCGATCAGCATATATCGCCGCGGCGTTCAGATCGTGCATCGTGGCGACGACCGACATCGCGCGCGCCGCGCACAACTCGCGGAACACCGTCATGATTTCGGCCACGTGCTTCAGATCGAGAAACGCTGTCGGCTCATCGAGCAGCGTCACGCGCGGTTCCTGTGCCACGGCTCGCGCGAGGAAAACCCGCTTGCGCTCGCCGCCGGAGAGTTCCTGGATATGGCGATGCGCAAATGGCTCGAGATCGAAGCGCGCCAGCGCGGCGCTCGCGATTTCGAGATCGCGCGGCGATTCGAAATGAAACGCGCCAAGATGCGGCGCGCGGCCCATCAAGACGACTTCGAGCACCGAGAATCGAAATGCGACGGCGTTCTCCTGGTTGACGACGGCGACGCTGCGCGCGAGCTCGCGGCGATCGAAGGCGTCGAGCGAGCGGCCGAGCAGCTCGACCTTGCCCGACGCGGGACGCATCGCACCGCCGAGGACTTTCAGCAGGGTCGATTTGCCAGCGCCGTTGGGGCCCACGATTGCGAGCATTTCTCCTGCGCTCACTTCGAGTGAAATCGCGCGCAACACATCGATATCGCCGTAGCCGGCGCGGATGCTTTCGGCGCGCAGCGCTGGCGTGGGATTCATAGCGAAAACGGCCGGCGGCTCTCGCGCCGCAGCATCAGGATGAAGAACGGACCGCCGCAGAGCGCCGTGATCGCACCGACGGGAATTTCGGCGGGAGCGATCACGATACGCGCGAGGAGATCCGCGGCGACCATGAATGCCGCCCCGCCGATCAGCGAGGCGGGCAGCAGCAGCCGATGATCGGAGCCGAACGCCAGGCGCAAGGTATGCGGCACGATCAGCCCGACGAAGGTAATAATTCCGCTCACCGAAACAGCCGCACCGATCATGATCGAGGTCGCAAAGAACGTGAGCCGCCGCAGGCGATCCACATTGACCCCAAGCTCCGCCGCGGATTCGTCGCCGAGCGCGAGCAGATTCATATCGCGCGCGTGGAACATAAGAACCGCGAAACCGACGAGGCCGAGCGCGGAAACGATCGCGACTTCGCTGTAGGTCGGCGCCTCGAGACTGCCCATCAGCCAAAAGAGGATGCTGTGCGTGAAATAAAAGTTCACCACGCTGTTCACGAGCATGATCGCCGCGCCCCAGAACGCGTTGAAGATCACGCCGCAGAGCAGGAGCGTCAGCGGATCGAGCTGACCGTCAACGAGCGCGAGGCGATAGACGGCGAGCGTCGAGAGCAGCGCCGCGCCGAATGCGAATAGCGGCACGACGGCCTCGCCACCGCCCAGCCGCGAGAACATCACGAGCGCGACGATCGCGCCAAGCGCGCCGCCGCCGGAGATGCCAAGGATCCCGCCCTCGGCGAGGGGATTGCGCACCAGGGCTTGCAGCGCCGCGCCGACTGAAGCGAGCACCGCGCCGATCGCGATACCCATCAGCACCCGCGGCAGCCGCGCGGCGAAGAAGATCGCATGGTCGGGACTCGACGGGTCGGAAATCGCGCGCAGCAGACTGATATGAACGCTGCCGAACGAAACCGCGATGAGCGCGCATGCAGCGAGGATCGCGATCAAGCTGCCGAGGATCGCGAACATCCGCCCGCGCGTCAGATGCGCTCGCGAGAGATCATGCGTGCGCATCGGCGATCGCGCCGGTTCGTTGACTTTGAGCTTAGGAATCGGCGAAGCGCTCATCTCGATGTCACTTTCGCGGTACTGAACGCGGCGGGATGAATCAGCGTCGCGAGCATCTGCAGCGACTGCCCGACGCGCGGGCCGGCGTGCAGAATCGGATCGTCGGGATAGCCGAACACGCGATGGTTGATCACGGCGGGAATCGTTGGATAGCGATCCCAGTACTTCACCGGGCGCGACGGGTCGCTGCCCATCGAGCCGTCGAGGATCACATCGGGGCGCATAGCAATAACGTACTCGACACTGAGCCGCGGCCACTGCTCGCCGGAAACGTCGGCGATATTGTCGGCGCGCGCGATGTGCAGCAGGTCGTCGAGGTAGGTGCCGCGGCCGACCGCCACCATCGGCTGATGGCCGACGAGCATCAGCACGCGCGGCGCGGAGGCACTGGCAAGCCGCTCGCGCACCTCGCCGATCTGCGAATGAATTTGTGCGACGAGGTCGCGCGCCTCACGTTCGCGTCCGGTCGCGGCGCCAATCCGGTTAATGCTGTCTTCGATCTGATCGAGTGACTCGTCCTGGGCGAGTACGATTGGATAGCCCAGCTTCGCAAGCGCGCGCAGCTCGCGTTGATCGGACGAAAGCCCGAGCCCGGCGATCAGCGTCGGCCGCAGTCCGATGATCGACTCGAGATTCGGCGTGAGGAACGTGCCGACTTTCGGCAGCTTCGTCACCTCGGGCGGGTAGTCGCAATAGCGCGAAACGCCGACCACTTCGGGACCGGCGCCGAGCGCGAACAGATCTTCGGTTACCGAAGGAGCGAGCGATACGATCCGCATCGGCGCGGCGCTCACGGCCGCAAGTAGAAAGAAGAGGCAGACAGCAATCGCGAGGCGGAAAAATCTCACACGGCAAAGCTATCCGATTCCGACGCGGCGCGTAATCGGGTTGCATCGGCGCGCGTAGCTAATCTAGCCTCCCGTGCAACAAAGCTTTGGCAATCGTAAAGTCAATCGATGGCAGTTCTGGTTCCCCTTCCCTTGCGGGTAGGGGTTAGGTCGTGCTTGTGATCAGCCACCAGAGAATCGACCTAACTCTCTTTCCCTTCCCGCATCGGGAAGGGAAGTCTGTCCCGCGAACGATTGCAACGAAGGCGCGGCAACGCATCAGTCCAGGACTGTCGTTGCTGCGTTCTCATACGGCTTCCATCACAAGGAGTTAGCTCTAGTGTTCAAGTTCGCCATTTGCATCAAGCAGATTCCGCTTATCGAAGAAGCCAACTTCGACGCCGCCACCAAGACCATCAAGCGCGACGGTCCCAACGTGATCAGCGCTTTCGACTTGCGCGCGGTCTCGCTCGCTGCCGAGCTCAAGGCCAGGCATGGCGGCGAAACCACCGTCGTCACAATGGGACCGCCGCAGGCGCGCGACGCGCTGATGGACGCGCTGGCGATGGGGATGGACAAGGCGGTGCATCTTACGGATCGCGGGTTCGCGGGTTCTGACACGCTCGCGACAGCGAAAGTGCTCGCGGCGTTCCTTAAGCGCGAGAAGTTCGACCTCATCTTGCTCGGCAAGTATTCGCTCGATGCTGAGACGGGGCAGGTTGGTCCTGAGATCGCGGAGCTGATTGGCGCCGCGCAGATAACCGGCGCGCGCAAGGTCGAGCTCGACGGGCATACGATCCGCGCCGAGCGCGAAAGCGACGAGGGCTACGAAGAAGTCGAAGCCGCGCTGCCTGTGGTGCTGACCTGTGCCGAGCGCGTCGCGCAACCGATCAAGGTGAAGCCGGGCGCGGCCGACGCGGCGGCATCGAAACCGCTGGCCGTGCTTAGCGCGGGCAACCTCGGCGCCGATCCGCGCAAGCTCGGACTTGCGGGCTCGCCGACCTGGGTCGAGGAGATCCGAATCGTCGAAACGATCAAGTCCGAGTGTAAACAGATTGACACCAGCGATCCGGAGCGCGCCGCCGCTGCCGTAATCGAAGAGCTCGATCGAGTTGGCGCACTCGCGCCGCGCGAGCACCATCGGCGCCACATTGCGAAGGATATTCGCGCGAGCGTGCGCGGGCGCGACGTGTGGGTCGCATGTGAAACCGACCTCGAAGGCCGCGTTACGCGCGGCACGCTCGAGCTATTGTCCACGGCTGACGAGCTCACGGCGAAGCTCGGCGGCGCGGTGATTGCCGTTGGATTTCCGGCGTCGATCGCAAAGCACGCGGGACTGCTCGCGAGCTACGGCGCCGACCGCGTCATCGCAATCGATAGTCCTGCACTCAACCCGTACACGCCCGAAGCTGCTGCGGAAGCGGTGGGGCGCCTCGTCAAGGATCGCGAACCGTGGGGTTTATTGCTGGGCGCGACCGAGCGCGGGCGCGATTGGGGACCGCGGCTGGCCGCGCGACTCGGGCTCGGACTGACCGGAGATGCGATCGGGCTCGAGCTCGATGCCCAGCAGCGGATGATTGCGCTCAAGCCGGCCTTCGGCGGAAATATCGTCGCGCCGATTTTTTCAAAAACGTATCCGCAGATGGCGACCGTGCGGCAAGGCGTTCTCGAGCTCGCGGACCCGTGCGCGGAGCGCTCGGCCGAAATCGAAATCGCGCGGCCCGAGGTCGGCGCGCCGAAGAGCCGGCTTATCAAGGAGCATTCACTGCTCGACACGACGATCCTTCCGCTCGATGGCGCTGAGGTTGTGGTCGGAGTCGGCGTCGGAATCGGCGGAGCGGAAGGCGTTGCGAAAGTTTCGAAATTCGCGCGCACAATCGGCGCTGCGATCTGCGCCACGCGGCGCGTCACGGACCAGGGATGGATTCCGCGCCAGGTGCAGGTGGGCCTTACGGGCAAGTCGATCGATCCGCGGCTCTATTTCGCGATTGCGGTGCGCGGCGCGCCGAATCACACCTGCGGCCTCAAGCGCGCGCAGACGATTGTTGCGATCAACAACGATCCCGAAGCGACGATCTTCGAGCGCGCCAACATCGGCCTCGTCGGCGACTGGCAAACGCTCCTGCCACCATTGCAGGACGCGCTGCAGCGCCGCCTCGCATAGCGAATTTCCGAACCCTCGCAGCGAGGAGCGGGTTGTAAACCTGGGTTCGTCACCGAAATCCCTCCCCCTGACCTGGGGCAGGTCGGCGCCGCAACGCGGCGCCGGGTGAGGGTTGCCTGTTGACTGCTTGAAGTCGTTACGCGCCGATGACTTCGTGCGCAGGTGTTTTGTCGATCCGCAGGCGACCCTCATGCGGCGCGTGCTTCGTGCGGGGCAAGCTCTCGCTGGTCAGGTCGGAGAGAGGTATTAGAGTCTAGTTTGCTAGGGCGTGGGGATAACTGGTTGTCAGCCGAGGCATTTCGAGGCCTAGCTGATCGCATTTTTTCTCGAGCATCGTGACGTAGAGCTCGGCCAGTTCTTCGTTGTCGCGGGTTTTCAGGCCGTAGCGGATACAATCGTAGGTAAACCCGCTGCCGGGCGGGCCGAAGAAATTCACTGCGCGCGGGAGCCATTGGCGCAGAGCGGCCTGGACCGCCGCGCGGCCGAAGCGGTCGATCGCGGCGCCCAGCTGCTCGAGCGCGAACATGTCGTGCTCGGCTTCTTCTTCGAGGATGACTTCGGCGGCGCGCGCATGCGGCGTGTAGCTCGAATCCTTGTAATTGACGCCGATCATGATGAGGCCGGTGGAATCGACGCTGAGCGACGCCATCAGGAAGTCGAGCTCGCCCGTGAAGCGCCCGGCAAAGTAGCTCGGCGCGTCGAATGACGGCGCCTTGATGACCGTGATCATCGAGCGATCGGCGGCCTGCTGCGTGATGCCGATTTCCTCGAGCGCGCGATAGACGAGGCGCGCATGCTTGCGCTCCTCGCCGAGGTTCTTGCGCAGGATCGGCTCGAGCATCGGATTGGCGAGCGTCTCGATCGCGCGCTCATAGCCAAGCGCCGTCAGCTTCTCAGCCATCGCGTGAGCGGCGAGCAACCGCGACAGTACCTTCACGTAATGCGGATCGATGCGGCCCGCCTTGATTTCATCGGCGCCGATCGAATTCGGCGGATACTCACGCCGGACTGGCATCGTCTCTCACTAATGCGCCGCGCGCGTAGGCAGATAGACCGTTGCGCTGCCGGGCGTGGTCTTTTCGCCCTTGGCGTTCTCGAGCCAGATCTCGCAATCGACGGCGGGACGGCCCGCGTCGGTGTATTTCTTCGTCACCTTGCCGCGGCAGATTACCTTGCTGGCGGGCTGATCCATGCCGCGATATTGCACGGAGAGCTTGCGCACCCATCCCTGCTCACCCGCGAAGTCGGTCATGAGCTGGCCGAGGAACGCATTCTTGAGCGCGCCGTGCAGAATAACGCCGGGCAGCTTGTTGGCGAGCGCGAAGTCCTTGTCGTAATGAATCTGGTAGAAGTCACCGGATGCGCCAGCATACTTTACGAGCTGTTGCGTCGTGGGATCCTTCTCCAGCGGTGCGATTTCGCTGCCGACTTCGACGTCTTCGAAATAAGTCTGCTTCGCCATCAGAGTCTCTCCCGTCCTAGTAGCGGATGCCGGTCGAGCGCTGCGTCGCGCACAGCTCGCCGAACTGGTTGGTGTAGCTGGTCTCGATCGTGATGAAGACCATCGGACCGAGGCGGCCTTCGGACTCGCGCAGGTCGGCGAGCTTCGATTGTACGGTGATTCGATCTCCAGGGCGAATCGGATGGAAATATTCCCAGTCCGAGCCGCCGTCGAGGCCGCGGAACGATTCGCCGAGCGCTGGCAGGGTGACGTTGGGAATCGGCGAGCCGAGCGAGCGGCAGAAAGTCGGCGGCGCGATCATGCCGCCGAAGCGCGTTTTGCGCGCGCCGGACTCGTCGTTGAAGAGCGGGCTCGTATCGCCGATCGCTTCGGCGAAGCGCCGAATCGCGCCGCGCTCAACCTCGTAGGTTCGCGCCTCTCCCGTCTTGCCGATTTGCTTGCGGACCTCGTCAGTCACGACCTTGTTCGCCATCGCAGGAACACCTTCGCTGAATTTGACCTTGTATTAGCACAGGGCGCACGATCTGGTTAATGGCGTCCGCGCATAATTCGGCGCGCTCACAGCGAAAATTCCACGGAGAAATTCAGATGGCCAAGCTCAGTGCCGAACAGATCGCCGATAAGCTCAAAGCCCTGCCGGGATGGGAATACAAGAACAATGCGCTCGTGAAGCAGATCAAGTTCAAAGAGTTCATGGACGGGATCGAATTTGTCGGCCGTATCGCGGAGATCGCCGAAGCCGCCGACCATCATCCGGACATGACGATCAACTACACGCGCATCACATTCTCATGCTCGACGCATACTGACGGCGGCGTGACTGACAAGGACATCAAGCTCGCGACGAATATCGAGGCTGCGTATGCCGACGTGAAGCATTGAAGAATCAGGCAGACCACTAAGTCACCAAGACACGAAGCGAAGCCGCGCTGCGCGGCTTCGAATAGCTTTTTCTTGTGCCCTCGTGCCTTTGTGGCGATCTCTGAAATTCTGTTGCTGAGCTTCAGGCGAGCCAGACCGTGTATTTCGGCGGGAAAGTGCCGTGGCCGCCGGGATATTTCGCCCACATCACGCGCTCGATTCGAAACTCGACGGCGACTTCGTCGTTGGTCGAGGTCATGCCGCGCGCAACCTGGTCGGCGCGGACGGCGGCGGCGATTGACTCGTCGTTGATGACAGCGGCACGACCCATCACCAGGAATTCGTCATCGTTCTCGTTCGGCGGGAAGGTATGGAGCGCGTAGCGGCCGTCGCGCTTCAGATCGCCGAACTTGTAAGTTGTCGAGAGGATCAGCGCGTAAAGGCGGCCGTTCACGACGGTCGGGCAAATCGGATGCAGCCGCGGACCGCCGTCCTTGCGAATCGTCGCGAGAAAGGCGAGTCCGGGCCCGTGCTGATAAAGAAGCTTTTTGCCCGCCGCGGCCATCTCAGGTTCGACATCTTCGAAATCCTGCCACGAAGCCATGGATTGCTGACCTCCCGATGCGATTGATTTTGAGCGACCGAAGGCAGCATAGTTTCGTTTTTTCTTCGCTAGGTCAACCGGGGAATTATGTTGCACTTGACAGTGGATGCTAAGTTTTGTTAAGGTGCTTACATGAACACGAAAGTAGAAGCAGGCCAGCCGCTCACCACGCAGCCATCGATTACGCTCGCTGATTTGATTGGCCGCTTTTCAGACGAAGATGCCTGCAAAGCCTTTCTGCGCGATGTCCGCTGGCCTAACGGCGTTCAGTGCCCTCGCTGCGGCAATGTGGGCGTCTATGAGCTAAAGGCGAGGCCGTTTCATTGGCAGTGCCAAGCGCCCAAATGCGGCAATCCAGAGAACGGCAAGAAGAATCGCGGCTATCGATTCTCCGTCACTAGCGGAACGATCTTCGAGAATACGAAGTATCCGCTAAAGACGTGGTTTCAGGTCGCCTATCTCATGTGCCAGTCCAAGAAGGGCATGAGCGCATTGCAGATTCATCGGCAGATCAAATCCGGCGATTATCGGACGGCGTGGTTCATGTGCCATCGGCTGCGAGCGGCAATGAAGAATTCGACGTTCACGAAGCTGATTGGCCACGTCGAAATCGATGAAACTTACATCGGCGGCAAAGAGCGCAACAAACACATCGGCAAGCGCAAGGCGGAAAATCAGGGCAAGCGCGGCAAGGTCGAAGTCATAGGCGCGATCTCCCGCAAGGGTAACATCGTCTGCCAGATGATCGAGGAAACCGATTTCACCACGTACAACGAATTCGTGCGAAAGACCGTCTCCGACAAGGTTGAATTGGTTTCGACCGACGAAAGCTACAATTACCGGAATCTCAAGAAGATGGGCTATCCGCACGACACGATTGTGCACAGTCAGGACGAATACGTTCGAGGCATCGTGCACACGCAGTCGATTGAGTCGTTCTGGGCGCTCCTAAAGCGCGGCATCATCGGCACGTATCACAACGTCTCGAAGGGCTATCTGCCGCTGTACCTGAACGAATTCACGTTCCGCCACAACAACAGACGGAACGCGGAAATCTTCACCCAGTTAATTTCATCTTGCTAGCCGAACGCCACGAGGCCAATTGAAGGCCAAGCTGAAGAATGTCCAAACGC